>Ga0265293_10000370_pt1 | contig 108475 bp, 81 predicted proteins | sample Munlanlewell138R_FD_192505 | JGI IMG/M metagenome (GOLD analysis project Ga0265293, IMG submission 192505) | Leachate microbial communities from a municipal landfill in Southern Ontario, Canada - Leachate well 138R | ecosystem: Engineered > Solid waste > Landfill > Unclassified | place... | reverse complement strand
TGTACACCATCATTCAGCAGTTCTTCCGACTATATTGATGGCTTTGTGCTGGAAGATATTGAGAATATTGGAAGTGGATTCAGTCCAGGTGGTTACGGAGATTATACCGCTATGTCCACTGCTTTAGGAGCAGGTCAGGATTACACAGCATCCCTGACAAGTTCCTCTGGAGGTGGAACACATGCCGCGGCTGTTTGGATTGACTTCAACAATGATGGGACTTTTGATGTTTCAGAGAAAGTTGGATATACCAATGGAATTGGTGCCAGCCAGACTGTGGATATTGCATTGACCATTCCAGCCGATGCGCTTGCAGGCGAACATAGAATGAGAGTGCTTTACCAGTTTAATGTAACCGGTGAAAACCTTGATCCATGTGTATCTGCGAGTTATGGAGAAGGAGAGGATTATACAGTCAATATCATACTGCTTGATGGTTGTACAGAAGCCAATGCGGGAACGGTTGAAGGGCCTGAAAGCGTTTGTGCCAGCACAGAATTTACGTTGACTGCCGATGGGGCTTCCGCACTGGAAGCCGGTTTGAGTGGGCAATGGCAATCATCCGCAGATGGAGAGCTTTGGGAAGATATAGACGGAGAGACCGCTGCAACTTTGACAACCTCAATCGAGGAAGCAACTTGGTTTAGATATACCATGAGCTGCGAAAACGACCCGGATAATCCGGATACTTCCAATGAGGTTCATGTTACCCTAAAACCAGATACAGAATGCTATTGTATTCCGAGCTCAAATAATATAGAGCCGATTACTTATGTGAAGTTAGAAGAAATCGACAATACTTCATCAGCTGATACTTCATCACCTGCGTATGAAGATTTTACCGATATGATAGCCAGCGTTACTCCGGGGGAAACTTATACCATTACCTTGAAAGGAAATACGGATGGTGGTTGGACAAATTATTTCACCATATTTATTGATTACAACCAAAACGGTGAATTTGAGTCCACAGAAGTTGAAACAGCCGGTTCGATTAGTAATTCTACCGGAACTGATGACATGGAGCTTACGTATGATATACAAATTCCCATGGATGCAACACCCGGACTTACCAGATTGCGCATCAGGAAAAATTTCAGCACAGCGTATTTAGATCCTTGTACTACCAATGGTTATGGACAGACAGAGGATTATACAATCAATATCATACCGCTTGATGGTTGTACAGAAGCCAATGCGGGAACGGTTGAAGGGCCTGAAAGCGTTTGTGCCAGCACAGAATTTACGTTGACTGCCGATGGGGCTTCCGCACTGGAAGCCGGTTTGTGTGGGCAATGGCAATCATCCGCAGATGGAGAGCTTTGGGAAGATATAGACGGAGAGACCGCTGCAACTTTGACAACCTCAATTGAGGAAGCAACTTGGTTTAGATATACCATGAGCTGCGAAAACGACCCGGACAATCCGGATACTTCCAATGAGGTTCATGTTACCCTAAAACCAGTTACAGAATGCCATTGCGTTCCATCAACTTCAAGTGGTGCTACACATTACATCAATGATTTTACAACAACCGGCGGAACCGTAAATATCAGCAACCCATCCGGGGCAAGTCCAGAAGGATATACTGACTTTACAGGAATTCCAGGATTGACAGTCGTTCAGGGTAGTGATATAGGATACAGTATCGGGGTATCAGGAGGAAGTACTTATAGCAGGTCTATCTGGATTGATTATAACCAAGATGGTGTCTTTGATGCCACTGAACGGGTTGCTTTCACAGGATATACATCTCCACCGTTGATCGGCAACTTTACGATTTCGATGGATGCTCTTACGGGAACAACCAAAATGAGAATTATTGCAGCTTTTTCACCAAGCGATCCAAATGATCCTTGTGTTAATAGTGGTTCAGGTGAATACGAAGATTATTTGATTACAATTGAAGCAATTGAACAATGTTCAGGTCAACCTGATGCAGGAATTGCAAATTCTCCGGCGACTGTTGGGGTAGGAGAAACTTATACAGTTAGCGCAACTGATTATTCTATTGGTGCAGGGATTAGTTATCAATGGCAGTCCAATACAGATGGCGCAGGCTGGATCGATGAAGGTGAGGCATTAACTGCTTATCAGAACTATACGGCAACTGCACCGGAAACTAATGCAACTCAAATTCAGTGGAGATTGATGGTTACTTGCGACGCCGCACTAGAGACACCTTCATTCTCTGAGGTATCAACTACCGAAACGATAATAATCTATTGTACGCCTTCATTTAGTTCAACTTCTGACTATATTACAAGTTTTGGACTAGCGAATCTTCAGAATCCAGACAGTGGATTTAGTACAGGTGGTTACGGTGATTTCACAAGCATGGCTCCGGCCAATCTGTTTGAAGGCATTGAATCTACTGTTAATGTTTCAACATCTTCAGGCGTAGGAGGTCATGGTTTAGCAGTCTGGATAGACTATAACAATAACGGAACCTTTGAATCTTCTGAATTGGTTGGTACGCTGAACTCTGTTCTACAAGATTCCGATGTTAGTATTGATTTCACACCTCCTGTAGGCTCATCCGGTTTACACCGTATGCGTGTGATTTATCAATGGAGCACTTTAGGATCGGCAATTAATCCTTGTGTTTCCGCTTCTTGGGGTGAAGCAGAAGATTATATGGTCAATATAGCTCCGCAACCGGAATGTCCTGACTTGACAGAAGCTCCTGCGAATGTAACTTTCGACGACAGCGTTTGTGAGGAAGGCTGTGAAGTGGGCGGTGGCGTGATTTATGAGCCAGCCGATATCACCATAGATTCTATATCCGGAGCCTGTCCGACCGGCTCATTCCTTGAATTTTCAACCGACAACGGGGTAACTTGGAGTACGGATATGCCGGAATACAATCAAACGGAATCCATGACCATTACCACGCGTTGTACTTGTGAAATTGACAATACAGTATTCAGTCCATCTTCTGAACCTGTAACGACCAATCCGGGCAGTTGTGAAATGCCTGATGCACCGGTGATTATCATCAGTGACAATGTTTGTCCTTCCACCGAAGGAAGCATTTCAGCCGATGCCGTAGGCGAAGGCTTTACCTTGGAATGGTCAACCGATATGGAAAACTGGACGATGGCTGCACCGGCTTATTCAGATACATCCTTTACAGTTTATGCAAGAATCGTCAATGACACCACGGGTTGTACAAGCGAAATTGCAGAAGCAGCAACTGCGCCTCAGGATTGTAGTGCTTTCTGTAGCGGTACACCGGAAGGAGGTATTGCCATGGCTACTCCGAACTCAGGCGAGCCGAATTCGACTTATTCAGTAATGGCAAGTGGCTATGCACAAGGCATAGGTTTGGAATATGCTTGGTATTTCAGTTTAGACAACGGCTCAAACTGGGAGCTTTATGGCAGCAGTGCTGACAGTTATTTTGATTTGGAAGATTTGACGGCACCAGCCGGTTATGACACCGAAATCAGATGGCGACTTGGGGTTTATTGTGAATTCTCTGAAAGTACAGGCTGGTCAACAGATGCTGTATTCACCACGAACAGTGAGCCTGCACCGACTTGTCCTGAATTAGCGGAAGCTCCGGCCAACGTTTCTTTTGAAGACAGCGTTTGTCAGGAAGGCTGTGAAGTGAGTGGCGGCATGATTTACGCCCCTTCAAGCGAAGCTCCGACAGATGCACACATCGAATATTCAACCGACGGCGGCACCACTTGGAGTACAGCATTGCCTGTTTACAATCAGACCGAATCAATGAGCATCATTACAAGATATGTTTGTGATTTGGATGCAAGCGTGGTAAGCCCATCTTCTGAGGCGGTAACCACCAATCCGGGCAGTTGTGAAATGCCTGATGCACCTGTGATTATCATCAGTGACAATGTATGTCCTTCCACCGAAGGAAGCATTTCAGCCGAAGCTGCGGGCGAAGGCTTCACCTTGGAATGGTCAACCGATATGGAAAACTGGACGCTGACTGCACCGGCATACTCGGATACAGGCTTTACAGTTTATGCAAGAATCGTGAATGACACCACGGGTTGTACAAGTGAAATCGCAGAGGCAACAACTGCACCTCAGGAATGCGAGGAAGGATGTACCGACCCCAAAGTCTATATGTCTGCGGGCAACACCAAAACGGCACTTTATACCTTGGATGAAAACTTCAATAGAACAATGGTGGGAAGCACATCAGCCTACCGCTACAATGCATTGGGTCTGAATCCGGTAGATAATTATTTGTATGCAATGGTTACTTACACCAATCAAATGTTGAAAATCGATCCGGCAACCGGTGAGGTTACCAACTTGGGTGCAGTATCGGGACTTCCGAGCGGAGATTTCGTATCGGCTACCTTTGACTTGGATGGCAATTATTATGTCTATGAATACGGCTCAACCGGCGTAATCTATAAAATAGCATTAGCCGGCGATGGTACAGTTACCGCCATCAATCTGAGTACAACCATTGCATCTTATGACGTAGCTTACAATCCGGAGGATGGAATGCTTTACGGCGTTTATCGCAACGGCAGGCTGTACAAGATCAATCCCGAAACAGGCGTTGTAACGCGATTCGGCTTTGCGAACCAGCCCAATTCGAGCTTTGGAAGTGCTTACATTGCAGACAATCATCTGATTGCGATGAGAAACACCAACGGAGAAATGGTGGCCTTTGATTTGTCAACCGGCGCAGGAACATTAATCGGACAAACAGCTGTTCTGTTGAACAACGATATGGCGAGCTGTCCGGGAATGTCATCCGGCAAAGCGATTTCCGGAGAATCCTACCGCTTTGCTTATCAGCCGAATCCGGTAAGAGACATGTTGTATATTTCGACCAATCGGGAGATTGAATCCATTGATGTTTACAACTTGACCAATCAAAAAGTGTTGAGCATAAGAAGTACGGAAGCCCTTCATGGCGAAGTAAACGTAAACTCCCTTCCGCAGGGTGTATATGTAGTCAGAGCTGTCTTGAAAGGTGGACAAGTGGAAACCTTCAAAATTGTGAAGAAATGATTTGATTAAAATCGTGTCTGCAAGATGCGGTAATTAATAATCTTAATTGTGTAAAAAGAGGAGCCCCGGGAAACCGGGGCTTTTTCCTGACTTCGTTACTTTTTTTGCAACACCCAATATAAAGTGATTAATAACCTGAGTTCGATTAATATTTTTGAATAAAAAAATAGGATAAAACAAGAAATAGCTGTATATTTAATGTTTTGAATGCCAAATATTTAACAGCTATTCCTATGATTAATTTTGATAATGTTACGGATATTTTTTGTGCTGTGGATGAATTTTGCAACAATTTTCATCAAACCACTCAAGATTTTCAATTAATTTTAAAAAGAGTAACAAACAATTTGTCAGATAGAAAAATATTTCTACATTTGCACGCCTAAAAGTATCGGGAATTATGCCGATTAATTTAGGTGAAGTTTAAGTTTAAAAGTAGAATCCAAGCATTCTATACTGTAAAATAAACGATTTTATGATAACAGATCCAATTTCAGATTATCTGACACGCATCAGAAATGCGATGTCCGCAGGTCACAAAGTTGTGGAAATTCCTGCTTCTAACCTAAAAAAGGAAATTACCAAAATCCTTTTCGATCAAGGTTATATTTTGAACTACAAATTTGAGGACGTTTCTCATCAGGGAATCATCAAAATCGCTTTGAAATATGACAAAGCGACCAAAGAACCGGTGATCAAAAAATTGCAGAGATATTCCCGTCCCGGATTGCGCCAATACAAAGGTGCCAGAGAACTGCCAAGGGTATTGAACGGTTTGGGGGTAGCGATTATTTCGACTTCCAAAGGTGTAATGACCGACAAACAGGCTCGTCAGGAGAATGTGGGCGGTGAAGTTTTGTGTTTAGTTTACTAATCGAATCAAAAAAGAAAAGAAATGTCTAGAATAGGTCATGCACAAATAAACATTCCTAATGGAGTGAGTGTTGAATATAAAGACGGAGTCGTTACCGTAAAAGGAAAAGATGTCCAGATGACACAGGAAATGAAAGAAGGGTTCAACATTGAGATGGAAGACGGAGTGCTTACCGTAACCCGTCCCTCAGAATCCAAAGAAGATAAATCACTTCACGGATTATATCGTTCCCTAATCAATAATATGGTTACAGGAGTTTCAACCGGATTCAAGAAGGAATTAGAATTGGTAGGGGTTGGCTACAGAGCTTCCAATCAGGGACAGCTTTTAGATTTGTCTTTGGGGTACTCTCACAATATCGTGATGGAACTTCCCAAGGAAATAACCATAGAAACCAAATCCGAAAAAGGAAAAAACCCGATTATCATCCTTTCTTCCCATGACAATCAGTTGTTGGGCATGATTGTGGCAAAAATCCGTTCTTTCCGTAAACCTGAGCCATACAAAGGAAAAGGAATTAAATTCGTAGGAGAAGTATTGAGAAGAAAAGCAGGTAAGACTGCCTAATCATAATTAATAATCGAACAATGGCACTATCCAAAACAGAGAAAAGACAAAAGATAAAAAGACGTGTTCGTCGTAATATCTTTGGAACTGCCGAGCGTCCCAGACTATCGGTATATCGTTCCAATAAAGAGATTTACGCTCAATTGATTGATGACAACGCCGGGGTAACACTGGCATCTGCATCTTCAAGAGAGAAAGTAGAAGGAACCACCAAAACAGCGCGCGCAGCAGCTGTGGGTAAACTGATTGCCGGTAAGGCAAAAGAAAAAGGAATTGAGGCCGTGGTTTTTGACCGCAACGGTTTTGTGTATCACGGTAGAGTCAAAGCCTTGGCCGATGGCGCAAGAGAAGGTGGTTTATCATTCTAAGAAAGAAAATTATGTTAGGACTGAAAAATATTGAAAGAGTAAAGCCGGCCGGATTGGAACTTGTAGATCGTCTGGTAGGCGTACAGCGTGTAACCAAAGTAACCAAGGGAGGTAGAGCTTTCGGGTTCTCAGCCATTGTGGTTGTTGGTGACGGAAATGGCGTGGTAGGATACGGTTTGGGGAAATCCAAAGAAGTAGCCAGCGCAATCGCAAAAGCAGTAGAAGATGCGAAGAAAAATTTAGTGAGAATCCCATTGCACGGCAATACCGTTCCCCATGAAAACGAAGCCCGATACGGAGGAGCGCAAGTGTTTCTGAGACCGGCTTCTGCGGGTACGGGAGTAATTGCGGGAGGAACCGTGCGTGCTGTTTTGGAATCAGCCGGTGTACAGGACGTTTTGTCCAAATCCAAAGGCTCTTCCAACCCACACAATGCGGTGAAAGCCACTTTCAAAGCTTTGCTCGAAATGAGAGGTGTACATGAAGTTGCCCGTCAAAGAGGCGTGTCAATAACCAAAGTGTTTAACGGATAATTGAAAGCATCATGGGAAAAGTGAAAGTAACACAGGTAAAAAGCGCAATTAACAAAACCAAAAGAGAAAAAGAAACATTGGTCGCTTTGGGATTGGGGAGAATCGGTAAAACCGCTGAACATGAAATGACACCCGCCATTCAAGGAATGGTCAGAAAAGTTCAGCATTTGATCGAAGTAGTTAAATAAATCGGACTGGAGATTGCAGAATAATTTTTCTGTATTTGAAAGGCTTTGAACAAAAAGAATTAGGAGAAATGAAATTAAATAACCTTAAACCTGCTGCAGGTTCAGTAAGAAATAAATTCCGAAAGGGAAGAGGTCAGGCCAGTGGAAACGGTGGTACAGCCGGAAGAGGACACAAAGGAGCCAAATCCCGCTCAGGACACAAAACCAAAATCGGTTTTGAAGGCGGTCAGATGCCACTTCAAAGAAGAGTACCGAAATTCGGATTCAAAAACAGAAACCGTGTTGAATATAACGGAATCAATTTGGATGTGATTCAAGGACTTATTGAGGACAATAAAATCAAGGATACCCTGACCAAAGAAGATTTGATCAAATATGGATTGGCACACAAAAACGATTTGATTAAAATCCTTGGGCGTGGTGAATTGAAATCCAAAATCAATGTTACTGCCGATAAATTTTCGGAATCAGCCAAAGAAGCCATCGAAAAAGCCGGCGGAAAAGTGGAATTGATTGGTGAATCAAAATAAATTACCGTTAATTTGTGCGGTTTAAATTAACAAAAGGAAACACATGAAAGGGTTTATACAAACAATTAAAAATATTTGGTCTATCAAGGAGTTGAGAGATAAATTGGCCATTACATTCTTCTTCCTGATAATTTACCGGTTCGGTTCTTATATCCCGTTACCCGGAATTGATGTAAATGAAGTTAACCGGTTGCTTGCAGAACAAGCAGATGACCAAGGAGGGCTTTTAGGTTTGTTGAATTCTTTCACAGGAGGTTCTTTTAACAGGGCTTCTATTTTCGCATTAGGGATTATGCCTTATATATCTGCTGCCATTGTGATCCAGTTGATGCAATTGGCAGTTCCTTATTTACAGAAATTACAGAAAGACGGAGAAAGCGGACAGAAGAAAGTAACGCAGATTACCCGATGGCTGACGATAGCAATTTGTCTCGTTCAGGCACCGGCATATTTGACTTTGCTTCAGACTCAACTGCTGCCTTATAGCGGCGGTTTCCATTCTGCGTATCTGCTCCCACCGAGTTCTTTCTGGTTCCTGATGCCGTCCATTGTCATTTTGGTGACAGGTACTATTTTCACCATGTGGATGGGAGAGAAAATAACGGACAGAGGCGTTGGAAACGGTATTTCAATATTGATTATGGTGGGTATATTGGCAGATTTGCCACAAGCACTCATCAATGCTTTTGAATTGGATACTACCGGAGGTATCGCGTTCCTAATGGAAATTCTTGGACTATTGGTGGCGATTTTCCTTTGTGTTCTCCTTGTTCAAGCAGTCAGAAAAGTGCCTGTTCAATATGTGAGGAGAGCCCAATCAGGCAGCAGCAGTTATATGCGTTCCGTTACGGATTCAGTGCGCTCATACATTCCGCTTAAAGTGAATGCTGCCGGAGTGATGCCAATAATCTTCGCCCAGGCCATTATGTTTCTACCGGTTACGCTGGTAGGTTTGGTGGCTGATCAAGGTTCATCGTTCATGCTGTTTTTGGCCAAAGTAGCGGATCCGTTTACATTAGAAAGCAATATTGTATTTGCGATTTTAATTATCGTATTTACATTCTTCTATACGGCGATTACCATCCCGGTTAACCAGATGGCGGATGACCTAAAGAGAAACGGAGGAATTATTCCCGGCATCAAACCAGGCAAAGATACTTCCGAGTATCTGGACGATATTCTCTCCAAAATTACTTTACCCGGTTCAATTTTTCTGGTGTTTATCGCAATACTTCCTGCGATTGTTCACCAGTTCGGAATTGACCAGAAGTTGTCAATGTTCTACGGGGGTACATCCTTGCTGATTATGGTGGCTGTAATTCTGGATACCATTCAGCAAATCAATACCTACTTGTTGAATCACCATTACGATGGATTGATGACTTCCGGGCGTGTCAGAAATGTGGCATAAAACCCTTTGAGGAATTAAAATAGATGGCAAAACAAAAACATATAGAACAAGATGGCGTAATCACAGAAGCCTTGTCCAATGCGATGTTTAAAGTCGAATTGGAGAATGGACATATCGTTACGGCGCACATTTCAGGAAAAATGCGGATGCACTATATCAAGCTGCTTCCCGGCGACAAAGTCAAATTAGAAATGTCTCCTTACGATTTGACCAAAGGTCGAATTACCTATCGCTATTAAATTAAAATTCAGGTTGTAATACAGTTTGTGAAAGGAGTATTTAATTTGAAAATTGGAGTTAAAATATTTTAAGGAGAATTAAATTATTTTTGTACCTTTGCAAGCCCAAAGGAGAAAATAATTAAAAACCTTTGAAAAACAGATGACTGGAGGCCAAAAAGGCCGGATTAATATAAAATTAAGAGAACAAGAATGAAAGTTAGAGCATCCATCAAAAAAAGAAGCGCTGATTGCAAAATAGTACGCCGCAAGGGGGTATTGTTTGTGATAAATAAAAAGAATCCTAAGTTTAAACAAAGACAAGGTTAATTATGGCACGAATTTCAGGAGTAGATTTACCCAACAATAAGCGAGGTGTAATCGGATTGACTTACATCTACGGAATCGGTAAAAGTACAGCGCAAAAGATATTGGCAGAAGCCGGTGTCAGTGAAGATAAAAAAGTCAGCGAATGGAACGATGATGAAATAAACGCAATCCGTATCGCACTTACATCCAATTTCAAAGTGGAAGGCGAACTTCGGTCTGAAGTTCAACTGAACATCAAACGACTGATGGACATCGGTTGTTACAGAGGAATCCGCCACCGTATCGGATTGCCCTTGAGAGGACAAAGTACGAAGAATAATTCCAGAACCAGAAAAGGAAGAAGAAAAACAGTTGCCAACAAGAAAAAGGTAACGAAATAATAAGCAGTAGTTATGGCTAAGAATCAGAAAGTTGTAAAGAAAAGAAAAGTTGTTGTAGAAGCAACAGGCCAGGCACATATCCAGGCATCTTTCAATAATGTAATCGTAACCCTGACCAATAAAAACGGCGAAGTGATTTCTTGGTCATCCGCCGGGAAAATGGGTTTCCGCGGTTCCAAAAAAAATACGCCTTATGCCGCTCAGGTAGCTGCTGAAGACGCTACGTCTCAAGCTTTGGAAGCCGGACTTAGAAGAGTAAAAGTTTTTGTGAAAGGTCCCGGACAAGGACGTGAATCCGCAATCCGAACCATTCACAATGGTGGAATTGAAGTCAGTGAAATCGTGGATGTAACCCCGTTGCCACACAACGGATGTCGCCCTCCGAAACGCAGAAGAGTTTAATAATCAGTTGAACAAATCCTTCATTTGAAATTCAAAATTTAAAAAGAAATGGCAAGATATACCGGACCCAAAACGAAAATTGCAAGAAAATTTTTACAGCCTATCTACGGTGATGATAAAAGTTTCGAAAAGAAAAAATATCCTCCGGGACAGCACGGAGCCAATAAGAGAAGAAGAAAAAAATCTGAATACGCAATCCAGCTGGAAGAAAAACAAAAAGCAAAATATACCTACGGAATCCTCGAGCGTCAGTTTGTGAATATGTATAAAAAAGCTAACGCAAAACCCGGAATTACAGGTGAAATCTTGCTTCAACTTTGTGAATCGAGATTAGACAATGTAGTCTATCGTTTTGGAATTGCACCTTCCAGAAGAGCTGCCCGTCAGTTGGTAGGACACAAACATATCGCTGTCAATGGAAACGTTGTAAACATTCCTTCCTATGAAGTGAAAGCAGGTGATGTGGTTTCCGTAAGGGAAAAATCCAAAACACTCAATGTAATTACGGATTCACTAAAAATGAAAAGCAATTACGATTGGTTGATTTGGAATGATGAACAAATGTCTGGTACATTTAACGCAGCTCCGGAAAGATTACAGATTCCAGAAGATATCAAAGAACAATTGATTGTAGAATTGTACTCCAAGTAATTTTAAGTTTAAAGGAGATTTTGTTTAGCAATTGAACCCAAAAGGTTCACAAATAATATTAAAACCATTCAGATGACAATTTTAAACTTCATAAAACCGGACAAAGTAATATTAATCGAATCAGACGACCATTTTGGACAGTTTGAATTCAGACCCTTGGAGCCCGGATACGGCTTGACCGTTGGCAACGCTTTGAGGAGAGTACTTTTGTCTTCCTTAGAGGGGTATGCGATTACTTCCATCAAAGTGGAAGGAGTAGATCATGAGTTCACCACTATTCCCGGTGTAGTAGAAGACATGACCGAAATTATTTTGAACCTGAAAAAAGTAAGATTCAAAAGACAAATTACTGAAACCGACGCAGAAGCTGTGACCGTATCCTTTTCCGGACATGACCAGTTGACTGCCGGAGATCTCGGTAAATTTATTTCCGGATTTCAAATTTTGAATCCTGATTTAGTGATTGCCAATATGAATAAAAAGGTGAAACTGAATTTCACTTTTACCATCGAAAAGGGCAGAGGCTACGTGCCAGCCGAAAACAATAAAAAGCTAAATGCGCCTGTAGGCACCGTTGCAATCGATTCCATTTATACACCGATTAAAAATGTGAAATACAGCGTTGAGAACTATCGTGTGGAACAAAAAACGGACTACGAAAAACTGATTTTGGATATCACTACCGATGGCTCTATTACACCTCAGGATGCTTTGACTGAAGCAGCCAAAATCCTGATTCACCATTTCATGTTGTTCTCTGATGAAAGAATTACACTCGAAGAAGATGAAGTGGCATACGGCGAAACTTATGACGAAGAAGCCCTACATATGCGTCAGTTGCTGAAAACAAAATTGGTGGATATGGACATGTCTGTTCGCGCCTTGAATTGTTTGAAAGCTGCTGAAGTAGAAACCCTTGGAGAATTGGTTTCTTATAATAAATCTGATTTGATGAAATTCAGAAACTTCGGTAAGAAATCATTGACTGAATTAGAAGAATTGGTGGACAGCAAAGGGCTTACCTTTGGAATGGATGTTACCAAATATAAATTAGACGCAGAATAATTGAAGAAAAATGAGACACGGTAAAAAATTCAATCATTTGGGAAGAACAAGCGCGCATCGACAAGCAATGCTTTCAAACATGGCCTCTTCCCTGATCAAACATAAAAGAATCAACACAACACTGGCCAAAGCAAAATCGCTGAGAGTCTATGTAGAGCCGCTTATTACCAAATCCAAAACGGATGACACCAATAACCGACGGGTTGTATTCAAATATCTTCAAGACAAAGAAGCTGTTACGGAACTTTTCCGTGAAGTTGCACCCAAAATTGCTGACCGACCCGGAGGGTATACGAGGATCATTAAAACCGGATTCAGAAAAGGAGACGGCGGTGATACGGCAATGATTGAGCTTGTTGATTTCAATGAACTTTATACATTGGCTAAACCTGAGAAGAAAACCAGAAGAAGCCGAAGAGGCGGCAGTAAAAAAGCTGAAGAATTGGTTGAAGATCAAGTGGAAACTGTTGAACAAGAAACAACAGCAGTTGAGGAAGAAACTCCAGTTGTGGAAGAAACAGCCAACGAAGAAATACAAACTGAAGGCAATGAAAATCCTGAAAATTCTGCCGGTGAAACGGATGCAGAAACAGAAAAAAAATAATTTCGGGGTTTTTTAGATAAATTAAATTGGGCGATTCCACATGGTTTCGCCCAATTTTTGTTTATAATCAAAAATTTGAAATTGTTAATAAACCAAATTCCGCATCTATCATTTTCGAGAATTTGACACTGTTTGCACAGTCTTGAACACTTATCAACAATTGTTGAAAATGAACGTTTGTTTAATGTGTATAAGGAATGCAAAATTTATTTGCAAAAACTGTTGTCCTGATGCTATCTTTGGAATATCAAAGTCGATAATTCTTAGAAGACTTGTCTGATAAGAATAGCGGACTTTAAAAAGTTCAATATCGTTTTGATAGAACTGATGTTCTTTAAAATAGTGTTCCAGTAATGTTACCGGCGAGAACGAAAAACAAACTTCGGTTTGTTGCTCAGGATACAAAGGTATAATCCGGCTGACAAATTTAATCAGAATAATTGAGCATTTGCGAAAATTGGACTGAATGAATTTCCAACCGGTGTGATAATCAAGCTCTTTATGAACCAGACTATCCATTGCAGAGAACCAATTGAGAGATTTGTGATGAAAGGGAACTTCACTTCGACGGCAGATTCACTAAGGTGGCTGACGTTTAAGAGTTTCAATCGAAAATCGGGAATGAAATCACTTTCACTAATTCACAGATTAGACTCAGATTTTCGGGGCAACCTGCAATCGCTTTCGTGAAATGGTTGATTTTTCTTCGGAAAAAACTTCAAATTAACAAAAGACCGAAAACAGGTAAACAAGAAGTTGTTCAGGCAACTCCTAAAATGTCACGAAAAATGAAAACCCCGCCAAACTTCGGTTTTACGGGGTTTTCTGTTTTATTTATCCAAATTCTATAATTGTTGCATCCTTGCCCACAAACATCCGGTTAATTTTTAAATTTGCCCCATGAACAAATATTTGATTGTCGGCTTAGGCAATATTGGTGAGAAATACCGCTATTCACGCCATAATATCGGTTTTCTGATTGTGGAAGAACTCGTTCGCAAAATGGATGTTAAATTTTCACCCTCCAATTTTGGGGAGATTGCGGAATTCAAATACAAGGGTAGGCCGGTTATGGTTTTAAAACCCAATACCTACATGAATCTGAGTGGAGACGCCGTGAAATTCTGGATGCAAAAAGAGAATTTTCAAATGGATAATATTTTTGTCATTTCCGATGATTTGAACCTGCCGTTTGGAACCATCAGAATCAAAAGCAAAGGGAGTGACGGCGGACACAACGGGCTGAAAGACATTCAGAATAAACTCCAAAATCAGAATTATCCCCGTTTGCGTTTCGGCATCGGCAATGATTTTGGACAAGGCCGGCAGATTGATTATGTACTCGGTGTATGGACGGAGGAAGAGGTGCTGAAACTCCCGGAAAGATTGAATGTTGCAACCGATGCGATTTTGTCTTTCATCTTTGCCGGAATTGCGAACACAATGAATAATTTCAATGGAAAATGAATTTGAAACCTCGTTTTATGATATAAAGTTAAAAAATACTTTAAAATTCATTCAATCCAATTTCAGTTCATAAATAAAATCATCCATCACAAAGCCGTTTCCGATTTCAAAAACACCTTCGCCAGACTTCGTAAATCCATATTTTTCGTAAAATGCAATAGAAGCCGTATTCTGTTTGTTGACATTCAAATAAATCGCACTTTTCCCCTTTTCTATGGCATAATCTTTAACGAAATCCATCATCAGTTTTCCATAAGCTTTTCCGCGCGAAGCTTTTTTCAAATAAATTTTTGAAAGATAAATTTTATCGGTTGAAAGCTGGAGCATCAAATAGCCCAACGGATTTTCATTTTCCCAGAGGATTGCCCAAAGATCACCTTGATTGATTCCAGTCAAAATGATTTCTTTGGAATGAAATTTTTCCAACATAAAATCTACTTGTGCTTGACCAATCATTTTTACATAATGTTCCTCCCAAATCTCTTTTGCCAGCCGGCAGAGTAAGTCAACTTCTTTTTCAGTAACAATTTTTAATTTAGTCATTTTTGTGATTCATTGTCCAAAAATAAAAATAAGCTTTCAACTACCTTCAATTTAAAAATGAATTTCAAAAGATTCATCCCATTTCCGTAATTTTGTAGTGTTGAAATTTTCAGGAAAATTTTCTTCAAAACAGAGATTGACTTATTTCCTGTATATTGGCAGAATAAATGATTTTATGTGAGTTACAAATGGGTTTCTTATAATCTGAAAACATTCAGAACATAAAGAACCAAATCCAAAAATGATGAAAACGGAAAAAGACAAAGCCGATTACCGAACTGAATTTTACCAAAGAAATCTTTTAAAGAAAACATTTGAAGAAGACCGTATCGATGAAGAATGTGGAATTTTCGGGATTTTTTCTCCGGAATCAACTGCGACCTTTTCGATGGCACAATTCGGTATGTTCGCTTTGCAGCATCGGGGACAGGAAGCCGCAGGAATTTCAGTACTCAAAGACGGCGTGATTAATACCTATAAATCAGAAGGTTTGGTGCTGGATGTTTTCAAACAAATTGAAAATATAGAAGATTTTCAGGGCAATGCCGTAATCGGACATACCCGATATACAACTGCCGGCGGCATCAGTAAAAAAAACATTCAACCGCTTTATGCAGTAAATTATTTTGGGAAACCTCATTTCTCAATTGTTCACAACGGACAAGTCATTGAAACGGAAGAATTAAAGGAGGAATTAATAAAAGAAGGCTTGCCTTTTCTGGCAACATCAGATACGGAAGTCATTCTTCGCTCCATCCAAAAATACGCAAACCTCAATGTACAGGAAGCCATCCGGAATGGAATGAAGCCGATTCGTGGAGCCTATTCTATACTGTTGCTTACGGATAAATCCTTGGCAGCTTTTCGTGATCCCTATGGAATTCGCCCGCTTTGCATCGGTATGTTGGACGATAAAACCTATGTTTTCAGTTCTGAAACTTGCGCACTCGATGCGATAGGTGCCAAATTTTTAAGAGATGTGAAACCCGGAGAAATCGTGGTTGCTGACAAAGACGGTCTTCATTCATATTCTCTTCAGCAGCCCGGAGAAAGCAGAATCTGTTCTTTTGAATATGTGTATTTCGCCCGTCCGGACTCCAATTTACAAGGAATGGAAGTGTATGATCTTCGCGTGAAAAGCGGACGCAAACTCTATGAGCAATCTCCTGTGGATGCGGATGTGGTCATTGGTGTTCCGGATTCGGGGGTGCCTTCGGCCATCGGTTATTCTGAGGCTTCCGGAATTCCGTTTGAGCCCATCTTGGTCAAGAACAGATACATGAGTCGCTCCTTCATCGTGCCTTCTCAAAAAATGCGGGAAAGGATTGTAAACCTGAAACTTAATCCCATCAGTGATAAAATCCGCGACCGCAGAGTGGTAATTCTCGATGATTCTATCGTAAGAGGTACCACAAGCAAAATTCTAATTAAAATTCTGAAAGAGGCCGGCGCCAAAGAAATACATTTCAGAAGTGCATCTCCGCCGGTGGTTTCGCCCTGTCATTTGGGAATTGATATGCCGGATAAAAAAGATTTAATTGCGGCCAACATGACCAAAGATGAACTAACTACTTTTCTCGGCGTGGACAGTTTGGACTTTCTTTCTGTAAAAAGTCTGGTTGAGATTCTGGGTTCTGAGAATTTCTGTTTTGGTTGCTTTACGGGAAAATATCCGGTGGAAAAACAAAGAAAGGAACAGAAATCTTATCAAAAAAGGATTGAATATTAAAGATTTGAATTGAATATAAAAAGAAACCCTATATAATAATTGCATATCATACAGGGTTTCCATTTTTGAAACATTTGACTGAAAAAGTGTTTTACTCTTTCTCGATTGGATTCAACCTTAACTGCGAAAGTAGTAAGCAATCTTGTTTCAAAAAATACGGGATAATTCTTTCCAAACCCGGTCAGTGTTTCTCATCAGTCGATTTCCTCAATTATTTTGGTAAATCTTCTTGTGTTTGATGACTCCGCTTCTGACTTCTGCTAAGTTGATTTGTTTGGCGCAGTGGATGTCCGAATTTCCCTATTCCGTCCGGAAACTAAAACTTCTTTGATTTTTCACTTTTCCGGTTCGGATATTTAAAAGAACGTTAATGTTCGCAAAATGATTCGGAGGGTTAAATATTGTTAAAACTCAAAATTTGAATCATTTTGTTATTACAAATCTCCAACGGATTTTTTTAATCTGCAAGAATTTCTTAAAAGTCTTTTCAACCTGAAATTAACCATAGTTATTAACTTTTGTTGATAACTCATTGAACCCCTTTGTGGTAAAAGAGATTAATTGATTTAATACATTATTTTTTTGACTTTATCAACAATTGAATCAGCACTCAAACCATACTTTTTCATTAATTCCGAAGGTGTACCGCTCTCCCCAAAAGTATCATTGACGGCTACAAATCCTTGTTTTACCGGAAAATTCTGGGTCAATAATCCGGCGATGCTTTCGCCCAATCCGCCGTATTTATTGTGTTCCTCACAACTTACCAATTTCCCGGTTTTTCGAACCGAATTCAGGATGATTGCTTCATCCAAGGGTTTTATGGTGTGAATGTTAATCAGTTCCGCAGTTATTCCTTCTTTCTCCAATTCATTGACCGCCAGCATGGCTTCCCATACCAAATGTCCGGTGGCTACGATGGTGACATCCTTACCTTCGTGCATCATAATCCCTTTTCCGATTTCAAATTTTTGATCGGCAGGCGTGAAGATAGGAACGGCCGGTCGGCCGAATCTCAGATATACAGGACCTTTATGTGCTGCAATTGCCAGTGTAGCTGCTTTGGTCTGGTTATAATCGCAGGTATTGATGACAGTCATTCCCGGCAACATTTTCATCAATCCGATATCTTCCAGAATCTGATGAGTAGCACCATCTTCTCCCAAAGTCAGACCGGCATGTGAAGCGCATATTTTAACATTTTTTCCGGAATATGCTATCGATTGACGAATCTGGTCGTAAACCCTTCCGGTTGCGAAATTGGCAAATGTTCCAGCAAAAGGAATTTTCCCTCCAATAGTCAGGCCGGCTGAAATCCCCATCATATTGGCTTCCGCGATGCCAACCTGAAAAAAAAGGTCAGGGTTTTCTTTTTCGAAAACTTCCATCTTCAGGGAACCGGTCAAATCTGCACAAAGTGCCACTACATTCGGATTGGTTCTTCCCAATTCGGTTAGTCCATCCCCAAATCCACTGCGGGTGTCTTTTTTTTCGGTATAATTAACGTCAATCATTTCAGTAGTCTTTTAAATCGGTTTCAGGATTTTGTTTCAATGCAATTTCCAATTGTTCGTCATTGGGTGCTTTTCCATGCCACGCATGTGTCCCCATCATGAAATCTACTCCGTTGCCCATTTCGGTATGAAGCAAAATTGCTACAGGAACCCCTTTCCCTGTTTCTGTTTTTGCTTTTTTGAGTACCGCAATTATTTTCTCCAGATTATTGCCTTCTTTTTCTTCCAAAACGAGCCAACCGAAAGCAGTCAGTTTATCATGAAGATTAGCTAAATCCATCACATCTTTGGTGTCGCCGTCAATCTGTCGGCCATTGTAATCAATGGTAGTAATGATATTGTCCATATTCTTGGCTGCTGCATACATCAGAGCTTCCCAGATCTGCCCTTCGTTCAATTCGCCGTCGCCTTGCAGGGTATAAACCAATTTATCATCATTGTTCAGTTTCTTGGCAATGGCTGCACCAATCGCAACTGAAAGTCCTTGTCCCAAAGAGCCGGTAGCTACACGGATTCCGGGGAGTCCTTCGTGTGTCGTCGGGTGACCTTGCAATCGGGAATTGATTTTTCGGAAAGTTTTCAGTTCCTCGACCGGAAAAAAACCGAATCTTGCCAAGGTGCTGTAATAAACTGGTGAAATGTGTCCATTGGAAAGAAAAAATAAATCTTCTCCGATTCCGTCCATATTAAAATCAGTGGAATAGTCCATGATTTCACCGTAAAGTGCCGTGAAAAATTCCGTACAGCCTAATGAACCGCCGGGATGACCACTGTTGACCGCATGAACCATGCGAAGGATGTCTCTCCGGGTTTGTACTACGTGTGTTTGCAATTGTTCCAAAGTCATTTGTCCTAAACTTTAGTTGCAAAAGTAGGGTTTAGGATTGAAACCCGACGAATTAAATTTCAATACTTTTTAAAGATTCTGTGGAACTTTTTAAGATGGATTCATGAAACTGATTTTCAATGAAAATTAAAAGGGAAATCATCAATAATCATTGAAAACGGATTGAAATGCTTGGGGTAAAAAGTCGATGATATCGGAAGCGATTAAACTTTCCATACCTAAATTTTCAGCGGCCAGATCTCCGCTTTTTCCATGCAGGAAATTTCCCAAAACGGCTGCTTCCCCGGGTTCGTAACCCGCTCCCATCAGGCCGGCGATAATTCCTGTCAGCACATCTCCGGCACCGGCAGTGGCCATGCCCGAATTTCCAGTGGAATTGATGAAAATCCTTTTGTCGGGAAGAAAAATTTGGCTGAAAGCTCCTTTGGAAACCAATACCAATTGATAGGATTCAACGAGATTCATTATTTTTTCGATTTTCTCCGGCGTATTGTTCCATTTTCCGACCAAACGTTCTAATTCTTTGTCGTGTGGCGTCAGAACAGTATTTGGCGGAAGCAGTTTCAGTAGGGTTTGATTTTGAGCAATCAGATTAATTCCGTCAGCATCAACAATCAGCTTTTTATGTTTCAAATCATTTTCGGTTAAAAACTGTTCAAAAGCAAAAGCCGTTTTTTCATCTGTTCCGATGCCTGGTCCGATGGCCAAAGTATCAAATCGATTTGCATTTGGGAAGCCAATGATTTTGTTTTCCGAAAAATCTGTCATTAGCATGGCTTCGGGAAAAGTTGTTTGTAGTATTGTTTCGCCGCATTTTGGAGTGTAAGCGGTGACCAAACCTGCTCCGGAACGCATCACTGCTTTGGAACACAAGTGAACTGCTCCCATCTTGCCATGACTGCCGCCAATGACAAGTACATTTCCGAAATTGTATTTGTATGCAAATCGTTTTCTTACTTTTTTGAATTTTGAAATCAAAAGATTGTTCGCATAAATCCAATTGGAATTTTGTTTTTCAACAGCTTCCGGGCTGAATCCAATTTCAAGTATTTCAAAGTTTTGAAGGTGTTCGGCATTTTCAGGCCAGAACATGGATAGTTTTGGGGATTCAAAGGTTAGACAAATGTCGGATTGAATAATCAGGTCATTTTCTGAATTGAGCCGGTCACAATACATACCTGAAGGTATGTCGATTGAGATAACTTGATTTCCGGCTTGGTTGATTTGCTCAAAAAACATGTTCCAAACTTGGTCAATCGGACGGTTCAGCCCGTATCCGAATAGGGCGTCGATGAGGATACAGTTTTTTGGAATGTGCAACATTTTCTGGGCATCAAAGAATTCAATCGTAACTCCCGTTTGTGCCAGCCTATCTTGATTAATCAGGTTGTCTTCTGTGAAATATTGATTGTTCATGATGAAAACCTTAACAAAGGCACCGGTCTGTTTCAGTAGTCTTGCCAGCACCAAACCATCTCCACCGTTGTTTCCGAATCCGCAAAGAATGATGAAATCACAATTGATGACATCCAAATTATTTGAAATCCATTTGAAAACAGCGTTACCAGCTCTTTCCATCAAATCATTCATACTGATTTGCTGCGTTTTAACGGTTTCCATTTCTACCGTTTTTAATTGTTCTGGATTCAGGATTTTCATAGTTTAATCAAAAAAACTAACAGCTTTGAAGTTGAATTTTCCAGCCGTCAAATTACTTATAAAATTACAAACTAAAAATGAATGATTGTAGAAATTATTTCTGGCTATTCGATTTACTGCTAATAATTTATTCAAATTGAAATGCATAAAATTAACAATTTTGAATTGGTATTTTGATTATTTTTGAATAATTATTAATTAAAAAAATCTAACTATGAAAACAAAACAACTTTATTTGTTGGTCATTTTTCTTTTGACCCCGTTTTTTTTCAACACTTTTGCACAAAGTCCCCCCGGTCAGGCTACTTTGGGGTATTTCAACTTGGAAGTTGAGGAAGGTCAACAATGTTTGACGGATGCGCAGAGAGCTGATATCAACGCCATGCTGGATGCCAATATTCAAATGCTTAAAGACGAGGGTAGATTGCTTTATAATGAGGCGAGTAAACCCGATTTAGTACAGTTCGGTTGGCCGGTAAAAACGGCTGATGATGTAAATTACAATCAAATCTGGGGAACTTCAAATTATGTGGATCATCAAAGCGGTTCCGGATTGCTCGATTATTTTTGTCAGCAGAAAACCTATAACGGTCACAAAGGGACGGATATTTATTTATGGCCATTCTGGTGGTATGCGATGGATCATTTTCAGGGCGAAAATATTGCCGCAGCAGATGGTCAGATTATTTTGAAACAAGACGGGAATTATGACAGGCGATGCGCCATGGGGGCTTATGTTTGGAATGCGATATATGTTCAACATGCGGACGGATCCGTTGCTTGGTACGGACACATGAAAGAAGGTTCACTTACATCCAAAGGCGTTGGTGATACAGTGGTCAGAGGAGAATTCTTGGGAAATGTGGGTAGTTCCGGAAGTTCTACAGGACCGCACTTGCATTTTGAAGTTTATGCTGCCAATGCTGCGTTGATAGATCCCTTTGCTGGTGAATGCAACAGCAGAAATGATGAATCTTGGTGGGATGAACAAATGTCGCATGATGTTCCGAAGTTGAATGCCGTACTCACGCACAGTGCTCCACCGGTATTCCCGGAATGTCCGCAACAGGAAACTCCAAATCTGAAAGATTATTTTGAAGTTGGTGAAGTGCCGTTACTTGCGGTTTATTTAACAGACCAGCAACCTGGTTCAGTGTTGAATCTCAAAGTTATTAGACCCGATGGATCGAATCAATACGATTGGGATCTTGAATTGACCGATTACTATCAACTTTCATATTGGTATTGGTCTTTAACCCCTGATATGACAGGAAACTGGAAATGGCAAGTTACTTATCAAGGGGAAACAGTGACCCATGATTATTTTGTAGGAACCATGGGGACAGCAGAGAGTGAGGTGAAAAATCTTCAGGTTTTCCCGAATCCGGCAAATGATTTCATCAATCTTCAATCTACTGAAAAAATTGTAAAAGCACAGATTTTTGATACACAAGGAAGGTTGATAAACAACATCAGCAATGCAAGCGGAATTGAACGCATGAATATCAAATCCCTACCGGCCGGTGTTTATATCTTAAATGTGATAGATGGTAAAAAGAATACTTCCACCGTGAAATTTGTGAAGAAATAAACAGATTCAACAATGGAATAAAAACAAAGAAGCTTTCACGAAGGAAAGCTTCTTTGTTTTTTTAATTCAGATAGATTTATTGTTTTGAAAACACCAAAGTAGTGGTGGTTCCCAATGAAGTTGCCGAAATTTTGAACTCATTGATGTTTCCGGCAGTTAATTCGGGAGTAAAGGTTTCCGGTAAAACAGAAATCGCATCAGGTGTACTGATGACAATGGTATAGCTGTCTCCGTTTTTCATCCAGTTGCCACCGATGGATTCATACAAGTGACAAGGCATAGTTTCATTTTCAATCCAGATATCTTCAACATAGGCTCCACCATTGACGAACTTCAAATCACCTTTCAGACTGCAATCATCAGTGATATCATGTGGCGTATTGTTGATGTACTTTCCCGTAATTTTCCATGTTCCCACAATGGTAAACTGTGCAGCCGGATCATCATCATCGCTTGAGCAGGAATTATTGGCCAAACCTATTGACAAAACAAACATTAAAGCAAGAATCTTTTTCATAATATTTTGATTAATAATTTAAACGGCAAAAATAATTGAATTATTTTAATTGCCCGGTTATCATTTTCAGTTTAGAGTTATTGGGATTGGAACAAATGAATCGAAATATACCGCTGAATTATTCATCATACCAAGCCCCGCGGTGGGGTTTCAGCACATCGCGGATGCGCAGCATCTGTTCTTCATTTACAACGATATAGCAGATGGAATACATGTCATCTAAATGCTCCACGCCAGTGATATGGATGTCAGCTTTTTCGGTTTCAATAAATTCCTTCAAATGCTTTTCCTGATGTTCAGCAGTTTTATGTGCATCAGGGCCATGAAAATCCCAGATTAATTTCAATTTTTTCATCGACCAAAGTTATAAATAGTTTTTGCAATAGGATGATTGGTTTTGAGATTTTGTACCTTTGCACGTTCAAATGAAAAATCCGCTGAATACATACAATCCCAAAGACTTTATCCTTGTCAAAGGAGCTAAATTGCACAATCTCAAGAACATTGATTTGGCCATTCCGAAGAACAAGTTGGTCGTCATTACAGGACTTTCCGGTTCCGGGAAATCTTCACTTGCTTTTGATACATTGTATGCGGAGGGCCAGCGGCGGTATGTGGAAAGTTTGTCTTCCTATGCCCGACAGTTTTTGGGGAAACTTGATAAACCGCAAGTGGATTACATCAAGGGCATTGCACCGGCAATTGCCATTCAACAGAAAGTTATCAGCTCCAATCCGAGATCGACCGTGGGAACGACTACGGAGATTTATGACTATTTGAAACTTCTGTACGCGCGGATTGGAAAAACTTATTCCCCAGTTTCCGGGAATTTAGTGCAGAAAGATACGGTCACAGACGTGATTAATCACATTCAATCCCTGCCGGAAAATACGGCAATCACCTTGCTTGCACCCCTGAAACTCAATGGCGACAGGAGCTTTACCGAAAACCTGAAAATCCTTCAACAACAAGGATTTTCCCGTTTGGAAATAGAGAATAAACAGTTGAAAATCAATAATTTGATTGATTTTAATTTTGAACCTGAAAAAAAATCATCGATTGATTTGGTCATTGACCGGGTCATAACCCAAAACGAAGAATCCTTTTATCATCGGCTGGCGGATTCGATTCAGACTGCTTTTTTTGAAGGCAAGGGAGAATTGATTGTTAAAAATATTACAGAAAATTCAGAAAGAATTTTTTCCAATGCATTTGAATTAGACGGTATCAATTTCAATGAGCCCAATATTCATTTCTTTAGTTTCAATAATCCTTATGGGGCTTGTCCGGCTTGTGAAGGCTATGGAAAAGTCATCGGCATTGATGAGAAATTAGTGATTCCCAACAAAAGCCTTTCCATCTTTGAAGACGCTGTTGTGGCTTGGAAAGGGGAGAAAATGAGTGAATGGAAAAATCACTTTATCCGCATTGCTTCCCAATATGATTTTCCGATTCATAAACCTTATTATCAACTTGCCGAAGCACAAAAAGATTTTCTGTGGCACGGTAAAGGAAATTGGGAAGGAATTGACGGATTCTTCCAAATGGTTGAATCCAATATTTACAAAATTCAGTACCGCGTGATGCTTTCACGCTATCGGGGTAAAACGCTTTGCCCGAATTGCAAAGGAAAAAGACTGAGGAAGGAAGCAGCTTATGTGAAAATCAACGGAAAATCCATTCAGGATTTGGTGGATTTGCCTTTGGATGAATTGCAAGAGTTCTTTGCGCATTTGGAATTGAATGATTATGAAAACAAGGTCGCCAAAAGGATATTGTTAGAAGTCCGCAACCGCATCAGTTTTTTAGTGGATGTTGGCTTGGCGTATCTGACTTTGAATCGTGCATCCAATACGCTTTCGGGTGGAGAGAGTCAGCGGATTAATCTCGCTACATCGCTGGGCAGTAGCTTGGTGGGCTCAATGTATATTCTTGATGAACCCTCTATTGGTTTGCATTCCAGAGATACAGAAAGACTGATTGGCGTCTTGAAAAAACTGCGTGATCTCGGCAATACAGTCATCGTAGTGGAACATGATGAGGACATCATGAAAGCCGCAGATTACATCATCGACATCGGTCCCGAAGCCGGTACGCACGGCGGAGAAATTGTTTTTGAAGGTAACTACGAGCAACTTTTGAAATCGGAAACCCTGACAGCACAATATCTCAATGGAAAAATGAAAATTGAAATTCCAAACAAAAGAATTCCATTCAAAAGCTACATTGAAATTAAAGGTGCGCGTGAAAATAATTTGAAAAATATTGATGTAAAATTTCCACTCAATACGCTGACGGTCATCACCGGAGTCAGTGGTTCTGGAAAAAGCACCTTGCTGAAAGAAATTCTGACGCCGGCTTTGCAGCGGAATCTGGATATTTATGGCAGTAAAATCGGAGATTTCGATGAACTTTCCGGTGCGGTCAACAAAATCCAAAGCATTGAATTGATTGACCAAAATCCCATCGGAAAATCCTCACGTTCCAATCCGGTGACTTACGTGAAGGCATATGACGAAATCAGGAATCTTTTTTCACGCCAGAAAGCAAGTAGAATTCAAGGATTTGAACCGAAATATTTTTCTTTCAATGTCGATGGCGGTCGCTGTGAAACTTGCAAAGGCGAAGGCAATATCACCATCGAGATGCAATTCATGGCGGATGTGGAACTCATTTGTGAAACCTGTCACGGAACCCGGTTCAAACGTGAAATTCTCGAAGTGAAATTTCATGATAAAAACATCTCCGATATATTGCACATGACAGTGGATGAAGCTGTATGTTTTTTTAAAGAACACAACGAAAATAGGATTACCGAGAAACTGCTGCCATTGCAGGAAACCGGTTTGGGTTATGTGCAGTTAGGGCAATCTTCCAATACGCTTTCGGGTGGAGAAGCACAGCGAATCAAATTGGCTTCCTTTTTATCCAAAGGCCATTCGCAGGCACATACCCTTTTTGTTTTCGATGAACCTTCGACCGGATTGCATTTCCATGATATTCAGAAACTCCTGAGAGCCTTGCGTGCATTGGTGGAAAATGGACATACTGTTTATGTTATCGAGCATCATCCGGACATCATCAAATCCGCCGATTGGGTCATAGATTTAGGCCCTGAGGGCGGAAAAAAAGGTGGAAATATTGTGGCACAGGGTACGCCGGAAGAAATTGTGAAAGCTGAAAATTCCTATACCGGTCATTATCTGAAAGAGAAATTTGAAGTTGAAGTTTAAACCCGGAATCCGGTCGGATTTGACAGGCTGATTGTCCGTTTTAGGGTTTAAAAATCTCAATTATCATGAATTATTTAAAATACTTATTGCACCTTTGTAAGATGGATTGTCTAATGGGATGAACCAATTTCGATTTTAAATTTAAAAATTACAATTATGAATATGACAGACCTTGAACCCAAAACGATTTGGAAAAATTTCGCATTGTTGAACGCCATTCCGCGCCCTTCCAAAAAGGAAGAAAGAATTACGGCATTTATGAAAGAATTCGGCGAATCCCTCGGATTGGAAACCAAAGTAGATGAAACCGGTAATGTACTGATTAAAAAGCCTGCATCTCCGGGTATGGAAAATCGCAAAACCGTGATATTGCAATCCCATCTCGACATGGTTTGTCAGAAAAACAATGATGTGGATTTCGATTTTGACAAAGACGGAATTCAGACTTATGTGGACGGGGATTGGGTGAAAGCACAGGGTACGACTTTGGGTGCGGACAACGGTATCGGTGTGGCAGCCATTATGTCTGTGTTGGAGAGCAATGACATCGCACATCCGCCGTTGGAAGCTTTGTTCACCATTGATGAAGAAACGGGAATGACTGGTGCTTTTGGGCTGAAACCCGGATTTTTGGAGGGCGATATTCTTCTGAATCTGGATTCCGAAGATGACGATGAAATCTGCATCGGCTGTGCAGGCGGGATGGATGTAACGGCAACCGGAAATTTCAAGACCCAAGCAATTTCAGGGCAAGGAATTTCATTGGAAATCAAAGGCTTGAGAGGCGGGCATTCCGGTGTGGATATTCATGAAGGTCGCGGTAACGCCAATGTGATTTTAAGAAGATTTTTGTTGCTCGGAATTGAACATAAAATTCAGTTGACAGAAATTGATGCAGGCGGATTGAGAAATGCTATTCCCCGTGAAGCATTGGCGAAATTTGCGGTTTCAGATGCCGAAGACTATTTGAAAAACGCAGCAGCATTGAAAAATGATATTCTCGCTGAATTCAAATCCATTGAAAAAGAACTGCAAATCAATATTTCCAAAACAGATATTATGGGCAAAGGCTTGTCAGCCGAAGATTCCGCACAGTTTATCCGCGCTCTGAATGCTGCGCACAACGGTGTTTACCGGATGAGTCCTGAAGTTCCGGACTTGGTAGAGGCGTCCAATAATATAGCAAGGGTGGCATTGAAAGACGGCGAAATCCATGTGCTTTGTCTGACGAGATCTTCGGTGGATTCTACCAAAAATGAGGTGGCTAAACAGCTTAGTGCATCTTTTGAAATGGCAGATATGAAAGTTGAATTTAGTGGCTCATATCCGGGTTGGGAACCGGATGCGCATTCTGAGATTTTGAATGTTTTAGAGACTGTCTATGAAAGAAAGTTCGGTGAAGCCCCCAAGGTTTTGGCCATCCACGCCGGTCTGGAATGCGGTATCATCGGCGCTCCTTATCCGGAAATGGAAATGATTTCTTTCGGTCCAACCATCAAAGGTGCCCATTCACCGGAAGAAAGAGTGAATTTCAAATCCGTTCAGAAATTCTGGGATTATCTAAAGGATATTCTGTTGGAAATTCCGAAGAAATAAGAAAACGTTGAAGTCCGAGAAGTATTAGTTTTCTTGAATTATTTAAAAGATAAAGCTAAACCTTGGAGGTTTCAAAAACCTCCAAGGTTTAAATCGTTGATATCAATTAAAAGGATAAAACCATTTTCAAGCTGATATTCCTTCCCATATTGAAAACGCCGGTTCGGCCGGTTAATGGATTTTCATCGGCATATTTGAGACGGCTCAGATGATTTTGGTAAGCGATGTTTCCAAGATTTTCACCACTCAGATACAAACTGATGAAATCCTTTCTCCCAAAAGCATTGAAATTTGCTCCCACACCGGCACTCAACAAAGTGTAGCCCGGAGTTTCGGTTTCCGTTTGATAAGCTTTGTAAATTCGAGACTGTGCAAAATAGTGGTCAACATTCAAGCGAACATAAAAATTGGAGATATTTTTATTCAGATTGCTGAACTCCGCCTTGACGCCGCCCCGATAACGGGGAGCAGGAGTAAACGGAAGGTATTTGGTGCTGTCAGATTGCCCGTTTTGTGTAGCTTGTACAAAGGCGAAGGAGTTTTCAATATGCAGCCAGTCCAAAGGGTGGGGATGGATGTCTAAAAAAAACTCGCCACCAAGCAACATGGCGTTGCCGGAAGTATATTGAAAGGCCGGTGCAGGATCATCGGGGTCAATAATCACATCATTGCCGTTTTCATCTTTCAATTTTTCCAAAAACGAATAATGATTGATGAAGTTAACAAAAGGCGTAAATTCCAATGTAATGTGTTCGGAATCTAAGTAATAAGCAAAATCAATCTGATGATTGATTTCGGATTTCAGGTTCGGATTTCCGATTTCATAACGGAAGGTGCCTTCATGTTTTCCATTGGCAGCCAGTTCCGCAATGTTGGGGGCTCGGAAACCTCTGGAGAAATTCAGTTTCAAAGTGGAATTTTCCGAAACCTGATAAGAAACACCGATGCTCCCTGAAAAGCTGTTGAAATTTCTGTCTAAGGCAGCGAACAATTGTTCCGCATCTTCATGATTGGGTGAGGTCGGATTTTCATTTTCATCTAAATAAAGTTCACGGCTGTGCAGGCTTCTGTTGTCAAAACGCAATCCTCCGGCCAAAACAAAATCCCCGAAAGTTTTTTGGGTGTAAATAAAACCACCGATGTCAAACAAATTATTATCCGGAATCAAAAATTCCAGGCCTTTGTTTTTGTTGTTCTGATACATCCCACCAATTCCAACGGAAGTTTCCCAGCCCTGATGTTTTCCGAAATTATAGCGGAAATTGTAATTCAAAGTATTGAGCGAAAGATGCAGTGCGGCTTCATCGGGCGCATCTGCTTCCTCAAATTCCCTTCTGCTGTTGCGCTGAAAGCCCAAATCAGCATGGAGTGTTCCCTTGTTCAGCCTAAAATAATTGTTGGAAGCTACACTCAGATGATTGACCCATTGATAGGGAATTCCGATTTTGTAATCTTTCAGCTCCTCCTTTGTTGCAGTAACTGTTTCATCTTCTGCGTTTACATAGGTAAAATTTCCCAATTCGTCTCTTTCCCCTTCCACGATTCCCAATTTTGCATTATAAGAACTGATTGTCAACAGGGAATGCCCCCAGTTTTTGTTGATGCCCTGCGTCAGGCTGCCGTTGTATTCTTTAAATCCGGAATTATAAACTTTTCCATCAAATTTATTCTCATAATTTCCGGCGAATTTATTTGAAAATCGGCCTTCCCATTGAAATCCATTCAGTTTTCCGGCATTAGATACCGAATACCCAATCAGGTTGTTATTGGATTGATAATTAGAAATCAACCGCGTTTCGGTTGTGCCTTCGGCAGGTGCTTTGGGAGCCAAGAAATTTAGTACGCCTGCGATGCCGTCAGAACCGTACATCAAACTGCCTGGCCCTTTGATGATTTCTACTCTGTCCACGGAGAATTCATCAATTTCAATTCCGTGCTCATCTCCCCATTGTTGGCCTTCTTGTCTCATCCCATTGTTCAGCGTTATCACGCGGTTGTAGCCCAATCCCCGAATGACAGGTTTGGAAATCGCCGGTCCCGTTCCAATACTACTGATACCCGGTACTGTTTGCAAGGCGTCGATCAGATTGGAGGAGGTGTTTTGATGAAATGTGGTTTTGTCCATCGTCTTGATGATGACCGGACTTCGTTTTAATTCCGTGGAATGCGATACGCCGGTAATGATGATTTGATTCAGTTCAGTGACCGCTTGTTCCATGTTAAAATCAAGTGATAAATCTTCTTGGATTTCAATGCTTTTAATGATTGATTTATAGCCATCAGCACGTACTTCGATAAGATAAAAACCTTTTTTTAGATTGGGAAATTGATAATTCCCATCGCTGTCCGAATAAGTTATTTGTTTTAAATCGGTCAGATAAACGGAGGCATCGGGTAGGGGAAAGGATGTGGAATTGTCCTTAATGTTACCCGATAAATTGTATTGCGCGTATCCTGTTCCAATAAGACACAGCACCCAAAAAGTCAAAATGCTTTTTATATTCATTGCTTAATTTTTTTAATTTGAAAATGATTGTTTGGGATGAATTGTCCGCAGCATTTTTTTAGAATTATTTGCGGATTGAATCATTCATTACCGCAGTTTATTTCGATGAAATTTTGAATAGCTCGGCATAATTTCCAATCAATTCAATTTTGTTTTCTTCAAATAATAACGGTTTAAAAATTAAGCGAAAGGAGGTGCTTTGTTTTGGAAATGAATAATTTCCGAAAAATAAAATCCTTGATAATTTGAAAAATATGCAAGTGTGAAAACCGGGTTTTCTAAGGTGATTTCCACATCGGGTAGCAGTTGAGGCGAGAGCAACAAATGATGGCTGCAAACCTGACAATTGGATTTGACAGGATTCAGATGAAGTTTGTGGTGGCAATCCCCTTCATTTACGCCGTAATAAATGGCTTTTTCACAAGCATCTGCTTTTGAAAAATCAACAATATCCGAGGGGTGATGGTGAAATAAAAGCGTCGGTCCGAGGCTGAATACATACAGCATCAGCAGGAGAAATCCTTTTGGGTTAAATCGCTTTTTATTCTTCAAAATCAAATTTCTGAATCGGAACAAAGATAGAAAATAAGTATCTATTTGTTGAGCTTACAGCCGGAGATTCTCATCAGTTATCTTTTAATTTCTTGGGATTGTGTGGTTTCAGCGGATTAGCGGTCAGTTCTTTGTATTCATTTCGGACTTTGAAAATATCAATCGCAGTAAAAATAGCTTCTTTGAAAGAAGTTTCATCTGCGATTCCTTTTCCGGCGATGTCGTAAGCCACGCCATGATCGGGCGAAGTCCGGACAAAAGGCAAAGCCGCTGTATAATTGACTCCATCGTTGAAACAAAGGGTTTTGAACGGAATCAGCACTTGATCGTGGTACATACCGAGCACCGCATCGAAAGCCTGCAAGTTGGATGGTGAAAAGAAACTATCGGCGGCATAAGGGCCGTAAACCAACATCCCTTTGTTGTACAACAATTGAATGGCCGGAATGATAATTTCCTGTTCCTCTTTGCCGAGCAGACCGTCGTCGCCAGAATGCGGATTCAGTCCCAATACTGCAATTTTGGGCTTTCTTACCCGAAAATCCTGTATTAAAGAATCATGCATGGCTATGATTTTTTGAGTAATTAATTCCTGTGTAATCGTGGTAGCGACCTCTTTAATTGGAATATGTTGGGTAACCAAACTGACTTTCATGGTTTCAGAAACCAGAAACATCAGTGGGTTTCCGCCCCAAGTTTCTCCGAGATATTCGGTGTGTCCGGGAAAATTAAAAGCCTCGGACTGAATGTTTTTCTTGTTGATGGGTGCGGTAACGAGTACATCACAATATCCATTTCTCACAGCTTCCGCAGCAGCTTTCAGCGAATCATAAGCCATTTTTCCGGCGGTTTCTGAGGGTGTGCCGAATTCGATTTCCGCGGGTTCTTTCCAGATGTTCAACACGTTGATTTTTCTTTCTAATGCAGCAGCAGGATTGTCGATGCCGTAAAATTGCATGGATTGATAATCGAGCTGGTTTTTCAGGTAAGTTAAATGTCTTGTTGAACCAAAAATAACCGGCGTGAAGAAATCCATAATGTCTTTATTTTCAAGAGTTTTGACGATGATTTCATAGCCGATGCCATTGATGTCACCGACGGAAACAGCTATTTTCGGTTTTTGTTCATTTGAACTCATAAGAAAACGAATATTTGCGCAAATATAATGATGTATTATAAAAGTATCAGGAATCGGGGGTTAAGTATCCGGAAAATAAAGTTTTAATTTTATAATGCTGAATCATTGATGAGCTGAATTTAAAAAGGTTTCAGGTAATAGGTCATTGAGCGGAGCCGAAATGGATTTATGCTTCATGTTTTTAATGGCATTCTACCAAATTCAATTTGGCTAAACGCATGATAGATGAGTGTTTCAAATGATTACCCTATAAAATCACTTCTTCAGCGTAAATAAAAACTCCAAACCACCGGTTTTTCGGTTTTTGGCTGATATTTTTCCTTTGTGGAATATCACTGCATTTTTTACTATTGACAAGCCCAAACCCGAACCTCCTGTGTCGCGGGTTCTGCCTTCTGTTACCCGATAAAATCTTTCGAAAAGCCGATTCAGATGGCCTTCTTCTGGAATGCCCTTACCGGTGTCAAAGAATGAAAAATAATAATAATCATCGTCTTCGTTGTAGATGCTCACATGGATATGGGTGTTTTTTCCGGCATAGCGGATGGCATTGTCAGTGAGATTCCTGAAAACCGAATAAAGCAAATTGGAACTGCCGTTGATTTCTGCATCCGAAGGCAATTGCCAGTCAAACTGCATGTTTTGTGATTTGAGTTGCGGGCTGACATCTTCCTTGATGCGCTGCAATAAATTTTCGATGTTTACTTTTTCGGAAACAATCAGATTCGGTGCTTCTTCCATTTTCGCAATCAGACTCATGTCGCGGATGATTTCGGAAAGCACCAAAATTTGTTGAAAAGACCGTTCGATGAAATACTGTTTCTTTTCTTCCTCCAAATCCTGTGTCAGTAGGGTTTCCAAATATCCCCGAATACTTGTTACCGGCGTACGAAGTTCATGTGCCACATTGCCGGTCATTTCTTGTTTGAGTTGTTTGACCATCTCCTCTCTACTGATGTCATTCAGGATGATTTCCAGACTGTTGTCTTCAAAAATATTGGCACGCACCGAAAAAGTTTTTCCTTGTTTTTTGATTTGCTCTTCAAAGTAGGGTTTGTTTTTTTTCCTTAAAAATTCGTGCAAATCATTGAAACTCGGGTCGCTCAAAATCAAATTCGGATCACTGCTCGGTTCGTCACAAATCGTATTCAAGTATTGAATGAATAGACCGTTGTGGAATTCCACTTTGTGTTCGGGCGAAAGGAAGCAGATTCCTTCTTCCAAAATCTGAATATGCTGCAGTAGCTTTTGTTTTTCCAAACTCACATTCTTTCGGCTTTCTTTTAGTTTCTGATAATTTTCGGCAATTTTACTTCCGATTTCCCCAACTTCATCGTCGGGAAACTGAAGTTGTTTGAGTTCCAACGGATCGGATGATAACACGAAATCACGCAACTGTCCAATGGTTTTTCCGAAGCGTCGGGTGATGATATGAATAATATAAAGAAATACCGCAAAAGCAGCCAGGATGAAGTACAGTGCAGCATTTCCGGGTTTCAACATCTGTTTCAATTCGGTGTCGTAGGGCAAAGCGACGCGAATGAATTTATCACCTGAATTTTTGGCGAAATACAAATATTCGCGCTGATTAGACTCCGACAAACGAATGTTGCTTCCGGTAGCCGACTGTGCGGCCTGCACGATTTCTGGTCGGTCGATGTGGTTTTCTAAATCCGCGAAATCACTGATGGAATTATCAAACAGCACTTCACCGGAATGGCTGATCAGCGTGATTCTCAAATCATCGGGCAACAAAGTCTGAAGTTCGTTGATTTCGGCACTCAGATTCGCATCATTTTGATAAAGCCGGGATTGGATAACATCGGTATAAGTTTCTAATCGTTCGCTGAGAATTCGGGTTTTGTAATCCTTTTCGAGGATTTGTTCAAAAACAATGATACCGGCAGTGAACAGAGCAAAAATCAATCCTACGCACAAAAAAAGTCTCTGTCGGTAATTCAGTTTCATAATTCTGCGACATTAAACCGATAACCGTATCCGGCGCGGTTGTGAATGACCGAGGCGTAATCGCCCAATTTTTTTCGGATTCGTGCTATGTGCACATCCACTGTCCGTTCGGTGATGTAGGGAGATTCCTGCCACAATTTGCCGATGATATTTTCTCTTGAAAACATGCGATCAGGGTTTTGGGCAAGCAGCGACAGCAATTCAAATTCTGTTTTGGTCAATGCTATTTTTTCGCCGTCAATGCTCAATTCCTTCAAATTAAAATCCAAAATAAAATTACTGTAAATCAACTTGTTTTTGTCAGTAACTCCACTTTTCGCTGCTCTTTTCAGCACTGCTTTTACTCTGGCAACGACTTCTTTGATGGAAAATGGTTTGGAAATATAATCATCTCCGCCGACCGAAAATCCGGTGAGCATGTCATTTTCGGTGTCCTTGGCGGTCAAAAAAATAATCGGAACGAGCAGTCCGTCTTTTCGGACTTGTTCTGCCATTTTGTAACCCGACATTCCGCCCATCATCACATCCAACAAAATCAGATTGAATTCGGCAAGCGGTTTTTTCAAAGCTTCTTCGGCCGATAATGCCGTTTCCACAACATAGCCCTCGTTTTTCAAGTTGAATTCTATGATTTCTGCAATGCTGCTGTCGTCATCTACAATCAGAATTTTCTTCCCCATTCTGTTATTGAAATTGTTGTTCAAAGTTACTTAAAATATCTGCTTTTATTTATTTTTTCCTTTATGCTTCAGCACTTTTGCTTCCACAAAGAATACGATTTCCTCCACGATATTGCTGCAATGGTCGCCGATTCGTTCCATTTTTCGGATGGTCATAATCATATTCAATCCGCACTTTATATCATTGCTTTCTTTTTTCAATTGCTCCAACAGCTTGTCTATGCCTTTTTCAAAAATCTTGTTCACTTCTTTGTCCTTTGACAAGATTTTGCCTGCATTCTTTGCATTTTCAGAATTGAAGGCCAACAGGCTGTCGGTCAACATGTTCAGCAACAAATCAAACATTCTTTCGATTTCCAGCGTTTCCTTCATTTTGGAAGTGAAGTCATGACAATCTTTGTCCGTAACATAATGCGCCACACCTGCGGCATAATCCGCAATCCGCTCCAAAGTAATGCTGATTTTCATGATGGACAAAACAAAACGGAGGTCAATTGCCACCGGGCTGTACAAAGCGATATAATGCTCACAATTGCTGTCGATTTTTAATTCGAGTCCATCCACTCTCTTTTCGAACTTTATGATTTCCATGGCCAAATCCACATCGTTGTTCAGCAAGGCTTGTTTGGCTTTGGTTACTTGTGAAATCACCAATTTCCACATCTGATTGATTTCTTCTTTCAGATAGAGTAATTCTTGTTCGTTGTGTTTCAGTGTTGTCATATTATTTGTCGTTTTATCCAAATCTTCCGGTGATATAATTTTGAGTTGTTTCCTTCTCCGGATTCAGGAACATCTTTTTGGTTTCGCTGTACTCAATCAATTCGCCTAACATAAAAAACCCGGTTTTATCGCTCACTCTTGCTGCTTGTTGCATATTGTGGGTCACGATGACGATGGTATAATTTTCTTTTAATTGATGAATCAGTTCTTCAATTTTGGAAGTCGAAATAGGGTCGAGCGCAGAAGCCGGTTCGTCCATCAGCAACACCGAAGGATTCACTGCCAACGCTCTGGCTATGCACAATCGTTGTTGTTGTCCACCCGACAATTCAAAGGCGGATTTGTTCAGTTTGTCTTTGACCTCATCCCACAAAGCTGCCGAAACCAGAGACTCTTCTACTCTTTGTGCAATCTTTTTTTTGTCTTTGGTTCCATTGACCCGCAAACCATAAGCCACATTTTCAAAAATGGATTTCGGAAAGGGATTCGGTTTTTGGAAAACCATGCCCACATTTTTTCGTAATTTGTCCACATCCACCGAATTGCTGTATATGTTCTTGCCGTCAATCAGGCATTCGCCCTCCAAACGAGTGTCCGGAATTAGGTCGTTCATCCGATTGAACAGACGGAGAAAAGTGGATTTCCCGCAGCCTGAAGGACCAATGAAAGCCGTTACTGTATTGGGCTTGATTTTGATGCTGATGTTCTTCAGTGCTTGAAAATCTCCGTAATAAAAATTGATATCTTTGACTTTTATCATCTTTAATTTTGTTTGAATTTTTTATTTAATCTTTGGCGCATAAAAGTAGCCATTAAATTGAAAATCAACACAATGGCAATCAATACCAATGCTGTTCCATAAGCCATTGGACGGGAGGCCTCCAAGTCTGTTCCGCTGGTTGCCAACACATACAAATGGTAGGGCAAAGCCATGGCTTGGTCAAAAATGCTCTGTGGCAAATTCGGCAGAAAATAAGCCGCCACCGTAAAAAGAATCGGCGCAGTTTCACCCGATACCCTTCCGATGGAAAGAATCACGCCAGTCAGTATATTGGGCAAAGCAGAAGGCAAAACCACTTTCCGGATGGTTTGTAATTTACTTGCACCCAAGGCCAGACTTCCACTTCGATATGAATCCGGTACGGCCTTGAGCGCTTCTTCTGAAGTACGGATAATCAATGGAAGTGTCAAAAGACCAAGCGTTAAAGAACCGGCCAAAATCGAGTCACCAAATTCTAATTTATTAACGAACAAAGCCATCCCGAACAACCCAAATACAATCGAAGGTACGCTTGCCAGATTGTTGGTCATCATTCGGATAAAACGGACTATGAATCCGTTTCCGGCATATTCGGTGGTATAAATCGCAGACATCACACCCAAGGGTACGGCGAAAATCAAACTGCCAATGACCAAATAGAAAGTTCCTACGATGGCCGGAAAAATTCCGCCGGAAGTCATTCCGTCGGTCGGAGATTCAGTCAGAAATTCCCAGCTGATTACACTGATGCCATTGATTACGATAAAGCCCAATATGCTTATCAAAATTCCTACGATGAAAAAGCTGAACAATCGAAATAAAAAGAAAGCTGCTTTTTGTTTAAATTTTTGATTCATATTACAGGCTTTTATAAGTTTTCTTTTTTGAAATCATTTCGGATACGATTGAAATAATCATTGAAATCAGGAACAAGATACAGCCGAGTAGGAACAAAGACTGAAAATGCTGTCCACCCGAAGGTGCTTCTCCCAATTCGGCTGCAATGGTGGCCGGGATTGTCCGGACGGGTTCAAAAATTGTGCTGGGAATCACCGCTGCATTTCCGGTAATCATCAGCACCGCCATGGTTTCACCCACCGCACGACCGATGCCCAAGACCGCCGCCGCCGAAATCCCGGAACCGGCATAAGGAATCACCACTTTATAAATCGTCTGCCACTGGGTTGCCCCCAATGCCAAGCTGGCTTCTCGCATCGCTGTCGGTGTATTTCGAATCGCATCTTCTGCTACTGAAATGATGGTCGGCAGTGCCATGATTGCCAGAATCAAACCTCCGGTGAAAGCAGTTTCGCCCACAGGCAGATTGAAAGCTTTCTGCACCAAAGGTGCCACGACGACCAAACCAAAAAATCCGTACACCACCGATGGGATGCCCGCCAACAATTCGATGACCGGCTTCAGGAATTTCCGCATCCGTTCATCTGCTAATTCCGACAAATAAACTGCCACGCCCAACCCCAAAGGCAAAGCCAAAACGATGGCAATCAGACTGACCAATAAGGTCCCCAAAATCAATGGCAAAGCACCGAACAAAGGCGAAGGAGTGGCTGTCGGCAACCATTCCTTTCCAAGAAAGAAATCCGACAAAGTCGTGTTGTGTACCTTCACTTTTTTGGAACCTTGTGTGACCGAAGGCGCAAATTCTTCCGGCACATAAGCGATGATATTTTTGTGGTCAGAAATGATGTAGCCTAATTTTTCGGGCAACAGACTGTAATTTTCACCCAAATCTTCATCTGTATAATAATCAAACACATCGTCAATTCTGAAAACCATGATTTCTTGGTTTGCCCCACCCAATTCATTCCAATTAATGATTTCCTCGTCGTACATGTTTTTGACATCCAATGGATGCAACTGATTGACCGGATTTTCGGGGTGTACATAAAGGCCATAACCGTCTTCAATGGCCGGTGATTTGAACAAACCGAAACCTTCTTTGAAAAGAAAAATGGTGATGAATAAAATAGCGATGGTTGTCAAAGCACCGCTGAGCGTAAGCAAGCTTTCAGTAAGTTTTTCGGTGATTTTTCCGAGGAGATTCTTTTGTGCCATTTGCTGAAATTTGTTTAACTGACAGGTACATAACCGGTTTCTTCCACGATTTTCTGACCTGTAGGCGAGAGCAGATAGTCAATGAAATTCTTCACTTTGGCCTCATCTTTTGAGAGATAATAATAATAGAGCGGCCGCACAATCGGATAAGATTTGTTTTTGGCACTCTCGACCGAAGGTTTCACAAAGGTTTTGCCCGAATCATAGGAAACCGCCAGAGGTTTCACTTTGTCGGAAAGATAAGCCAGACCGACATAAGCAATCGCACCCCGGGTTTGACTTACCGACTGAATCACCGCACCGTTGGCAGGCATGCTCATGATGCCCGACATGAAGTTTTTGTGCTTCAATACGCTTTCTTTGAAGAACTCATAAGTTCCGGAAGAGGTTTCGCGGGAATACGGAATGATTTTCAGGTCTTCGCCACCGACTTCTTTCCAGTTTTTGATTTTACCTGTAAAAATTCCAGACAATTGTTCTCGTGTGAGTTGAGAAACTTTATTGGACGGATGTACCACGATGGCAAGTGCGTCAAAGGCAACTTCGACTTCCCGCAGGTTGTTGCCTGCGAATTTGATTTTCTTGCGCTCATCGAATTTGATTCTGCGCGAGGTCTGCGCAATGTCGGTGGTACCGCTCATTAGAGAAGAAATCCCAACCCCGCTTCCTCCGCCTGTAACGGTGACATTGGTTCTCGGGTGAGATTTGATGAAATTTTCTGCCGCTTTTTGGGTAATGGGCAGCACCGTTTCGGAACCTTTGACTCTTTGGGCATTTAGATTTCCCGCATACAGCAGAATAAGAAGCCAGCCCAAAATAATTTTCTTCATCTTCTTGTTTTTCAGCTGCAAAATTCCAATTACAAAATCACACGGAGGTTAAGATTTTGTTACGGTTTGGTTACGGATTGAGGAATCAGTTGATTACTAAGAGATTACAATGCAGCTCATTTCGGCTCCGCTCAATGACCGCCGCTCAATGACCGAAAACCGGTTGCTGAGCGGAGTCGAAGCAGAGGTTTCGTTGGCTACCCTTCGACTTCGCTCAGGGGGCGAACGGCAATAGTTTGATGCTCTGTTTGCAATAAAATAAAAAGCAAGAAAACATTGCCGTCCACTTCAGTGGACGGATAGAAAAGTATGACTTCCTCTTGGCTTTAGCCACATGCATGCAAGAGATTCATTTTTTTGGATTCATCAACTTGACATAATATTTCCTCTAAACCATGCTTCACTCAAGTCTTCCCTCCTCAAACAAATGACTATCAGTTAAATAAAATTATTTCTCCGCACTTTAATTAATAAAAATGTAATCCTGCCTTAGCCGATTCGTAACACCTCAAAAGGACATTTGCACTGAAAATTAAATATAGATTTTCTATGTGGAATTATGAGGAACGGAGAACAACCGTGAAAAGATTTGTGAATGTGTGTATGGTTTTGTTTGCGTATTTGAGTTTCAGCGCATTTGTCATGGGGCAAGACGGAACCATCAAAGGTAAGATTACGGATGCACAAACCGGAGAACCTCTTTTTGGGGTTACAGTAATTGTGGAAGATATTTTTTATGAAGAAATGACCGACGAAAATGGCGAGTTTATCATCAATGACGTGCCTGTCGGAACCTATTCGGTTACGACCGAGCATTATTCTTATGAGCCGGTAACCCGGGAGGGGATTGTGGTTAAAGCAAATGAAACTACCGAGTTGGAATTGCAACTGGAATCAGAGAGTATTGGGCTGAGCGCAGCAGAAATCGTGGTGCGCATCAACCGTGAATCGGAAACGGCTCTGCTGCTCGATCAGCGGAAATCCATTGTGGCAAGCCAGAGCATCGGCGCACAGGAATTGTCGCGAAAAGGTGTGGGCGATGCCGAAGGTGCAGTCGCCAAAGTTTCGGGTGTGTCCAAACAGGACGGTGTGAAAAATGTGTTTGTCCGCGGATTGGGCGACCGATACAACGCGACTTTGCTCAACGGACTGCCGATACCGTCCGAAGACCCGGAATACAAAAATATTGCATTGAGTTTCTTTGGTACGGATGTAATTCAGAACATCGGTGTGAACAAGGTTTTTTCGGCAGGAAATACCGGTGATGCAGCCGGTGCCATCATTGACATCACTTCAAAAGAACTGTTCAACAGTTCGGCTTTAGGGATTGATTTTTCGGCAGGATTCAACACCAACATAAAAGGTGTGGACTTTTTGAAAGCAGACGGGGTCAATTCATTTGGTTTTGCCAAAAAAGATCGTCCAACAGCCGGGAAATTCGATTTTGTCAACCGTCTTGATCCTTCGGTGGCGAAATTGCCCATCAACCAAAGTTTCAAACTTTCGGGCGGAAAGAAATTCAGAATCGGTAATAATCCTTTGTCATTCTTCGTGGTTGCAAGCCAATCGTCCGATTATTCTTATTCGGAAGAAATTGTCAGGAATATGAATACGGCAGGAATCATTTATCAGGATCAGACCGGGAAAAAACATTCTGAAAACATCAGCCAATTGATTTTGGCGAATTTGAATTACGGATTTGGCAATAAAAATTCCATTGCCTACAACTTTATGATGCTTCACGCCAGCGACCAGTATGTGGGTGAATACAGCGGAAAACATTCCGAAAAACATCAGGACGGCGATCAGGACATGGGTTATCTGAGAAGACAGCAAATCAATGACAATCTGCTGATGACCCATCAGTTACTGACCCAATGGACACTGACCGACAAACTGAATTTGCGCATCAACGGTTCATACAATTCCATCAAAGGTTATGAACCTGACAGAAGAGAAAATTATCTTTCCCGAAAAAGCGACGGCACTTATGGTCTGACCGGAAGCAACCGGCAGAAAAGATTTTTCTCCGAATTGCAGGAAAACAATTACAACGCACAGGCGATATTCGATTTCAAACTGAATGATGTAACGGAAAGCGGTCGTTCCAAAATCTCGGTGGGCTACAATGCTTATTTGTCGGACAATGATTTTGAAGCGGTGGAATATAACTTCTCGGCCATTCCGGGTGCATGGAGTATTGACAATATACGATTGGATGAATTGTACAATCAGCAAAATTACAACCAGGGTCTGTTCTCAATATCGGAAGGCAGTCCGAACAGCTACAGCGTGAACAAAAATATACAGTCGGCTTTTGCAGAAGTAACTTACCAATTTTCAAAAAGATTTTCAGCCAATGCAGGTTTGCGTTTCGACCATGTGGATATGGATGTGGAATATGATGTCCCTGGCAGAGCGGACAAAAGCAACAGCATTCAAAAATTCTATTATTTGCCAAGTCTGAATCTGAAATATGATTTGAACGACAAAAACGCGTTGAGATTGGGTGTGAGCAAAACCTATACGCTGCCGCAATCCAAGGAAATTTCGCCTTATCAGTATGTGAACATCGGTTTTGCGAGTGAAGGAAATCCGAATCTGAAACCGTCCGACAATTACAATTTTGACCTGAAATGGGATTTTTATCTGAGCAATGCCGAGCTGCTTTCGGTGGGTGCATTCTACAAGAGAATCGAAAATCCGATTGGCCGTGTGGACAAAGGAAATTCTGCCGGATTGTTGACATATGACAACATCAGCGACTTTGCGAATGTAACGGGAGCAGAAGTGGAATTGCGAAAAAACATTTACAATCGTGAGCTTGAAAGCGGCTCTCAGCACAAACTTTCTTTCGGATTGAATGCATCTGTTTTGTACACCGATTTGCTGCTGAAATTAGAGAACACACCCGAAAGAAGTTCCGGATTAGAAGGGGCTGCACCCTTTATTGCGAATTCTGATTTGACTTATTATTATTCAAATGAGAAGCACAACTGGACTTCCTCATTGGTATTCAATTATTTCAGCGACAGGATTTATACCAACGGAACTTTGGGATTTGAAGACATCATTGAGGAGGGCGTTCCTACGCTGGACTTTGTTTCATCCTTCAGTTTCAACAAAAAACTCAGTGTGAAATTCAAGGCTTCCAATCTGCTGAACCCGTATTTCAATCTGACGAGAGAAAGCTCGCTGACCCATGAAAAAATAGTGTTGAACCAATACAAAAAAGGCATCAACCTGAGTCTGGGCATTGGGCTGGAATTATAAAAAATTAAACAACAATAAAACAAAAATGAGTTACACAAATTTTAAAAATCTGAATAAAATGAAAATGAACTTAAATTTTTTGAAATCGGCCTCTTTGGCTTTGATTTTTGCCGCTGCCACTTTGGTTTCGTGCAGCGATGATGACGGTGGAAACACCCCCCTTCCTGTCAGTGAAGATGAATTGGTGGGAAGCATCGAAGGGAGCAAAACTTTGGATGCCAACATCACTTATACCATTACCGGTCCCGTAATCGTGGAAGAAGGCGGTGTTTTGAACATTCCTGCCGGAACGACAATCAAAGCCAAAAAAGGTTTTAACAACTACATTTTGGTATTGCAAGGCGGGAAAATCAATGTGAACGGAACGGCCGAAAAACCGGTTACCATGACAGCTGACATTGACAATGCCGAACCCGGATATTGGGGCGGTTTGATCATCAACGGTAGAGCTCCATTGGCCGGTGGTACAGTGGGAAGTACAGAAATTAGTTCGGCCCATCAATACGGCGGAAACAATCCGAACGACAGTTCAGGTTCAATTACTTATCTGACTTTGGCATACACAGGTGCACGGTCAAGTGCAGATGTTGAGCACAACGGACTGACATTGAACGGCGTAGGAAACGGAACCCTGATTGAAAATGTTTATATTCCTTATGGTGCTGACGACGGCATCGAATTTTTCGGTGGAACCGTAAATGTAAAAAACCTTTTGGTAGTGGACAGCGACGACGATATGTTTGACTTTACCCAAGGTTATTCAGGTACTTTGGAAAATGCTTATGGAATTTGGCAAGCCGGATTTACCAGCACTGAATCAGACCCGAGAGGCATTGAAGCCGACGGAAACTTGGACGGAAACTTCCCCGATCAGGAAGGTCAATCAGATTTCGTTATCAAAAACATCACTTTTGATTTGAGATTGGCTCCGGCTCCCGACGGTGATGTACAGAATGTAACCAACAAAATGCAGGATGTCATCAAAATCAGAAGAGGTGCGAAAGCAACCATTACCAATGCATTGGTGAAAGGAACAGGAACAGTCATCGATTTGATTGACTTTACAGACGGAAAAGGAACCGGCAATCCGACTTCTTCCGTAAGTCTTACAAGTACGCTGAATACATCACAAATCTTAGGAAAATTGATCAATCCAAATGAAGGATTTGACGGCGCTGCAATCGTATCCGGCAACACTGGATGTTCAACTTCCATCTTTGGCTGGACGAATTACAGTTTCTAAATACAAAAACGGGATATAACTCACTTTTGTTCCTCTAATCCCCTTTTCCGTTGCCTGATGACAATATACTACTTCACTCAGGCAACGGATTTTTTGTAGGTAAAAACAAAACCGATTGCTTAATAAAATATTGATAATGTAGGAATTATAAGTTTCTCGGCATTAGAGCGGAAAAGATTATTTTGTCTTTTTTACTTTCTTTTTCTTTCTACCGGTTTTTTTATCAATTCTTTGGTTGAATTCTTCCAAAATTGAATCATTGTTATTGTTGCAATTCAGCTTTTTGATTTCTTTCAACACTTTTTTTGCAGTTTTGAAATCGCCCAAAACTTCTTTCAACCATGCTTTTTTGAACAAAATGCTGACCTTGTCCATTCCTTTCACGGTCAGGGCGAATTCAATCAACTTCTCGGCTTCTTCCCAATCTTCGTTCAAAATCAGGACATCAATGTAATACGGATAAACCCAAAGCGCATAAATATCGTAAGACAAAGCTTCTGAATAAAAGGCTTTGGCGGTTTCGTAATCCATCATTTGTTCTGCATAGATTCTGCCCAACAGACCAATGGCCATCGGGTTTTTATCGTCATACGACAATGCGTATTCCAATGATTCAATGGTTTCTGCCAATGCGTAAGGGTAATTATCCAATGCGTTGAGTAAATGTTTATCTATGGTTTTCATTTTTAATTGTTTAATCCAAATCTTTGTCCAAATCCCGTTTTAGTTTTTGGCGTTCTGATTTAAAATTTTTTTCATCTTTTTTCTGTTTTTTGAAATCCGAACCCTTAAAAATCCGGGTAGGATTTCCTCTTTTCACTTCGGATTGATTGTTCCATTCAGAATACGAACGATTTTGAATATACTTCAGATTTTCTTCATTTAATCTATTCAGTAATCGTTCGGTTGCCAATTTCTTGTTTTGATGTTGCGAACGGCTGTCCATTGCCACCACGGCAATTCCGGTAGGTTTATGAATCGCCCGAACGGCTGTATTGACCTTGTTTACATTTTGTCCGCCCGCTCCTGAACTGCGCATCGCCTGATATTCAAAATCCTTTTCATTAAAAACCTGTGGTTGAAAATCTTCGAGTTCAAAAATCCCGATAAACCAGTTTTTTCGTTTGTGCAGTTTTCTAAATTCACTTTGTCCCACCCACTGAATCGTTCCTTTCCACGAATCCACAAATTCCTTAACGGTTTCTCCTTCTACCATGATTGTAGCCGAAAGAACAGTTCCGTTGTGGTCGCCGGCTTCCCGATGAATTACTATGGGATTTAAACGCAATTGCTGTGCCTCATCCAAAAATATTTTCAACACCTGAGCCACCACCCAAGTACATTCTTCAGGACCGTTTCCGGCCGTTATTTGAATTATTTTTTTCATTTCTTTTTAATAAACTTTGAACAAATTCTCATTCTTCCATCCTCACTATTTTCGGTAAAAATGTTCCCAAAACTTTGACCAATTCCCGTTGTGAGTCCATTACTTTTTTGATGTCTTTATAGGCCATCGGAGCTTCATCCACATTTCCGCCGATCAGCGAAACGCCATGTGTTTTCAACGATTTTTTAATATCGCTTCGAGTGAAATTTCGTTTACATTCCGACCTCGAAAACAGCCGTCCGGCACCGTGAGAAGCAGAATTCAAACTTTCTTCATTTCCCAATCCTTCTACGATATAACCGGGAGCCGTCATCGAACCCGGAATTATTCCTAAGACTCCTTTCTTTGCCGGAGTTGCACCTTTTCGGTGAACAATCACTTCTTTTCCGTTCCACAATTCTTTCCATGCAAAATTGTGGTGATTCTCGATGTTAAAAACCACACGATGCCCAAGCGCTTTTGCAATTCGTCGATGAATATCGTCATGACAGGCTTTTGCATAATCACCCGCCAAATTCATTGCCCGCCAATATTCTTGTCCGTCATGCGTATCCAAATCTAACCACGCCAAATGTTTGACCTGTTTTGGCAAGGGCGTTTGTCTTCCCGCCAATTTGGTGTAATGTCTGGCAATATTGGCACCCAAGCCCCTTGAACCGCTGTGCGACAAAACCGCTACATATTTTCCGGGTTCTATGTTCCATTCGGTTCGGATTTCGTTGATTTCTGCAATGCCGAATTCCACAAAATGATTTCCTCCTCCGGAAGTGCCTAATTGGGTGTATGCTTTGTCCAACAAGCTTTTCAAAAGCGGAATCTCGTTAAATTCCGAACGACTAAAAATTTCATGGTCGGCTTTTTCCTTGTGCACTTCTTTCATCCCGAATTTGGTATGTTCGGTCAATATTTTTTTCAATTTATCTTCATTGCCTTTCAGAAAATCCGATGGTAAATCATAAACCGAAAGATTCATTCGACAACCGATGTCCACGCCTACACCATAAGGAATAACTGCGTTTTCAGTCGCCAAGACACCACCAATCGGAAGTCCGTAACCATAATGTGCGTCGGGCATCAAAGCACCGGCCACAGAAACCGGCAATTTCAAAGCATCAAATAATTGGAATTTACTTGCTTCATCTATTTCATTTTCACCGAAAATCGAAAAAGGAGCACGGACAGTTTTGAGTTCGTGCAGTTTCACTTCCACAGGTTGGATAAGGCTTTCTGCCAATTTCCCCCAAGTGCCGTTGTCCTTATAATTTTCAGGATGCAACAAAACAGCTTCGGCTTCCTTCAAAATGGCTTCTTTCTTCTCTTTTTTTCTGTATCTGCTAATTTGCCCAAGGGCAATATTGATTGCATTTGTTTTTGGAAAACCCAATTTAATCAGGTCTTTTCCGGAAATTTTATTTCCCATTTGTTTATTTTTAATAGTTAATTGATTAAAAACAATATGTTTAAAGAGCTTTTAAACAAAGTTTTTTATCCAATCCGGGAAATTTTGGAATTTTTTCAAACAAAAAAGCCCGGAGTTTTTAAATCTTCGGGCTTCGCATATTTTGATGAATTATTATCAGGAACTATGAAAAGCACGAAGAAAAGCTGCACCAAATCTTGGTGAACTGCTTAGCTGATTTAATTTAATTACAAACATTCTTTCTTCGTATTAGTTGGATTAAACAATGATTTTCCTTTTCAGATTGCAAATGTTTTAAAAAATAATCGGGAATACCAAATTTATTTTGAAGTTGAGAATTGGATGACATTGAGAACCTCCTTTGTTTTTTAACTTGCGTTCAATTACTATTCAATTGAAATACAGTAAATTAAATTAAAATAATTTGAAAAAGTAAAATGCATTTATTGACTTTAATTCATTGAATATTAATAATTTAAACTAACGTCATGTATTTCACTAAGGATAAAATCACAGAAATTTTTTATTTAACGGACGAATTTTATCTGGAATTTCAAAAAACCTTCTCAAACCCTCAGCAGTCCTCTGAAACCTCTTGATGCATAGTAGGATTCGGCACCGTTGTGGTAGGTGAAAACTTGACCGTAACGAAAATCGCAAAAGAGCGCACCGCCTAAGTTTCTGACTTCATCCGGTGTCAAAATCCAGCTTGAAGTTTTGTTGTCAAATCCGACCAAGGGATGGTATTTTCGGTATTGTTCTTCGGTCAGAATTTGGATACCGATTTCGGCAGCGCGATCAAGGGCATTGCCGGTAGGTTTGTGGGTTTTTCGGGCGTCCAAAGCTTTAGAGTCGTAGCAAAGACTTCTTCTCTCGCTCGGACTTTCTTTGGCACAATCAATGAAAATAAATTCACCGGTCACCGGGTCAAAATCAACTACATCCGGTTCCCCGCCAGTGCTTTCCATTTGGTGTAGGATGTTAAGTTTCTTGGAATTGTTTTGGAGTTTTTTCAGCACATCTTCCCATTTCAGCTTTTTGTGTCTGATTTTGTTTTGGTCAAATCTTTCGGATAAAATCCGGAGAATTTCGAAGTGAATTTCATTTTTCATCGGAAGTAAATTTTGATTGCTCAATCAATATGTCCACAATTTAAGGAGCTTTTCTTCAAAATCGGTATCCGGTAAAAATTGCTTTTCCAATTTAGCATCGAATGGAATGGGCGAATTCATGCTTGCCGCCCTGAAAACCGGCGCATCTAAATCTTCAAAAGCTTCTTCGGCGATGATCGAAGAAATTTCTGCACCAAAACCGTTTACCAAAGTATCTTCGTGGAGAATAATCGCTTTTCCGGTTTTACGAATTGATTCCAAAACCGCCTCTTTATCCCATGGAATCAATGTGCGCAAATCAATCAAATCCGCTTGGATTTCCGGATATTTCTCCAAAAGTTGCTGTGCAATCTGCAGCCCCATTCCATAAGTAACGATGGTCAAATCATCCCCTTTTCGGTGAAATCTTGCTTTCCCAAATGGGATGGTGTAATAGCCTTCGGGAACATGAGATTTGATACTTCTGTACAGCTTCTTGTGTTCAAAATACATGATGGGATTCGGATCCGCAAAAGCCTGCAACAACAAGCCTTTTGCATCTTCGGGCGTAGCGGGATAAATGATTTTCAATCCCGGAACTTTGGTAAACCAAGCTTCGGTGGATTGGGAATGAAACGGACCTGCCGCTACTCCGCCACCCGTCGGCATGCGTACAACTACATCCGAATTTTGCTGCCAACGATAATGAGACTTCGCTAAATTATTGACTATCTGATTAAACCCTACGGAAACAAAATCTGAAAATTGCATTTCCACCATGCTTTTCATGCCACAAACCGACAATCCCAATGCAGCACCTAAAACAGCTGATTCTATAATCGGCGTATTCCGAACCCTGTCTTTCCCGAATTTTTCCACAAAGCCTTGGGTTACCTTAAAAGCTCCCCCGTATTCAGCAATATCCTGTCCCATCAGCAATAAATTCGGATGATTATGCATGGCGGTTTCCAAGGCCTCGCTGATCGCATCAATGTATCTTAATTCTCTGTCAGAAACTGACTTAGGAATAATTTCCTTATTTTCAAATGGGGCATATACATCTTGAAGTTCAGTTGTTTTATTGGGCTTTATTTTGGGAAATTGATCAGCCGCTTCCAGTTCCTGCAAAATATAGTCAGCCATTTCATTTTTAAGATTTTCAATAATTTGTTCTGTAAGGATTCCCCTTTCTATCAGCTGATTCTCAAATCTAAGAATTGGATCCTTGTCTTCCCAAGATGCTATCAAACCTTCAGGATAATAGGCCGTTCCAGAAGCTTCTTCGTGGCCTCTCATTCTAAATGTATTGCATTCAATCAGCACCGGTCTCGGATTTTGTCGGATTTCTTCTGCCCAATGTTTCACAGTTTCATAAACCGCAATCAAATCATTGCCGTCCACAGCTACGGCCTCAATCCCATAGCCGATACCTTTGTCCACGAAAGATTTCATCCGGAATTGTTCGGATGATGGTGTGGAGAGTCCCCAATGGTTATTTTCCACCGCAATAATCAATGGCAATTGCCAGACCGCAGCCAAATTCACAGCTTCGTGAAATTCGCCTTCACTCGCTCCGCCGTCACCGGTAAATACCAAAGTCGCTTGTCGTGCTTTTTGGAGTCTTTTCGCCAATGCCACTCCTGCGGAAACGCCCATTTGTGCGCCAAGGTGTGAAATCATCCCTACAATTTTATATTCTTGGGTTCCGAAATGAAAAGATCGGTCGCGACCTTTGGTGAAACCTTCCGCTTTGCCTTGAAATTGTGCGAACAATCTTCGCAAGGGAATATTTCTCGAAGTGAAAACTCCGAGATTGCGGTGCATGGTCAGGATATATTCCTCCAGATCCATGGCCATAGCGCATCCCACGGAAATGGCTTCCTGTCCCCAAGCCGAAAACCATTTGCTGATTTTTCCCTGCCGAAGGCTGATGAGCATGCGTTCTTCGACCATTCTCGGTAGCAACAATGCTTTATAGAATGCTAATAATTCCTTGTCTGAGTAATTGGATTTCATCAATGGATGCGTCAATGTTTTCACCTCAAAAAAATTAAAGCCCAAATTTAAGGCAATTCTTCGGGACGAAATCAGAATTATTTTCGTTTCAACAGTGAATTGTAATGATAAATTAAGAAAAATTGCCGTCTGCTTTAGCGGACGGACAGAAAAGCAATCTTTCCTTTGGCTTTAGCCCCATTCAAATAAGAGATTTTATGCAGCTCATTTCAACTTCGCTCAGGATAAACTTCTCGCCCTAATAAATTCTTGAAAACAAAAAAAACACCCACAAATTGCAAGTGCTTTTTGGTTTGTGGTCCCACCTGGGCTCGAACCAGGGACCCTCAGATTATGAGTCTGATGCTCTAACCAGCTGAGCTATAGGACCCGAATTTAATATTGAACGCTCAATATTTTTAGGACTGCAATTTTACGACAATCCGTTTAATTCTACAAACAATTTTTTGGCTGTTGTAGAATTGCATTTCAATCCGTTTTTGCACATTGAAGGGTTTTATTTAATTTTGCGTACATTAAATAATGAATATGAAAATCCGAAACCTGATTGTATTGAGCTTGATTGGTCTGTTTATCGGTCTTATTTCCTGTCGCGACGATTTTGATTTTGACCCGGTGAACGAAGAGCTGACATTCTCCAATGATACTTTGCGCTTGGATACCGTATTCAATTATTCAAGTTCTCAGACCTATAAATTTGCGGTTTACAATGGAGAAAACAAGGATGTCTTGATTCCTAAGATCCGCCTCTCACGTGGAGAATCTTCTCTCTACAAACTGAATGTGGACGGGATGCCGGGGTATGAATTCACGGATGTAGCGGTTAGAAAAAAAGACAGTATTTTCATTTTTGTGGAAATCTCTGCCGGAGAAGCACCCACGAATCCCGATTATGAAGACGAAATCATCTTTGAAACCGCCAACGGAAGTCAAGAAGTAAAGCTGATGGCTTATATCCTGAAAGCAAAGTTTTACAATTCTGAACAAAATTCGGATTATCCGCTGAATGAAAGTTGGGACAATGAATATGCACGGGTTGTCTATGGGAATCTTCAATTTGATGCATTGACCGTTGGGCCGGGAACCAGAATTTATTTTCACAATGAAGCGGGACTCACCGTCAACGAAAAACTAACTGTCAACGGTTCCCTCAACAATAAAGTCGTTTTTCGTACCGACCGTATGGATGAACGCTCTGATTCCTTGCCGAATATGTGGGGGAAAATTCATTTGAAAAATAATATGGATTCCAAAATAGATTATGCGGTCATCAAAGGCGGGAACATTGGTTTAGAAGTTGAAAATTCAACCCTTGAAATTTCCAATACCAGAATCCTGAACAATGAAAAAATCGGGCTGTATGGAAAAAATTCGACCCTTCGAGGAGAAAATATGGTTATCAGCAACAGTGATTTGGCGGCTTTAGCAGTTGAAGGCGGCGATGCGGAATTTATTCATTCTTCTTTTTCAAGTTATTTCAATATCGGATTGGGCAGTGGTAATGCATACAGCCTGTATTTGGGAAATACGAATGACAACGGCACCCTGATTCCTTTGACCCAAGCGAATTTCTACAACTGTGTTTTCTACGGACGCGCTTCCAACGCCGTGATTTTGGATAGAACCGATGGGGCTGCGTTCAATTATGATTTCAAACACAACATCATCCGACTGGATTTTCCGGATGAAATCAGTGGCATCGACAATTCCAATGTTTTAGATAAAAACCCGGCGTTTATCAATCCGGGATTTGGGAAAAATGACTTGAGAATTTCATCGGAATCTGAAATTCCGGCATTAAATATTGGAAGCAGTTTATACGCTGAATTAGTTCCACTTGACATTTTAAATCAAAGCAGAATCGGCGTTTCTCCCTTGCCCGGCGCATTTCAGCAAACCGTGAATCCGGAAGAATGATTGTCGAATAATTCAATTGATTTCAAAATCCGGATTTCTTTCAGAAGTATTTAAAACTTTGGTTATTCTTAATCCTTTTGACGGATTCATACATGAGTTGGATGGTGTTTTCCACATCGGTGATATGCACCATTTCCACCGTGGTATGCATATAGCGCAATGGCAGGGAAATCAAAGCCGAGGGTACTCCTCCGTTGCTGTATGCGAAAGCATCTGTATCCGTACCGGTTACTCGGCTGCTTGCGGCACGCTGAAAAGGAATCTTCTTGGTTTCAGCAGTTTCGATGATGAGTTTCCGCAAATTATTCTGTACAGCCGGCGCATAAGTTACAACCGGTCCCGAGCCGCATTTCAGGTCGCCGGATTTGGCTTTTTCCATTTTGGGTGTGGAAGTGTCATGTGTAACATCCGTTACGATAGCTACATCGGGTTTTATAGTTTTTGTAATCATTTCAGCTCCGCGTAATCCCACTTCTTCCTGTACGGAATTGGTGAAATACAAACCAAAATCGATTTTGTCTTTGTTTTCATGAAGTAACCGGGCAACTTCCGCAATCATAAATCCGCCAACACGATTGTCTAAAGCTCGGCAAACAAAATAATTATCATTCAAAATCATGAATTCATCAGGATATGTAACCACACAGCCAACATGAATTCCGAGGGCTTCGACTTCTTCTTTGGAACTTACCCCGCAATCAATCCAGATGGTATCGGTTTTGGGCAATTCATCTTTGTTGCCAATTCGCACATGGATGGCCGGCCAACCGAAAACGCCTTTTACAATGCCTTTTTCGGTATGAATATTCACTCTTTTTGAAGGTGCGATGACGGCATCTGAACCGCCATTGCGAATCACATAAATCATCCCGTCTTTGGAAATATAATTCACATACCAGGAGATTTCATCCGCATGTGCTTCTAACACCACTTTGTATTTTGCTTTCGGATTGAGGATTCCGTAGGCAGTTCCGTAATTATCGGATTTAATTTCATCTACATATTTCCCGATGTACTGCGTCCAGACTTTCTGCCCGGCGGTTTCATAACCGGTCGGAGAATATGTATTCAGGTAGTTTTCAAGAAAATCCAGTGATTTTTTATTAAAGAATTTCGATTTGCTCATTTTCTTAATTTGAACAAAAATAATCAATTGGGAACAATATTTGCTAAGAAAGTTTCTATGCAATTCAAATTGTTCTTTTTTGTGTTGTTTTTGGGTTCATTTTCAGCTGCTCAGGAAGGTAAGGATGGTCAAATCACATTCAATGAAGAAATAGCGGAGATGGATACCATATCTGATGAAAATACTGAACCATATGGTATCATAGAGCTTGAGACTGCCAATATGCTGCAATTGTATCTGCGGACGGATATGGAAAAAAAATACTATGTCTGGCTCAGAAAAAGGGTTCGCGATGTATGGCCGTATGTGAAAATTGCTGTGGATGAATACAATGCCATTCAGGATACTTCCAAATATTTTAAGTCCGAAAGGGAACAAAAAAAATACATCAAAAAACGGCAAAAAGTCTTGGCGGATGAATTTGAAGAAAAATTGAAAGACCTGACCCTTTCTCGTGGTCAAATCCTGATTAAATTAATCCATCGGGAAACCGGAAAAACTTCCTACGAAATCATCAGAGAACTACGTGGCGGTGTGAATGCGTTTATCTGGAATTCACTCGGCGGGGCGTATGACTGGGACTTGAGAACAGAATTTGACCCCCACAAAACCCGCGAAGATTTATTCATCGAAGCCATTCTCCAAAAGGACTTCGCCACCGGACGACTTGAAAGAATCCGAGAGTTTGAATAACCAAAATCTTTCTCCCTCAATTCACTGCTCCATCGATTGATTTTCATATATTAGCCAACCGAAATTCAGTCATTATTTACATGCCGGAAAAGAAAATAAAAAAAATTGGCGTACTCACTTCGGGCGGTGATTCACCGGGTATGAATGCAGCCATTCGCGCTGTCGTCAGAGCTTGTTCTTATTACAAAATAAAATGTACCGGCATACAAACCGGCTACCGCGGACTGATAGAAAATATGACCCTGGAATTAGGGCCGCGCTCCGTACGGGACATCATCAACCGCGGCGGAACTTTTCTTAAAACCGCTCGCTGCAAAGAATTTCTGACTCCAGAAGGCAGAAAAAAAGCTTTTGCAACCATACAAGAAAAAGGAATTGAAGCCTTGGTTGTCATCGGTGGCGATGGTTCATTCAGAGGTGCTAAAACTTTTTATGAAGAATTTAATATTCCTTTCATCGGGATTCCCGGCACCATTGACAATGATATTTTCGGAACTGATTTTACGATTGGTTATGATACCGCACTGAATACAGCCGTGGATGCCATTGACCGAATCAGGGATTCTGCCACTTCACATAACCGCGTATTCTTTATAGAAGTCATGGGGCGCGATGCGGGTTTTATCGCATTGAACAGCGGAGTTGCTTCCGGCGCGCAAGATATTCTGATTCCTGAAACCAAAGGAAGTCTTGAAGACCTTTACGCCTCCCTGCTGAAATCTGAAAGGGTTGGAAAACGTTCAAGCATTATTGTGGTGGCAGAAGGTGAAGAATTGGGCAATGTTTACGATTTGGCTAAAGCCACTCAGGAAAGGTTTCCCGAATACGATGTGAGGGTTTCTGTATTGGGCTATATACAGCGTGGTGGTAATCCGAGTTGTATGGACAGGGTATTGGCCAGCCGTTTGGGAGTGGCAGCGGTGGAAGGATTGATGGAGGGCAAAACCAATTTGATGGCGGGGGTAAGATCCAATGAAGTGGTGTTTACTTCCATTGAAGAAGCCACCCAAAAACATAATGCCATTGATAATGAATTGATTAAAATTTCAAAAATATTAGCTGTTTAATAATTATAAAATTCAAACAATATGTCAACGATTAAAGTAGGAATTAACGGTCTTGGTCGTATCGGTGGTCTTGTTCTCAGATCGCTGATAAATAGAGAAGATGTAGAAATTGTGGCTGTAAATGCCCGGGGAGAAATCGATTACACGGCTTATAAACTGAAGCATGATTCCGTACACGGTTCTTTTGATGGAGAAATCCGTGTGGAAGGAGACAACCTAATTATCAACGGGAAAACCATCAAGGTTTATCATGAATCAGAACCGGCAAATATCAACTGGCGAGAAACCGGTGCAGAATATATTGTAGAAGCCACCGGGCAATTTCTGACCAAAGAAAAAGCCATGCCCCACATCGTGAACGGGGCTAAAAAAGTGGTTTTCTCTGCGCCTTCCAAAGATGATACCCCGATGTTTGTTTATGGTGTCAATCACAAATCGCTGACGCCGGACATTCAGATTTTGTCGCACGCATCTTGTACCACCAATTGTTTGGCTCCTTTGGCCAAAGTTATCAATGATAATTTCGGTATTGTAGAAGGGCTGATGACCACCATTCACGCAACCACCGCAAGTCAGAAAACGGTTGATTCCAGTTCTTATAAAAACTGGAGAATGGGAAGATCCGCGCTCAATAACATCATTCCCACATCGACGGGTGCTGCGGTTGCTGTAACCAAAGTTTTGCCGGAACTGAAAGGAAAACTCACCGGAATGGCTTTCAGAGTCCCTGTAGCCAACGTTTCTGTGGTGGACTTGACGGTAAGATTAGAAAAATCAACGACTTACGAAGAGATTTGCGAAGTCATCAAAACTGCTTCGGAAGGCGAAATGAAAGGCGTGTTAGGTTATACAGATGAAATGGTCGTTTCTCAAGATTTTGTGAGTGAAACCAGAACTTCGGTATTTGACAAAAACGCCGGCATCATGCTGTCGCCCAACTTTGTGAAACTGATTGCATGGTATGACAATGAAATGGGCTATTCCAGTAAATTAGCAGATATGCTTGTTTATTCCGCAAGTATTTAAACATTAAATTAAAATATCATTCAGATACAAAAGGTCGTAAAAAAAACGGCCTTTTTTTTATTTTTTATTTTTTATTAATAAAGTTTTATATATTTGTCTCATATAAACCCCAAAAATAAATTGCCTATTGGTCAAATATTCTATCTTTTAATTACACAGATAAAGAAGGATATGGATTTTAAGGATGACTCACAGTTGATTGGATTGTACATCAATGGGGATGAATCAGCGTTAGAAATACTTATTAACCGGCACAAAAACAAAGTGTACGGTTTTATCTTTTCGAAAGTTTTGAATCGAGATGTCTGCGAAGACATCTTTCAGGATACTTTCGTCAAGGTAATTCTCACGCTCAAAAAGGGAAATTACAATGAAGAAGGAAAGTTTCTGCCTTGGGTGATGCGGATTGCGCATAATCTGACCATAGATTATTTTCGGTCTCAGAAACGCATGCCGGTGATAGGTGAAACTTTTGTGGATGAGGAATTCAGTATTTTTGATTTTCTGGCCGACCCTGAAGATTGTTCTGAAACGAAGATTATTAAAAATCAAATCATTGAAGATTTAAGGATATTAATCAGCTACCTTCCTGAGGATCAAAAGGAAGTGTTGGTTTTGCGGATTTTCAAAGAATTGAGTTTTAAAGAAATTGCGGAAGAAACCAATGTCAGCATCAACACCGCTTTGGGTAGAATGCGGTATGCGTTGATCAATTTGCGAAAAATTATTGAAGAAAAGAACTTGTCTTTAACAATTATTTAACTAAAATAATTTCGTAACTCAATAATAATGAAGCCTCATAATGCGTTTAGAGTACATAACCTTTAAACACGAATTTATGAAGCAAAATTACTTAATGGCAGGTGAGCGTTTATCACCAAAAAAATCTACTGTTCAAAGTATTTTAAATTTTTCAAAAACATTATCAGTTATTAAAAGTGGAGTCTTGAATAAAAAAGTAGTATTATTCAAGAATTAAAATCAAAGGGGGAAGAAATTAACCATCTCTTCCCCTTTGATTTTATTATCTATGCGATTCGCTATTTCTTTCCCCCTAACAGGTTGCCCAATATATCCATGGCCGCTCCTCCCAGACCTCCGCTGTTGCTCTGACCGCCACCAAGCAGGGAACCCAAAATATTTCCACCTTGATTATTTCCGCCAAGCAGACTGCCTAATACGGAAGTCAATCCGCCGGCATTCATCGTGTTCTGGCTGTTATGTTTCCCCAAATATCCCATCACTATGGGTGCTAATATCGCCATGATGCTTGCCATTTGTGAAGCATTGATTCCGGATGATTTGCCCAATGCGTTAGCCACGTCACTTTGCTGATTTCCAAAAACATGCCCCAAAATGCTGTTTCCATCTGAAAAGTTTCCACCATTCAGAAATCCACTGATATTGTCGAGAATACTTCCGTCATGTCCTTTTGACAAAGCGTTGATAATCCCCTCAGCACCTCCTTGATTTGCATTTTTCTGCAATCCGGAAAGTATCACCGGAATGGCAGCTGAGACAGCGGTTTTCGCCTGTTCATTGCCTATCCCCAATTGTTGCGCTACACCACCGACCAACTGATCATTAATGCCGCCTTTCAATAAATCTGATAAATCCATTTTTAATTTTTTAGAATTACTTCAAAAATAACAATTAAAAATTATTTCCGTTAACTTTGTTGGACATCTTTTAATTGAAATTTTAAAATATAATTTATGAGACGACTAACTCAGTTCCTGATTCTAATCGTGCTGGCCATCCTGATTATTCCCATATTTTTACCCAATAATATCAAGGCAGTCGCCGAAAAAGAATTGGAATATCCGGTGGAAATGGTGTTTGAGGAATTCAATAACATGAGTGAGTTCTCTAAATGGGAACCTTGGACACATGAAGATTCCGCAGCCACCAAAGAGTTTTATTCGCCCTATCGCGGCAAAGGAGCCGGTTACAAATGGAGTTCCAAAGGCAAAAGCGGCGAAATCACCATCTTGGCATCCACCAAAAATGACTCTTTGGTCTATGATTTGGAAGGTTATGATTTGGGGAAAAAATCAGAAATGATTATCAGATTCAGCTCCGAAACACCCCAATCCACAAAAGTCGTCTGGACAACAGAAAGTGAGAAAATCAAATATTTTTCCAGATATTATGCGTATTTCACTTCTGATAGAATCAAAGAAAAACTGATGAAAGGATTTGAGTTTTTGGAAACGAAACTCCAAAATGCAGTCTCATCTTCCGAAAATACAAATAACTTGGACAGTGCGGAATAAGGGGTGCTTTGGCTAAAAGAACAAAGCTTGAAAACACAAGAATTAAATACCAATGGTCACCCCCTTTTCCGGTTAAAATCAGTAACTTTGCAGATTAATTCTTAGTGCGAGAATGAGTGATTTTATTGAGGTTTTTGGAGCGAGAGAACATAATCTTAAAGACATTGACGTCAAAATCCCAAGGGATAAATTAGTGGTACTGACTGGGTTAAGTGGCAGCGGGAAATCTTCCTTGGCTTTTGATACGATTTATGCGGAGGGACAAAGAAGATACATCGAAACTTTCTCGGCCTATGCCCGGCAATTTCTGGGTGGATTGGAAAGACCGGATGTCGATAAAATCGATGGCTTGTCGCCGGTGATTGCCATCGAACAAAAAACCACTTCCAAAAGTCCGCGTTCAACCGTAGGTACCATCACTGAAATTTATGATTTTCTGCGGTTGCTTTTTGCCAGAACTTCCATTGCCTATTCTTACAATACCGGCGAACAAATGGTCAGCTATACAGATCATCAAATCAAGGATTTAATACAAGAGAAATTCAGCGATAAAAAAATTGTCCTGCTTTCTCCATTGATAAGATCCAGAAAAGGTCACTACCGAGAATTGTTTGTTCAGATTTCAAAAAGAGGATACCCCGAAGTCAGAGTCAACGGCGACATCCGGGAAATCATACCCGGAATGAAACTCGACCGCTACAAAACCCATGACATAGAAATGGTCATCGACAAACTGAAACTCACCGATAAAATTTCGGAAGAACGTTTGTTGGCTTCCATCGACACCGCCATGCGGCAAGGGGATAATGTGATGATGATTTTGGATTTGGAAACCAATGAAGTCCGCTATTATAGCCGGAATCTCATGTGTCCTTCCACCGGCATCTCCTATCCTGTACCCGAACCCAATTCGTTTTCATTCAATTCTCCAAAAGGTGCATGTCCGACTTGCAATGGTTTGGGAAAACTGAAAATTGCAGATATAGAAAAAATTTTCCCCAACCGGGATTTGTCTTTAAAATCCGGGATGATTGCCCCCTTGGAAGAAATTAAAGGTGCCGCCAGAATTAGGAAGCAGATTGAAGCCATTTATCTCAAATACGGAGAAATCCCTGATACCCCCTTCAAAAATTTAAAGAAGGAGCTGATACACGACATCCTGTACGGAGTGAATGAAACCTTGGATGTTCAGCTGAAATTTGCAGATGTTAGCAAGGTTTATAAAATTGATTTTGAGGGAATTGTGTCATTTGTGGAAAGAATTATCAATGACAAGACGGATGCCGCACACAGAACAATTTCCAAGGTTTATTCCAAAAGTATTTCCTGTCCCGATTGTGAAGGTTACCGACTGAACAAGGAATCACTTTATTTCAAAATCGATCAAAAGCACATTGGGCAGGTGGCTGAACTGGATTTACAGTCGTTGATGAATTGGATTGAATCCCTTGATTTGAAGTTGGATGAAAAGCAAAAGAAAATCGCAGGTGAAATCCTAAAAGAAATCAAAACAAGATTGCGTTTTTTGTTGGATGTGGGATTGAACTATCTGACCATCGACCGCCCCTCCAAATCACTTTCCGGTGGTGAAACCCAAAGAATCCGGTTGGCAACCCAAATCGGTTCACAGTTGGTCAATGTGCTTTACATATTGGATGAACCTTCCATTGGGCTTCATCAACGCGACAATATCCGGCTGATTGATTCGCTGAAGAAACTGAGGGATATTGGCAATTCTGTAATGGTGGTGGAACACGACAAAGACATGATTCTGAGATCCGATTATGTCATTGACATCGGTCCAAAAGCGGGGAGAAGTGGTGGTAAAATCGTATGGCAGGGTGAAGCTGAAGCCATCAAATATGCCAATACGCTGACTTCTGATTTCATTAACGGCATTCAGAAAATTGAAATTCCGAAGGAAAGAAGGAAGGGCAACGGACACACGCTGAAACTATTTGGCGCAAAAGGCAACAACCTGAAAGATGTGGATTTGGAAATTCCTTTGGGAAAACTGATTGTTGTTACCGGTGTTTCCGGAAGCGGAAAATCCACGCTGATTACAGAAACGCTTTATCCGATTCTCAGTAATCATTTTTACCCGAATTCCGAGAAAACAGCTTTGCCTTATAAGAAGATTAAAGGGCTTGAAAATCTTGATAAAATCATCAAAGTCGATCAATCGCCCATCGGTCGTACACCGCGCTCCAATCCCGCTACTTACACGCATTTGTTTTCCGATATTCGGAATTTGTTTTCTGAATTGACCGAATCCAAAATCCGCGGTTATAAACCCGGAAGATTTTCGTTTAATGTCAAAGGCGGTCGCTGTGAAACATGCCAAGGTGCCGGACTGAAAGTCATAGAAATGAATTTCCTGCCCGATGTTTATGTGCCTTGTGAAACCTGTCAGGGCAAACGTTTTAACAGGGAAACATTAGAAGTCAGATACAAAGGGAAATCCATTTCCGATGTTTTGGATATGACGGTCAATGAAGCTGTTGAATTCTTTGAACCGATTCCAAAAATTTACAAAAGTCTGAAAACACTTCAGGATGTAGGCTTGGGGTATATCACGTTAGGGCAACAATCCACAACGCTTTCCGGAGGGGAAGCCCAAAGGGTGAAACTCGCTTCCGAACTGAGTAAAAAGCAAACCGGGAAAACGATTTACATCTTAGACGAACCCACGACAGGTCTTCACTTTGAAGACATCCGTGTTTTGATGGAAGTCATAGACACCATCGTGAATCACGGCAATACAATGATAATCATCGAGCACAATCTGGATGTCATCAAATTAGCGGATTACATCATTGATATTGGCCCTGACGGTGGTGAAAAAGGCGGAAGAATCATCGCTACCGGCACGCCTGAAGAAATTGCAAACCATCCCAATAGTATCACCGGAATGTTTCTGAAAGAAGAATTGGAATAATACGGGGCATATCCTAATTCATCTGATTTCATTAGAAAATAAAATTCAGCATGCACATTAATTTCAGAACCGTAATTTTATGGTTTTGCTAAGTTGTCTTTAAATTTCTAATAATTCCTCAAACTAATACTTCCTGATAGTTTCTCGCCATCTTCAAAAGTCAGGATGTACCAATAGCTTCCGGTAGGAAGCGGGCGACCGTTGTATTGTCCGTTCCATTCATAGTCATCGTTCAGCATTCGGTCCACAAATATTTTTCCGTAGCGGTCAAAGATTTGTAGCCTTGTATTGGGGAATCCTTCGATGGCTCTGATTTTCCAAGTATCGTTGATGCCGTCACCATTCGGACTGATGAAGTTCGGTACCCCGAGAATGGCTCCTTGTTTGGCTGCTGTGCCGCAGCCCTTGCTATCACGGACATATACGAAATATATCCCGGGTTTTAGATTGTAAAAAGCATTAGAATCCTGCCAAAAGATGTTATCCAAACTGTATTCAAATGGCCCGGTTCCTGTGGCATAAACAGTCAAGGTGCTTTCAGTGGTTTTGATTTCGGTAATAACGGGGGCAGTTGAAAAGCTAACCTCAATGCTTCGGCTGAGTGTGCAGGGGATACCGTTGATTTCCACAGTAAGCGTGTAAACACCTTCTTGTGTAAAGGTTACATCCTTAGTTTGGCTCAGCACGTTGCCGTTACTATCCGTCCATGTGTAATAATCAAAACCATCGGGGGCGGAATAATCATAAGTCGTTCCGGCACAGAAAACAATGTTTTCTTCCAAATCCATTTCAGGATGCGGATAGACTGTAACACTTAGTTCGTATTCTACTGAACATTGGTTGCCACTCGGCGTAAAAGTATAAATGGTCGTTCCCTGAATACTGGTGTCGATTTGTGCGGGATACCAGATTCCGGAAATGCCATTGTCGGAAATTGTGGGAAGAAGTTCAGCTTCGCTGTCTAAACAATAATTTTCCGGCAGGTTACTGAATTCGGCTAAAATGACATCACTGATTGTGATATCTATTTCTATGCTTGCAGCGCATTCTATATCAGGGATAAAAGTGTAAGTAAAAGTTCCTGTTTCACTTGTATCAATTACTGAAGGTGACCAATTGCCAGAAATGCCGTTATCGGATGTTTCAGGTAAAATTTCTGCAGATGAGTTCTGACAATATTCGGTTTGAATATTAAATTCAGGGAAGATTTCTTCAGTGATTTCTATTTGCAAAACAAAGTTTTCATCACATTCTGTATCAGGAGTAAATGTATAATTTTGAATACCCATGATTGATGTATCAATTTGTGATGGAAACCAGACTCCGGGAATACCATTATCGGAAATTATATTCAGGGATTCAGGTGTTGAATTGACACAATAAACCGTTGGTAAATCAAATTCCGGGATTAGGGATTCTGTTATTTCTATTTCGATTTCAATCGGTTCTGCACACTGTCCTTCATCAGGGGTGAAAACATAAGTCGTTGTTCCGGGTAAGGAAGTATCTATATGGCTTGGAAACCAACTGCCGGTGATTCCATTGTCAGATTCCAAAGGTAAAATTTCAGCTTCTGCGTTTTGACAATAATGAGTTTGTAAACTCAATTCAGGAATAATATAATCCATGATTTCAATTTCTATGCTGATTTCTGATGAACATTGTTCTTCATCAGGCGTAAAGGTATAGCTTGCTGTACCAATCGTATTTGTGTCTATTGTTGCTGGCGACCATGTTCCCGAAATACCATTGATTGAAGTAGTCGGCAATTGAATTTCAGGTGAATTGATACAATATTGAGTTTGTAATTCAAATAACGGAATGATGTTGTCTGTGATTTCGATTTCCAAAATAAAATCTGCTGCACATTGTCCTTCATCGGGTGTAAATGTATAAATGGATGTGCCGATTGTGCTTGTGTCAATTATTGAAGGCAACCATGTACCGGAAATCCCATTGTCCGATTCTGTTGGCAATGTATCCGGAATTGAATTTAAACAATATTGAGTGAGTAAATTAAATTCGGGAATGATAGATTCTGTTATCTCAATTTCTATTTCTATGGATTCTGCGCATTGTCCTTCATTGGGGGTGAAAGTGTAAGTCGTTGTTCCGATAGTTCCCGTATCAACGACTGTGGGATTCCAGTTTCCGCTGATGCCATTGTCGGATTCGGATGGAAGTGTATATTCTTCAGAATTAATGCAATACGCTAAAGTGAAATCGAAAATTGGGATAATTGTTTCTACTACTTCAATGAGTACTTCATTTCTTTCAGATATACATCCCATTTCGCTGACTATTTCAACCCAATAAGAAGTTGTTTCAAAAATTCCCGGCGTTTCAAAAGGATTACCGATAAAAATTGGAGTTGTTGAAGTTTCGGTTTCATACCAGTTAACAGTATTTGATTCATCTGTCGTCACTTCTAAATCAACCGAAGTTCCTTCACATACTTCTATCGGAGATTCAATAACAACATCAGGAATGTTATTAACTATTAAAACCAATTCCCGAATTACAAAACAATTATTCTCGCCTTCTATTCTAACCCAAATTGTAGTCGTTTCAAAAGTTGTGTATGTAGTAGAAGGATAGGGGTTTACATTATCTTCTGCATCCGATTGTGTCAAGTGAAAGCTGATTGAATAATCTTCATTTTCGGGGTTAATTTCATTCAGACTATCTTCTAAATTAAAAGTATGTTCATCTCCCTCATTCAAGCAAATTTCTTGCTCTGCATTATAAACCCCCTCAGGCCCCATCATGGTAATTTCAAAGGTTCTAATGTATTCTTCCCCATCTACTATTAATGTAAGGATTATAGTATAAGTTCCGGGTGAATTATAATAATGATAAGGAAACATTTCATCTGATTCTGTTCCATCACCAAAATCCCAGTGGATACTTTCTATAATTCCTCCCTGATGACAAAAATCAAAATCGATTCCCACTCCTGTACAATATTCTAAATTCTCATCGATTGTGGTACCATTAACTGTAATGGAAATTCGAAAGTAGTGATTAAGAAAAGTAGGAAGCCCAACGTAGCACAGACTTTCTAATTGTACAGCAATAGGTAAATAAGACGGTGCTTCTCCGGTGGAAGGGTTATAAATAATTTCCGGGTTTTCAATCCGGCTCAAATAAAAGGAACCAGGATTCGAGATATAAATATTTCCATCCAATGCTCTTTGCATTGCATTTCCCAACATAGGTGTATTAGATACAACATATTCACTATCTATAATAGAAGAAGCTGAAAGGTCATATTGAAAAATCTTACTCAAATTAGAAACCTTGTATGTTTTTGTATAAAGTGCTCTGCTGTCTGCTGAAAACTCAATCGCATAAAAGCCATATCCATCAGGATTTCCAGGTGCATACAAAATGATTTCATTAGAAACAACGCCTGTCGCATTGTTAAAATCATATACACTCAATGAGCCAACTAAGCTATTGTAATTCATAACAGTCATCCCCATTGCAAGTTTTGAACCATCTGGAGAGCCTTTTAAATACCCTACCGCCCACATTTCAGGAGTTACCGGTGGATTGATGCTTGATGGAGAAACTACTGGAGTCAAATTAACTCCTTCGGAATTGACTTCAAATGCATAAAAATCGCCGTCAAAATGAGTAAGTACCCAATAACCTGTTTTGTCGGCATTGCTGATGCCTGCTAATTTCTCATAACCTTGTTGTTGCCCATTAATTGGAATTTGAATGTTGTTTTCTATTACTGCACCATAACCTCCATTTTCAGACATATCTACAATATTATATTCTAAGCCTCTATTTCCTCCTTCAGTAGGTTGCACATCAATGGTAAAAACATAATACAGAAAACAATCCTCCGGTTTGGGAATGATGATGGCAGAAGTGGTGCTTGACCGATGCCCGCCCAAGTTATTTCCGTTCTCCATTATTTGGTGGTTTCTATCATAGATAGTCTCACCATCAGTATAAAACAATAGATTTCCATATTCATCTGAGATGGAGGTTGAACCCTCAGTTGTGTGTATTTGTCCATTATTATCTGAAACCGGAATACCAGAACTAAAATCCACACCGGCATGATTTCCAAAGTACCAATGGGCAGTTTGCATCTGGGCAGATAAGTTTCCACAGGCAAAAATCAAAAATAATATTTTATACAGGCATTTCATATTTTCCTTGTGTCTGAACAATTTTTTAAAGGAGCCAGATAATTCCTTTTGTCAAAAACTCTGCGATGACCAAAGCTACAAAAAAGTACAGTTTGTAACCAGGTTTTATCGTACCGACTGCTGAAGTAAAACCGCTGTACAATAGTCTGATAGAAAAAACGATGAGCAGTGCTGCACTGACCATAAAAAACAAAAGCAACAAGATATCTCCGATTATAAAATCATACAGTTCGTATCTGAATTTCGATAAATTAATAATGTAAATCAACCGGATGAAATCATCTATATTGAAAAGGGTGAGTATAATGAATGGTAATCTGCTGATCAGCACTGCATTCAAAACCTGAATCAGAATTGCGTTTCTGTTAATTTTTTTAGCAAGTAAGCCGAAGATTCCCGTCATAACCGAAACGGCAATCAAATTTTCTGTTACACAGTTGTAAACCAACTGTTCCTCAATGAACTTGAATCCGAATGCCCCGGTAAATTTGGTTCCTGTCAAAGCTGTGGCTAAAATTAACACCAAAATGCCAAGGATTCCAATTGCAGAAACCAACCGGGTTTTAGAAAAATCAAACAACCAACTTTTCTTTAATTTTTTTACTTTTATTTCCATTTATCTTTATTTATGTAATGCCTGCCAAAAACGCCAACTACTTCATTGCACCCTTTTTTGACACCGTTATTTGAGATGGTAAACACTTTGAAGTCAATAACATCGCAGGGTTTTTGTTTGGGGTTTTTCATACTGTCTCTTAAATGAACTGAATTATTTTCAATGAACTTCTTAAAATTCTCTTGTCCGTTCCCACTTGCTTTTTTAAGTGTAAACGGACACAAGAGAATTAGAGAACCCTAAAAAAATTAACACAATCCATGAAAATATTTATTTTCATTTAACTTGATTTTACTTTTGTTCGGCAATTTTTCTTCCACAGTCAGGGGATGGCAACATTTTCAAATAACCTCTCAATATTGAAAGACCTCCAAGGTTTCTAAAACCTTGGAGGTCTTTTTAATCAATACTAATTCTTAATGATTTTGAATACTCTTTCCTTCTGGTCGGTTTGTACCCGGACGATATAGCTTCCTTTACCAAGCATCGTTATATCTGTCTGCATTATTGACTGAGTTTCGGAATGCTTATTTAGGAGCAGTCTCCCACTCATATCAAATATCTGAACGGATTTTACTTTTTCACTTCCTTTGAAATACAGTTTGTCTTTTACAGGGTTGGGATAATAAGCGAAATCATCCTTCACTTGATTTCCGGCATTCAGGAATTCGTCTGCCATCACTTCTGTGGCTTCACTTTCACAATCTCCTACAGTTTGTGTCACATAATAAATGGTGTAAAGCACTACCGGTGTTGTTTCCGGCAATACGGTGGTCAATGCTTCATCTGCATACCAAGTAAGCGTGCCGGTGGATTCTACATCAAAATCAGCTAAGGTCATGCCCTCTACATAAAGCTGAACAAATACAGCCTCAGGTGCTTCCGGAGACGGAGATACGATGACCGTAAATTCAATTCTTTGAGAAGCGCATTCTCCTTCTCCCACGGCTTCTGCCCAATATTGCGTAGTCGTGGTTAATGCCGGTGTAGTAAACGCTTCTCCTGTATAGATAGCTTCTGTACCATCGAAGGAATCATACCAGTTCACCGTGGAATTGGAAGTAGCCGTCAATGTAGCCGTATTTCCTGCGCAGATTGCAAATTCAGTGGTTTCGGCTGTCAATTCAGAAACCGGGTTAACATGGATGGTGACAGGAATTCTATCAGAAAGACATCCGGATTGAAGATTAAAAGCTTCAACCCAGAAAAAGGTTGTTTCAGTCAGTCCTTCTACGATAAAGTTATTCCCGTGATATACGTAATCTATATCGTTCTCACCGGCATACCAGAAAATTACATTCTCTTCGGAATAGGCGTATAGATAAGCATCGCTTCCCAAGCAGATTTCATATTCGGTTTCAGCTTCAAGAACCGGAGCCGGATTTACCGTTACTACAATCTCCTGTCGTTCGCTTTTGCATCCACCATTCGCAGCTTCTACCCAGAAACTTGTTGTTTCCAATAGTTCAGGTGTTTCATAAGAAGTTCCGGTAAATACAGGTTCTGTTCCATCTTCGGATGTGTACCAGTTGATTTCCCCTAAGTCTGAAGAGGCAGAAAGTACAGCAATAGAGCCTTCACAAGTCTCTGCTAAAATAGTTTCTATCGTAAATTCAGGGATAGGGTTTACCGTTACCGTAACTTCTAATCTTTCCGAAACACATCCATCTGCACTGGTGGCTTCTACCCAATAAGATGTTGTTTCAGTCAAAACAGGTGTTTCAAACGCAAAGCCGGAATAGATAGATTCAGTTCCCATTTCACTGTCAAACCAATTCACTGAATTTCCCTCTGAACTCACAACAATGGTAGTGGATTCTCCTTCACAAACTTCCGGCCCTGAGACTATCTCAATTTCAGGAGTCGGATAAAGCGCTACTTCCATTGGAATCCGTTGAGATGAACAGCCTCCAGCCGTTACTGCTTCTACCCAAAATATTGTATTTTCAGTGATTGTTGGAGTCTCAAACTCATTGCCTATAAAAATAGGCGTAGTTGCTTCTTCCGAATCGTACCATCTTACAGAGCCATTTGCTGCATAATATTCAGGAATAATTTGGGCGGATAATAGAGCCGTGCCATTTTTACAAGTTATAGAATTTTCGCCCGGAGAAATATTTATCTCCGAAAGCTCGCAATCCTGATAAGCATAAGCCTCTCCGTGAGCTCCAGAAAGAAAATTACCAAAGGCTACCACGCTGCCATCTCTTGAGTTAACAACCTTATATGTATTTGTATCCTCTTCACTTCCCTTAATGACATTTCCAATCACATTCCATTCACCATTTACTTCCTGAAATATTTTATTCTTATTTCCTAAGAATGGTGAGGAACTCAATATCTTTCCGTCCCGAGACAGATCAACCGATAATCCTAAGAATTCAAAATATTCACCATCTATAGTTTTTATATTAATCCATTCATTTTGCTCATTTTCTTCAAAGATTGTAATGTGCCCATAATGGGAATCTGATGAAGTTGGAAAGAATAAAAAATCAGGCATTCCGGAATTTCCTATCGCTAATCTCTTTCCATTATCGGAAAGAGAAAAACTCATATAGGAATATTCCTCTTCAAGAAATTCTCGACTTAACGATGTTACAAAATTCCATTGACCATTTGAAAAATCATAAATATTAACGTATGCTTGTAAAATAATCATTGGACCATCCCCTAGCCCCACCGCCATTCTATTTCCATCTGCCGAAAGTGATACGCCGTACCCTAAAAATGTATTTGGGTTCTCTCCATAAAAAATATCTCCTTTAGGAATCCATTCATCATTGACATTTTGGTAAACTTGAACAGAACCAAACTGTGGATAGTTATCCAATGGTTCGTAAGGATTACCTATTGCAATGACCTCGCCTGTATTGTTTATATCAACAAATTCACCAAATCCGGGATCGCCATATCCTGAAATATTAAAGATATCATTTCCAACTTGACTCCAGTTTTCATTTTCATATCTAAATACTCTAACTCTACCTTGATTTATATAGGTTCCATCTTCCAAAGTTTCTCTATAACTGGTTTCACCGACAACCATGGTATTACCATCTCCCGATAGAGCTAGGCTTTTCCCAACCTTTGAATAAGTACCAGCCCCAAACTGAGCGTCAAAGACTCCTAGGATATTATTTCCAATTTGTTGCCATTGTCCATCCGTCATTCTAAACACTTGGATATAGTTAATAGCACCAAAGTTGATATTTCCATCAATCATCAAATCAGAAGCTAAGGCAGCCACTGCCATTGTCGCTCCATCATCAGAGAGTGCTACATTATACCCAAATAAATCGGGATCATCAACATTTAAACCTATTCCCTGCAGAGTTTGCCCGACTTGTTCAAATTGTGCGCTTCCCAAAAAAGGGAGCAACACGACCATCATTAATAAAATTTTTTTCATATTGTTAATTTTAAATTGTTTTTCCTCCCCTAATCCCTCCATACTTTGATTTTACTCAGTAATCGGGGGAAATCAGGGAGATTATTGTTTAATTTATAAATTCATTTTAAGAGTTTGTTATTTCACAATCAGTTTTACTGATTTACTTTGTTTTCCATTTTCGTATTTCAGTATATAAACGCCCTGCAGAATATTTCCCGGGATTTGGATTTGTTTCAAAATAGAATCCTTTTGCAAAATCCTTTTTCCGGTCAGGTCGTATAAACTTATTTTTCCTGATGGTTCATCCATACCCGAAATATTTAATACAGTTCCCCGATTCACAGGATTGGGATAAATTTGGATTTTTGCGGAATGTAAATCATTTAAATTTAAATCTCCGCCCTGGAATTCATACGCTCCCATATCGATGGTACCACCTTGTCCGTATCCATACACTCTCGGGTTTCCGGCCAAGTCCAAGGAATTCTCATCCAAACCGGTAAATAAAGCATTGTTTCCTGCATTTATAGCCGGAGAGTGTTCTGTTAGTGAAAAATCGCTGTTTTCTACATCGAAAAATAAGGGTTCTTCATTAAAAACCACATTATTACATTCTTTATTGGACGGACACTCATCGTCCTCCAGCAAAGTATTGTTTATCACAAAAGTCGGATTGGCAGCACCGCTAATGAGTGTAGCGTTCTCCCAAAAGATGGAATTATTAATTTCTACCGGAACACCATTGGTTTGCTGATCATACCAAATTCCTAAAGAAGCTCCCGTATCACCTTCATTATCATAAAATGTGGAATTCTCTATCTTAAAGGTAATTCCACCTTCTTGGGCATCAAAGAACAGAACACCGCCACCGTGCCCGTTGGTTCTATTTCCAACAAAAAGGCAATTTTGAAAAACCACATCCTGATTTACTCCATCAGCCACATATCCGATTCCGCCACCGGCTACACCGGCTTGGTTTTCTATAAAGGAAACATTTTTTAATGCAAGATTAACTTTTACATAGCTGTATATTCCACCACCTTGGCCATCTGAGCCGGTAGTGTTTTGATAAAATGTTACATCGTTCAAAACTGGATTTCCGAATTCCACATTATACATCCCGCCACCGGCAAGATCTCCATAGTTGTTGGCAAAATAAACATTGTTGAAAACCGGATTAGAACCTCTGTTATGGACACCACCGCCCCAAAAAGACCAGCCGTTGGTTATTTGTACATTTTCAAAAGTAGGAGAAGACTGATAATTAAAGATTTGCCCTCCCCAGTAGCCTAAGTTGTTATCGATAATCAGATTTCTGAAAAGTGGGGCAGAGGATCGGGTGTTGATGGCACCTCCTCCTTCGTTGATTTCCAATCCGTTTACCACAGGGCCGCCAAAAATGCTTCCATCTCCTCTTCCTTCCGTCAAAGTAAAGCCATCCAAGAGTGCTTGTTGTACATTGCCTGCCGAGATGACGATGTGATAAGTATTGTCAAGGGAATTGTTTTCAGCACCTATATTTCCAGACAAAATAGTCGGATTATTTTCCCAGTCTCGTTCTTCTATTGAAGTTTCAGTTCCGGAAAAACCACCATAAATCTGTACATTTTTTACCATTACAAAGGCATTGTCTCTGTCTCCGTTTTGTGAATACTGACCGTCAGCTGCATTGTACAATGGTTTGTAAGTTCCCTCTGCTACCCATATTTTTAATGGATTATTTGCCGACCAGATGCCGGAGTTCTGATTTTCTCTTGCCCATTTCAGAGCATCTGCCAATTCGGGAATTGCATTTTCCCAACTTTCACCGCTATTATCACCACCTGCAACATTCTGATTGACAAACAAAGTATTGTTTGCATCAGGGTTTTGGGCAAGCAGCAACATCCCGTGAAAGAAAATAAGTGTAAATAATATAGTTTTTTTCATTTTTTTAATTTTAATGGAACGAACTTAAAAGATTCATAAAATATATCAATAAATTCCTGCTCCTTGTCGATTCCCAATACATTCCCTTTAGGTTCCCTGCAGTACATTGTATTTTACAAAACACTCTATATCAGCTCATTGGGTTTGATTGGATTTTACCACATAATGCGCAATTTAGCATCTGAAAAAAATACTGAACTTACTTTTTAATGATTTTAAAAGTTTCAATATAGTTCCCTTCAAGCATTACCCTGAAAAAATATATCCCCGCATCCAGTTGATTTAGATTAATCTGTCCATCCTTCATCTGATTTGATTTCAGAACTATTTGCCCCAATGTGTTGAATACTTCAACTGTTTTAACAGGATTCTGAGAATCAATTTTCAGAATATCATTGACTGGATTCGGGTAATAAGCAAAATCCAATAAATCTAAATGTCCAATTCCTAATTCATCCGTACAAATTCCATTTATTACAAATGCCAAATCCATATTATTGGTATCAACACTCCATGAGTAGCCGCCATCAATACTATAAAATGGCAGATGACCATGAAATGAATTTTCCTTTTCCCAAAAATTCGGTCCTCCTTGCGAGCCCGCAGTAGTTTCGATACCTACCCAATAAGTTGTATCAGAACCATCTCCAACCAACTGAATCGGCTCTGTAAATTCAAAAACATTTTCATAAATCAGGTAGCCAAAGTTGGTTTCAATATAGGTTTGGCTCGCCGGTGGCAGAGAATGATAAGCTTGAAGCAGTTCTCCCGGCATACCTGATGCGTTTTTATAAAAATAAATTGTAGCATCGGTAATGTTTCCAAAAATGTTTACAATAAACTGATTGATTTCCATTGTGATATCTGCTTCTACCGTAAAGTCAGCAGCAAAGATTAATTGTTGCAAATCTCCTAAGCCGCCATTGATTTGACCTTCATATTCCACTGAGCATTGATTGGGATCTTCCTCGCCAATTAATTCCACCCTTATATTATCTACATATAATTCTCCTTGATTTGCCGAAGAAAAAGCATTGAATCCAAAATAATAAACCCCGGTATTTGACGGGCTAAACGCTATTGTATTTGTCAGAACACTACCACTTGTATTTATTTCATCATGCTCAGCTAAAACAAGCATTTCATTATGATTTTTAGATAAACCGTAAGCAATTTTTAGACTTTCGGATGATGTTGAAGATCCATAGTCGTATGATATTTCATAAGTTTCTCCTTCTGCTAAATTTATTCCTCTTGTATAAAACCAAGCGTTAGCATCATTGGTTTCATGCGCAGTATATTTTAAGTATTGCCCATCAAATTCTCCATTAACACCTGCAAATACTTCCCATTCATTTCCACTTCCTGTATTCTCAACCGCTGTACATATTGGTATAGTAGGCGCAATTGCGGTTTCAAAATTCTCAAGATAAGGAGGATTAACGGCATCACATGAATCACCCTTTACTACAAATACAATTGCGAAATTGTCTATATCTGCAAATACTGTTTCAAAAGATTCCGGGTTGGGTAAATCGCAAAATTCGGCGGAGATATAGGCCGGATTTGAATCTCCAGCTAAATTAAACCCGGGTAAAATATTCGTTTCACCATCTTCAGGCAAGACCATTTCCATAACCATGGCCTCTCCTGCCGGTATCTCAGCATTCAAATCAAGTTCAACCAATTTAAACATTTCATTACCGGCTGAAACATAAGTCGCAGTTCCTTGCAAAGTTTGGTTTACATTAGGGAAATCCCCAATTTCAGCAGAATAAATATTGATTGTAATGGGATAACCTGTACCGCCTGATACAAACCATAATATTCCGAATTGAACCGAAGAAACTGTAAATCCATTAGCAATACCATGTGCATTAGGCAAATCAAAATAACGATAGTAATGGGTTTCCTTGGTTTTCCCATTACCGTTAGACAAGCCGCCTTCATTACAGGTCATTCCAAGACCTATTGCGATTGAAAACGAATTGTTTTGAGTGATAATTTGTTGCGCTCCAACAGAACTTGTTGCTAACACAAAAAATGATATAAATAAAAAGTAAAATAATTTTTTCATGCTTTAATTTTTTTAAATTTTAATGCAACAAATTTATCCGTACGAAAAATCAAAACCTGAAAAGTAGGTTCCTAATGGGTTCCCTGTATGTTCCCGATAGGTTCCTTTTTGTATATTCTATTTTACAAAACGCTGTGTGATTGGTGGTTGCAATCAGTGAGGGAAAATGAATTTTATCATAATAAAACATAAAGCATTTCTAAATCAAAAGTTTTTTTTCAATTGTATTTTAAGCCGCCAATGCTGAAAAACATGTGGGGTGTGGGATGTTCATGATTTGTTCTCACAGATGAATATCACGAATAACCGACCCGGAACGGGTCAAATATGTATAGCGCAAAACGAATCCCACACAGACACGACCCGGAACGGGTCGAATGTGTATAGAACAAATGAATCAACGCATGCCCAATTCAGAATAATTCGACCACCTTCGGGGTCGGGTTTTCATTGTCTCTGTCTCTATACACATGTGACCTCTTCGAGGTCAAGAACAAACGAATCTCAGGAATAGCTGACCCGGAACGGGTCAAATATATATAGAACAAACGAATCCCACGCAAGCCTGATTCAGATTCGACCACCTTTGGGGTCGGGTTTTTCATTGTCTCTCTATACACATGTGACCTCTTCGAGGTCAAGAACAGACGAATCCCATGCGTGACCGACCCGGAACGGGTCAAATATGTATAGCGCAAAACGAATCCCACACAGCCACGACCCAGAATGGGTTGAATGTGTATGAACAAACGAATCTCACGCAAGCCTGATTCAGATTCGACCACCTTCGGGGTCGGGTTTTCATTGTCTATGTCTCTATACACATGTGACCTCTTTGAGGTCAAGAACAGATGAATATCACAAATAGCCGACCCGGAACGGGTCAAATATGTATAACACAAACGAATCAACGCATGCCCAATTCAGAATAATTCGACCACCTTCGGGGTTTTAGTTGTCATTGTCTCTCTATACACATGTGACCTCTTCGAGGTCAAGAACAGACGAATCCCATGCGTGGCCGACCCGGAACGGGTCAAATATGTATAGCGCAAAACGAATCCCACACAGACACGACCCGGAACGGGTCGAATGTGTATAGCGCAAAATGAGTTTCACACAGCCACGCCCCAGAATGGGTCGAATGTGATCTGCTGCTATATTGTTGATAATCAATTGTATTTCATGCGTTCTGAAAACAAAAACGCTCATATATTTTCAATCCACTTATTCAAATCAGTTTCAGAAGAAAGATTTAATTTTTTACGGATCATGTATCTTCGGTTTTGAACGGTCTTGTGCTGGATAAATTTGTATTGTGCAATTTCTTTATTGGAAAGATTCAGTTTGACCATGGAGAGCAATTCAATTTCCTGGTTGGTTAATTCCGGAGCCTGTTTTTGTAGTTTTGAAGAAAAATCAGGATATTCATTCTCGAAAGCCAATATAAAAGTAGGGTCATTATTTTTTAACAAGCCTATTAATTCATTGTATTTTTCTGTTGAAAGAATTGATGGTCGAGTGCTTTTTTCGTTATTCTTTGAAGCATATCTCCAGTACAGATAGCCAAGTAAAGCAAGAATTGCTATACAGCCGGCAATTAACCACATCCACAAAGTGTCCGTTTTTTTCTCAGGTTGATTCTCTTTTATAATCTTCCTCAATGATTTATTTTGATTCTGAGAAATCTCAAAATCCAGTTCATTCAGTTTTTCTTTGTAAATACTTGCAATTTTGGGAGAATCCATTTTTTCATACAACAGAATCATTTTTTCGTACAATTCTTTTGTATTGATAAAATGTTTATTTTCTTTGATACTTTCGGCTTTTTTATAAAAACTCAAAGCATCAGTGTATTCTCCTTTTTCAAGCCTCACATTTCCCAATACTATATAATTAAGGTAGGTCTGGTTGTGATTTTCTTCTTTTTCGGTTTTAAGTGCCAAAGATTTTTGCGCATAATATTCTGCAGAATCTAAATTCACTTTTAGATAAGCACTTCCCAAGTTGGCATAATCCATAAATTTAGTTCCTCTTCTCCATTCCGGATTTTCTAATTTATTATGTTCTTTTACTGAATTCAAAAGAGATTGAAAGCCGCTGTAATGCTCTCCTTTTAAGTTATATACATTGCCTAAAGCGGTGTGGAGATTTGCTTTTTCTAAAATCACATAAGGAGCTTCTGATTTCGAATCTTCTAATATTTTCAGTCCAACTCGTAACTCATCCAATGCTCGGTCATACAATTCATTGAATAAGAAAGCTTGCGCTCTGTATTTATGCGCTCTTGCCTCATACAAGAAATTATTGTATTGTTTTGATTTCTTTTCCAAAACAGCAGCCGAATTGAGCATCTCTTCAAAATCCGTGTTTAAAAAATAATAATATTCCGCTTGAGTGGCCAATAATCTGAGTTCCAAACTATCTTTCCCTAATCTTTCTGCTTCTTTAATCAGCGTGTTGATTTCTAATAAAGCTACATCAGGTTGGGTCTCAAAGAGCTTTTGATTTTGTTGGATTTTATTTTTTAACTCATTGGAATTCTGAGCAGAAGTAACAGTAAATCCGGTAAAAAAGACAACTATCAGATATGTCAAAATTCCAAAGTGATTCATTATGATAAATAATTAATTTTGGTTATAAAGTTAATTAATCAGAAACAGCAAACAAATAAAACACATCTTTTCTGATTTATCGGATTATATTCAAAGCATCTTGGAGACATGAAATGGCATTGATAATAATGGCTTTCTCGACATCCTATCGACCGGATTAAGTCAAAATAATGTTGTTTTTACAAACAATACCGCTTCAATATCACATTCAAAGGATTTGAATTGGCAGATGAATTAGTATCTTTTGCTTATACAGGTTTTTTAATTTTTAGAACTCTTTGAATTTTCTGCTTCCATCGAATTATTCTGCCGCTTTTTCCAAAGTAGAAATATCCCTCCGATAATCAGCAAAGTGAAAAGTACATTGAAGCCCATTGTGATGCGCTTGCCCGTTTTCACAATGGGCGGGTCAAATTCCATAATGATTTCATTGTCACCTTTTTGTAGTTCTACGGCCCGAAGCAAGTAATCGGCTTTTAAAATCGGACGGGATTGACCATTCACAGTTACTTTCCAGCCATGCGGATAATAGATTTCTGAGAAAACAGCGATTTTCGGGGAATGGATATTGGCTTTGTAAACCAATTTGTCCGGCTGATAATCCATCAATTCTATAGTAGAAATGCTGTCCGATTGAAATGATGTGTCTTTGAGTTGCGCTACAAATTTCGTTTCAAGCACCACCTCATTTCTCAAATCCGCATCTTTCAGCGCGAGGATTTCTTCATTCGCATAGGGTACTTCTTTGATATTGTTGACCAACCAGACATTGCCATAAGCATTCGGATTCATTTGAACCATCGGGCTGCTTAAGTTTCCTAAAACCAAATATTTGGCATTCAGAAGATTGAGCATCTTTTCCAAATGTGCAGAAGATATTCCGTATTGTTCCGCTTCCGCAGACCCCGAAAAATATAAATCTATAATATCCTGATAATTATGCAATTTTGCACCGTGATAACCACCGATGGAATGTGCAAAATACGAAGTCGTGGCATCGTTGAAAGTACTATTAACACCGTCAAAGACCCGGTATTGACTTTTATCGGCCTGACGAAGACTGTCCAAAGTTTTGTTGAAAGCCGTTTTTTGTGCGATGCCCGCCATCATTGGATTTTCACTTACCGCATTCATCAGCCTTGTAGAACGTTCGGTTGGAAAAGGATTTTGTACAAACATTTTATGCACGAAATTTTCGTCATTCAGATAGCGTTTGTCCACTTGCCAGCCATCAATCAATGCCAGTAGCGCGATGCTTAGCACGACAATCAGCTTGTTTTTGATTTTTTTAGTAACCCAAAGGAAAAGGAGTCCCAATGTCAGGATAACGAAAATCAAGGTTCTCAGCGTATCGGCTTTGAACATCGCAATTCTGTCCTGTCGCAACGCATGGTTCAGATTGTCCAAAAGAATGCTCCACGTACCGTAAGCTTTTGAATTGTATTCCTGCACCAATTCCAAATATTGCTTTTTAATCGCAAGATCATAATCCGTGGTGAAACTGAATAAACTTCCACCTGCAAGATAAAACAACACCAACAGTGCAACTACGCCACCACCGGCATAAAGCAGGATTTTCTTTTTGAATTCATCGCTGAGTTTTTCATCCTTAAAGAAAACGAAAAGTGTCAATGCCGCGAGCATCGGCATGGTAAGTTCCGCCATGACTAACATGGAGGAAACCGCTCGGAATTTGTCGTAAAAAGGAAAATAATCAATCATGAAATTCGTGAGAAAAGCAAAATTCTTTCCCCAAGCCAAAATAATACTGAGGATGGTCGCCGACAACAACCACCATTTGTATTTGCCCCATTTATTTCTGACCAAAAACAAGCCCAGAAAAAAGAGCAGTCCGACAACCGCCCCTTGGTATGCCGGTCCGGAAGTTCCCGGTTGTGCTCCCCAATAAGTATTCACCGGGCTTTCGGTCAAATAATCAAATGCCTGCGCATTGAACTGGTCACTCATATCAAGCAGCATCGCCTGATTATTAAATTCCTTCAGCGTATTTTCAAATTTTGCGCTTTCTTGTTGCGAATAATTTTGTTGGTATTTGGGGATGATGGAATAATTTCCGCCACCCATAAAATCCGGAATAAACAAATTGAATGTTTCCAATTTCCCATAGCTCCAATGGGTGATATAATCATGATCCAGACCACCGTCATTGGTTTGAAGCAATGTCATTTCAGATTGTCCGCGCGTTGTTTCTTGGCTGTATTCCCACGTAGTCAACAACCTTGAACTGTTTAATCCAATGCCGATAAAAGTGGCAGCAGCAACCAAAGCAGTTGCAGTCAGAAACTTTCTGATTTTCTTGAAACGCAGTGCATCCCAAAGTTCAACAAAGAAAAACACCATCAGCACCAAAAACAAATAATAAGTCATTTGCGGATGGTTGGCTGAAAGTTCCAATCCCATAAACAGTGCCGTTAGCAAAAATCCCAATATGAATTTCCCTCTGTACAAAAGGATGACTCCGGCCGTAAGCGGTGCGAAATAAGCGATGGCATGAACTTTCGCATTGTGTCCGGCACCGATGATTATGTAAAAATAAGCTGCCATCGCAAAAAACACCGATCCTGCGAGGGCATATTTCCAATTGCGGAAAAGTATCATTCCCAATAGAAAAAATCCGCCAAAAAGTAAAAAAATATAATCCGCCGGACGGGGTAAAAAACGGAGGGTATGGTCAATTTTCTTGATTAAATCATATTGATAGCGTGCACCAGATTGGTAAGTCGGCATGCCACCAAACATGGCGTTGGACCAATAAATATTTTCACCCGTTTCGGCTTCAAATGTTCTCATTTCCTGTGCGCCACCCGTATAGTTGACGATATCCGGCTGTAAAATCGCATTGTCAGACAAAACCGGAGAACAATAAATCACCGCCAAAACAGCAAAAAACAATAAGGCAACTATGCTAAAAATCAGATTCTTATTCTTCATTTTCCTTCTTTGGTTCGTCGATTATCTCATAATCAATGGTTTCCGCGTCAATGTCAAATTTGGGTTGATCCAAATTTTTGACTGTGGATTTCACCTTTGAATTTTCTTTATTCCGCTCATTGGCAGCGGGCTTGGAAGATCTTGTTAAACGCAAAAATATTTTTGCCAAAAGAAATGCCAGTAAGAAATAAATCAGAAATTTCATTTAAAAACTTTAGTTAACAGTTGTTTCTACGGTTTGCGTACCGGTTTCAGCATAGCTTTGTCCTTCTTGGGAATAGGAGTTGTCGATGGTTTCCTTTTTGGTGATGCTCACTTTCTTAATCCATCCTGAATGGACATCCAAATCCAGATGGCCATTGATGGTTGCATTGTTTTTCATCGAAGCCGTAATCCCGTTTCTTGTATCACTGCCGCTGACATTCTGTACACCATTGACTGTAATCGTTGCTTTCTGCGTGTCCACGGATTTCAAAACCCTTGTTACACGGCTGTTGCCTTTCAGCGGTCCTTCGTTGATATTCTGGCTGTCTTCCCAGTTTTCGCCGATTTTGATATCCTTGTCCGGAAATATATTCATGGATTCTTCAAACTGCGAGGATATAGCTTCATTGCTGAGTGAATATTCCAAAAGCTCTTTCAACTGACCTTGTTCTTCAACTGTAAATTCTGATTTCAGTTTGGCCAGCACATTGGCTCTCACTTTGTCCAAACCAATAATCCCCAGAACTTTTCCCTGATCATTGATAAGCATTTGAAAACTTTGTCCTTTGATGGCATTGTAAACTGCCCAGTTTTGTGCTACTTCCTTATCAGTAGGTTTTGCGCCGGAGGTGCTGTAGGAGATGGTTTTTCCGTCTGGTCCGGTCGCACTTTCACTGAAATTTTTGAAAGTGGCTTTCAGTCTGTAATTGTTGCTAATGTCTTCAACCAAATAATCAAAGTCAACCGTTCTGGAAGAAGCCATTGTAATGGTTTGTCCTTCGGATGACAAGGTTTGGGTGGTTTTGGTTTTGAGCAAAAAAGGATAAGTTTCGCCGACTTTCAAATTGAATCTGAATCCATATTTACCATTGTCTCTCTGAAATATTGCCTTGTCTGAAGCCAAAGCACCCGAGCCGCCATCGGAAGAAATGTTCGGTCCTTTGTGTGGGTCTTCCCACTGAATCGTATCTCCATTTTCAACAATCACGGTATCCGAAGTCTGGGAACCAGTCGTTATCGCTGTAGGGTTTTCATTGGTTGTATTTGTTTCGTTTACACCTTCTTTCTTGTCTTTACAAGCCATGAAAAAAGCTAAAATCGACAAAATCAATACGGTCTTTTTCATTCAAATTAAAATTTGCGGCAAGATAACTATAAAAATACTCTCAAGTTTTATGAACGCCAAGAAATCTTAAAAATTATCCCGCCCGTCAGAAAGCCTTAGCCATAAGGCTTTACAAACAAATTTGCCGATATATTCTTTGAAATAATTCTCAATACTATTAATTTCCCATAGTTTGCTATGAATTAGGGATTAATGCATTCAAAAATTCATTTCAAACCGGAGGATTTATGACTTTGGAACATTTAAATTTTCATTCAATTGTAAAAAACTAAATTTCAATTAAACAAAGTTTATTACTTTTGTTCATCTTAGTTTAACACAAAACATACACACATGAGTATATTCGTCAGAAAACCCCTTTCCGATTTATTGAGAGAAGCAAAAGCAACCGGTGAAGGTACCCTAGAAAAAACGTTGGGACCAGTCGGTTTGATTTTTCTGGGAGTCGGTGTCGTAATCGGTGCGGGATTGTTCTCTATCACGGGTATTGCCGCAGGAAATTATGCGGGCCCCGCCATTTTGATTTCATTTATTGTAGCTGCGTTGGGTTGTGCATTTGCGGGATTATGCTATGCGGAATTTGCATCCATGATTCCGGTGGCGGGCAGTGCCTATACTTATTCCTATGCGACCATGGGCGAGTTCGTAGCATGGATCATCGGCTGGGATTTGGTATTGGAGTATGCGGTCGGCGCGGCCACAGTGGCTTCAAGCTGGTCGGGTTATCTCGGTGAATTAACAAAAACCTTCGGATATGAAATTCCTCATCAGTTTCTCATTACACCGTTTGACGGTGGATTCATGAATGTTCCCGCCGTGGTAATTGTTTTGGTGATGTCGTTGGTTTTGATTCGGGGAATGCGGGAATCTTCTTTTGTGAACGGCATCATAGTGGTTTTAAAAGTTTCTATCATATTGATTTTCATAGCGGTTGGTTTTCAATACATCCGGCCTGAAAATCACACCCCTTTCATTCCTGAAAACACTGGTCGTTTTGGTGAATTTGGGATTTCGGGAATCATGCGTGCGGCGGCCATAGTCTTTTTTGCCTATATCGGTTTTGATGCGGTGAGTACGGCGGCTCAGGAAACGAAGAATCCCAAAAAGGCCATGCCTATCGGGATTCTTGGCACCCTGTTGATTTGTACCGTGCTTTATATCGCATTCGCATTTGTCATGACCGGCGTTGTCAAATACACAGAGTTCACGAAAGATCCTGAATCCAGTTTGGCACCCGTAGCGACAGCCATCAAATACATGGGAGAAATCGTAAACGGTGAACCGATTCCGGCTTATCCTTGGCTAAATACATCAATTATCTTAGCGATTCTTTTGGGATATGCTTCCGTAATTATGGTATTGCTGATGGGACAAAGCCGGGTCTTTTACTCGATGAGCAAGGATGGACTGATTCCAAGAATGTTCTCCACTATTCATCATAAATTCCACACGCCTTACAAATCAAATTTATTCTTTTTAGTTTTTGTGGGAATTTTTGCTGCTTTCGTACCGGGGAGAATCGTCGGGGAAATGACGAGTATCGGTACATTGTTTGCCTTTATTCTTGTTTGTATCGGTGTCTTGATCCTGCGAAAATCTATGCCGGACGCACCGAGGGCATTCCGTACGCCATTGGTGCCATATATTCCCATTCTCGGCATCATCACTTGTTTGTTCATGATGGTATTCCTTCCGTTGGACACATGGATGCGATTAGTGTTGTGGATGATCATCGGGTTGGATGTCTATTTGTATTACGGAATCAAACACAGCCCGCTGACTTCGGGACAAGCACATATTCGTGTCTCTGCTGACAGAATCGTGGGCATCACGGGGATTATCTCTTCAATTTTGCTGATCGGCATTGCAATTGCACACCATCAAATTGCAAAAGACCCCATAACCGGAGAATTCAACGATGCAGGATTGTTCTACTTTTCAATCGTTTTCGGTATTGTTCACATTCTGACTTTTGCTTACCATACTTATAAAGGATACACAACAAAAAGCTAATTCAGAAAATTTTTTCTGGATAAATATTACAGAAGGATGCGGTTTTCATGCCGCATTTTTCCTTTTATTGGGTAATGATGATTAAAGAATTGTTTCAGTTAAAATAAAATTTCCAACTTAAGCATAGTTCAGTCCATACTTCAAAACATTGAAACAATTCCTGTTTTCCAAAACGGTTTGTTCTCGGTCTTTTGCCTAATTTTGCGTTTCAATTGAATTGGAATTTATGACTGCACAAGAATTGTTATCCAAACTGAAATTGCCGGTGATTGCCTCACCGATGTTTATCGTTTCCGGAACTGAATTGGTAACCGAATGCTGCAAAAATGGAATCGTGGGTTCTTTTCCGTCGCTGAACGGAAGATCCACCGAAGATTTTGAAAATATGCTGAAAGAGATTACCGATTCTCTTCTGAAGTTCAAAGAAGAAACCGGAGAAGAACCTGCGCCTTGGGCGGTGAATCTCATTGTCAACAGAACCAATCCGCGACTGATGTCTGACTTGGAATTGGTGGTCAAATACAAAGTTCCGATGGTCATTACTTCACTTGGGGCGGTTCGCGAAGTGGTCGATGCCGTTCATTCCTACGGCGGTTTGGTTTTTCATGACATTATCAAAAAAAGACATGCCGAAAAAGCGGCCGAAGCCGGTGTAGATGGTATCATCTGCGTTGCTGCCGGAGCCGGAGGACATGCCGGAACCGCGCATCCGTTTGCGCTGATGAATGAGGTGAGAAGGTTTTACAAAGGTTTGATTATTTTGGCTGGAAGCATCAGTACAGGCAATGAAATCCTTGCAGCACAAATTGCCGGTGCCGATCTGGTTTACATGGGGACACGTTTTATTGCAACACAGGAATGCCTGGCTTCGGATGCCTACAAAAACATGATACTCGATTCCGGAATTGATGATTTGATTTATACAGACGGTATCTCCTGGGTTCACGCCAATTTTCTAATCAAAAGCATTGCGGAAGCAGGCATAGATCTTTCCCAAAAAAAAGAAGAGGATTTCTCAAAACTGACTGGTGAACATGCCAAAGCTTGGAAGGATATTTGGTCTGCGGGACAGGGGGTAACGGAAATTCATGACATTCCGACGGTCAAAGAATTAATTGAAAGATTAAAAAATCAGTACAAAACCGCATTTGAAAAAGCAGATAGCTTGAAAATTAATTTTCATAATACATTGGAATGAAGACAGTCAAAGAATTATTAGAATTATTGGAACTGAAGCAAATCAACGACACAACCTTTGAAGGAAAAAGCTTTTCCATCGGGAATCCGAATGTCTTTGGCGGACAGGTTTTGGCGCAGGCACTCAATGCTGCTTATCGGACGGTTTCCGATGAAAGAAGCTGTCATTCATTTCACGCCTATTTCATTTTGCCGGGAGATTTGGAAAAACCGATTGTCTTCAAAGTGCATCTTGTGCGGGACGGCGGAAGTTTCACTACCCGATACATTACGGCCAATCAGGAAGATAAATCCATTTTTGTGATGGCGGCTTCCTTCCAAAAAGAAGAATCCGGCTATGATTTTCAACATAAAATGCCTGACGCGCCCGAACCGGATTCCCTGCTCAGTTGGGATGAAATCTATGAGCAGACCAAAGATTTTTTACCGCAAAAAATCAATTCTTTTCTAAGCAAAAAAAGACCGCTTACTATCAAACCTACGGTCATCAACAACCCTTTTGAATCGGAAGATTTACCCCCGGAACAAAAAGTTTGGTTCAAATTCAATGAGATGCTGCCTGATCTTTCAGCCCGTCATTTTCATGAGATGTTAGCTTATGCTTCTGATTATAATTTACTGAGTACCACCATTCTGCCTCATGCTTCAGTGGCAAAAATCAGCAATACGCAGATGGCAAGTTTGGATCATGCGATTTGGTTTCATCGGTTACCGACTGATTTTTCGGACTGGTTTCTTTATGTTTCCGAGGTCGAAAGCAACGCCAATGCGAGAGGACTCGCCAAAGGAACCATCTACAGCCGAGACGGCTTATTAATCGCCACAGTTGCGCAGGAAGGATTGATTAGAAAAATCAGGAAACAAGAAAAATAAATTAGGTCATTCCGATTTTTTTTATCTTTATCCCTGATTATGTACCATGATATTTTTAATACGATTCTGGTTCTCAGTATTTTTGAGGGCTTTATTCTGACGGGTATCGCCTTGTTTTCCAAGAAGAAGAAAAACAAGAGTTATCTCTTTCTGATCTTAATTATTCTTGCTTTTACACTGAATAATTTACAGTATTTTTTTCTGGTGTTCCGCTTGATTTCCTCTGAGAAATTTTTTGGATTGCTGTTTTTTCCATTTGCGGCACTTACCCCGGTTTTGTATTTGCTTTTTTTTAAATTTTTGCTTTATCCCAAACGAAAATTGACCAAAACACGAAGCCTGCTTTTTCTTCCTTCCATCCTTTCTTTTATAATTGCTTTGTATTACAAAATAAAATATCTGACCGATGGCATCACTGAGGAAATCAGATTGCTTTACAATAAAATTTATCTGTTTCAAGAAGTTTTCGGGGTTGTGTTTTTATTTGTAATTGTCGGTTATGTTTTTATCATGATTTCGGGGTTTGAGAAAGAACAAAATGCAAATAATATCACCAAATACAAAGGGCATACCCGCTGGTTGAAGGTCTTGAATTCCTTCTCATTGCTGCTGTCACTCGTTTGGATGTTGGCCATCGTTCAAGAGTTTATCTTGGGAGGCAGTGAACTCAATTATTTCTATTTTCTGTGGGTCGGAATAGCGGTTTATATCTATTTATTGGGTTATACCGGAATTTATCATTTCAATGAATTTTTTCCACAGATTCCGAAAACTGAACAAAAAATTCAGGAGGTGCAAATCGCCAATGCTGTGAAAAAGATTGTGGAACTGAAAACCTATCCCAAAAGTGAGCATGTCAAAGCCTTTGAAGCATTGATAATGGAGGAAGATAAATTCTTGGATTCTGATATCAAATTAGAAGATTTAGCAAATGAGCTCAACTTGAGTAAAAGTTATCTTTCCAGACTGATTAATTCCGAATTGGGTTATGGATTTTCGGAATGCATCAATAAACTGCGGATTGAACACGCCAAGAAAATTCTTTCCAATCCGAATTTGCAACATCAGAATATGTTGAAAATAGCCAAACAGTCCGGGTTCAAATCAAAATCAAACTTCTTTACGACCTTCAAAAAAATTACGGGAGAAACCCCGGCTGATTTTCAGAAAAAGAATTTAAGCTAAATGTCTCATCAAGTGCTCACGACCGGATTCGAACCGGTACATCCGTAAGGACACCACCCCCTCAAGATGGCGTGTCTACCAATTTCACCACGTGAGCTGTGAAATTTTGTTGTGCTCATGGCCGGATTCGAACCGGCACATCCGTAAGATACTACCTCCTGAAGATAGCGTGTCTACCAGTTTCACCACATGAGCAAACCTTGATTTCAAAGATAGTGCAAAAGTAAAAGAATTTTGGAAACTGAAAAAAAATATCTCTTGGGCCTCCACAACTGAAATTTCAGAAATGTATTTTGAAAGTTTGATGCAACATTTATTTCATCAAAAGGAGAAGTTTTAGGAAAAGTCCTTGTTTCGGTTCATTTCGTGAACACTGCACTCAATGCCGCTGCTCATTGACCGAAAAACGGTGGCTGCATTTCGGCTCCGCTCAATGACCGCGGTTGCTGAGCGAAGTCGAAGCACAGAAGCAAGGGTTTTGAGAAGTAAGATTTACATTTCGTGAACTTCGTTCGCAGTCTTCGTCTGTACTCAATTACCGCTGCTTATTTGGATTCAAAACTGAGCCAATAAACCAAAATGAATTTTTGAGTTGTCAAAATCCAGGCCCGTATTAGATTGTTTTCCAACGGCGTAGCTTAAATTAAAAACCCCTAATTTGGTCAGAAATGAAATTCCTGCGCCGACACCTAATAGATTTTCACGAATATCGGCTGGTTTATTTTCCAAAACGGCATAATCCCCAAACACGGAAATATAAAATCCGTCATTGGGCAGAAAGCGATATTCCAGTCCTGCGATGCCATAAGTAGAAGCCGAAATACTCTCTTCATTGAAACCGCGAACACTGTTGAAACCGCCGATTCTGTACAATTCATTTTGCGTAAAGAATTCTGCTTTTCCGAACAGACCATAAGCTTCAAGCCTGGTTTTCAGAAAGTGCTTTTCATTCCATCCAAAAATATAATATGTGTTGAGTCCGATTTCATACTGATTGGTTTTAATGTCCGTGAATTCACCAGAATCCGGATTTTTCTCGGAATTTTTTCTGTTCAGGGTTTTCCCAATCATGAAAATTCGGGTTTTCCCTTCCATCAGCGGATTAAGTGCTGGTTGAAACAATTGATAACTCAGCCCGTAACCGGTTTTGCTGTAATCATCATACATTGCAGCCAATTCCGGATATTTGCCCTGTACAAAATTGGAGTTTTCGTAACTCAGATTCAGCCCAAGATTGGAATTAATCGTAATTTGATAAAACAGTCGTTCTTCGATTTTCGTGTTGACATAGGTGCTGTCACGCTTAAAAATATTCAGCTGCGTTTCCGTTCCGACGGCTGTATTTAAGAGGTATGGAACTTGTACATTCAGATCAAGTGAAGTGCTTTCATCGGCGGTGGCAATCCAGTTCAGTTTGATGCTTTCCATGCCATTGAAATTATTGTTCAATTCAATTTTCACATTTCCATTGAGTGAAAATTTTCCCTCTTTGTCATTTCCAAAACCGAGAATTCCGTCAAAAAAATTGGATTTCACTTTATTGGCATACAGATAAATCGTTGTTGAATCTGTATTGAAAAGCGTTTGCGGCGGACGGGCTTCTTCAACAAAAGGGTTGGTGCGCATCCGTTCAGAGATTTTCCGAAGTTCTGCTTCATTGTAAACCGCTCCTTTTTTGATTCCCAAACCATGTTGAATGTATCCTTTTGAAAGCTTTTCATAGCCGTTGACTTTAACGCCGTCAACGGTTCTAGAACCAAATAATTTTGTTTTTAATTCAATCCTGATTTCACCTTCCTGTAATCCAATTGGTTGAATGCTGACTTCTGTAAAAGGATGTCCTCTTTCGGAATAATATCCATAGACATTTTGAATCAAAGAATCCAAATTTTTGACCGGAAAAAAATCCTGTTTTTGATTGAAAACCGAATCATTTTTCACCCAAATCCTTTTATACATCTTTCCTTTCCGGTAATAAACATTCGGCGTTTTGACCGAATCCAAGGATAGGGTATAGTAGCCGATGTTTTTCAATGAATCCAACGCCCAATAAAGCGTGGAATCCCGCTGAATTTTAAGTGTAAAATCAGGTTGATAATCATTCAGTTCAGGTTTGAAATCGTAAAAATTAAGGACAGTATCCTGCTTTTCCTGCGCTTGAAGAAACAAGGAGAACAGCCAACAAAACCCGAAAATGAATTTTGACTTCACAAATATGAAAACGCTAAATATCCAAACAAATTATCAATTCGGCGGATTTTGATTTTAAAAGTATAAAGTATGGTGTATTACTGTACATTCCTTGAATTTATTAGGATTGGAACCCTATCAAATTTCTTTGGATTGAATTTATAGCAGAATATTGTCTGTGATTTTTTTCAGGATAATTTTTTGGGACAGCAAGTTTCGCAAATCTATTATTTCAAAGATTAATAATTTAAGGTTTATGAGAAAGGATCTGATGCCCGAAATCTGCACTATGTCTCATTTTGACTTCAATGAACGATGCACAATTGGTAAGCATAAGATTTAAAAGAGGGTGATTTTTGGATCTTTTCCCGGCATTTTATTTCGGATAATTGATATTGTACATAAAAACCGATTATGAAATATCACTAAAAACTGCTAAAAGTCATTTTATATTTATATATTTGTTACATGTGAATTTAAAAAGTCAACTAATCAACTTAAAAATTCTGGAATTGTCACCGGTACCAGACTTTAAGTATTTAGATGATAGAAAAATGAAAATCTATGAAAAGGGGAGTGTTCATAAGGTTTTATTTTTTAACAAATACAGTGAAAGTGCATTTTCTTTTGGCTTTGCTGTTTTTGTTTTCCCCCTTGTTGTATGCCGGAGTAAGTATCAATCCAGAAAATTCTAAGCAGGCAGATTCGACTGATATTATTATTTTTATTTCTGATGGGGTTCAGACAAACTTGCCGGAAGCAATCACAAATTCGGTAGATGTGAAATTCTGTTTCCAAAAACCGGCTCCAAAAGAGGGCAAAGATTCCGGTACCAAGAATGAAAAAAAACATTTAGAAAAAAAATCTACAGTAAAATACGTTCCTGATGTCTGTTCCAGACCAAAGCCAAGCAAAAAGGAAGAATATGTGGAACGGTCGGCATTGTTGAAACTATTATTTAATAAGCATCGATCCAATTCCGGATTTTCAATTGGAGAATCTATTATCTTCAGCTCTGTTATACCATTTAATCTTTTTCAAGTTGGAATTGAACAATCGGAAAAGAAAATTTCTTTAGATTTTCTGGACGATGCTAAATCAATTTTAATAATTATTTCACATGAGAAGTCTTTCATAGACCGTAAACTTGAATTTCCTTTCATTTCGAGATCCCCACCTTCTTTATTAGGTTTCACCTGATAGCAATAATGAGCAAGGATATTCATTGTAAAACGGATGTCTTAATTAATACTTCATTTATTGAACGGTACTGTACCATAGTCTAATATGGTAATGTAGCCCTGATGGGCTGATAATCTGTTTTTAAATTTAAATAAAAAAACATGGAAAAAATATACGAAAATTTAAAGAGTTTTGCAGTGTACCTTCTCAAGGGCTTTTCTAAAGTTTCTTTTGGTTTGCCTTTGGTATTGTTGCTCGTATTTGCATTTCTCAGTATGCAGCAGGTTTTGGGGCTGAACAAAATCAATACGCCCGTCAAAAATCACACAGTAGCTGCACAAAATCAACCGAAAATTGATGCATCATTTGCCATCAATACAGCTGATGTTAACATAGGTATGGAAGAGGATTTTAATAAAGAAACTTCGCTATTCTCAGCTATGGGTTCAGATGAAGCCCCTTGCAATGAGGCTTCAAATCTGACTACCGATGTTTATTCGAACTTAGTCGTAACATCTTCAAAGTCAGGTTTATTTCAGACAGATGATTTTCAGTCAAAAAATAATCTGATTGATCCAGACCCAGACAAAGGAACCAGTTGGTCAGCGGCAATATTGGGAAGTGCTTGGATAGAGGTTAAAGACAACAATGCTGTAGGCGATAAGGTTTATCCGGCTGGTTCATATGCCGGTTTTATTATTAACAACTTGAATCTGCTTTCTTTGGGGGCAACGATAAAAGTTGAAACATTCTTAGGGAATACCTCGCAAGAGTCTGTATCAAATGGAGAGTTTGTTTCTACATTTTTGGAATCCGGTCGGAAAAGGATAGGATTTGTAACTACGAAACCTTTTGACAGAATACGATTGACTTCAAATGCAGGAATATCACTTACATATACATTGACTGTTTATTATGCACAAATACTGAAACCCTGTACATCCCCTGAGCCGGATTGTAATTTGCCCACAGCATTGGTTCAAGCCAATAGCGGAACAAGCACACCCGGTCATGGGGTAATCGTAGAAACAGCAAGATCAGGATTGGGAGGAGTTACAGTAGGTACATTTCAAAATGCACAAAATGTTGTGGATTCAGATCCGGACAATTTCATGACCATGTCTGTCAATGTTGGCATTGTTGGTTCAGCGAGTATTTCTGTCCGTGATTTGGATGAGGTCTTTCCGGCGGGTTATTTTGCTGGTTTTAATATTTCCAATAGTGATATATTAGCCCTTGATTTATTCGGTAACAGTGAGATAAGAACCTATTTGAACGGTGTGTTACAGGATTCAAGTAGTGCCGGTGTTTCGTTAGTTAAAGTGCCGCTATTAAGTGGTTCTGCAAGGCACACAATAGGATTGGTAACTACTAAACCTTTTAATGAAATCCGATATACCATTAATCAGACTTCGCTATTAAATCTCGGGGTGACGGCTGTATATCATGCTGTTGTGAAGAAGTACTGCGAAGGAGATACTTTGGACTGCAATGAGCCAACTTCTTTGACTGTTCCTGATTTTCCAGTTGATTTAAACATGGATAGAACAGGAATTACTGGAGGAGCTTGCGCAGCCTGCGAATTGAGCAATCTGGATTATATTTTAGACAGCAATACTGGCAATTTTGCAAGTGTGAACTTGACTGCCGGTGTGGGAGTTACGGGTTCTGTAGCTGTTAAAAACGGATTTGAATCATTCGATGCCGGTACATTTGCCGGATTTGAAATGTCATCTGCAACATTGCTCGATATATCATTGTTTGATAATCTCGAAATAAATACATACAATGATGGCATACTGAAAGAAACAGTAAGTGGCACATCACTTTTGGTAAGTGGAGATGTTTTAAACGCATCAGAAAGATTTGTAATAGGATTTGTAACCCAAGAAGATTTCGACGAACTTCAACTGAAAATCAACAACACAGGTGGAGTAGATTTGGGAGTGACTAATGTATATGGTGCCATCGTTAAAAAGTATTGTGACGGAGAGGAATTGGTATGCAATACCAATACCGCATTGATCATTCCGGATTATCCTGTTGATTTGTCATTGGCTACGACTGGTATTACCGGTGGGGTTTGTGCAGCGTGTGAAATCAAAAATCCGGGGAGAGTTTTGGATCAAGACCCCGATAATTATGCAATTATAGATCTCACAGGTAGTGCGCTTGTGTCCGGGAATTTAGGAGTCAAATTAGGTACAGGCTCATATCCGGCAGGGACTTACACCGGATTTGAGATATCAACTGATGAATTGCTTACGGTCAGTTTACTGAATAATTTTCAGATTAAAACCTTACTGAACGGTAGTATTCAGGAAACCATGACCGGATCTTCGTTGATTTTATCCGCAGATTTGTTGTCAAGTGCAGACCGGCAAATCATCGGTTTCCAAACAACCAAAGAATTCGATGAAATCGTGTTTGTAGCAAACAATCCTGTCGGTGCCAATTTGGATATCGTCCGAGTTTATTCTTCAATCGTTAAAATGTATTGTCCGGGGCCAGAACTTTTATGCAATACTGAGACTATGATTACGAGCCCTGAATTCCCGGTGGATATAAATTATGTACGAACAGGTATTGAGGGGGCAGCCTGCGCATTGTGTGGCTTAGATAATCCACAATATGTATTGAACGATAATCCGGCTGATTATGCATCCATTTTCTTGCCGGTCTCTGTGGCCAATGCTGCCGGAATATCAATTAAAAATGGTATCGAGACTTGGTCTGAAAATACTTATGCAGCCTTTGAGGTATCGAATCCGGAGCTCGTCAATGCAGAGATTTTAGGAGGAATTACCATAGAACTGTATAAAGATAATCAATTGCAACAGTCAGGAACGGGGGCAGCACAATTGGTAATGGTGGATACATTTTTAATTGGAGGCTCCAGTCATGGATTAATTGGAATTGTTTCAAATACAGAATTTGACGAAGTACGTTTTGTGATAAGAAATTTCGGCAATGTCAATGTTGGACTTACAAACATACATAAGTTTGTAGTAATGAAAGGTTGCGAAGGAGAGTTCGATTGCGGTACTTCCGAAGCGTTAGTGAGACCTGATTATTCAGTGGTCATTGAAAACTCCAGAACCGGAATCGGCAGCGGTATTGCTTGTGTGGAATGCGAAGTAGGCAATCCCGAAAATTTGATTAACGCCAATACGGATGATTATGCGACCATCGATTTGACGGTGGGAGCGGTCGGTTCTAATGGATCTATTTCCATTCGGGACATCGGGTTGACATATCCGGCCGGAACCACGGCAGGATTTGTGGTTCGGGATACAAATCCTGTGCTTCAGGTTGGTCTGTTAAGCGGAATTGCCATCAGAACCTATCTCGACGGTGAGTTGCAGGAGACCAGAGTCGGCGCAGGGCAACTGATTGATTTAAATGTGTTGATGCTGCTGATGATTGGAAGTGATTCCAATAAACATGCGGTAGGATTTATTACCTCAAAACCATTCAACGAAATCAGAATTACCTATACGACCTTGCTACAGGCATTAAACTTCCTTGACGTTTATCATGCATTTGTAGATGCACGTTTTGTAAATAATCCTGAACTTGAACTGAATTGTGGCAATTACATTCCGATATTAGCGGTTCCTGACTTTAACCAAACCCCGGTTGATGTTGCCGTAACCGGAAACGTGCTGACCAATGACAAAGGCGATACACTTCAGGTTAGTGAGGCAAGCTATATGGATGAAAACGGGAACTATCAGTCATTGGCTTTGGATACAGCCACCGATGTCTATGATGCAGACGGTATTCTGGCCGGTGCATTGACACTGAGTAATACCGGAGCATATACCTTTGTGCCGGCAACTGGTTTTGTTGGTACTGTTGCACCTGTTCAATACACAGCAACCGATGTCAACGGCCTAACAGATGTCACCACCCTAACAATTAAAGTCCTGCCGGATATGAATGGTTCGGATAGCAATCCACCGGTGGCACAAGATGATTTTGGAATGGGCTGGGGTGATATGCCAATCAGCGGTAATCTCTTGTACAATGACAGTGATCCTGACGGAGATGATTTGGTCGTGACTCAGATAACAGTATATAATAATCAGGGAGTTCCAACTGCGATTGCTGTTCCTGAAAACGGAGACACAGGAAGTGTAGTAATCTATGATGAGAACGGGAATGAAGTTGGTGAAATCGTGGTGCATGCTGATGGAAATTATACTTTCAACAGAACCAATGGTTTTATAGGGAAAGTACCACCAATCAATTATATGATAACAGACGGAAACGGAGGTACAGATAATGCGAACCTTCATCTTCAGATTCAACCGGAAGATGATACCGGCGGAATTTATACCATTGCCAAAGACGATTCCAATACCGGCTCCAAAGGCGTTCCTCAAACAGGTGATATTATTCTCAATGATAGCAATTCGGGTAATAATGCGTTGAGTGTCAGTCAGTTTTATTGGGATGGCGATGCTTATCCAGTCGATGAAGTCAATGGAGGTGAAGTAAATATTCCTGATGAAGGGAATCTAAAAATCATGGCTGACGGCACTTATACCTTTACTCCGGAACCCGATTTTGTGGGTACAATAACCGTTCCTTATCAGGCATGTGACAGTGCAGGAAATTGTGATAATGCCACGCTTTATGCAACTGTATTGGACACTACGGCTTCATCGTGTATCACAGCGAGGGTCTTGTTACAGGGGGGATTGGTAAATGTCATAGACGCTAATATATATGATTCAGATGATATAATGCGGGATGACATTCGCGCCAAGGGCTTGCTTCCATTAACGCAGCCTTATGGAGATATATTAGGATATTCAGGTGATGAGACAGTAACAGACTCCTCAGTATTTGCTGATTATGGAGAAAACTCTATAGTTGACTGGGTATTGTTAGAACTAAGAGATGCCAACAGTCCGAGTACGATAGTAACACGAAGGGCTGCATTGGTACAGCGCGATGGAGATATTGTAGATATTGACGGCGTTTCCTGTATCCGTTTTGAAGTTGATGCGGGTAGTTATTACTTAGCTGTACGGCACCGCAATCATTTAGGTGTCATGTCAGCCGATGCATTGGATTTCAGTGAGGCAGTGGATTTTGATTTCCGTACAGAAGAGTTATATACAATTTCCAGTCGGGTAGAAACTCCTGTTTTTACACGAAACGGCTATCAGATGCTTTGGGGCGGAGATGTAAATTCGGATGGAAATATAGTTTATAAAGGTCCGGACAGTGATGCGGGAGAATTAAATTCCTATATTCAGAATCATCCGAATAATATTTTCCATGGAAATAATTTCAGCAGGGACGAATACAGTGTTTATGATACGAATATGAACGGCGAGTCTAATGCAAAAGTTTCAGGGAATGATATTAATATAATAGAGGTAAACATATTGACAAATTCTCAAGGTAATATATTTCATGGGAACAATTACATATTGTTCTTAAGTCATTTACCGGAATAATAAAAGGAAACGAATTAAAAATAAAATAAAAATGATAAAAAAGATAACAGCAATCGTTTGGCTTCTGATAGGAGTCATGGCATTCAGTCAGGATTTTATCCCATGGACAGGTAAATATCAGCTGTCGTTTGATCCTGAAAATCCACGGAGTTTTTTGATAGAGATAGTTCCGGATAATGACGGGAAATCTTATTTAGGTCAGGGAAGTGCATTTGAATTGGTTTTGGATAAGAATCTTGATCAGAGTCAGTTTGTGTTTGAAAATGTCGGCACAAACAACACTACGGGAACATGGTCATGGAATATGCTAAGTGATGGTATGCTTTTCCCTGAAGAAGAGTGTGGGGCATTCTGGAATCTAGCTTTGACAGAAAACACGAATTATAATACGCCGATGACAGTTACCGCCGGGGTTCCGATTCCATTTGTACGCGTTACATATAATGGTCCGGAGGAGTGTATTGTAGGAACAGGGGCTCGTTTCTATGAATATATAAAGGATATATACGAAGATGATATATGCCCTGCCTATGCGGGAAGTGGGTTGTCAAACTCTTTGCAGGTATGGTCTAATACGAATGCATTAACGGGAATTATAACAGATTCTACTAATCCGCTGTTGTGTCTTGAAGAAGAATTCTGCTTCAAAGAGGCAAATACAGCAGGCGATGTACTGAACACGGAAGTAGGTATTTCTACCTTAGGCAGAGATGCCTTCAACGGGGAATGGCCGCAAAACCGTCAAGGTGCATGGATTGCATTGGAGTCCAATGAGAAGGCGTTTATCCCGACAAGGGCAACGACCGCCCAGATAGACGCAATCACCGATCCTGTAATCGGGATGATGGTTTACTCAACGGATGAGAAATGTTTGAAGATCAACACCGACGGTACACAAGCGGGCTGGCATTGTTTCACAGCACCTGCATGTGAAGAAGATATGGATTAATAAACCGGGAAGCTGTCGGATTGCGAAAGTGTTCCGGCAGCCCCCAATTAGAATTAAAAAATAAAAATACAATGAAAAATATAATAGCAACAATAGCAATTACAGCCATGACAATCCCCGGGTTTTCTCAAGTGATTATCGGCGGCAGCCAAGGCGCTTCAGGGACAAACACAGCTTCCGTATTGATGGATTTTGCAACCGACCAGAATCGGGGGATGATACTTCCTTATGTAAGCAGCATCAATGCTACGCCAACGGAAGGTTCTATCTTGTTGGATGTAACGGATCCGGAGAACGCAAAAGTAATGTATTACAACGGCGATTGGGTAAATCTGAGCAATGATGCAGATGATGTAGCTTCAGACATTACGGGGATATTGTCATCACAGCCATCGGGTGTAAGCGAGCCGGGAACGGCCGGTGCAATCATCGGCTCAGACACGACAGTAGCCACTGATGGAGTATTGGTTTTGGAATCCACGACCAAGGCGATGGTATTACCCCAAGTGAACTCAGTGATGGACATCATGTCTCCTTCCCCGGGAATGATGGTTTACGTGACTCCCCAAAGTCTGTTGGCTGTTTACAACGGGCAGCATTGGGCATTCTGGAAAGCCGCGGAGTGAAATGAATTGATTGTAAAATCAGCAAATAGAGAAACCCTTCGGAATTCCGGAGGGTTTCTTTGTTTATTAGTAAACACCGGAATCAAGAATCCACGGTCATTGAACAGCGGTCATTGAGCACAGACGAATTCTGCGAACGAAGTTCACGAAATGAACCTCTGCTTTGACTCCGCTCAGCCACCGGATTTTGGGCATTGAGCGAAGCCGAAATGAACCGAAAAACGGATGAATGCTAATTCCTTAATCGCATCAACCTCTGTGTGTTAAGAATATTTAACAACACACCATACGATTCTTAAAAAGTTTTTCTATATTTGGCTACGAAAATAAATTCGATTTTGAACAGATTAAAATTGAATTTAACCAACTTCAAACCAACTAGAATGCCTGCCTGTCTGAACGAATTTATGTATTCCATGAATTGTAGGTGGATTGAAATATCATCCGCTTTCATGAGAAAATCAATTACATTGTTATTGGTATTATGGGCTTCTTGCTGGAACCTTTCTGCTCAGGTTATAATATTTGCGCAAGATGAGATTCATAATTTTGAAGAAATTAAAATCAATACAATTGAAAAAGATGTAATCAATGCTGAAAATGCGACAGTTATTTCCATTTCGGAGGGGACAAAATTTATTAACCATAATAAATTCAACAATTATAAAGTTGTGCTGGCACCTGTTTCAAGTGAAGCGAAAATAAAAAACAATAAAACAAAAGAAACCTCCAGTAAATTCTCTAAAAATGAAGCTACCAATGCGGATAATGTAAAATCCAATCCGTCAAAAATAGCCGTTAAGACCAAAAAAGCAAAAGATTCTTTACGCAGTGCCATGAATCAGCTTCCTTTTATTATCATTATTAATAATTTTAAAAAGGACTTAGATTATACGGCTCGGATAGAAATTTTTAGCAATCCTGTTTTATACACTGCACTTATTTTTAATAATATATTTCTTGTAAAGGGCGATTTTGTTAAATATTCTATGGATCGGGCACCGCCAACAGCCTATCTTTAATATCATTCCATTCCTTTAACCAACGAAAAGAATCATTATATTGTTATTCACAACATCCAAGCTATAAATATACAATTGAGATGACTTGATTCAGCGTAAAATATGGAATTGTTTTCAATGATAAGTGAATACAAAAAGCATTTTTGAAAATTCACTATGAATCAAACTAATTTTACAATTTAATCAAAAAGAAAATGAAAAAAATATTACAATTATTTATAATCGGGTTATTTTTAAGTTCTTTCGGACAATATCTAAATGCCCAGTGCTATATAATAAACCGAGACGATAGTTTTGTGACAAAAATCGATACTCCAGCTGGTGAAGACCCAAGTTTTGACTACTATACGGTAACCGTTAACTATACAACCACTTCAAATGGACAAGCTTCTCTTTTAGCGCAATACAGCACAGATGGGGGTGCAACTTATACCGAGATAGAATGTTACAATTGGGGCAATCAAGGTAATGGAACGACACACGAATATACTTTTCCAGGCTATATCAAAATTCCGCCTGTATCTATTTTAACAATAAGACTGGAACAACATACCAATGGGACATGTGGTGGGTCAATATGCGGTGAAGAAGGGATATTAATTGTTGATTTACCCGTACCGATAGCAAATCCGGACATAAATCAAACTCCGGTCAATCACGCTGTAAGCGGGAATATCCTGACCAATGATGTTATGATAAGGGCCCCAAAGGTGGTAACCTCAGTTACTTATACGGACCAAACCGGCGTTCACTCTCAATCCTTCACTGGCAATAACCCGATTACGTTTCAAACAACGGGTATTGATGATAATTTGGGACCAGTGAGCGAAGCCGGAACGATAGTGTTGTACACAGACGGAAGTTACACCTTTACGCCTACCAACGATTTTATAGGTACGATAACGCCAGTTGATTATAGCATGATGGACGATACCAAATTAGTGGCGAATTCTAACTTGAATATAATCGTCACCCCCAACATAAATCCGGCTGAAAACCATGTTCCAATTGCCAAGAACGATACGGGCATTACTTTGGTGAATACGACTTTGAATGGCGGAACCATCCTTGCTAACGACAGTGATCCGGATGGTGCACACAGTGGATTGAGCCTAACGGGTGCAACACAAGGTAGTACAGTGATTCCGATTGACGGCGGTACAGCTGTACAGGTTAGCGCAGGTGCTGTCCTCAATGCGGGTACTTTGACCATCCATCCTGATGGCACTTATACATTTGTTCCGGCAACTGATTTCGTTGGAGATTTAGACCCAGTACATTATTCGATTGTTGATTCGAATGGCGGAACAGCGGAAGCCGATATATTTATTAAGGTCGTACCCAAAGCAAGAGAAAATTACACCTTTGCCAACGATGATGCAAATAGTAGTGCGAAAGGTGTTCTGCAAGTCGGGGATATCTTGTTGAATGATACCGATCCTGAAAATGACAATCAGAAGGTAATTAATTTTACATACCTTGACGTTAACGGTAATGAACAGACTGTAATTGTGGATAATAGCAATCCGCAGACTGTAACGATTTATTACAAAGACACAGCCAACGGCAATGCTATAATAGAAGCGGGCGACCTCACCATCCAAGAAGATGGTTCTTATACCTATCAGCCTACCGCCACTTTTGTGGGAACAGCACTTGTAGTATATGAAATCGAGGATGATAATCCTCAAATCATCGCCAATGATTTGGCGACCTTGTATCTGACGACTTTGGACACTACGGCTTCATCGTGTATCACAGCGAGGGTCTTGTTACAGGGGGGATTGGTAAATGTCATAGACGCTAATATATATGATTCAGATGATATAATGCGGGATGACATTCGCGCCAAGGGCTTGCTTCCATTAACGCAGCCTTATGGAGATATATTAGGATATTCAGGTGATGAGACAGTAACAGACTCCTCAGTATTTGCTGATTATGGAGAAAACTCTATAGTTGACTGGGTATTGTTAGAACTAAGAGATGCCAACAGTCCGAGTACGATAGTAACACGAAGGGCTGCATTGGTACAGCGCGATGGAGATATTGTAGATATTGACGGCGTTTCCTGTATCCGTTTTGAAGTTGATGCGGGTAGTTATTACTTAGCTGTACGGCACCGCAATCATTTAGGTGTCATGTCAGCCGATGCATTGGATTTCAGTGAGGCAGTGGATTTTGATTTCCGTACAGAAGAGTTATATACAATTTCCAGTCGGGTAGAAACTCCTGTTTTTACACGAAACGGCTATCAGATGCTTTGGGGCGGAGATGTAAATTCGGATGGAAATATAGTTTATAAAGGTCCGGACAGTGATGCGGGAGAATTAAATTCCTATATTCAGAATCATCCGAATAATATTTTCCATGGAAATAATTTCAGCAGGGACGAATACAGTGTTTATGATACGAATATGAACGGCGAGTCTAATGCAAAAGTTTCAGGGAATGATATTAATATAATAGAGGTAAACATATTGACAAATTCTCAAGGTAATATATTTCATGGGAACAATTACATATTGTTCTTAAGTCATTTACCGGAATAATAAAAGGAAACGAATTAAAAATAAAATAAAAATGATAAAAAAGATAACAGCAATCGTTTGGCTTCTGATAGGAGTCATGGCATTCAGTCAGGATTTTATCCCATGGACAGGTAAATATCAGCTGTCGTTTGATCCTGAAAATCCACGGAGTTTTTTGATAGAGATAGTTCCGGATAATGACGGGAAATCTTATTTAGGTCAGGGAAGTGCATTTGAATTGGTTTTGGATAAGAATCTTGATCAGAGTCAGTTTGTGTTTGAAAATGTCGGCACAAACAACACTACGGGAACATGGTCATGGAATATGCTAAGTGATGGTATGCTTTTCCCTGAAGAAGAGTGTGGGGCATTCTGGAATCTAGCTTTGACAGAAAACACGAATTATAATACGCCGATGACAGTTACCGCCGGGGTTCCGATTCCATTTGTACGCGTTACATATAATGGTCCGGAGGAGTGTATTGTAGGAACAGGGGCTCGTTTCTATGAATATATAAAGGATATATACGAAGATGATATATGCCCTGCCTATGCGGGAAGTGGGTTGTCAAACTCTTTGCAGGTATGGTCTAATACGAATGCATTAACGGGAATTATAACAGATTCTACTAATCCGCTGTTGTGTCTTGAAGAAGAATTCTGCTTCAAAGAGGCAAATACAGCAGGCGATGTACTGAACACGGAAGTAGGTATTTCTACCTTAGGCAGAGATGCCTTCAACGGGGAATGGCCGCAAAACCGTCAAGGTGCATGGATTGCATTGGAGTCCAATGAGAAGGCGTTTATCCCGACAAGGGCAACGACCGCCCAGATAGACGCAATCACCGATCCTGTAATCGGGATGATGGTTTACTCAACGGATGAGAAATGTTTGAAGATCAACACCGACGGTACACAAGCGGGCTGGCATTGTTTCACAGCACCTGCATGTGAAGAAGATATGGATTAATAAACCGGGAAGCTGTCGGATTGCGAAAGTGTTCCGGCAGCCCCCAATTAGAATTAAAAAATAAAAATACAATGAAAAATATAATAGCAACAATAGCAATTACAGCCATGACAATCCCCGGGTTTTCTCAAGTGATTATCGGCGGCAGCCAAGGCGCTTCAGGGACAAACACAGCTTCCGTATTGATGGATTTTGCAACCGACCAGAATCGGGGGATGATACTTCCTTATGTAAGCAGCATCAATGCTACGCCAACGGAAGGTTCTATCTTGTTGGATGTAACGGATCCGGAGAACGCAAAAGTAATGTATTACAACGGCGATTGGGTAAATCTGAGCAATGATGCAGATGATGTAGCTTCAGACATTACGGGGATATTGTCATCACAGCCATCGGGTGTAAGCGAGCCGGGAACGGCCGGTGCAATCATCGGCTCAGACACGACAGTAGCCACTGATGGAGTATTGGTTTTGGAATCCACGACCAAGGCGATGGTATTACCCCAAGTGAACTCAGTGATGGACATCATGTCTCCTTCCCCGGGAATGATGGTTTACGTGACTCCCCAAAGTCTGTTGGCTGTTTACAACGGGCAGCATTGGGCATTCTGGAAAGCCGCGGAGTGATATGAAATGAATGTAAAATCAACAAATAAAGAAACCCTTCGGAATACCGGAGGGTTTTCTTTGTAATAGCAAAACAGGAAAACAAGAATCAGGTATTTTCCTGTCTGAATAATGTTGAGTACGACCATTAAGCGAAGACGAAGTCTGCGAGCGAAGTTCACGAAATGACCAATCTTTACTTAGCTCCTCCATAGTAATTCAATAAAACAATTATAGCACAAAATACTATTATTTTTTTATAAAATAAAATTATTTAAAAAGATATTTAGGGGGAACATACGGGGAAGTCTCAAAAAAAGAAAGCGAGCAAACAAGTAATATTCAGTTATTTACTCGCTTTTATTGTGACCGCGGAAGGATTCGAACCCTCAACCCTCAGAGCCGAAATCTGATATTCTATCCAGTTGAACTACGCGGCCATTTTCGGGTAGCAAAAGTAGTAAATAATTTATAATCCCAAGGCATTAATTCCCTGTTCGAAAATGATGTCGTCGGGGATGCCTTCATTTTTTAGTTTGTCTAAATCTTCTTGCAATTCTGGAGAAACTTTGCCTTTTTCAGCAGTCAGTTTTTTCACACCTTCATAGTCGCCGTTGCCTTGCAGTGTGAGGATGAGTTTCGATAAATCTTTGATAGCTTTTTCCATTTTCGTGAAATTCACCCGATATTTTCCGTCAGCATTTCTTTCAATGCCACCATGTTCTATAAAATAATTGAAAGTAATCATATTCGCCATCCCGTGGGCATCATGTCCGAATCTGACAGAACGAAGAATGCCAGCCAGAAATGTGACCATATAATCTTCTTTTTGACCTTCTAATTCTCTTCTGTCCAAGAGTTGAAGCACCATATACAGACCGAGGATGTCGGCTTTCTGTTCTTCTAAATGTGATTGTTGTTCTTTCAATGCATTTCGAACCGTTCCTTTTTCATTGATGGTATTTTTGATTCCTAATCCGTGTGCGACTTCGTGAAACATGACATTGGTAAAAAACGAATTGAAATTGACTCTTTGTTTCTGGGAATCATCAATCAATATATCGGAAATAGGCAGCATGATTTTATCAAATTTGGCATGGATGACATTTTTGAGTTGCAGTCTGCGCGTGCCTTTTTCCAATTGCACATTTTCATCGTTGGGAAGGTTGATGGCGATGGTTTTTCCACCGGCGTTGCAGTCTCCGGCATAATAAACGGCATCATAAACGTTCAAATCGGAATCTGTGCCGGGGGATTCAGTTTTATATGCTTCTGGAACAGGCAATTCCCGTTGTAGTTCGGGAAGGAAATTAACGAATTTCTCTAATTTTTTGGACCATTCTAAATCTTTGATCAAGACATAAGCGGTATGTGCGGTTTTGTAGCCAAACAATTCATCTTCATAAGTTTCAATGGGACCGACCACAAAATCCAAACGGTTGTCTTTCATGTTCATCCATGCGATATCGCTTTTGAAATAGTCGTCGGATTCCAAGGCAGCGGCTCGTGCGAGCAGATATTCTTTCATGCTTTTGTTTTCCGCATAACTGGCTGCTCTTCTCAGCAATTCAGTTGTTTTGCCGATTTGTTTTTTGAAATATTCGTGATAAGGGATGGCGTAGAGTTTCCCATTTTTGTCCCTTCTAATCATGGTGTATTGACTTTTGCCTTGGGGAAGATTGACTTGCTCAAATTCCTCAACGCTCATATCGGTCGGATAAAAGTTGGCTCCGGCAGGTTTTTCTTCAAATCCTTCTACGAAAGGTTTGTTGCTGTTCAGCCTGTCCCAAGGACCGTAATTAATCAGTGCGTAACTTTTGAGTGCTTCGGGTACTTTTTGTATGAAATCATTTTTACTGCCGTATGCTTGTTCCCAAAAAATATCATCCATTATTTTGGAGGCCTGAATAAAAAGAATCAGCATGGCTTTTTCCTTGTCGGTCAGTTCAGAAATATCCGATTCGAGTTTTACTTTGGCGTAGGTTTTCAGTGAATCATTGATCTTGACCAAGTTATTGGTGGTTGGGACGTTATCGATATCATGGGGTTCTTTATCACTTTTCAGAAAACAACCCGTAACAACTATGCAGGTCACCAGAAAAAGCATTACAAAATTCGGGGTTTTCATTCTTGGCTTCAACTTCATTTCCCAAAAATACAAAATAATTAAACTTTTTTAATTTTTGTTTAACAAATTAAAACTACATTTTGAAAATTCATCTTTCATGCGGGGACAAAAGCGTGGCCCAGACGGGTTTTGTTTTTCTGATTTTTTCAATGGTAATTTTCTGACAATGAGTTGGATTGTCTATATAAGAGTTCATTTGTTTGTATGACTGTGCTTATAATTCATTGATTTTTTGCATTACTTTTTCAGTAAACGGGTCGCAGTAAATCAGGTTGTATTCAAACAATTCTTCAGCTGTGTAGGATTTCTCGATGATGCTTCTCAGCATGGTTTTGGCCCTGTTTAGCCTTACTTTTACATTGGCTTCACTGATGCCGAGCAGGGAAGAGGTTTCGGCGACACTCATGCCGTTGATTTCCCGTAATGAAAATACCATTCTGTAGTCTTCATGCAGTTGGGAAAGGGCTGTTTCTATGATATGCTTCAATTCTCGGCTGTGAATTTCCTTTTGCGCATCATGATTGGAATGATTGAACATGGGCGTAAGATTTTCATTAATAAATTCGTTTGCAAATTCGTTTTTGTAGCTTAATTTTTGTTTTTTGTGATAGCAATTATTGAGCATTATACGGATGATCCAGGTTTTAAAACTTGATCGTTGTTCAAATTTCGACAAATTTTTGAAAGCATCTATATAAGTGTCCTGCATGATGTCCTGCGTGTCCTCGTGCTTATAGTTGTAGGAGCGGCCGATTTTATACAGACAGGAATTGTAACGCCTTACGATAATTTCGTAAAGCGTTTTATCCCCGTTTAAAATACGATTGATAATTTCAGTCTCAGTCAGTTGTTCAAATTGTCTCATTGTCATTGTTTTCAGCAATTAATGAAATTCTTGCCATTGAAAAAGCCGCCACAGCCATCACCAAATCCCGAACCGCTACATCTACAAAGTTAAACCCAATTAACAAAGTAAGCGCGATCAGCGTTAGCCAAGCTGCAACAATGTAGCCACCAATTTCTGGTTTTTTCAAAACAATGATGCCCGCTACAATTTCAATCACCCCCACAATCATCATAAAAACCGAAGCTGAAAACGGTAAAGTACCGGCCAAATCGGGATTGATGTACTGTTCCCAGTCGGTCAGTAGCTTTGTGAATTTATCGGCTCCGGCAACGATAGGAACAATTACGAAGGTGTATTTCAATAAGTTGAATGTCTGTGTCAATATCTGACCTTTGTTTATACTTTCCATTTTTATTTTATTAGTTGTTTCTGTTAAATTAGAGTAAACGAAGAATGGAAAGGTTACAAAAATCATCTGTATTTAGTTTTTGAAAACAACAAATATTTTTTCTCCTATTTGTTAATTTGATAACAAAAGCGGATTTTCAGGGGTTTTGCATATTTGATTTAGCAGTTATTATAAACAATGATTGAAGTACCTGTTTTTATTCAAACAGACTAAATAGCCAAAAACTTTAGAACTTCTGTAAAATTAAAATGGATTATTTTTAGAATGCATTATAAATTCTTAAAATCAACCACCTTCATATTTAAAAAAACCGCTCAATTCCAAGCCTTTTTATCTTAAAAATTGAATAAAATCCGCAAATGTTAAAGTTTTATTTTACAAAATGCAGATTAATAGTGTGTTGTCAATTATGTGTATAGTTATATTTTTTATTTTTAACAAAAATTTAACGCAAAAAAACAATCCTGATTTTTGTCAATCGCAATAATCTGGACATCATTTTTTTTAATGCGCCTTAATTTTATCGAAAATTAATTAATAACTAAAAAGTATCATCATGAAAAAATTTATTTTATTATTCGTTTTAGTGCTGACCGGAACCATGGGTTTAGGACAGTACACGTTCACAGGTGATGGAGACGGCACTTCGTGGAACGATCCCAATAACTGGAATCCGACCAATATTCCTTTATCAACGGGTTTTACAGGTGTGAGTGTAACAATCCCAACTGGGTTTACGGTCAACATTCCCGAAGGATTAGAGTTGAGTTTTATATCTAATTCCATCTATGGTGGAGGAACTGTAAATAATTATGGAACTTTTAATATACTATCCAATACTATTTATAAGTATTTTCGAGATGAACTTATTTTTAATAATTATGGAACCTTTAATTTAGGCAATGGGGCGAATACCAACTATGCTTTTTATATCAATAACAATTCTAAAATGGTCAATAAACCTTCCGGAATAGTTGTTTTTAACGGTGTCAATTTGTTTCAAGAAGGTGCAACAACCAATATTGTATTTGAAAACCAGGGTATAATCCAAAAAAAAATGGAAACTGATAAATTCATTAATGCAAATATGAGGAATACCGGAGTCATTGAAGTTCAAAGTGGTACTTTAACATTGAATCCCGTAAATTCCGAATTTATTGGAGGTACCTATAATGTCTTTTCAAGTTCAGCTTTAAGCTTCAACGGAACCCATCATTTTGAAGGTGTTTTATCCGGTTTAGTGAATGGCGAAATGCGTTTCAATACCGCGAACATTAGAATAGATGACGAAAAAACTGCAACCAATAATATAGATGGTAACGGAATCTTAATGACTGGTGCATCAACTGTCAATGGCCCCGGAACATTTGTAAACAACAAGATATTTACAATAAATAACAGTAATGATTATAAATATTTATGGAGTTCCCTGACTTTTACAAATAATTCAATCCTGAATATTGGTAATGGAGGGAATACTTCTTGGAAGTTTTATATTCATGATGACTCTAAACTCATTAATTCAACAACGGGAACGGTCATCATTAATGGGAAAGATATGGAGCAATACGGAGGAACAACCAATATTGTTTTTGATAATCAGGGTTTGTTGCAAAAAGCCGGAGTAAATAGAACCATTGATGTAAATATGAAGAACACCGGAACGATTGCAGTTTTAGAGGAAACGCTTATATTGAATCCAACAAATTCTTATTTGGAGGGAGGAGTCTATAATGTTGCTGCAGCTTCTCTTTTAGTTCTTAACGGTACGCATCATCTAAAAGGAAGTTTAACGGGAACAGTAAATGGGGAATTGGATTTTAACACAAGTATTATAATTGATGAAGGAGAAACTGCAATCAATAATATAGATGGTAACGGAATCTTAATGACTGGTGCATCAACTGTCAATGGCCCCGGAACATTTGTAAACAACAAGATATTTACAATAAATAACAGTAATGATTATAAATATTTATCGAGTTCCCTGACTTTTACAAATAATTCAATCCTGAATATTGGTAATGGCGAGAATACTTCTTGGAAGTTTTATATTCATGATGACTCTAAACTCATTAATTCAACAACGGGAACGGTCATCATTAATGGGAAAGATATGGAGCAATACGGAGGAACAACCAATATTGTTTTTGAAAATCAGGGTTTGTTGCAAAAAGCCGGAGTAAATAGAACCATTGACGTAAATATGAAGAACACCGGAACCATTGAAGTTGAAAGTGGTATTTTAACATTGAATCCCGCATATTCCGAATTTATTGCAGGTACTTATAATGTCTTTTTAAATTCCGTTTTAAGCTTCAACGGAACCCATCATTTTGAAGGAGTTTTATCTGGTTTAGTGAATGGCGAAATGCGTTTCAATACTTCGGATATTATAATAGATGACGAAAAAACTGCAACCAATAATATAGATGGTAACGGAATCTTAATGACCGGTACATCAACTGTCAATGGCCCCGGCTCATTTGTAAACAACAAGACATTTACAGTAAATAACGATAATGAATATAAGTATTTCTCGAGTTCCCTGATTTTTACAAATAATTCAATTCTGAATATTGGTAATGGAGGGAATACTTCTTGGGATTTCTATATTCATGATAACTCTAAACTCATTAACACAGCATCTGGAACGGTTGTCATCAATGGGAAAGACATGAATCAAACCGGTGGTACATCCAATACTGTTTTTGAAAATCAAGGTTTGTTGCAAAAAGCCGGAGTAAATAGAATCATTGACCTAAATATGAAGAACACTGGAACGATTGAAGTTTTAGAGGAAACGCTTCTGTTGAATCCAACAAATTCTTATTTGGAGGGAGGCATCTATAATGTTGCTGCTGATTCCTTTTTGGTTCTTAACGGTACCCATCATCTAAAAGGAAGTTTAACGGGAACGGTAAGTGGGGAATTGGATTTTAACGCAAGTGTTATAATTGATGAAGGAGAAATTGCAACCAATAATATAGATGGTAACGGTATCTTAATGACCGGCACATCAACCATCAATGGTCCCGGAACATTTGTAAACAACAAGATATTTACAATAAATAGTAGTAATCAATATAAATATTTATGGAGTTCCCTGACTTTTACAAATAATTCAATCCTGAATATTGGTAATGGCGAGAATACTTCTTGGGATTTCCGTATTCATAATGCCTCTAAACTCATTAATTCAACAACGGGAACGGTCGTCATCAATGGGAAAGACATGGCGCAATATGAAGGAACAGACAATACTGTTTTTGAAAATCATGGGCTAATTCAGAAAGTAGGAACTGTAACTAAAAGCATTGCCACCCGAACTGATAATAACGCTACCATAGTTGTTGAAGGCGGAAAATTAGTTTTATCGCGAATCAATAATACATCGGACGGTTCGATTAGCGGTGGAAATGTTGGATTTGAAGCTGCAAATTTTACCAACAATGGAACTTTTAGTCCGGGGTTGAGTCCCGGGAAAATGACCGTTGATGGTTTTTTCAGCATGAACGACGGCACCCTTGAATTTGACTTGAACGGGCTGACCCCTGAAACCGAATATGATGTACTCAATTACACGGGAGCTTCCCTAGCCAACTTATCGGGCGACATCAAAGTCAATCTCGGTTTTGAACCGGAATTAGGTGATACTTTTGTCGTATATACTTCTACAAGTAATATCGGAACAACTTCGCTTCCGACTACTACGACTACGGTTTATAATCTGCAATATTTCACTTTTTCAGTCACGATAAACCAAAAAGATATCGTTTTGGAATTGATTGAAATTGCTGATGTTTGCCCGGGATTGACGATTGCCCCGTCCAATGTAACTTTCGATGACAGCGTGTGTATAGAAGGTTGTGAAGTCGGTGGTGGTGTAATTTATGAGCCAGCCGATATTTCTGCTGATTCGATAGCCGGAGCCTGTCCGACTGGTTCATTCCTTGAGTTTTCAACCGATGGTGGCACAAACTGGAGTACAGAATTGCCGGTTTACAATCAGACCGAAGCGATGACCATTACCACCCGTTGTACCTGTGAAGATGACACAAGCGTTTTCAGCCCTTCTTCTGAGCCGGTTACCACGAATCCGGGCAGTTGTGAAATCCCTGATGCGCCGGTAATTACCATTACCGACAATGTTTGTCCCGCTACCGATGGAAGCATTTCAACAGATGACCCTGGAGAAGGCTTTATTGTTGAATGGAGAATTGGGGAAGACGGCGAATGGACAACAACAACGCCAACCTATACCGAAACTTCTTTCAGCGTATATGCAAGAATTGTCAATGAGACAACCGATTGCACAAGTGCAATTTCAGAAGTAGCTACTACCAATCCAAATGATTGCAGTGATTATTGTTCAAGTACACCGGAAGGCGGGATTGCCACAGCCACTCCGAACGCAGGCGAGCCGAATTCGACTTATGATGTATCGGCAACCGCTTATACACAGGGCATTGGTTTGGAATACGCTTGGTATTTCAGTTTAGACAACGGCTCAAGCTGGACACTTTATGGAAGCAGTACCGACAGTTATTTCGATTTGGAAGATTTGACAGCTCCGGCAACTTATGACACCGAAATCAGATGGCGACTTGGGGTTTATTGTGAATTCTCTGAAATCACCACTTTCTCTGAAGCCGCTGTGTTCAC
>Ga0265293_10000369_pt1 | contig 109046 bp, 99 predicted proteins | sample Munlanlewell138R_FD_192505 | JGI IMG/M metagenome (GOLD analysis project Ga0265293, IMG submission 192505) | Leachate microbial communities from a municipal landfill in Southern Ontario, Canada - Leachate well 138R | ecosystem: Engineered > Solid waste > Landfill > Unclassified | place... | reverse complement strand
AAGAGTATGATATTAATAAATTTAATGTAGATTTGAATACAAGAAAGATTTTGGTCAAACAAACCGTAAAGGTTTATAATGAGTTAAGACCGCATTTGTCAAACCATTATTTAACACCTACGCAAATGCATCAACAACACGAATTAACACCAAAATCTTACAAAAAGAAAAACAGTACAAATACGAATATCTGTACTGTTTAATAAAAAGTTTTATTTGTTTAATCCTGTATCATTTTTTCAGGACGTTACAATATGAAGTAAAAGTTTATTTTTCCCAGGTTGAAGTAGGGTGCTTGCTTAAAAACGAATTATAAAAACGCTCATCGCCTGTAAGCTCATCGCCCAACCAGCTTGGCTTTTCAAATGTTTGATTTTCATGTGATAATTCTACCTCAGCAATTATTAAACCTTGATTGTAGCCTTCAAAAACATCTACTTCAAAAACAACTTCTCCAAAAGGAACGATATAACGTGTTTTTTCAATGATAAATTCTTCGCATAATGGCAAAAGTTGAAGTGCATCCTCCAAAGAGATCTCTTTTTCCCATTCAAATCTAGAGGTGCCATTTTCAGAACTCACGCCTTTAATTGTAATGAACCCGTGGTCGCCTTTTGTACGTACTCGTACTGTACGGTATTTATCAGAATTAAGATAGCCCTGAGTTATCTTAAAAGATGCTTTAATGTTATTTAAAAAAGTAGTATTTTTAACCCGAAATTTTCGTTCGATTTCAATCATAGCCTAATAAGGATTTTAATGAAATCAAATATCGTAAAAATAACGGCATGAATTTATTTAAGAAAAAAATTATCTATAATAACGTTGGGGAAATATTTGATAAGTACATTATTGAAAACGAAGTGATTAAAGACGAAGATCTCTCTTTGTTATACGATTTGATTGATTTTTTTCGTCCTAAAAAACCAAAAGCCGTTGCCAATATTACCTTACGCCAGCTCTTAGATCACCTGATAGAGTTTGATACCCATCGAGATATTTTAAGCTCCTATATGCATCAACTTATTGAGAAAAAATCCTTTAAGCTGATGATTGCCGATGCCGGAATTTTAAAAGACTCAGATTTTTTGTATGAAATTAGAAAACGAATTTCTTCTAAAATCTTACCATACCAACCTCGAAAAAACACTTTAGAGTATATTTTAAATCAAATTTTCTTTAATGAAAATGATTATCTCTGGCTTAAGAAAATCCGCAAAGAGGAGTTAATCGAATTGTTTGAGTTATTAAAAATTCAGGATATTTATCAGTTTGATAAGGTCGAAGAAAGTGCATTGTCAGAGATTTTGTACGGGATGGGAATACTGACTCAAAGAATGAGTGGACGTTCAATGGAAACCAATATTTTAGAAATGGTACCAGAATACAATCATCTAGAAAGTCCTTTTTTGGCTTTTGAAAACGAAGTGTTCGAAATTGAAGGACGTTTGCGAGACGGTAAAATTCAATTTGTTAGTTCAGATGATTTGAATTATAAACAAATGAGTATTTTGCATGGTCAGTGCCACGATTTTATTGCACAAGCCTTTAAAAATAGTTCTAAGTTTGGAATTACTTTAAAGGTCAATCAATCGTTGTTGAGAATCAAGCAGCAATTAGAGCGAATTCGCACCTTAATGAATTATTTGGTTGTTGATTCTGAAAGAGATAAAGTGAAGAACACCATTGATTTATCTTTGCAACTAATCGAATATAACTGTTATAAGAATAATATCAGTAGATTAATCGATGAAAGTACTCAGACTGTTTCTTATGAAATTACACAATATACTGCAAAAACAGGAGAGCATTATATAACCGAAACTGCGAAAGAATACTTCAAAATGTTTAAAGCTTCTTTAGGTGCTGGTTTTGTAGTTGGTTTTTTGTGTATTTTTAAAATCTTGCTCTCGAAAGCCGATTCAAGTGATTTCGGTTTTGCATTTCTATACAGCATGAATTATGCTTTTGGTTTTATACTTATTTACCTTTGCGGATTTGCCTTAGCAACTAAACAGCCCGCAATGACGGCTTCTACTATTATCAAAACAATAGAAGAAGGAAGAAAGCAGGTGAATCTAAAGAGTAAGAAACAAATTAAAGAAGACGAGCGAGAAGGAAGAACGGTTAATAAATATGAAAAATTCGCTAAGTTTTTCGCACAATTATTCCGTTCTCAGTTTATTGCTTTTGTGGGTAACGTGATTATGGCATTCGGAGTGGCGCTTTTGTTGATTTTTATCATAGATAAAGTTACTGGTATAAATCTAACAGATACAAAATGGCACACATTACTTAACGATGCTAGTCCTATTCATTCTAAAGCCATATTGCATGCCGGTATTGCAGGTGTATTTCTGTTTTTGTCTGGTATTATTTCAGGAAATGTCTCTAATAAGAACAAACATAATCAGGTTTATTTTAGGATTCAGGAAAACCCATTCTTGAAAAAAACAATAGGTGAACAAAAAGCAAAAAGCTTGGCTTCTTGGATGGAACGTAAATGGCCTGGTGTTGCATCTAACTTTTGGTTTGGTGTTTTCATGGGAAGTACCTATCCCATTGGCGCTTTCTTAGGACTTGATTTAGATATTCGCCATATTACTTTTGTAAGTGGAAACATTGCATTAGGAGCCTACGGAGCTGGATTTGCTCTTACGCCTATGACTTGGTTTTGGTGTGTGTTGGGATTGTTTTTGGTAGGGTTTATGAACTTTATTGTCAGTTTTAGCCTATCATTGGGATTAGCATTCCGCTCTAGAGACATCTCTTCTGACGAGTTCAAAGATTTGATGAAATCTGTTTGGGTGTATCAAAAGAATCATAAATGGGAGTTCTTTTTCCCTCCAAAACAAATAAAAGACCATGGAGTTCAGGAGGACAAAAACGATGAACATCAGCACGAATGACTCGAAAAATAATCCATATCGATATGGATGCTTTCTTTGCATCGGTAGAGCAATTGGATCAACCGAATTTGCGAAATAAACCTATAGCAGTTGGTGGTAGTAAAGAACGAGGAGTGGTTTCGGCAGCTAGTTATGAGGCTAGAAAATTTGGAGTCAGAAGTGCAATGAGCAGTAAGTTGGCTGCAAAAAGATATCCTGATTTGATATTTGTAACTCCCCGATTTCAACGTTATAGAGAAGTTTCACAACAAATTAGATCTATTTTTTTTGAATATACTGATTTAGTAGAACCGCTCTCTTTAGACGAAGCCTTCTTGGACGTGACTATAAATAAAAAAGGTTTAAAAAGCGCAACGCTTATCGCGGAGGAAATACGTGGGAAAATTTTTGAAAAAACTGGATTAACCGCTTCGGCAGGTATTTCTGTGAATAAGTTTCTAGCTAAAATAGCAAGTGATTATAATAAACCCAATGGACAAAAGACCATAAACCCTGAAGATGTTTTAGACTTTTTGGAAAACTTGGAAGTCAAGAAGTTTTTTGGAGTAGGAAAAGTGACCTGTCAAAAAATGTATAGTTTAGGGATTTTTACTGGTAAAGATCTAAGGGATAAAGATGTATCTTTTTTAGAAAAGCACTTCGGAAATTCAGCTCAACATTATTTTAATATAGCTCGTGGAATCAGTAATTCACCTGTGTCTCCCAATAAGTTACCAAAATCTATTGGTGCAGAACGGACGTTTGCTGAAAATTTAACGTCGGTTGTGTATATAGAAGAACGGTTGACTGATATTTGTGAAGAAGTTTCCAATAGGTTGCAAAAGAGAAATTTAGCTGGGAAAACCATTACACTTAAATTAAAATACAGCGATTTTAGCCTACAAACAAAAAGCTATACACTGCCTTATTTTGTGAGTAATTTTGAATTATTACTAGACACTGCAAGGGATTTACTTCTTCATCAGAATCTAAGAGATTCGGTACGGCTTATTGGTGTACAGGTAAGTAACTTAAACATCAATCAAAAGAAAAGTGAATACATTCAATTGAAGTTTAAGTTTTAAAAACAGTTTTTTGGGTTTATTGTGCTTCTAATGCTTGTAAAGCAAAGCTGCCCAACCAATGACTTCCCATATAATCATCGTCCGAAATGTTTGGAAATGCCACATTGAAATGCTGTTCTGCAATTTTGCTTAGATGCGCAAGTTCAGGCAGTTTTTTGGCAATTTGAAACAAACAAGTTGCGCGGCTAAAGTTTACTCCGTCTAAGTGTACTAAATGACCATCTGTTCTGTCTGATACTTTACCTACTTCAAGTTCAAAATTACTGTCAAAAAGCTGTGGAAGAAATTCTTGTAGCCATTCTCTATAAGTAGTTTCATCTAAGATTTTGCTCATCAACCATGCTTCTTGCAAGCAAGGTGACAAAAAATCGTGTCCACTAGGTTCGTAGGCAATCGGGCAATTTATATCTTGAAGATATAGCTCTTTGGCTTTGTTGACAATTGCGGCTTTAAGCGTGGTGTTCCCAACCGTTTCAGCATACTCTAAGCTAAGCGCCATGCCAAAAGCGGTGTTATCGTGTGTGCCAGTTCGTATCGGATAATTCAATTTAGGTAAATATTCTAAATAACGATCAGAAAAGAGATCCTCCAAAGGTTTTAAAGTTTCGTACCAACGTCTTGCCTCGGGTTTTTCATCCCAAGTAAACAACTCTTGCTGTAATTTAAAAAACCAAGCCCAACCATAAGTTCGTTCAAAGTTTCTGTTTAGCGGTTGTTTAAAAAAAGCTGCTTCAATCGCTACATGTTCCTCAGTAAAAACCTCTTCTAGTAAGGAGTGAATTTTGTTGTCTGAATCTAGTTCTGGAAATTGTTTGACCAATTTTATTACAGACCAGTAACCATGCGCCGACGAATGCCAATCAAAGCAGCCGTAAAATATAGGTCGCAATTCCTTTGGCGATTTCAGCTCCTCTTCGTTATGCAACACTTGTCCTAATTTATTGGGATATTCCACAGTGAGACAGTGCATAGGCAATGCTATAATTTTTTGTGCTTCGACCAAACCAAAGTCCAATTTGGCAACTTTTATGGTGTTTTCATTTTTATTGACATTTTTGTTGCAAGAAACGCTGAAAAATGCACAGACAATTAGCGGAAATAAAAGAAAGGTTCTCAGTAATCTATTAAAATAAAACATCTTGTATATCGGGATTTTTGTCGAAAGTGGCTTTTGCAAAAGGACATAAAGGTAAGATTTTAATACCGTTTTCACGTGCATAACTTACGGCGTTCATAACCAATATTTTGCCTACTCCTTTTCCTTTAAACGCAGGATCTACCTCGGTGTGGTCGATGATAATTCGATCTTCTCCAGCTCGGCTATAGGTCATTTCCCCAGCTTTTATTCCTTCTTCTTGTGCTATAAAAGCTCCTTTTTGCTGTAATTGTTTGTGTGTAACTTCCATGGTTGATTGATTTATGAACTTAAAATTACAAAATAATATTTATATTTAAATCCTTTTGTTTTTTAATTGATAGGTTACAAACAAAAGCAATAACCAAACTGGAATTAGTAAGACAGAAATTTCCATTCCGGTAATTGTCATAATAATTAATATTCCCGCTAGAAAAGCCATGCAGATATAATTTGAAACAGGGTACAAAATCGAAGGGAATAATGTTTTAGTATTTTCCTTCTCTTTTGCTCGTTTGAATTTAAGATGTGTAAATGAAATCATTATCCAGTTGATAATCAAGCATGAAACTACTAGAGACATTAAAATCTTAAAAGCTTGATCTGGTACTATTTTGTTGATTAGGATACAAATTGCGGCAAAACAAGAAGATACAATAATTGCTCGGGTTGGGACAGCGTGTTTGTTTAATTTCATTAAGTACTTTGGCGCATTTCCTTGTTCTGCCAAACCATACAACATTCTGCTGTTACTGTAAACAGAAGAGTTATACACCGATAAAGCGGCAGTGAGCACGATTACATTTAAGGCGTTAGCTATTAAATGAGTAGCAGAAACTTCATTGCCGAAAAAGTTAAATTGCATGCCCTTTAAATTATCAAAAACGGTAACAAATGGACTTGTTTTAGTGGTAATTGTTTCCCAAGGCGATAATGAGAAAAGTATAATTAAAGCACCTACGTAAAAAATTAAAATTCTGTAAATAACTTGGTTGGTTGCTTTTGGAATGTTTTTTTCTGGATTTTCGGCTTCGGCTGCAGTTATTCCAATGAGTTCCAATCCCCCAAAAGAGAACATAATAATTGCAAGAACCGCTAATAAACCTTGATAGCCGTTTTCTGTTTTTTCAAACCAGCCTTTTGGGAAAAAACCACCATTGTTGGTTAGATTAGAAATACTTGCTTGTTCGCCACCTGTTCCAGTGATTAAAAGGTAGGTTCCGAATACAATCATGGCAACGATCGCGACTACTTTTATTATGGAAAACCAAAATTCAGCTTCTCCAAACATTTTGACCGATCCTAAATTTAATGCATTGATTGTTAGAAAGAAAAACAAACTCGATGCCCAAAGCGGGATCTCGGGCCACCAATAATTTATGTAAATACCTATCGCTGTTAGTTCGGACATGGAAACCAAAATATACAGAATCCAATAGTTCCAACCAGAGGCATAACCAGGAAACGGTCCCCAGTATTTATAAGCAAAATGAGAAAAAGAACCAGATACAGGTTCTTCAACAACCATTTCGCCCAACTGACGCATGATGAAAAAAGCAATTACTCCAGCAAACGCATAGCCTAAAATTACGGAGGGTCCAGCTAAAACAGCTGCCGGTCCGATACCTAAAAACAAGCCAGTTCCAATGGCACCGCCCAAAGCAATTAGTTGAATATGCCTATTGGACAAGCCTCGTTTTAGCTCTTGATTGGGTTTTTCCAAATTTCGAAAAGTTTTAGTTTATTTTTCAGCTAAAATAAAGGAATTTTTTAAAAAACCAACAGAAAAAACCCAGCGGATATAACATTTACATTCAAATTAGAACTTTTTTGATGTTTTTAGCAAATCGGCGGTATTAATTATGATAGGAATAATGTATTTGTATTTCGATTTAAAGTAATTCAAACGATTTTTCATGATGACTTACGCAATTTCTCGTTCAAGTTGATTCTAAGCTCTTTAATTAAAAGTAATGATTGTTAGTTGATCTACAAATCTAACAAGATCAATAGAGATTCGGTGTCATCAAAGTTTGTTGTTTTTGAATTATTCCATAATTATTTTTTGCTTTAAAGCCTTATTTACAGGGCATTTTTCAGCAATATTCAATAAGCGTTTCTTTTGTTCATCCGTTAAATCACCTTTTAGTGTGATTTGTTTTATGAATTTTGTAACGCCAGGCTCACTATTATGATCAACTTCAACGTGCACCTCTGCTTCTTCCAAAGGCCACTGTTTTCTATCGGCGTACATTTTGATGGTTATCGAAGAGCAACCAGCCAAAGAAGCGGCTAAGAGTTCCATTGGTGTAGGCCCTGTGTTTTGTCCGCCCAAATCTTCAGGCTCATCTGCTAAAAAAGTGTGACGTTCTGTTTGAAAAATTGTTTTGTACTTCTGATTTTGTATAGTTACTTTAACTTTTGCCATGATTAACTTTTTTTGAAAGGATTATTAGGTAATGGAACAAAATCACGCTCTCCAGGAACTTTTGGAAATTCTTGTGCAGCCCACTTTTGTTTTGCTGTTTCGATTGTATCTCTAGAAGAGGAAACAAAATTCCAATAAATAAAACGTTCTTCTGGAAATGCTTCGCCACCAAAAAGATAAATCTTACTTCCTTTTGCAATTTCAAACTCACATAAATGAGCATCCTTGGTGATTAAAATCTGCTTTTCTCCAAATTCATTTCCCTGATGTTTGATCTTTCCTTCTAAAATGTAAAGTCCGCTTTCACCAAATAATCGATTTTTTAAATCGACTTTGCTGTCTTCGCTCGCTTTTAATTCTATCATATACAATTTACTGTAAACAGGAACGCCCGATTTCTTTTCTTCAAATGTACCAGCGATTAGTTTAAATTCTAATGGACCTTCATTCCAAACAGGCAAATCGTTGGCGTCGACGTGTACAAATTCTGGCTCCATGTTTTCTTTGTCTTTCGGTAGCGCAATCCAAATTTGAAGACCATGAAGTTTCTTGGTTTTGTTTCTCAAGTATTCAGGTGTTCTTTCAGAGTGAACTACTCCCTTACCGGCCGTCATCAAATTTACCGCTCCGGGTTCGATAATTACATCATAACCCATACTGTCTTTATGTTGAATTGCACCTTCAAATAAAAAGGTAAGTGTAGATAAGCCAATATGTGGATGAGGAGCTACGTCGAGGTTTTCACCAGCATTAAGTTCCTTAGGCCCCATATGATCAATAAAAACAAAAGGACCAATATTTCTTTTTTATTTAAAGGGTAAAAGCCTTCCTACGAGAAAATTTCCTATATCGGCTGCTTTTTCCTCAAAAATAAAATCAATGTTTGACATAAATCATTCTTTTGTTAAAGATATGAAATTATTATCGTAATAAAGAAATGTTTTTTATTGAAAAATGAATGTTAAGTGGATATTTTTTATATCTTTATCCTTTGATTTTAATTTAATAAACAAATGAAAAGAATTTTCTTTCTATTAACATTACTTGTTAGTGTGTCAATGGTATCTTGTGGTTCAGATGATCAGTCAAAAGATGCAGAAGTTGAAATAGGAAAGTGGGAGCCAACTACACTTGAGGTAGAGACTATGTTGCCAATACCTAAGTTAGATTATCCTCACAGCGAGGGATGTGACAGAGATTATTTGGAGATTAGAAGTGATGATACTGCTACTTTTTATCACTATGAAGAGGAAAGCTGTGTGGAAGTTGTCTATGAAAATGCCTTTGAGAAAAACGGAACAGATGTCTCTGTTAATATTATGGGTTTCGAAGTAGATGGTGAAATTGTTTCTGAAGACTCTCAAACAATGATCATTAGTGCCGATATAAGTGAAGTACTTCCTTATCTTGAAGCGATGTATCCTGAATACAGTAGTATGTTGGCTGCTTTGACTGGGTCAAGAATTAAAATAACTTTTGAAAAAACTATATAAATAACTAAAAATGAGTTTAGGAATTTACTTGCTAATCATAGCAATAATTTTAATTGCAACAGGACTTTTTACGGTAAAACAACAGTCGGCTGTTATAGTTGAACGCTTCGGAAAGTTTCAATCAATTAGACAATCGGGTTTACAATTAAAAATTCCGATAATCGATCGAATTGCTGGTCGTGTGAACCTTCGTATTCAGCAATTAGACGTCATCATAGAAACTAAGACTAAAGACAACGTGTTTGTCAAAATGAAGGTTTCTGTACAATTTAAAGTGGTTCAAGAGCGTGTTTACGAAGCGTTTTATAAATTAGAATATCCTCATGATCAAATTACTTCTTATGTTTTTGACGTAGTACGTGCTGAGGTGCCAAAGCTAATCCTTGACGATGTTTTTGAACGAAAAGATGATATTGCAATTGCAGTAAAAAGAGAATTAAACGATGCAATGATTACCTATGGTTACGATATCATCAACACATTGATTACCGATATCGATCCGGATATTCAAGTAAAAAACGCTATGAACCGTATCAACGCAGCTGATCGTGAAAAAACGGCCGCAGAATATGAAGCAGAAGCTCAAAGAATCCGAATTGTAGCAAAAGCGAGAGCAGAAGCAGAATCTAAGCGTTTGCAAGGTCAAGGTATTGCCGATCAACGCCGTGAAATTGCTCGTGGATTAGTAGAGTCGGTAGATGTGCTTAATAAAGTAGGAATCAACTCACAAGAAGCTTCAGCATTAATTGTTGTTACTCAGCATTATGATACGCTACAAGCGATTGGTTCAGATACGAATTCGAATCTAATTTTGTTACCAAACTCACCACAAGCAGGAAGTGATATGCTTAATAATATGGTGGCATCCTTTACCGCTTCAAACCAAGTGGGCGAAGCAATGAAGAAAGCTTCGAAAAATAAGTCGAATAAAAAAGATGATTTTGATGATCTTTACCCGTTGAGTACAGACGATAAAGAATAATAAGGATCTAAAGATAAAAAAACGGACACAATAAAATGTGTCCGTTTTTTTTGTAATGAGTTGTGATTAAGAATAATTATGATTCAGAATCAGTATCGTTTTTATCTTTTTTTGAATTGGAAGAAGTCTTATCTTTAGTAGCGTCTTTAAATTCTTTGATTCCAGAACCTAATCCTTTCATTAATTCCGGGATTTTTTTGCCTCCAAATAAGATCAATAATAAAAGAAGGATCAGTAAAACTTCTAGAAATCCAAAACTACCCATTTTTATTTTGTTTCGTTTTTGTCGGTATCTTCTTTAGTAGCGTCTTTAAACTCTTTAATTCCAGAACCCAATCCTCTCATTAATTCCGGGATTTTTTTACCTCCAAATAATAATAAAATAGCAGCAATGATTAAAACAACCTGCCACGGACTAACCATTCCTAAAAATACAGCTAATGAGTTCATACTTTTTATGATTAAAATTGATTACAAAGATATAAATTTTAGTAGTATGTTATTTTATTATTGCATATTTTTAACATTGAAAAAAAAATGAAACCTCAAATAGTTAAAGTTTTCAATATATAAGTTTTTTTTTAAGTACATAAATCCGACTTTTGTATCAATAAATAATGTTATGTCAATAAAAAGTTTTTTTGCTAAAATATTAGCGCATTTAGTTGTGCTTCAGGAACAAAAGTGGATCATCAATCCTGTTAAAACTCAACAAAGTTTGTTTCAAAACTTGATTCGAGAAGCTCAATTTACGCAATTTGGTAGGGATCATCTTTTTTCATCGATAAAGTCTCATGCCGATTTTGTACGAGATGTTCCTGTTCGAGATTACGAAGCACTAAAACCTTACATTGATCAAATTGTAGAAGGAAAGTCGAATGTTCTATGGAAAGGTAAACCTTTGTATTTTGCCAAAACTTCGGGAACAACTTCTGGCGCAAAGTACATTCCTATTACTAGAGAATCAATGCCTTATCACGTAGCGGGCGCACGAAATGCCATTTTGTTTTATTTGCATGAAACTAAAAAATTCGACTTTGTAAACGGTAAAATGATTTTTTTACAAGGAAGTCCAGAAATGGAAGAAAAAAATGGAATTAAAACAGGACGATTGTCTGGTATTGCCGCACATTATGTTCCTAAATATTTGCAAAAAAACCGTCTGCCTAGTTGGGAAACGAATTGTATCGAAGATTGGGAAACCAAAGTGGATGCGGTAGTTAGTGAAACCAAGAATGAAAATATGACGCTTATCTCGGGAATACCTTCTTGGGTATTGATGTATTTTGAGAGATTAAACGAAGTGTCTGGTAAAAAAGTTGGAGACTTGTTTAAAAACTTCAATTTGTTTATTTACGGAGGTGTGAATTATGAACCCTATCGAAAAAAATTTGAAAAACTTATTGGAAGAGAAGTAGATAGTATCGAGACTTATCCTGCTTCTGAAGGCTTTTTTGCGTATCAAGATTCTCAAAAAGCTGAAGGAATGTTGTTGCTTTTAAATGGAGGAATCTTTTATGAATTTATTAAAGCCAACGAATTTTATACAGAAAACCCACGCCGTTACACTATAGGAGAAGTCGAGTTAGATGTAAATTACGCTTTGATAATCAGTACTAACGCTGGTTTATGGGCCTATAATATTGGAGATACCGTTCAGTTTACATCTTTAAAACCTTATAGAATTAAAGTTACCGGGCGCATCAAACATTACATTTCGGCATTTGGCGAGCATGTTATTGGAAAAGAAGTGGAAGAGGCAATGCAAACGGCTTTAAATGATACAGATATTGTGGTTTCAGAGTTTTCTGTTGCTCCACAAATCAATCCTGATACTGGACTGCCTTATCATGAGTGGTTGGTAGAGTTTGAAAAGGAACCTACAGATTTGGACGACTTTGCAATGAAAATAGATGCAGCTTTAAGGAATCAAAATATTTATTATGACGATTTGATTGTTGGATCGGTTTTGCGTACCTTAGTAATCACAAAAGTACCTACAGGAGGTTTCAATGAATATATGAAATCACAAGGGAAATTGGGCGGACAGAATAAATTACCTCGATTGTCTAACGATCGAAAAATTGCAGATTTCATCCACGAAAAATATTATAGTTAATACCAACTACAATATTACAATCATTTAAAAACTATGTTTATGAAAAGATTGTTGATTTTTTTTATATTGATATGTTATAATGCTTTCGCACAAATCACAGGGAAGGTGGTCAATGTTGAAAATCAACCAATTTCGTATACAAATATTTGGGTTTTAGATGGAAGCGACGGAGCTACTACTGATTCTTTGGGGATATTTACCATTCCTTCTGCATTAGCTAATGATACCTTGGTTTTTAATGCTTCTGGTTATTCTCTCTTGAAAGTAAAAGCAGAGCAAGTAGATACAGTTGTTTTGGAAACTTATGAAATCCCTCAGCCTAAATTAATCGTTTATCCCGAAAAATATTTACATCACACGATCGGAGAAACGCACTATGAAAATATGTATTTCCAACCGGGAAATGTGCCTTATATGTACGGACGTTTTTTTGAAAATACCAATGAAATCAAAGAGGTACAATATGTCGATCGAGTTTTGGTTTATACAAAAAGTGCAGTGGCAAACGCTACAATAAAAATTAGGTTGATGAGAATGGACGAATACGGCTGTCCAGGAGATGATTTATTAACCAAACCCATTATAGCTGATATAAGAAGAGGAAATAGAAAAAACGCCATCAAGGTTTTGGAACATAATATCAAACTACCTAAAAACGGAATCTTTGTTGCGGTTGAATGGTTGATTACAGAAAACAATCAGTTTAGGCCAGCGAATTTTGTAAAAGGAGATAATTTATTTGAGGATTTTCGCTATCAACCTGATGTGATGAATAATAAAGTCGAAAAAACGTCATCTTATAGATATATGCACGGCGAGTGGTTTCCAAATGATCAATTTCAACCTCGAAATCCCAACGCACCAAGAGAAATCGTGGATCCGGCAATTGGATTGATTTTGTCGAATTAAAATTTTAAAAGATGTTTTTTGCTTATAAACCCCTTTTCAGAGGAACTTTGAAAAGGGGTTGGATGATTTAAACACTTATTTCTTAACCACTTTTTCAATGGCAGTACCCTCATTGGTTTTGATGTACAGCAAATAAGTACCCGCAGCAAAACCTCCAAGGTTTAATTGCACCTCGTTTTCGTTATTAAAGTTTTGTGATTGAACCTTTTTACCGCTAATATCAAAAATATCTATCTGTTCTACACCAATGTTTTCTTTATTTGTTATGTTTATAATGGTTGTTGCAGGGTTGGGGTATACATTAAGTTTTTGGGTTAAGAAATTATCGGTACTTAATACATACGATGGCACAGCGTTTAATGCTGTTATTTTTATGTTATCGTACTTATTATTATCAACTGTAGTAGTTCCCCTTTTCGTAGTAAACACTAAACCCAATACTGTTGGTTTAAAATCTTCTATTAAATTAGTAGAAGTACTTGTTTTAAGAAAATCGGCAACGGCTATGGTATTAAAATAAGGTGTTTCAAAATACGCTTTTTTATTGTTGTAATCTAAATATACAATTAAAGTAACCCATGTACTAAAAGGTAATATGGAATACGGTGAGGCGTTTTTATCTAATTTAATATTTTGAGTAAGATCTTTGCCACTAACATCAAACCAACCATTCTTACTAAAAAAATTATAATCTATTAATTGATTCGAAGCCACCAGAATATTACCCGTAGCATTATCACCTAATATTATACGATGCGCATAAGTACTTGTTGGTTGGTTGGTGCCCGTATAATAATCAATTTCAAACTTTATGACATTATTACCCGGAGTACGCAGGTTTATCAGTGAATCTATATTTACTTTTTTAGCTATTACACCAACATCATTTGATGTTGCACCACTACTGCTTAACATAAGTACATTACCCTTGGTAGGCTCGCTGATAATGCTAAAATAACTATTACTTGGAGCTGTAGTACCTGTAAAGTTCTCTGTAAGCCAACCGCCCTGTCCCGGAGTGATACCTGAAGGGTCGATTCCTAAATTGCCTATGTTATAGTTGTCAAAATTTTCGGTGTATAAAGCTTGGCTGTACGTACTATTAAAACACAGTATAGTTGTTAAAATTAGTAAACATTTTTTCATAATTTTAATTTTAAGAGAGGCTGTCCTAAAAGTTTAGGACAGCCTCATTTATTAATTAACTATTAATGACAATGCTGAACGTTGCCAAAAAGTTGGAGTGTCTTGCATAAAATCCATAGTAAGGGTTTTAGGTATGCTGCCAGTTATGGTATGTTGGTGCATACCCAGTGCATTAAAAACCAATTCAAATGAATTACATTTGTTTCCAAATCCGGCAGTTGTATTATCATAAAGTGTAGGTGTAAGTGTACTGTTAGTATAGTAATGCAAATTAAAACTACCAAAAGGTAAGTTTCCTTGTAGTTGGGTTGTTCCACCTGTATTCATAACCGGATGCCAATTCTTAGCTGCGCCATTTGGTAGCGTTTTTATTTCGGGATGCAGTATATATGTACCTACAAATGCTCCTGCCTCAAAAACATTTACTTCGTAAAAAAACACTTTACCGTAATCCCTTAATAAAAGTTCTTCTAGTGGTTGTAACGCTCCAGTACAATCAAAACCGCCAGCCCATGGTCCAAAAGCCCATGGTGGTGTCAAACTTGGATACCTAGGGTCTGCTGGTGTCCCAAGCGAAACTCCCGAAGTATATGGCATAGGTAAATGATGCTCTCGATCTTCAATTCTAGCACCTTCCAGGGGTTGAAAAATTAGAGGATTAGTTGTTCTCACAAGATTACCAACTTCTTGATTGTTAATATACAAATTTTGATACGCAAGTGGATTTGCAGTCATATTGGCAACTGGTAACGGAGGATTACCAAACTGGGTTGGAGATATATCATAAAATACGCCATCGTTATCACCATCAAAATACGCCAAACCTATCCAGGCAAATACTTCTAACGTATAAGGTGAATAATTTTCCCCAATAGCACCACCATTACTAATAACATACGAAGGTTGTAGGTCGTAATAATCAGTTCCTCTGTTGTACCAAATATCCCAAGGAGAGTAATAATTTATTGCAAGGTTGTTAAAACCTCCACCAATAATTCCACCACTCTGACTATCATCAAAACTATTGGTTTGATATTGAGAGCCGGCTTCTTCATTTTGCGTTTCAACGTCGTGATAAACATCTTCGTTACACGCTGCGAGTGCGAAGATTCCCATAAGAAAAAATACTGTTTTTTTCATAATTCTAAAAATTTACGAACGTACCGCTTTACAACTATGAACGACAAAAAAGCGGACATTCTGATTTATAACTGACTGCAATATATTAAAAAAATCTTAAAGATAAAATAATTCTTAATTTTATTGTTTAAGCTATTGAATTTAAAAAAGTTATTATAATTGCTTTTTAATTTAGGGTCTGGTGGTTTTTATATTTAATTTTGTTCACAGTAATAAACATTGTTGAGTAATAAATGGTTTTTAAAAGTTGAAAAAATGACAGAAATAAAACACATTACCAGATCCCGGTCACAGCAATCATCTGCGGCAATAGAGCGTATGTACATCACGATGCGTCACTTGTTTAATCGGGGATTTTACAAGCCGATGGGGGTTTCGGGCGAAACTCTGCGTGATGCGTTATTGCTATTACGCCCAGAAATATACGGATCGGTTGCAGATGAGAAGGTAGAACTAAATGGATTACTTTACGTTATAGAACGACTACCAATTGGGATAGAAGAGTGTAGATACATCAATTTAACTTCGGATGAAGGGTATTCCCAATCTCATTTTGAACCCATTGTTCCGCCAAAGCGTCGAAGAAATTGTTACCGAATCGACCAAGAACAGATGAATATTGAAATTACTCGTGGACGTTCAGATATTTACGATGTTTTGACGCATTTGACATTCATTTTCATGGAGTCTCATAAAATAAAAGAACGTATCCTAATAGATGACGAGGACAATGTATCGCGAGATTGGGTTAAACTAGAAGAAGCCGTTCGTAAAAACAAAGTTTTGTCATTGAATGAACGAGAAATTGCTATTTCTCATACTTCAAATATTTTAGGAAGAACGTTTGCAGAAATCAATTCTATTTATGATCAGTTTGCCACAGAAAAGAAACCAGATCGTTTTTTAAGTGTGATTTATTGGTTGGGAAAAATTGCCTTGGAAGAAGCATTAGATAACAACAAAAGAACTATTACATTTAGCCCTATTTTGCGTGAACGTTTAGGACATCATATTTACGGCGAAGTCTGGGCAAATAAAATTAAAACAGAGTTGCAGAGATTGGATTTATTGCACAGACCAGTCCACATTATCAGCGCGAATATGCATAGTGTGATGAATTCTATTTTTGCTGAAAATGTTTTGAAGAATAAAATCAAAGTTAAAAATAGCAATGAAGTTTTTGAGAAATTAAGTCAGTCAATAAACAGCGATCTGCGAGCATTGGTAGCCGAAAGAGCCACAGAGCAAGGAATGTTGTTTTTACCTGATACCTCAGGAACAAATATTGATGTTCAGATCTTTGATACAGCGAAAATTGATTGGGAGAAGACAGCGTTTCCTAAAGTTAAATTATCACAAAACACTGAGGAAAAACCTGTAATTATAGTCATGGATTATGCATTTGGAGAACAGGCCTACGAAACCATAGATGAATTGTTGAAACCATATAATAAAATCGTACATTTGAACGTTGAATCTGTATCAATCATGGGCAAAGCGGGGATTTTGTTTGGTGGTAAAGGAGATTTAATGATTCCAACTGCTCACATTAATGAGGGAACTGGCGACAATTATCCTTTTAATAATGAGTTAAAGCCTGAGATGTTTGAAGGAAATGAACTTGCAGTTTATGGTGGTTCCATGGTTACTGTTTTAGGAACTTCACTTCAAAACAAAGATTTACTCGAGTTTTTTAGAGATTCTACATGGCGAGTAATTGGGTTGGAAATGGAAGGAGCACATTATCAAAAGGCGATTCAATCGGCATCAAAAATCAGAAAAAGCATTCATCCAGATGTAAAAGTACGTTATGCGTATTATGCCTCTGATAATCCATTGGTAACCGGAAGTACCCTGGCATCGGGTGGTTTAGGAACCGCAGGAGTGAAGCCAACCTACTTGATTACAAGAAAAATATTGGGACAAATATTTAATTATTAATAAAATATGGAACAAAAGACTACTCCTAAAAACACAAACGAACAAGAAGTTGATGTGGTGTTTTTATTTTCTTCGGTATCTAATTTTTTAGATAAAACCGGCTATAATTCTTTTAGAGCGTTTAAGTTTTTGAAGAAAAACTACATCATTACACTTCTTCTCTTGATTGCCGGAGTTTCTTGGGGAGTTTATTCTATACAAACCGATTCTAAACCATTTAAACACGTGTTAATCGTGGTGCCTAACTTTAATAGTACAACGTATTTGTACAATAAAATAGAAAACTTTCAGGCACATAACACCTCTAATTATGAAAAACTGCATCATATCTCAGGAATTGAAATTAGCCCCGTTATTGATGTTGTAGAGTTTATTTCAGACAGAGAACAAAACCTGCAAATAGCTCGTTATATGAGTGAAAACACTATGGAGATTCACAAGTATAAAAAAGGAGAAGTGTCTGAAAAACTTTATCGTTATCATAAAATCACCTATTATACAAAAGTTGAAGACAAAGATCAATCGATTTATAACGCATTTGTGAATGAATTAAATAATGATGCTTATTTTATTGAAAGACAAAAAGTTGAAAGAGCTGATACTGAAAAAAGATTGTTAGAATACCAAACTTCTGTCAATAATATAAACGGATTGTTTGAAAAATTAGGAAACACAAGCTTAGAAACAAATAAAACGGTAAACGTGGAGATGTTTTCTGAGATGGACCGACTTTTAGAAAAGAAAAACTCTTTGTTAGAAGAGATTAATAAGACTAAAGTAGCCATTATAGAAGAATCTAAAATTATTTATGATGTCACAAAAAAATTAAATGTTTACAATAAGAAAGGGAAGCTAGTGGTGATTTTTTATCCTTTGTTGTTTATTGTGTTTTTTCTAATCATCGGCTGGGGCATTAAGCAATTTAGAAGATATGCTGCTATGGTAGACACCAAAAAAGCTGCCTGATATGTGGAGTAAATGGTTGCTTTTATTGGTTTTTATGGTTTTTGGATGCGCAAAAAAAGAACATAATGTAGCAATCTATTTGCATTTGGAAGCTTCTAAAAATACAGAAACACAGTTGTTTTACTCAGACAATTTTTTGTCACAATTTAATGAAGACCAAAGCACCCATTTTTTTGTAGAAGCAAATAAACCTACAAAAGCTATTTTTAAAATTAATAGCTTCAAAAAGATAAAAAGATTGAGAATCGATTTTAATACAGATGAAGAATTGACTGTTGTTATCGATTCCATGTCAATTATTTATCAAGGTAAAAGGCATGATTTAAAGCCAGAGCAATTTAAAGACTGGCTGATTCCAAACGAACAAATAAAACTGAGCTTTTCTCAAGAAAAAATAATCTTAAATACATTTAAAACAGACGGTATTTACGACCCTTATCTCATTACAAAAAACCTTCAAAAATATTTGGATTGATTTTTTATGACAAAAGTATTTTTTAAAAATTTATCCGCACTTTCTTTAATTCAGATTAGTAATACGTTGATTCCTTTACTAATCATTCCGTATTTGACTTATATTATCAGTCCTGAACACTTTGCCGAATTGGAATTTGCAAGATATTTTTGTCACTTTTTTACAGTAGTTGTAAATTATGGTTTTGATGTCACGATTACAAGAACCATCGCAAATAAAAAAAATAATCATCGTTTTATAAGCTATTTAGGTTCTCAAGTTTTTTATGCAAAATTTCTCTTATTGTTATTTTCTTCTTTGGTTTTTGTGCTGTTGGTACAAAATACCGAACGTTGGCACGAAATCCAATTATTGTTATACAGTACTTTTGCAATAAATTTCGGTTTTTTGTTATTCCCCCAATGGCTTTTTCAAGGTTTAGAAAAGCTAATTAAAGTATCGATGCTGCATTTTATAAGCAAGATTACTATGGCGATTTTAATCGTTTTATTGATAAGAGAAGATAGTAAATATTGGGTTTTTAATGCTTTACAATCATTGGGATTGATTTTAGTTGGATTGTATTCATTTGTTTTATTAAAAAAATATGTGAATTTTCGTTTTTTCGCTCCTTCATTTTCCGACATAAAAAAAATTACAATTCGAGCCACTCCAGTTTTTTTATCAACAGTTTTGATAATTACTCCAGGTCTAATTTATTTTTTTCTGATAGAAAGTTTTGGTACTTCAAGGGATCTTGTCGCTTATTCAACTGCCAATAAGGTAATAGTAAGCATCCAAACCATCTTGTTGATTCCTTTTAGCCAAGCTTTTTTTCCAATGATTTCAAGACAAGTTAATGAAAGCCATGAACTTTTTGAGCGAAACATACGTAAATCAGCTATGGTAGCAACAGGAGTTGGGCTACTAACCGGTTTATTTATTTATGTGTTTGCATCGCCAATCATTAGAATTATTTTTGGCGAAGCTTATCTACCTGCAAAACATTCACTTCAGATGTTGGGTTTTCTACCCTTGGTCTCAATCATCGCTAATATTTATGTTTTTCAGGCTTTGCTATCTTTGAAAAAAGATCAACTTTTCATGAAAATCTATGTGGTTGTTATCTTATTTAACCTGCTGGCTTGCTTTCTGTTTTATAAAGAGATCACGACAGAATTAACCGTTGTAATTCGTATTTTAGCAGACGTATTGTTACTAATATTAGGTTATTATTTTTACAAAAAAGAATTAAAATTACATCGGAATGGGAATTAGAACGCTTGCAATATATCTAGCGGCTGTAGTGCTTTTGTTTGCTTCGTATTATACGAGTTCAGAGCATATTGGGCGTTATTTAAAGTATTTGATATTTCCGCTTTTTGTTTTTTTTCTGTTGTTTTATAAAAATATCGTTGTCAAAAAATTCTTAGTTTATAATCTGGTACTTTACACGGGCTTAATCGCTTTGAATTTTGTAGTTACCATGTATAACGGTGTGTTTCATCCTCGGTTTCTAGAAGAGTCTTTCTTGTTGATTATTCCTATACTAACCGTTGCAGCAATAACTGGAGGTAAAGAAACGAATATTAAAAATGCCATCGATGTATTTTTTGTTGCTTATGTACTTTCATTTTTGCTCTTTTTTTGGAGAGAACTGATCAATGTTCCCAAGTTAATCAAAGGGTTTGTAACAGCTATTCGACTTTCTGAATTCCCCACAGAATCTTGGTTGGCATTTCCGTTAGGATTGTTTACTATCTATTATTTTTTGGAAAAACGGAGGTGGTTTTTCTTAATTTCCTTGTGTTTTTTCTTGCTGTCTTTCAAAAGGATTGCTCTGGTAGGATTTATAGTAGTTTTAGGATTCTGGTTTTTGAATGAAAAAGTTCTTAAAAAGTCGTTTCAGCCTAAACAGTTTGCAAAATTGCTTTTAGGAGTAAATATTATATTTGTTGCAAGTGTTTATTTATTTGTATCCGGTTTTTTCTCCATTTTTGTCAAAAGGTATTTCAATATGTCTATCAATCATTTGACTCAAGGAAGATTTGTTGTCTATAATGATGTGCTTAATCAGTTTTCACAAGATTTATGGACAGGAAGTAGCCTGGGAAGTATACATTTGTATTTGCGAAAAAAATATGAAACCTTTGAATACATTCATTCCGATATTCTGAAAATTGTCATTGAATTAGGGGTGTTTTCGTTTATTATATGGCTGCTTTTTTTTATTGTTATCAACATTAAAGGAGAAAAAAGCGTCTATATTATTTTATTTTTGAATATATTGTTCATCACAGACAATGTTTTCATTTATTTTGACACCCTGTTTGTGTTCTATTTGATTTTAGCAAAGTATGACCAAGAGATTATATATAGGAAAAATAGTGAATAAAGAGCGTATTTGGACTTTCTTTTTATTGGGAACTGCTTTTACTTTGTCTTTTAAATTGAACATCAACAACGTCTTTATCTTTGGGCTTTTCATTTCGTCTTTGTTTTTTATAAAGAGGCAAGACAATTTAAAAAAGAGTTTCACAAATCCATATTTCTCTGTTGTATGTTTGTGGTGTTTTTGGAATCTGTTTAGCTTATTTTGGACTGAAGATTTGGGGCAAGGTTTACGAGTTGTCAACCGAATGTTGATTTATTTTTTATTCTCAATATCTTTTATATTGACAGGTTTTATGCTCACCAAAGAGAAAATTCAGGCAGTTTTTAAATATTTTATTTTTGGATGTCTTTTTACAGTCAGTGTTTGTGTGTTGCATGCAGTTTATATGACGTATGATTATGGAAATGTGAATCCGTTTGCTCAGGTCAACGGTAATTTTTTTTCATATATACAGTTTACAGATTTCCTTAAAATCCATCCTATTTATCTGGCATTTCAATTGTTGATTGCTATTAGTTTGCTATTATATCATCTTTTGTATCGACCATTATTGCCATTTACACAATCAGTTACTTCATTCTTGATCATCTTTTTTTTGGTGATTTTAATGTTACTCAACTCTTTTATTGTGTTTTTTAACCTCTTGCTTGTAGTTTTGTTTTTTTTATTTACAATCAAATCAATGAAAGTAAGATTTTTGATGTTAGCTTTGATTGCCTTGCCCGTTTTAGCCTCATCAGGTTTTTTAATAGAAAAATTCAAGGCTATTCATATAAAAGAAGATTTAACTCAAACCGATTTTTCTGGTAACCAGTTTACTGCTTTGAATGCAAGAGTGGCGAAAATCCATGGAACAGTTAATGTTATTAAAGAACATTTTTGGTTTGGTGTTGGAATTGGTGATTCACAAGTAGAATTAATGGATTCATATGAAAAAATGGGATTTAAACATGGCGTAGATCGAACCTACAATTCGCACAATCAATATTTGACTGAAATGTTAAAAACAGGAATCGTTGGACTGATTCTTTTTTTAGCTGTTTTAACGCAACAATGGAAAGAAGCCTTGAAAAGGAAAGATGTAATGCAGTTTATTTTTATTATGACAATATGTGTCTTTTTCTTGACCGAATCTGTTTTGGAACGACAAATGGGAGTTGCGTTTTTCGGTTTCTTTACCTTCTTGTTTTCTTTTAAAAAAGACAAAATATGAAAAAGATAATAATGATTGCTCCTATTGGTGGCCCGGTCAACGGCGTGACGGTTTTGTCGAATCAAATTGCAGAACAGTTTAAAAATGAACAAAATTATAAGCTAAAAATTATCGATACCGCACAGGCGAAATCACCTGAAGATTTCGGCAAATTCAATTTTAAAAAAATTCTTGATTTAAGAATTGTTTTAAACCAAATTCAGGAAATTAAGTCAGATGATTATGTATATATGAATTTCTCGCCTAAAGGTTTTGCCTTTTATCGCGACTATCTTTTGCTGAATTTTGTATTGAAAAAAACTAAAAACATTAGCCTACATATTCACGCAAACGGACTTGAAAATAAGAAACGCTTTTTTAGAAAAAATAAATTTAACGTTGTAAAATGTATTGTTATAACGGATCATCAATTTGAAAAGTTGTCTTTCTTTAAAAATCGAATTTTGCTACCCAATGCGCTCAAAGATCATTATGAAAATAACGTAAAATTGAATAAAAACAATGAACAGGTCAATCTGTTGTTTTTCTCTAATTTATCTGAAGAAAAAGGAGCCAAAAGGCTTTTTGAATTTTGCCGTTATTGTACTTTGCAAAACAAGGAATATAAAATTACTATCTGCGGAGGTATTTTAGATGATTTTTCCAAAAATATGATTCAGGAAGTAATTCAGCTTAATAATGAAAATATCCAAATCCTTGATCCTATAAAATTGACGGATGAAAAAATGAAGTTGTTTCAAGAAAGTCATTTCCTATTGTTTTTAAGCGATCCATTTTATGAAGTTTATCCGTTGGTTTACATAGAAGCCTTAATGAACGGAGTTTCTATAATTACAACACCGCAATATGTTGCAAACGATGTTATTTCAGATAATGTTGGTTGTATTTATACCGATTCAGAATCTGTTGTGCAATTTATAGATCAGAATAAAGCTGATTTGAACGTGCTTTGTAGCAGAAATAGGTTTAAATTTGAAGCGTTTTACGATTTCGAAAACTATTTCAAAAAGCTAAAAAACACCATCATCAATGCACACTGATTCTCAAGTTTCCATATTAGTCGTTACCCATAATCATGGGCAATATCTCAAGAAATTGCTCAAGAGCTTAGAAGATTTTAAGTATAAAAATGTATATTTTTGTGATACAGCTTCTACGGATGATACTGTGGAGATATTGAAGAAAAGTAGTTTTAAAAATCAAATACTTTTTAAGAATGAATTAGAAGGATTTGCAAAAAATAACAACGATTTAATTAGGCATTTTCAACTTGATTCGGAATATTATTTGTTGCTGAATCCAGATGTCTTTTTTACTGAAGATTTTCTTTCAATATTGCTTCAAAAATTCAAACAAAATCCTTCGGCGGGTATCGCAGCGCCTTTGGTCTATTATCCCGATGGAAATTTACAGGTGACATGGAAACGTTTTCCAAGTTTGTTTAGTGTGATTTTGAAAAGATTAGGAATCAGAAAAACTACTGATGAGAAGCAAAGTAAAGCTTCAGAAATTGATTGGGCATTGGGCGCTTGCTTGCTTATTAGTCAAAAACTTTTAAAAAATGGCGGTCGCCTTTTAGATGAACGTTATCGACTTTATTGTGAAGATATTGATATTTGTTTTGAATCTAAAACTAGAGGTATGGAAATCATTGGTGTGGAAGAAACTTTTATCTATCATCACCTTAATGAGTTGAGTGCAAAAAAGATTTGGAGTAAATATAATTTTTGGAATCTTCAAAGCATCTTTAAGTTTGTTATTAAATGGAACTTTAAATATCTTTTTAGAAATGTTTAAAAAAATCGATACTAGTCTTTTTTTAGGTATTCTATTTCTCCTATTTGTACTTTCTGATTTTATCAGTAAAACCGGTGCGTTTTATTATAATTCATTAATTCATACTTCACAAATTATTAAAGGCCTGTTTCAGATTTTTGCTTTGGGTTTCATCATTAAAAATTATCACTTTAAAGATCGTTTTTTATATTTTGGTACAGGTTTGTTGTTACTATTTCATGGTTTGGGTTTGTTGTTTTTAAACTCTGAATTTAGTTTTTTAAGCAATTTAAAATCAAACGTGCACATTCTTAATTGGTATTTGTTTGTTTTCTTACTGATACTTGCATTTCGTTCTTACGAAAGAACTTTAAAAATAGATTTTTCCAATTCACTTCGTTTTCTTCGCCTCTGTTTTGTTGGTTATTTTTATGCTAATTTTATCACAGCTTTTATAGGTGCTTTAACGAATTTTGAATTGTTTTCTTCTTATCCCTACAGTGATCGGTTCGGGTTTAATGGTTTGATGAGAAATGTGACACATGCAAGTTACATAGTGATTATTTACATTATTTACTTTTATTATAAATACAAACAAGTAGCAACCAAAGCAAACCTACTTCATTTATTAAGTGCTGTTTTCTTTGTTTTTTTATTGGCAACCAAAGCAGCATTTTTATTTTTATTACTATTTATCATATATGTAGTTTATCAGAAAAACAAAAAATTCTTTATTGGTTTACTTCTTCTAATAGGAGTGACTTCCTTTCTTTTAAAAGATTTTGTGTTGAATCAGTTGTTACCTAAGTATTTCGCTCCTTTAAACGAAGTTTATGAAAGTCAAGGAATTATCGCGATGTTGACTTCTTTAAGAAGCGAACAATTTACAGAACTTTTCTTACCTTATATATCTGAGAATTGGGTTTTTGCAAATTATTTATTTGGTGGATTTGACAGTAGTTTAAGAAAAATCGAATTTGAGCTTATTGATTTGTGGCTTACTTTCGGACTATTGGGTATTTTGCTGTATTTGTTTTTGTTTTTTAAATATGCTTTTCCTATTGATTGGATAAAAAATCACACACTGATTTTTTTACTTTTTTTCATTGTTTTTCTTGCAGGTAGTTTCTTTTCGAGCGTACCCGTAATTACTGTTTTTTTTGTGCTTTATCTTTTAACTTCCAGACGTTTATCAATGAGTATTCGTCCAAATTCATAAAAACCTTTCAGCCCAATAAAACTTGCGTATTTCCAATAAATCTTTAGAGCATCCGATATGGTTTGTTGTTTTTCAAACACCATAAATATGCTGTGTAGAATCAGGTTGTTATAATATTTTCGTTTCTTATCGTCTGTCAGGTTCTGTTTATCAATAGTATATACATGTGTTTTAGAGAGCGGATGATGTTTGTAAACTACTTTGTTTTCAGCATCATCAATATAACTGCTAGAGATAGTTGCAAGCAAATAAAAAGGTGTTTTTTTTGCCAATTGTTCCCAAAAATGAAGATCTTCTCCTTTCGAAAGTTGCTCGTTGAACCAAATGTTTGTAAACTTATTTTTATTGAAGGCAATAGATGAACTATGTACTACAAATCTGTGAATTAGACTAATATCAAAAAAATTATAAAAACCTTCTTTAGATACTACTGTTTCAGAAAGCTTTGTCCCATCTTTTTTTGCAACTCGATATCCGCTACTTATTACCTTAACTTCTGGCGTCTTATTTATACTTGAAGCAAAATTCTCTAAATGATGCTGATCCCATAAGTCATCGGCATCTAACAATGCAATCCAATCAAATTTAGCTGCGCGAATTCCTGTGTTTCGTGTTGAAGAAATCCCTTTGTTTTCTTGATGAATAATTTTTAATCGTTCATCGTTGATGGTGTTAATTTGATTTACACTATTGTCTGTTGATCCGTCGTTTACAACAATCAATTCAAAATCTTTAAAACTTTGATTTAAAACAGAATTAATGGTTTTTAAAACGCTCTGTTCTTTATTATACAAGGGAATTACAACTGAAAACATCATTCTTATTTAGAAAAGTAAATATACTGCATCACGACACAGAACTACAATTTTTTTGGTTTTAATTCGCAAAATTTATTTGAAGTTAATGATCTGATTTCATTTTCATATCAAAACCCTTTAAAATTAATCGTAACTTTGCAGTTGAAAAATAATGACTTTATGTTTCAAATAGGAAATACCATCGTTTCGGACGAGATTATTGAAAATGAATTTGTATGCAACCTTTCAGCTTGTAAAGGACAATGCTGTGTGGATGGTGATGCGGGAGCACCTTTATCGGAAGAAGAGACCAAAATTTTGGAGGAAGTCTATCCGGTGATAAAATCCTATTTGCGTCCAGAAGGTATCGAAGCTATAGAAAAACAAGGTACTTGGATTGTTGGTGAAGATGGTGATTTTGAAACACCTTTAGTAAACGGCAGCGAATGTGCCTATGTGATTTTTGATCAAGACACTGCCTTATGTGGAATCGAGCAAGCATACAGCGAAGGAAAAGTGGACTTTAAAAAGCCAATTTCCTGCCATCTTTATCCGATTCGTATCAAAGAGTACTCTCAATTTTCTGCGGTAAATTACCATCGTTGGTATATTTGCGACGACGCTTGTACGCTAGGAAAAGAGTTGCAAGTGCCTGTATATCAGTTTTTAAAAGCACCTTTGATTCGTAAATTTGGAGAAGATTGGTACAAAGAACTTGAGTTGGTGGCAAAAAACTGGAAAGATCAATCAGCGGATAAATAGAGTTTTTGAAGAATAATCAATTATGGCACGATGTTTTTTTAACAAATCACTGCCAATAATTCCTTGTACTTCTGGTAAATTGAATTGAGAAAGTGCAATGTTTACATGGGTCAAATCCAAAAGAACTAAGGTAGTTTTCTTACTTTTCCATTTGCCTAAACTTATCCGATTGTCTTTTGAAATTTCGGTATACAAATTATTAGAACCTGCTCCGGAAGCCTTGGTATCACTAGGACTTGATTTTAATTTAAAGTAAGTTTGCTGGTGAATATCGATACAACTTGCCGATGCACCTGTGTCTAACAGAAAAAGTCCTTTAATACCATTGATTTTGCCGTTGATGTAAAGATGATTGGATTTCCGAATGCGAAAAGAAATTTTAGAATACCCATCAAGTGGTAATAAAGAAATACTATTGTTCATGATTTTAAAATTTGATGTTAAAAATACGAAATGATTTTGATAGATACACATACTCATTTATATAGTGATGCGTTTAAAGAAGATCGGGCAGAAATGATACAACGAGCTTTGGATCAAAATGTTGGTCGTTTTTTTGTTCCTGCTATAGATACTTCTTACTATGAAGCAATGTGGGATTTAAAAAAACTATTTCCAGAAATCGTCCATTTAATGATGGGTTTGCATCCTTGTTCGGTAAAAAAAGAGACCTATCAAGCAGAGTTAGATTTTGTGAAAACAGAGTTAGAAACCAACAAATATATTGCAGTGGGCGAAATTGGTGTCGATTTATACTGGGATAAATCAACGCTCGATATTCAACAACAAGCCTTTCAGCAACAAATAAAATGGTCTAAACAATTCGATCTACCCATCAATATTCATTGTCGAGATGCTTTTGAGGAAACTTTTGAAGTTCTTGAAAATGAACGTGATGGTTTGAATGGCGTTTTTCATTGTTTTACAGGAACTTTGGAAGATGCCCACAGAGCAATAAATTTAGGTTTAAAGTTAGGAATTGGAGGTGTAGTAACCTTTAAAAACGGAAAAATAGATCAATTTTTAGATCAAATTCCTTTAAAACATCTTGTATTAGAAACAGATTCGCCCTATTTAGCACCTGCACCGTTCAGAGGAAAAAGAAACGAATCTGCTTATTTAAGCCTGGTTGCTCAGAAATTAGCAATCATTTACGGACAAACAGTTGAAGAAATCGCCAAACAAACTTCAGAAAATGCAATAGAAGTTTTTAAAAAAGGTGTGAAATCATAAATATATTTCATTCATTTGCACAATAATATTTAGAAATTATGTCAAAGTACGATAGTATAAGATTTTATCATGATGAAGAAGTAAACAGTAGACTACTGTCGATTTCTAATCATCCGATGTTCAAATCTTTAATCGATTTTACTTTTCCCGATAAATCAGAAGATGAAGTTCAACAAAAATTGTTGTCAGTTCATTCTATTCAGGAATTTCACGAACAAGTGATTTTTAAAACCATGGAACGTATTTTAGAGACTTCTTCGGAAGGACTCTCGGTTTCTGGATTTGAAAAGTTAGACCCCAATACCTCTTATTTGTTTATTTCAAATCATAGAGATATTTTATTAGATACTTCTTTGTTAAATGTTTGTTTATTAAGACAAAAGAAGGTGATGACTGCTTCGGCAATTGGAAATAATTTGGTCCAAAAGCCTTTTTTAATGCATTTGGCAAAACTCAATCGTAACTTTATCGTAAAAAGAGATGTTTCTCCAAGAGAGTTACTTATGAGCTCCAAATTAATGTCGGATTACATTCGCTTTCTTGTAAAAGAAGAAAATCGTTCGGTTTGGATCGCACAACGTGAAGGACGAACCAAAGACGGAAACGATGCTACAAATTCTGGGGTACTGAAAATGATTGCAATGGCTTCAGATCAGGAAGATACTTTAGATTATTTAAAAACTTTGCGTATAGTTCCTGTGTCTATATCCTATGAATACGACCCAACTGATAAGTTGAAAATGCCTCAAATTATGGCACAACTATCTGATATTGAATATATTAAGGACAAAAATGAAGATTTCATCAATTTGATGAGTGGAGTTGTAGGTCAAAAGAAGCGCATCCACATCCATGTAGGTGATGTATTCGATCAAGAATTAGATACAATTAAAAACAGTAGTAGTAACGGTGCCAAAAGAATACAATTGTTGACTAAATCTATTGATTATCATATAATTAAAAATTATAAATTGTGGCCTACTAACTATATTGCTTTCGATTTACTGAACAACACAAATCAGTTTGAATCGATGTATGATGAACAAGAAAAGCAATTGTTTTTGAGGAGATTAGAAATGCGCGTAGATAAAAATAACCCTGTGGTTGTGCAGAAGTTTATAGAAATGTATGCCAATCCAGTTGTAAATAAGAATCAGTTGTAATGATGTCTATTCCGTCTAAAATATTATTGATTTATACTGGTGGAACTATTGGAATGATCAAAGATTTTGAAACCGGTACACTGAAAGCGTTTAACTTTAGTCAGTTACTAGAGCGCATTCCCGAATTGAATCTTTTAGACTGTTCCATTTCAACTTATTCTTTTGAAGAACCAATTGATTCTTCAGACATGAATCCACAACATTGGTTGACTATTGCGGAAGTAATTGAGGATAACTATTTACGTTTTGATGGTTTTGTGGTTCTTCATGGTTCTGATACAATGTCTTATACTGCATCTGCCTTAAGTTTTATGCTAAAAAACTTAGCAAAACCAGTTATCTTAACCGGTTCACAACTTCCAATTGGCGATTTACGTACAGACGCCAAAGAGAACCTGATCACGGCAATTCAAATCGCGGCGCTTAAACAGAACAATCAATCAGTGGTTAGAGAAGTAGGACTTTATTTTGAATATAAGTTGTATAGAGGAAATCGTTCCACAAAAATCTCAGCCGAACATTTTAATGCTTTTACTTCTCCAAATTTGCCTCATTTGGCAGAATCGGGTGTACATTTAAAGATCAATGAATCTTTGTTAGAAAATTTTTATGAATCAGATCAATTGGAAGTTCTAAAAAAGATTGATTCCAACGTCTTTGTTTTAAAAATTTTTCCGGGCATTACTCAAAAAGTATTAGAAGCTCTTTTAGATATTAATGATTTAAAAGGTGTTGTATTAGAAACATATGGTGCGGGTAACGCTCCTACAGAAACTTGGTTCATAGAAACTCTAAAAAGGGCTATAAAAAAAGGAGTTAGAATAGTGAACGTAACCCAATGTTGGGGAGGGACTGTAGATATGGGAAAATATGAAACTGGTACTATGTTGAAACAAATCGGAGTAATATCGGGGCATGATATTACAACAGAAGCTGCTATTACGAAAATGATGATTTTGTTGCCACGAAACTTAGATGCTGAAACATTTTCAAGAAAATTCCAGCAACCAATTTGTGGTGAGCTGAATAATATATAAAGAACATTTCCCTTTTGCGGAATTTAAATTTATAGAAAATGAAAAAAATTGTTTTGTTTGTATTTGGATTGTCAACCCAATTCATTTCCGGTCAGGAATCGATACAAGAAGAAGAATTAATACTTGAAAATGAGCAGCAGGTTGTTCAAGGTAAAAACATGATTACACTCAACGCTCTAGCGTTAAGTTCGGGCACCTTTTCTTTGCAGTACGAACGCTTGGTGAGCAAAAAAACCTCTGTAGGCGTAACTCTAAATTTTATGTCCGAAAGAGGAATCCCTTTTTCTGGTGCTATTGAATCTTTAGTATCAGATAGAACCACCGTAGCTCAGTTAAAGGCAGTCAGCGTTTCAAATTTTTCCTTCACACCAGAAGCTCGATTTTATCTTGGAAAAGAGGGGTTTAAGGGATTCTACATCTCACCTTTTGTAAGATTTAGTAATTTTTCAATGAATTTGCCTGTTAATTATTACTACGAAGGAGAAGATCAGCACATCATGATCGACGGAAAAACTTCGTCTATTTCTGCCGGTGTAGGATTTGGTGCTCAATGGAAATTATCAGATAATTTTTATCTAGATTGGATGATTATAGGGCCACATTATGGTGGGTCTACCGGTACTTTATCCGGACAAAAGAGCCTAAACCAAGAAGAACAAGATGCTATTATTGAATCATTACGTGATTTGGATATACCAGTAGTAAGTTACGATTATGAAGTAGATTCGAATGGTGCAAAAGTTAAACTAAATGGACCATGGGCCGGCATTAGAGCTGTTGTTGGTGTAGGTTACAGATTTTAATTTTTTGAAAACAGCATGTAAACCTTATCTTGTTTTAAATTCCATTCATTTCCATAAAAAGCTCTAGGTTTTTCACTATTTTTGTAGCTTGAAAACTTGATATCATGATTCAAAATCCTAAAAGATATACCATTACGGCAGCTTTACCGTACACAAATGGTCCTATACATATTGGACATTTAGCGGGTGTTTACGTACCAGCTGATATTTATGCTCGTTTTTTACGTCAACAAAATAAAGATGTGGCCTTCATTTGTGGTTCGGATGAGCACGGTGTGGCTATTTCTATGAAAGCGAAAAAAGAAGGAATTACACCTCAAGCGGTTATTGATAAATACAACAAAATCATCAGCGATTCTTTCAATGAGTTTGGAATTTCGTTTGATAATTATTCGCGTACTTCGGCAAAAATTCACCACGATACAGCTTCTGAGTTTTTCAAAAAATTGTATGATGATGGAAAGTTTATAGAAGAAGTTACCGAGCAATTGTATGATGCAGAAGCAGATCAGTTTTTAGCCGATCGTTTTGTAACAGGAACTTGCCCTAAATGTAGCAGTGAAGGTGCTTACGGAGATCAATGTGAAAAATGTGGAACATCGTTAAACGCTACAGATTTAATCAATCCTAAATCGACAATTACAGGTTCTACGCCTGTTTTAAAAGCAACAAAACACTGGTTTTTACCTTTAGATCAATACGATACATTTTTACGTGAATGGATTTTAGAAGGTCATAAAAACGATTGGAAACCGAATGTTTACGGACAAGTAAAATCGTGGTTAGAAGATGGATTAAAACCTCGTGCGGTTACGCGTGATTTAGATTGGGGAATTGATGTTCCGGTGGAAGGCGCTGAAGGAAAAAAACTATATGTTTGGTTCGATGCGCCAATTGGATACATTTCTTCTACAAAAGAATGGGCAGCTCGCGAAGGAAAAGATTGGGAACCATATTGGAAAGATGAAGACACGAAATTGGTGCACTTTATCGGAAAAGACAACATTGTTTTTCACTGTATTATTTTCCCAGCGATGTTAAAAGCAGAAGGAAGCTATATTATGCCAGATAACGTTCCGGCTAACGAGTTCTTGAATTTAGAAGGAAATAAATTATCGACTTCTAAAAACTGGGCGGTTTGGTTGAATGAATATTTGGTAGATTTCCCTGAAAAACAAGACATTTTACGTTACGCTTTAACTTCGAACGCGCCAGAAACAAAAGACAACGACTTTACGTGGAAAGATTTCCAAGCAAGAAATAACAACGAATTGGTTGCTATTTTCGGAAACTTTATCAACCGTGTAGTGGTTTTATCAAATAAATATTACAACGGAGTAATTCCTACGCCAAATGCGTTAAATAAAGTTGATGAGCAAGTTTTAGCTGAATTAAAAGCGTATCCGGCGGTTATTGAAAGTTCTATTGAGCGTTACCGTTTCCGTGAAGCGTTAAGCGAATTAATGAACGTTGCGCGTTTAGGAAACAAATATTTAGCAGACGAAGAACCTTGGAAGTTGATTAAAACCGACGAGGAACGTGTAAAAACACAGATGTATGTAGCTTTACAAATTGCTGCGGCATTGTCTACATTAGCAGAACCGTTTTTGCCATTCTCTGCAACGAAATTAAAAAATATGTTAAACATTTATGAGCCAATTGCTTGGAATAAAATTTCAGAAACTTCAGATTTAATTTCAGCGGGTCATCAAATTGGTCAAGCAGAATTATTATTCGCTAAGATTGAAGACGAGGAAATTCAAAAACAACTAGATAAATTGGAAGCAACAAAACTTGCAAATGCAGCTGAAGCTAAAACAGCTGAACCTCAAAAAGAAACCGCTCAGTTTGATGATTTTATGAAAATTGATCTACGTGTAGGAACAATCATTGAAGCGGAAAAAATGCCAAAAGCAAACAAGTTATTGGTGTTGAAAGTAGATACAGGTATCGATGTTCGTACGATTGTTTCGGGAATTGCAGAACATTTTACTCCAGAAGAAGTGATTGGAAAACAAGTTACGGTTTTAGTAAACTTAGCACCAAGAGCTTTACGTGGCGTAAACAGCGAAGGAATGCTTTTATTAACAGAAACAAAAGAAGGAAAATTAGTATTCGTTAATCCTGATGAAGCAGGTGTATACAACGGAGCCGTAATTGGATAAGAAATTATAGTTTATAAAAAAAGCCACATTCGTGGCTTTTTTTATAAACATGGTTTTATTCATGTGTTTCTGTTCCATCAGCACCATGTGCATGTCCGTGTGCTAACTCTTCTTCAGTAGCTGGTCTTGTTGAAATAACTTCAATATCAAAACTCAACGTTTTTCCAGCCATTGGATGATTTAAATCTGCAACTACAGCAGCATCATTAACTTCTTTAACCACAGCTCTGAATTGATTTCCTTGATCGTCAGTTAAAGGTAAAATTGCGCCAACAGGAGGTAAGCCCGATTCGTCGAACATTTCCAAAGGTAATTGAGCAATAGCATTTGGGTCAATTGCACCATAACCTTCTTCTGCAGTTATAGTAAATGACTTTTTATCTCCAGAGGTTAAGCCACTTAATTCATTTTCAAATTTTGGAATCATCATTCCAACTCCGTGTAAATACGTTAACGGATTTTCAGAATTTGTTTCTTCTACAAATACTTTTTCGCCATTCTCTTCAATCGTGTGAAGTTTGTAACTCAACGTTACTACATTGTTGTTTGCTATGGTCATTGTAATTTTGTTTTTTTAGGATTACTATCCATATTTATGACAAAGGTAAAGTTTTTGAGTTGTCTAGAGCATAAAATATGTGAAAGTTTATGGAATTTCGAGTTTCGTCGATATCCATTCAACAACAAAACATACGAGACACTTTAAGTTTACTCATATAGTGTACTTCTACCCTAATTTTTATTTATGATTCATTTTAGTAACTGCATTTAGCTTTTAATAGAGAATACTTTTCTTAAGTTCAAATTATCTATTTACTAAAGGTATACCAAAATAAAACTCTAAAATACGGGTGCGAAACAGATAATCATATTTTGTGCGCAATAAATCCGATTTTGTATTTACTAATAAAGTTTGTGCTTGATTGTAATCAAAAGCAGTTGCCATGCCGTTTTCGTAGCGCTCTTTAGTATATCGAAAAGCTTCTTCACGAGCTTTTAGCATTTCAACAGTTGCCAAATATGTTTCCATTGCGCCTTTAGCATCGGAATAAGCTGTATAAATATTGCGTTCTAAATCCAACTCTGTTTGCTCTAATGCCAATTTTGTCTTTTCTAAATTGACTCTACTGCGTTCTATATTGTTTTGGATTGCAAAACCTGAAAAAATAGGAATGTTTAATTGCAAACCAAAATTATGTCCTTTGTACATATCAAACTGATCCAAAAAAGAAGGTGGTTTCATTTCTCCTCCCATTCCGTCAGGGATTTTAGCGTAAGAAACTCTTGAACTGAAACTGTAATAACCAACTAATGAAGGAAGTCTTGCACCTTTTGCGATTTCTATGTCTTTTTCTGCAATTTGCACGTTGTTTTCTGCAATTTTAAGTTCTGTACGTTCATTACGAGCTTTGTAATAAATCGATTCAGGACTTTCAAAAAAGATGGTATTTGGTTCAAAGTCATATTCCACATCGGCAATGTCAAATTCTTTAAAGCTCTCTAATTGAAGTAATTGAGCCAAACTCATTTTAGAAACCAAAAGAGCGTATTCTGCTTCAATAATTCGTTGTTTATTCGTAGCAACTGTAGCTTTCATATCAAATAAATCGCCACTTGGAATCATACCAGCATCCACCAAAGCATTGGAACGAATCAATTGCAAACTGTCGGTCTGATATTGTTGTTTTTGAACTTTAATCGTTTCTTTGTTAAATAAGACTTGTAAATAAGCGTTCACAACATTTAAAGCGACGTCTTCTTCCATTTTTAAATGTTGATATTGCGAAGAAATCAAAGCTAATTTAGATCTTCTAAAACGGTTCTGATTTTGTAGTCCTCGGTAAATATCTACACTTGCAGATGCTCCCATTGAAGTAAACTGCGTAGTCTGATTTTCTAAAATCCCTGTGGTTATATTGGTGTTTAATCCCACGTTCCAAGAATGTGACGCACTTGCGTTAAGATTGGGTAGAAAGTTGCCATATGCATCTTTCTGGTCGATTTCTGCTAACTTATTGTCGAGTTCAATCTGTTTAATCGAAACATTATTTTCAATTGCATGATCGACACACTCTTGCAAAGTCCATTTTTTCTGAGAAAATGAATTCACAACAGTAAATAGCATGAAAAGTGTATATATTGAGATTTTATTATTCATAATTTTTAGTTTAGATTGCTTAAATCTTTACAATAACGAACCAAATACGTATGTGTTACGAGTATTTTCTCACTTAAAACGACGTTTATTTTTTAACTTGGTTCCAAACTTTGATTTTATCGTCTTTTGTAATACCGCTTTTAATTTCGACAAAAATCCCGTCACTTACTCCTAATTCAACATCTCGACGTTCAAATTTTTGTTCCTCGATCATTACTTCTACATAAGATTTTTTTGTTTTTTCGTCGTACTGAACCAAACCTTCTTTTACTGCCAAGACGTTGTCAGCTTTTGCTAAAATAATCGAAGCGTTTGCACTCAAACCAGAGCGAATAAACGTAGAATCTTTGTTGACTAAACTTCCTTTTATAGGAAACTGCATAGCACCGTTTTCGTTGACACCTTTTGGAGCAATATAATCTAAAACGGCTTCAAATTGTTTATTTTCAATTGCGCCAACTGTGATTTCTAGCGGAAGTCCTAAAGTGATTTTTCCTACTTCGGACTCATCCAATTTTCCTTCGAAAATCATATTACTCACATCGGCCAAACTTGCAATTGTTGTTCCTTCATTAAAATTATTGGCTTCAATTACTTGATTTCCTTCTTTTACCGGAACGTCTAAAACCATACCCGAAACAGTAGAACGAATCAAGGTTTGTGCAATGTTCGATAAACCGCTTGTAGTACCAGTGCGAATAATTTCTGCATTTTGGATTGCCGAGTTATAAGCTTGTTTTGCTTGTTTGTAACCAGTTTCAGCAGCATCAAAATCGTTGGCAGCGATGACGCCTTTTTCAAAAAGCGATTTTTGTCGCTCATAGGTTTTTTTCAGGTTTTCTAAATCTATTTTTGCCGATTGAATTTGATTGTTAGCAGCATTGAGACTTGAAACATTGGGTACAACTCTAATTTTTGCAATTAAGTCGCCCGATTTGATGTAATCACCCGCTTCCACATAAACTTCATCAATAATTCCTGAAATATTCGGTTTAATTAAAACTTCTTCTTTTGGATTGATGTTTCCAGTGGCAACCGTACTTTTGGAAATCGAGCGAATTTCTGCTTGTTCCGTTTCGAAAGTAATCGGCGATTGTGCATTCTTTTGATACAGCCAGATTAGAGCACCAGCAAATGCAAGTGCCAAAAAAACTAAAATACTAATGGTACAACCTTTTTTCATGTTTATTTATTTGAGGTTCTCTATTTATCTATTTCTTTTATTTTAATCAATTCTAGTTTTGCTCTAAAATTGTCTTTACGTTTTGTTTCATAACCAAATTTCGACTGACCTAATACATTACCCAACTTGCTTTATCATTGAATTTACTGTTAGTATCATCTTCCATCGAAAGGTTTTGACTAGCTTTTATTCGGTTCGCAATGCGTCAATTGGTTTTACTTTTATTGCGGTTATCGCTGGAATTAAACCAGCAAGCAATCCTGTAATTACCAAAATAAGCAATGCAATAACTACTACACCTAAACTTACACTTGGATTCACTATCGGGATTTCGTTAGCATTTGGAAGATTATCCAATCCTACATTGACCAATGCTAAAACCAAAGCTGCAAATACAATTCCAGCCATTCCGGCAACAAGCGAAAGTACGACTGATTCTGTAAGTATTTGCTTAATGATTACAGAAGGTGTGGCTCCTAATGCCCTTCGAATTCCAATTTCTTGAGTTCGTTCTTTTACGATAATCAACATAATATTTACGATACCAATTATGCCCGAAAATAAAATCAATCCGCCCACTAAATAGGATACTGCTTTAAGAATCCAAAACAAACCGTTGATTTTCTTAAACTCTTGATACAAATCAAAATGACCTATAGCTCTTTCGTCGGTAGGGTCAATCGTATGTCTGTTTTTTAATAAACTAAAAACTTGTTCTTTTAATTCAGTAATAGGTTTGTCGTCTTGAGCAGTGATTGTCATCCATCCAACGATTTCCCCATAATTAAACGCCTGTTGAAAGGTAGTAAATGGAATAAATAGTTGCTTTTGACTTTCTTCTGCATCACCTCCCATATTCGAAATGTTTTTAAAAACACCCACCACTAAAAAATTAACTCCTTGCACTTTAATATAAGATCCCAAAACCTCTTCGCCAGGTGCGTATAATTCTCTAATAACACCTTCACCAATAACAGTTACTTTGCGTTTGTTTTCAATATCGCCATAATTGATAAACCTCCCTTGTAATATATCCATCGGTTGTTGTTGAATAAATTCGGGATAATCACCATAGACATTGTAAGCTCCTGTTTTTGTACCTCGAACTACATTGTTGCTTCCTCTGAATCCGCCCAATTGATTTCTAGGAGAGACATAAAGAAGCCCGTCGACCTCTCTTTTAATGGCATCAATATCGGAGTTTTTAAAATTATAAATCCTGCCTTGAGGCAAACCTTTGTAGGGTTTAGATGTTGCACCAGTCCACATAAACATGGTGTTGGTTGACAAACCACCCATTTGACGTTTAATACCGTTTTGCAATCCTTGACTTGCTGATAGAAGAATTACTAGAATAAAAATACCCCAAAACACACCGAACGCAGTAATCAATGTGCGAAACGGATTGGCAGATAATGCCTCGATGATTTCATTCCATTTATCTCTGTTAAACATAAGCTTTTTCTTCTGCGCTCTACATTGCAGTGGAGCTGTATTGGGTCATTTTTTAATTTTTATTATTGTTTGGGGTGAAAATTAATCGCCTCTTAATGCAATAATTGGTCTGATTTTAGCCGCACGATAAGCAGGAATAAATCCGGCAAAAGCTCCGGCGACAACTAGAATAATCAAAGTGATAACTGCTACATTAAAATCGACTTCGGGTCTAGTAAAAAAGTCGGCTTCTACTGAAGGACCAATGAGCTCCCATAAAATCAATCCAAAAATCAATCCGGAAAAACCAGCAATTACCGTTATAAATACTGCTTCTTGCAATACCATGCTGACAATTGAAAAGGGCGATGCACCCAAGGCTTTACGTATGCCTATTTCTTTGGTACGCTCTTTGACGATGATCAACATAATGTTTCCAACTCCAACAACTCCAGCTATAATGGTGCAAATGCCCACAAACCAGAAAAATGCTTGAACACCACCTGTTATGATATATATGTTTTTTGCTTGTTCTAATGAGTTGTTGACATGCAAGGCACCTTGATCGGTTGGAGCAATGGTGTGTCTTGGTTTTAATAGATTTTCTAATTGTTGTGAAAACTCGTGTGAGTCGGCAACAGCATCGTCAAACTTAGCTTTTTTGTTAAGCGTAAAAGCCATGCTTCTAATCTTGTCTCCAGCACTGTAGGTTCTTTGTGCTGTTGAAATAGGAATGAATACTCTGCTTTCTTCACGCTCTCCTCCCGGATCTGTAAAAACACCAATTACCTTGTAAATAGTACCAGAAATATTGATGTTTTTTCCCAAAGGATCTTCGTTGTTTTTAAATAAATCATTGGCTACTTTCTGACCAATCACAACGGTTTTTTCATAATTTAAAATATCAGGATGATTGATGAATCTACCTGAAGCAATCGATGCGTTTTCAATAAATTGATAATCTGGATGTACGCCATCTACTCTGTAAGTTCCGGTTTCTTCTTTATAAACGATGTTTCCACTCCAAACAGAATAAATTGCTGATTTATATTCAATATAATCTTCTAATAGTCGGTTTATCAATTCATAGTCGGCATTTCTAAACTGAATATTTCTGCCAATTCCCAATCCTTTGTATTCTTCTTGAGTTGTTCCTGGCCATACAGTAATTTGATTGGCAGCATCTTTTTCGAACTGGTTTTGGATTCCGTTTTGAATTCCATTTCCTGCACCAAGAAGGATTACCAAAATAAAGATGCCCGATGCTACAGAAACACCAGTCAATACTGATCTCAGTTTGTTTTTAGACAAACCTTCAAATATTTCTTGCCATCGTTCAATACTAAACATATTGTGAAGCTCTTATTTGGGTTATCAAGTTATCTTCCTCAATCTGACCGTCTTTTAAAAACACGATGCGTTTGGTCATTTCTGCTATATCAGATTCATGAGTTACTACTAACACTGTTTTACCTTCATCATTGATTTGTTGAAGGAGCTCCATAACTTCGTAAGATGTTTTGGTATCTAAAGCACCTGTGGGTTCATCAGCCAAAAGTACTTTGGGGTCGGATGCCAATGCGCGCGCAATTGCAACTCGTTGTTTTTGTCCACCAGATAATTCATTAGGTAAATGTTTTGCCCAATTTGCCAAACCTACTTTTTCAAGGTAATGCATAGAGCGTTCCATGCGTTCTTTTCGTCCCATTCCTTGATAATATAAAGGTAAAGCTACATTATCTAAAGCCGATTTATAATTGATAAGGTTGAATGATTGAAACACAAAGCCTAAAAATTTATTTCGGTATCTTGAAGCTATGGTTTCGTTCAAGTTTTTGATAGGTACACCATCTAGGTTGTATGTACCTTGGTCGGCTTCGTCTAAAATTCCAATAATGTTTAAAAGAGTTGATTTTCCCGAACCCGAACTCCCCATAATAGAAACAAATTCACCTTCTTTGACATTAAAATTGATGCCTTTAAGAACATGCAAAGCATTCTTTCCCATTTGGTACGATTTGTGAAGGTCTTTGATATCTATCATAATTCTACTTTTTGAAACAAAACTGTTTTGTTGTTTTTAGTAAGTATGCTTTTTTACGAAGATGTTACAGCGGGGTCAAAAAAAAACCTGCAATATCTTTTGCAGGTTTTTTGTGAGAGTATATTTTATTTATGGCAATGGCTCGCCTACTTGAATATCGCAACGATGTCCAGGCTGACCGTGAGCTGGATTTGGTTTTCCTTGCATACCTGGTGTTGTCACAAATTGTGATTGACCACCAGCTGGTTGTGCAGGTGTTGCTTGTGCATCACCACTTCCTAAAAAGCCTTGTCCTCCATTGTTTGCTGGTGTAGCATTAATGTTAGACTGTGCTGGTTCTGAATTCAAAGGAGCTCCCACCGCAATATCACAACGGTGACCCGGTTCTCCATGTGGAGGATTCATTCCTTGTGCAACTTCATTTCCATGATTGTGACCTGCATGTGAATGATCGTGGCCTTCATGACTCTCGGTAGCTGTAACCGGAGCAGCTGTTTCTGTTGTTGCAGCATTAGCTTCTTTGTTCGAATCTTTGCAAGAAACGAAACCAAAAGCAGCAACTAATGCTATGATTGTTAATTTTTTCATTTGGGTTTTGTCTTTAATGAGATACAAATATAGTAAAATAGTTTTTAAAAAAAAGCACGAAGTTGAATACTTCCTGTGTGAATTGTTTTTGAAGTTTCGCTGGTACGTCCTTGGTAGCTAATATTGGCATCTAAATATTTAGTTAGGTTACGTTGAAAAAGCAGTCGCCAAGTCAGGTTTTTCCCAGGTTGTAATCCTTCAAGCATCTGATAAGCTACTGCTGATAAATGATTTCCATTGAAATTATTTTGATAGAAAGAAAATTCACCATTCAATAAAAATTTCTGTGAAGTGGTCCAATTAAATGACGTTCCGATTCGATGTTGTGTTAAGGTTTCCAAATCTCCTTGTATATTTTCTTTGTTTTTCCATTCGTAAAACAGCTCTAATCGAGCGTTTTGTGAAAATAAATAACTAATTTTTGGATGCGTGCCGATGTTGTGCAGTAAATAATTTTTTGCGCCGTAGTTTTCAGAAATACTTTCTACTTTATCTAATTTTGTTGTGAGCTGTACCAACCACCATTTGTTTAACAAGTGTTGAAACTGTAATTGATGCGTGGTGATTTTATTATCTAAACTTCCGTAATTCATTAGGTTCTTTGCTCTGTTGTTGATCAATGAATAAATAGTGCTGAATTTTTGTTTACCTCGATTGAAATAAATCGAATTTCGAATATTAGAATTTTCAGCTACCAATTCTTCTCCTGATGTCCCAAAAGGATTCCAAGCAATACTTCTTCCGTCTCGTAAAATACTTCGATCTATAATAAACGAAGATTGAATGTGAAATTTACTTATAAGTCTCTTCAATCCAGAATCTTGTTGTAAGGTATTGAAATTAAAATTAAAAATTTGAGTCAGTTTAGTCTGGTGTGTTTTCACAAAGTTTTGATTCGGAAGATACATTCTCACATAAACTGCTAAGTCGGGATAGGGTGCTGGCTCAAATTCTTCTAGTTCTTGAATGCCATTGCCGTTATAATCATTCCACATATGTGTTCCCAATCCGGGTTCTACTTGAATATAGGTAAATTCTTGTTGTGCAACCGATCCTGATGAGGTTTCATAAATTGTGTTGGATTGGATTAAATTGTTAAAAAAGCGATCGTTATAAGCAATCCGTGAGTTTAGTGTGGGTTCGATTTCTGCTGTTTCGGTGTAGCGCAATCGGCGATAATTGGCGTAAATAGTTAGATCGCTTATCTCTGTTTTAAAAAGTTGAGATTTTAGATAGAAGGAATGAACTTTAGACACATTGGCCAATATATTATTTTGTAAACTGTCGTTTACGCGATATTTATAACCCAGCTCCACAAACATATTAAGCGTGTCACCGCGTCCAGCAAAGACATCAATCTCTGAATATTTCTGCGTAAGTGTTTGGAATAATTGCGTTTGATTTTCTTTTACACGGTAGTCTTCAAAATCCAATTTAGCCCCCACCCAATTTTTATTATTGTGATAAGAAGCTTGGGTTTTACTGCGAATAAAATCAGTATTGTAAACACTGCCTTTGGCGTTTAGAAAACTAGTATTGGTATTGAAACTAAAATGTTTCCAAAGATAGTTTCCCATCAACGATTGTTTATGTCCCAGATAGTGCCCGCTGTATTCTAATCGATTGTATTCATAAGTAAATCGACTGTTATCGTTCGGAGAAAGTTTGGTTCCTATTGTTACTAATGATTGATTTCCAAAAGTGTTTAAAACATTCCAATCACGGTCAAATTCTATAGAATAGAGACGTTCTATTGTTTGAAAGTTTTCTGAAACAAATTGTGTTGACCCAAAAACATCTACTTTCCAATCTCTATCTAAAAGCCTATGAGTGACATTGATGTTTCCTGCAAATCCCTGGTTATCATTGTCGTCTATTGGCGAGAATAAATTTTTATCATTGTTGCTAAATCCTATTTCAAAATCGATAGAGGAATTCTCTTTTGGTTTGTATTGACCTAAAACAGTAGCCAAAGTCAATCGGGTAGGTGCAATTAATTGAATTATAGGTTCGTAATCGCCTTGCTTTAATTGATTTATAGGTTCTTGAAATTCATAAATCTTTCCAATAGTTGAGGAATTTGCCAAGCGATAATTTCCTTGATTTGGGCCTACATAACTAAAAGAAACCATAAATAAGGTATCGCTGGGATTGTTGGAATATTGATAAAACTCATATCCGTTTTCAATTACTTTTTTGTAGAGTGTTTTATTTTCTGAATACGAATCTGGATATGCAGACGGAGCCATCATTAAAGCGGAGCTGTCGCCTGCATGTCTTAATATTTCGATTTGTTCCTTGTTTAGATTTTGTTGCAGTGGTTGATTTTTAATATCTGTTTCGGTGTAAACATAGCCTGCGATATTCCATTTTTCACGTTCGTGTTTAATGCCTCCGTAACCTAAGAATCGAGTGTAATTTCTGTCTGTATATTGGTATTCTACTACAATTCTCATTTCTGAAGTAATAGGGAATAGGGTAGTGAATCTAATTTCTCCCGAATTGTAATCGATCACATAATCGTTTTGTTCGCCTCGGGTAAGTTTTCGACCGTTTACATAAACCGATTCTGATCCAGAAATGATTAAAATGTACAATTGATTATTGCTGCCTTTGAGCTTATAAGGACCTTGATTTCCCTCTTGACCGATAAATTCACTTTTCGCATATTGCCCACGAACCAAGGCTGCAGCTGTTTCGATAGTGGTTTTTGAGGCTTCATTTTCGAATTGAATGGTTCCAGAAATTCCTTGAACTTTTTTATTAAAGTTTAAAAACCTCGACGTGCGGTTTTCTAAAAACAAATCGCCGGCCTTTACGCTCCAATTAGTAGAGAAAAGTTCCATGAAAATTTGGTCAAATTCATCCATTTTTTGGGAGTATCCTCCATTTTGAAGCGGTACATTGCTGTCTTGTAGCGAGGCTCTGATTTGTATGTTGTCGGATAAATTTCCAACAATTTGTAAATCCAGATTGGAATTGGTAACTAAATTTTGATTATTTCCTACGGTGATCCCACGAGAAATACTTCCGTTGGTATTTAATCCATCAAATGGTGTAAAAGTTGAAGTTTGTTTTTCGGAAACCTTAAAAATATAGGCGCCGTCTTTATTCGGAACAATGCGTTTGGTGTCGTAAAGAGCATAGGTTTTAGTTAAAAAATCGGGATAATTAAGATAAGAAACGGTTAATGTATCTTTCAAAGGTTCAAAAAATGTCAATTCGGCACTATTGAAATCAACACTAAATAAAGAATCGTTCAGCGGAACACCTTGATGATTTTCAATTTTAAAGAATGTGCTGTTCAAAGCTACTGTGTCAAGATAAACCTTTGTTGTTAACGAATCAGGAACGATTTTTTTTGTTTGATACAACGGCTTTATTTCCTGCGCATAACCCACAGCAAAAAATAACGCACACCATAAAAAACAAAAAAACCGTTTCATCTAAGATATAACTTCAAAAAGTCAAAAATAGTGTATTTTTTTGTTGAGGATTTAAAGAAAGAGATTTCATTTGTGTTTAAGACAAAAAACATCTTTCAAACGAAGTCTTTCTCGTACTTATTTACAATAAATTTGATATTACAACTTTTCTGAATTGAGTTATTATTCTTTGGTAACAATCTGCATTGTGTTTTGACTGATTTGTTGCAGTAAAACTGTTTTATTTGCGATGATTTTTTGAGCAGCTTCATTAGTAAAATGTCTAATGGTATAAAGCGAAACGTCTTGGTCGCACTTAATTTTAAATTCATCTTTTAATTCTTCCAACAATTCTTTAAAATGACAAAACTTGTCTTCTACACAAACAGTGAAGCTGATCGCAGAATTTTGGATTACATTTACTTTAATGTGTTTTTCTGCAAATTTCTTAAAAATTTCACTTACTTGATGTTCCATAATAAACGAAAAATCTTTAGAAGCAAAAGAAACTAAAAGTTGTTCTTTTTTTACAATAAAGCAGGAAACGGCAGGCTCCAAGTCGGCGCCTTTAGATACAGTAGTTCCTGGTAAAGTTGGGTTTTCAAATGATTTTACATACAATGGAATTTCTTTGCGTTGCAAGGGTTGTAATGTTTTTGGGTGAATGACCGATGCGCCGTAAAAAGCCAATTCGATTGCTTCTGAATAGGAAATGTGGTTAAGTAAAATAGTATCATCAAAATAACGCGGGTCGGCGTTCAAAACTCCAGGAACATCTTTCCATATCGTCACACTTCCGGCATTTAAGCAATATGCAAAGATTGCAGCAGAATAATCAGAACCTTCGCGGCCTAAAGTAACAGAAAAGTGGTTGGCATCAGAGCCTATAAAACCTTGTGTAATATATAATCTTTCAGATTGAATCTGATTTTTAATGTTGTTTTCTGTTTTTTCCCAATCCACCGATCCATCTCTGTAGGTGGTGTCGGTTTTAATCATATTTCTAGCATCTATCCATATGCTTTCTATGTTTTGTTCATTAAAGAAATAGTTCAAAATAGTCGTCGAGACAATTTCTCCGTAACAAACAACTTGGTCATACACGAAATTATAATTCGGAGATTTATTAACGGAAAGAAAAAACTCCATTTCTCCGAAAAGTACATTGATTTTATCAAAAACCAAATGATTTTTGTTTTCAAATAAGTCATTAGCGATCTCTAAATGAGTGTTCTTGACAATTTGGATCGCGTTTTTTAACTCTTCGCGCTTCTTAAAATAGGCATTGATAACAGCTTCTAAAGCATTGGTAGTCTTACCTATGGCAGAAGCAACGATAAGGCTATTGTCGTAGCCCACGCTTTTTAAAACGTGCAAAACATTGCGAATTGCATCTGCATCTTTGATGGATGCACCTCCAAATTTGAATATTCTCATTAGATTTAAAATTTTGATGAAGATCAGCTGCTGTAAACTCTATGGTTAACTTTCGAAAACACAGAGTTTAGTTCCTTGTTCATTCATAGCAGAGCCATCTTTCTAATCAATTTGACTGCAAATGTAATCAAGTTGCTTTTTTTTGACAACAGTCATTGCATAAAATATTGCAAAGCATTTTGTTTAAGCGTAATTTTGACGATATTTGTAGCACTTTTACAGTCATTATGGAGGAAAGATACACTACTTTAGGAGAGTTTATAATTAAAAATCAGAAAGATTTTGCCTATTCATCAGGAGAATTATCGCGTTTAATGAATTCCATTCGCTTGGCAGCCAAGATTGTTGCTCAGAAAGTCAATCAGGCGGGATTAGTGGATATAGTCGGTGCTTTTGGTAAAGAAAATGTGCAAGGCGAGCAACAACAAAAGTTGGATGTATATGCTAATGAGGTCTTTATTCAAACATTGGTCAATCGAGAGATTGTTTGTGGAATTGGTTCAGAAGAAAATGATGATTTTATTTCGATTTGTGGGGCAGACGGTTCAAATACCAACAAGTATGTGGTTTTGATGGATCCTTTAGATGGATCCTCCAATATAGATGTAAATGTTTCTGTTGGGACGATTTTTTCTATTTATCGACGCGTTTCCGAATCGGGAACCCCGGTAACTCAAGCCGATTTTTTACAAAAAGGTATTCATCAAGTTGCAGCTGGTTATGTAATTTATGGTTCATCAACGATGCTGGTGTATACTACTGGAAACGGTGTCAATGGATTTACGCTTGATCCTGCTTTGGGAACGTTCTTTTTATCGCACCCAAATATGAAAATCTCTGAAGATGGAAGTATTTTTTCTGTTAACGAAGGTAATTTTAATGAATTTGAAGAAGGTGTAAAAGAATACATCGGGTTTTGTAAAGAAAGCGCTTATAGTGGTCGTTATATTGGAAGTTTAGTGGCAGATGTTCATAGAAATATCCTTAAAGGTGGCATTTATATGTATCCTGGGACAACATCTAAACCAAACGGAAAACTTCGATTGCTGTATGAATGCAACCCCTTTGCTATGATTATTGAGCAAGCTGGAGGAAAAGCAACCGATGGGAAACAGCGAATCATGGAAATTGAACCTACAGAACTCCATCAACGTGTGCCGATTTTCTGTGGTAGTAAAAAAATGGTTGATCAATTGGAAAGTTATTTATAAAAGCAAGCGAGTTTGTTAAAACTCGCTTTTTTTGAACAATAAACTCAGGGTTTTTAAACTGTTAATAAATACGATTGCATTTTTCAATATGAAGAATATTTTATGTATTTTTGTAGTATAAATGAATGAGATAAAACAGATTTTGCTAATTAATTTTTATGAACCCCTTAGATAAGTTGAACAAATACGACAAAGCCTATTTACGAATTGCTAAAGAATGGGGACAATTGTCTTATTGTCAACGGAAAAAGGTCGGAGCTATCATTGTAAAAGACAAGATGATCATATCCGATGGTTACAATGGAACGCCTTCTGGTTTTGAAAATTGTTGTGAAGACCAAGACGGACTGACTAAGTGGTATGTGCTTCATGCTGAGGCAAACGCAATTTTAAAAGTAGCCAAATCTACACAGTCTTGTGATGGAGCTACTCTTTACATTACTATGAGCCCCTGTAAAGATTGTAGTAAACTCATTCATCAAGCGGGAATCATACGAGTGGTGTATCAAAACAGTTATAAAGATTTAGAAGGCATCGAGCTTTTGAAAAGAGCTGGAGTTGAAGTGATACAGGTCGAAGATTTAAGCTCTGTAGCGTATGGGTAAGAAAAACTATTTGTGGCCATTGTTGATGGCTGTTTCACTTTCTTTTGGAGTTATTGCAGGAGGTTATTTTGCAGGAAAGGGTGCGTCTTTTTCTGTAAAAGAACAATCGGGGCGTATAAAACTAAATAAACTTATCGACCTTATCGAAGATGAATACGTGGATAATGTCAACACAGATTCTATCATCGATCGTACCGTCAATACTATTCTTACTCAATTAGACCCGCACTCAATTTATATTTCTCGATCTGAATTTGAAGATGTTCAAAATGCAATGAAAGGTTCACTTGTAGGTGTTGGAATCAACTATTATGTTTTGAACGATACACTTGCTGTTGTTAAACCTTTAAAAGGTAGTGCTTCGGAAAAAGCGGGTTTAAAACCTGGAGATCGAATATTATATGCCGATAATATTCAACTATATAACAAAGGAATAAGTAACGATTCGATTGTCAATTTACTTAGAGGAGCCGAGGGTTCCAAAACGCTTTTTAAAGTTTATAGAAAATCAACTGGAAAGTTTTTCGATGTTGTTATTACTCGTGGTGAGGTGCCGCTTAGAAGTGTAGATACGGCAATAAAAATTGATGATCAACGAGGTTATATAAAAATCAACCGTTTTTCAGAAACTACCTATAAAGAGTTCAGAGAAGGTTTAGAACGTTTGCTTGACCAAGGAATCGACGAATTAATTTTGGATTTGCGTGAAAATGGTGGTGGATATATGGAACCTGCTATTCAAATTGCGAATGATTTCTTGAAAAAGGACGATGTTATTGTAAAAACAGTCAATAAAAAAGGCAATGTTCGTATTACTCAAGCGTCAGCAAAGGGCCTATTTGTAGATGAGCCGCTCTATATTTTAATCAATGAGAATTCGGCATCTGCGAGCGAGATCATTGCCGGAGCAATTCAAGATAACGATAGAGGTGTTATTGTAGGTCGAAGATCATATGGAAAAGGATTGGTGCAAAGAGAAATGTATTTAGGAGACGGATCTGCTGTTCGATTAACAACTTCAAGATATTATACACCTTCCGGCAGATCGATTCAAAAGCCTTATATGGATGGTTTAGATGAGTACAATAATGATTTGAATAATCGTTTTAAATCGGGTGAATTGTATTCTAAAGATAGTATTCATTTGCCTGATAGTCTAAAATACAAAACGGTAGGCGGTAGAGTAGTATTTGGTGGCGGAGGTATTGTTCCTGATGTGTTTGTGCCTTTAAAAACAAAACATGGAGAAGATGCTATTCAGTTATTAATGAAGACGAGTTTGGTGAGTTATTATGTTTTTGAGGAGATTGAAAATGAACGAACTGTATTGGAACAAATGTCTCCAAAGGAATTAGCTGAGTATATTTATAGCGATCCAAAATACTTTGAAGCTCTAAAAAATCACTTAAAAACAAGCGGTTTGACTTTTAACTTAGGCCGTCATAAAAAGAGCATTATGTTTTATTTGGTAGGCGAATATATTCATCAACTCTTTGATGATGATGCTTACTATCATTGGATACTTCAAGAAGATTCTATGGTTCAAAAGATTAATAGTTTGAAATAAAAAACAGATTAATAAACCTTTCCATTTATTCAATTCTTTGGTTGTCTCTTATTTCCTTTTTTATCTTCAGTCTATAGTTTTAAAAATTCTTTGTAACTATCTGTATAAAGTAGTTGCGAATAACTACTGACTATTCTTATCATTAACAATAAGCAACAACTTTTAAATTTATTTTTACTTAATACATAAAAGGGATAATAAAAAAAACAGCCGTCGTAACATTTCGTTCGACGGCTGTTTTGGTGGTTTTAATACCTATTTTATTTATACTCCACTAGTAATAACTAAGATGTTTATCTTATTATCTTTAAGTTCAAGAGTACCTGATTTGATGGGTAAATAGTAAGTTGTATTATCTATTTTCTCAAATCTATTTTCGAATTGTGAATCAAACTTTAAGTTTGTTCCCGCAATTTTAATTCGTCCTTCGGCTAACAATGAAACGATAGGCGCGTGGTTGTTGAGCATTTGAAACTCTCCGTTTATTCCGGGCACTGAAACAGTGTCAACCTGACCTTCGAACAATGTAGTTTCGGGTGAAACAATTTCTAAAAGCATATTAAGCTGTTTTTAGTGATTATGATTCCGCAAGCATTTTCTCTCCAGCTTCGATTACATCTTCAATCGTACCTTTCAAGTTAAATGCCGCTTCTGGTAGATGGTCTAATTCTCCATCGATGATCATGTTAAACCCTTTGATGGTGTCTTTAATGTCAACCAATACTCCAGGGATACCAGTAAACTGTTCTGCTACGTGGAATGGCTGAGATAAGAAACGTTGAACGCGACGTGCACGGTGAACAGATAATTTATCTACCTCAGAAAGTTCTTCCATCCCTAAAATAGCGATGATATCTTGTAATTCTTTATATTTTTGTAAGATTTCTTTTACTCTTTGAGCGCAAGAATAATGTTCTTTTCCAAGAACTTCTGGAGTAAGGATACGTGAAGTAGAATCCAATGGATCTACTGCAGGATAAATACCTAACTCAGAAATTTTACGAGACAATACAGTTGTAGCATCTAAGTGAGCAAACGTTGTTGCAGGAGCAGGGTCTGTTAAGTCATCCGCAGGTACATAAACTGCCTGTACGGAAGTAATAGATCCTGTTTTAGTAGAAGTAATACGCTCTTGCATCGCACCCATTTCAGTTGCTAATGTAGGTTGATAACCAACAGCAGAAGGCATACGACCCAAAAGAGCAGATACTTCAGATCCCGCTTGAGTAAAACGGAAGATGTTGTCAACGAAGAAAAGTACGTCTTTTCCTTGTCCATCTCCAGCACCGTCACGGAAATATTCAGCAATTGTCAATCCTGATAGCGCCACACGTGCACGTGCACCAGGTGGTTCGTTCATTTGTCCAAATACGAAAGTTGCTTTAGAATCGATCATTCCAGCTTTATCTACTTTGGTTAAATCCCAACCTCCGTCTTCCATAGACTTCATAAAGTCGTCTCCGTACTTGATAATTCCTGATTCTAACATCTCGCGTAACAAGTCATTTCCTTCACGAGTACGTTCTCCAACACCAGCAAAAACCGACAAACCTCCGTGTCCTTTTGCAATGTTGTTGATTAACTCCTGAATCAATACGGTTTTTCCTACACCAGCACCACCGAAAAGACCAATTTTACCACCTTTTGCATAAGGCTCGATCAAGTCGATTACTTTAATTCCAGTAAATAGAACTTCTGATGAAGTGGATAAATCTTTGAACAGTGGAGCCGGACGGTGAATTGGTAATCCGTTCTCACCTTGTTTTGGAAGTACCTCCAAACCGTCGATAGGATCTCCTACAACGTTGAAAAGACGTCCGAAAACCTCTTTACCAATTGGCATTTGAATAGGTGTACCCAAGGCAGTTACCTCAATACCACGACTTAGACCATCTGTAGAGTCCATTGAAATGGTTCTAACAGTGTCTTCTCCGATATGAGATTGAACTTCTAATACTAATTTTGACCCATCTGCTTTGGTGATTTCTAATGAATCGTAAATTTTCGGTAATTCGGCAGCAGCAGTATTGAAAACTACGTCAACTACCGGTCCGATAACTTGTGCAACTTTTCCTGTGACTTTAGACATTGCTTATGTATTTATTTAACAGCTATTTATCGATTTTGAAAAAACAATATTTTTCGAAGTGCAAAGATAGTTTTTTTTTGTAACAAATAAAATCTATTTTTTGTTTTTTATGATATATTGTTTTTTATGGTAAAATCAAGCGGTCGCTTAACTTTTAATAATTTATTTTTCTCTTTATTAAATCAGAGTCTAACCTTTTGATTTTTAAGTATGTTTCTTCTTTTTAAATAGAGATGCTACAAGGGTGACGAGCAATCCAACTACAAATCCATACATCATTTGTCTTAGAATCTCTGGCCAATTTGATAGTTGTCCATGAAGGGCGTCTACGTGATGATCGAAAATTCCTCCAGAAACCATCAATAAAGCAATTGTTCCAATGATCGACAATAAACGTATAATTACGGGTAATGACTGAACTAATAATTGACCAATTTTGAAAAGAAAACCTTTGTCGTTTGATCGATTAATCAGTTTATAACCCACATCGTCCATACGGACAATCAATGCTACAATTCCATAAACACCTACAGTTGCAAGAATGGCAACTACGCAGACAGTTAGAATTTGAGTCAGTAACGGACGATCAGCAACAGTACTTAGTGCAATAATTACAATCTCTACAGAGAGAATGAAGTCGGTCGTTATCGCAGATTTTATTTTGTCTTTTTCAGAAGAAATATCTTCTTCGTTTGTGTTGTCTTCTATTGGGGTTTCTTTGTTTTTCTTATGAAACAGGTACTCAATAATTTTTTCTGCACCTTCGTAAGCAAGATAACATCCACCAATTATGAGAATGTATTTTAACAATATTGGGAAAAAAATATTAAGAGCAATTGCCAAGGGTACAATGATAATTTTATTTAAAAAAGAACCTTTGGTAATGGCCCACAAAACAGGTATTTCTCTTGAAGATAAAAACCCAGTTGCCTTTTCGGCGTTGACAGCCAAGTCGTCGCCTAAAATTCCGGCGGTTTTTTTGGTCGCTAATTTGCTTGCAACTGCTACATCGTCCATCAAGGCAGCAATATCATCTAAAATCGCAAAAATTCCTGAAGCCATACATTTATTTTATGTGGGTAAAATTATTAAAATATCCTTGAGAAATTTATTTTAAAAAACATTTTTTTTGACAAAATATTTGCTTCCGATGTTCAAGCTTAACATTCGGAATAACTTAAGGTTACGAATTCAAAATGCTTGCTCAGTCTTTTGCGTTTAAAAGATTAAATTTATTCAACATTTTTAGTATTAAGAAAACCTAAATCAAGTTTTTTTTAGTAACTTTAAACGTTTAATTTTAAAAAAGTGATGATGAAAAAATCTAAAATAAAAAAAGAGTTAAGTGCAAGTAAAAAGCAACTTAAAAAACAGAAAGCACTTATCAAGTCTTATAAAGATCTGTTAGAAGAATACGAAGATTTGGCAAAAAAATTTAAGAAAAACATCAAGCGATTGGAAGGAGTCATAGATGATTTGATCTTTGAAGATGAGCTTTCGGATGAAGAGCTAGAAACTTTTTTAAATAGTTTTAATGAAGAGTTAGAGGATTTGAGTGAAGATACTGAAGAAACCGAGGAATCTTCTGATAATGAGAAGGGAGAAGATTCAAAATCAAAGTAGAAAACACAATTGAAAAGACAGAATTCTCTAATGAATAGAGAATTTTGTCTTTATAAAAAAGTAAGTAAATGGTTATCATTTTGTAAATTTGCATAAAAAGCAAATTCCAAAATGACACAATTGAATCTAAAATCTATTGATCGTGTAAGAACGATTTCAAAAAAAGATTTTCTTGAAAAGTACGTGAAAAAGCAGATCCCAGTAGTGGTAGAAAGGTTGACAGAAGATTGGCCAGCGTTTGATAAATGGCATTTGAATTACATAAAAGAAATTGCTGGAGACAAAACAGTTCCTTTGTATGATGACCGACCGGTTAGAGCCGAAGATGGATTCAACGAAGCGCACGCAAAAATGAAGATGAAAGACTACATCGATCTTCTGGAAAAGGGACCGACTAATTATCGTATCTTTTTATATAATATCATGCAAGAAGTTCCAAAGTTGAAAAACGATTTTAAATGGCCAGAAATCGGTTTGAGACTTGTTAAACAACTGCCTATGTTGTTTTTTGGAGGAGAAAATTCAAAGGTTTTCATGCATTTCGATATTGATTACTCCAATATTTTGCACTTTCACTTTCATGGAAAAAAACGTTGTGTGATTTTTCCTCCCAACCAAACCCCTTATATGTATAAAGTGCCTCATTCGTTAATTTGTAGGGAAGATATAGATTTTGATAATCCTGATTTTGAAAAATTTCCAGCGTTGAAACAAGCAGAAGGCTACGTTTGTGAACTTAATCATGGCGAAATGTTGTACATGCCAGAGGGTTATTGGCACTATATGAAATATGTTACGCCAGGTTTTTCAATGAGTTTGAGATCTTTGCCTCGCAATCCAAAGTTTTTCTTAAAAGCAGCTTATAATGTAACCATTATGAGATTTTTTGATAATTTCATGCGTAAAAGAAAAGGTCAAAAATGGATCGACTACAAAAATGAACGAGCCATTAATGATACTCATAAAAATTTGGGGATTAAGTTATGAATTCAGAAGGCTTATCGGTCGAAGAAGCAAAACGAAAGTTAGAGTATTATTGCTCTTATCAAGACAGATGTTATAAAGAAGTAATAGCTAAACTGAAAACTTTGGGAATGTTTCAAACCGCAATTGATCATATTTTAGATCATTTAGTTGCTCATGATTTTTTAAATGAAGAACGATTTGCCAAAAGCTTTGCAAGAGGTAAGCACAGAATTAAAGGCTGGGGAAGAAGAAGAATTGAGCAGGAGCTTAAGTTTAGAGAAATTTCTGCCTTTAATATCAAAATGGCTTTAAAGGAAATTGAAGAAGAATATTTAAGTAACTTTTATTCCCTGGCAGATATTAAATGGCAAACCATCAATGAGAAATCACTGCAAAATAAAAAGCGAAAATGGGTGGATTTTTTAATGCGTAGAGGTTATGAAAGTCATTTGATTTATGATTATTTAAAAGAACTTCAACAAGATTAAGGGCTTTTTGTACTCTATATATTGTGCTATCCTTTGTCCTTGATTGAGTTCACTATAAAAAACGATCAAAATTTGTAATTAAAGAACCGAAAGTATTTTCTTGGCTACTTCTTCTGGGCTTATAGTTCGCATTATATCTTCGTAGCCTTCTATGGTTTTATTTCCGTAAACTGAAGTAGGTAAAAGTGGATAGCGTTTTAAATCTGGGATTAAGCTATTGCTTAGTGGTTGTTTAAACGGCGAAAAGCCAGCAAATGGATGTGTATGTCCCCATAATGAAACAACTTTTACTCCATACATTGCAGCCAAATGGGCATTGCCAGAATCCATGGAAAGCATCAGGTCTAAATGCTGAATAAGTTCTAATTCTTCGGAAAAATTGAGTTTTCCTGCTATAATTTCCACATGCTCTAAGCCATGTTTCAATTGTTCTAATTGTTGGATTTCTTCTTTACCACCACCGAAAAGAAATATTTTAAGTGAAGGTTCGGCATTTATAATTTCTACCACTTTTCGCATCAAATCTAATGGATAAACCTTTGTTTGATATTGAGCAAAAGGTGCAATTCCAATCCATTTTACGCGGTCTTTTGTTCCAGTGATCTTAATGATCTTCTCGGATAATTTATTTTTTTTAGGAAAATTAGGAGTTGTAAGATCCACATGTAGTCCTAATTGTTTTAGAGTGTCTAGATGCCTATCGATCATCGATTTCACAGGTTTTAAAACCTTGTTTTCTGGTCGTGTAAGGGCTTTTTTATCCTTACGACCTTTGTCTGTAAAAGCTGTCTTTGTACCAGATAATTTAAAAAAAGTTCTTAAAATTTTTGAACGCAATACATTATGAAAATCAGCTACTGCGTCTATTTCAAGTTGTTTTAGGTGTTTAAAAAGGCGATAAATTCCCCAAAAACCTTTATGCTGTTTTTTTAAATCTACACCAAAAAAGGAAACGCTTTCTATCGACTGAAACATTGGTTCAAAAAAGGGTCTTGAAACTACTGTGATTTTTAGTTCAGGATGTTGCTGAGACAATGCACGTACAACAGGTACTGTCATTGCTACATCTCCCATCGCAGAAAGGCGAATTATAAGTAGGTGCTTCATCGATTACTTAACATTTCTAAAATATTCAATGACAACTCTAAAATAGGTCTATAAGCAACTGAAAAAGCAATCAGAGGAACGATTATAAATACGATACCTACGTAAAACCAAATCTTTGCAGTTTGTTGAAGCATCAATCGACAAAAACTGTAGATTAGTAAATAATAGATACTTAAAATTCCTAATGGTAAAAACAGCAGTTGTGCGTATGGGTCAAAAAATTGCCAAACAAAAACACCGACAATCAAGACGAATACCGTGAAAATAAGGATCTGAATTATTTTTAAAAGTCTATTCATAAAAAAAATGGATTGTTCTTAAAAACAGTTGTCGCTTTCTAGAACAATCCTTTTAAGGTTACTTTTTATTTTTGTACAATACAGGATTCAATTCATCGTCGTTGTACATTTTCATTTGTTTGTAAACTTTCATGAACTTGTCTCCTTTCGAAATGTCTTCAATCAGTTGGCTGATAGAGGTAAACATATCTTGTTTTTGTTCTAATAGCACGTTAAGTTTTTCTTGACATTTAGCTCTATGCGCTTCAGATGCAGCTTCGCGAGTTGCTTCTTCGTTCATATGATAAATTTTTAAAGCCAAAATCGACAAACGGTCAATAGCCCAAGCAGGACTTTCTGTATTGATTTTTGCTTCCGGTTTAACCTGAACGTCTTTGTATTTATCTAAAAAATAGCTGTCTATATATTCAACCATATCGGTGCGAACTTGGTTCGAAGCATCGATTTTTCTTTTTAAAGTTAAGGCTGCAACCGGATCAATTTCAGGATCGCGAATGATGTCTTCATAATGCCATTGTACGGTATCGACCCAGTTTTTAGCGTAAAGCAAATGTTCGATACTTCCCTTTTCAAAAGGGTTTTCAATGGGTTGATCTACATTGTCGAATTTATGATAATCCTCAATACATTTTTCAAAAATTGGAAATGCGAATTCTGCAAACATGTCTATATTATTTTTATTTACAAAGATAGTTTTATTCCGTTTATAAAAATTTATTTTTTTACAAAACCCATTGTTCTTTCATTTGTAGAAAATCAACAATCACAATTTTAATAAAAATAAAATTAGGCTCAAAATTAATATCATGCTTAAAACCGTTTCTTTTATCCACGCACTTTTGGTGTTTTTTATAAAGTTTCCACCAATAATTGATAAAGGGAAAAAAGTAAAAACCAACAAACCATTTGATTTTTCAGGAGCCAGTACGAAAATCACAACCCCAATAATAAAACAAAGAACAATATTTTTATAAAGGTTTAATTGATTGGGTTTTATTTTTTTTAATTGCATTAATTGATTGGCTATAAAAAAGACAGAAATCGTTGCAAAAAGTGAAATACAAATGTTTTGATAAACATTGTCAAAATAATCAAAATTAAAACCTACAGCATATTTGTTTTTCCAATATTCAACAATATCAATGTGAGCCAAAAGGCTATATGTATAAAATAAAATTGTAACCGTGAACAGCGCTACAAAAGGAATAATCCAATGTCGGTAATCTTCACTTACGTACCAAATAATAGCTAAATAGACCATCAAAAAATATAAAATGGTCCAAGATTCAAATAAAGTGGCAAAGAAAATCCACAACGAAGCATCAAAGATCTTGATCTTAGGTGTTTTTAAGGTTTGTAAGGAAATAATCCGTCGAAGTGCCAATAAGATGAAAAGGTTCGCAATAATCAATTCCGAATCGTCAAAATAGGTCGGAAAGAGGATTAGGAAACAAGCATAAAAAAATAAGGAATATAAATTATTGATTGCTAAATTGTTTTTTACAGTAATGAATTGAATCAATAATACAGAAAAAGCCACTACAAAAAACAAGATTATTTTTTCGATTAATGCAGTTGGTGATTGAAGCCAACTCAAATCCGAGATGGACTGTAAAAGATATACCACAAGCAAGAGTAATCCAATGACAATATAGCCGATAGGTCTGCTTTTTGAAAAAAGGTTGGTAAGCATTAAAAATAATTTATTTTGGTTTTGTGAATTACTTCTTGATATTTTTTTTTAATTTTGTTGCAAAGTTAGAACTTAACTGAAATTAAACATAAATAAATTAATAACAATATTATGTGGAGATCTTTTTTTGAAGGCATTGAATATTTGTTCGTAGAAATTCTAATGAAACCTATGGATTGGTTGGCACAAATGGAATTATCTAATTGGTGGATAGCAAACTTTATTACTTTTATCTTTATCATCATTGTATGTGCGGCTTTTGTATATTGGTTGAAACAATTAAACCTTTTCCATAAAGATAATGGAGATGCACAAGACACAACTGCACATTCGTTTTTGAAATAACAGTTAATAATATTAATTTTCTGAGGTAATATATCGGTTTTCGATAATCATCGTTTATGATTATGAGGCTGATAAATTAGGTTTGTAGACCCAAAAGTTTTCAGAAAATTAAAACTTCTGTTTGAAAGAATTTTCTCAATAGATAAAAAACAATCCTTCCAAAATCTAATTTGGAAGGATTGTTTTTTATAAGTCGTTGATATTTGCTCGAATTGGCAATACTAAAAACTGCTTTTTGTAAATTCCGTCTTCTGTTGAAATGTTCCAATGGGTTGAAGCAATCACCCGAACCGCTTCTTGATAAAACGAATTGTTTTCTTCAATTTCTTTAGGAGAAAACTCAAAGGTTTTTCCGTCTTCACTTACTGCAAAAACTACGTAAAAAATAAAATGGCTACTGCGTTGTATTCCAATTGGAATATCTTCCTTTTTTACGTTGTTGTAATTAAAATTGTTATTGATGTAATAATACAAGTCTTCCATGTTTCCACCTGCGTAATTAGCATCAATAATAAGTTTTTCTTGTGCTGTTACTGGTTGTTGCAAGGTGTCGATAACTGCAAGGTGTAAGCTGTCTTGTGCAAAAACAGTTTGAAAGCCAAAAAAAAGCACGATCAAGATAAGGACTTTTCTCATAATTGCTCTAGTTTTTGTAAATGTCTTAAGGCTGTTTCAATCGACTTTACTTGATTGAAAGTCAATAATAACCTTAAACCATTTTTAGTTTTCTTCTCTTTTAAGGTTGATAAGGTAGGATAGGTTTGAATAAACAATAATACCTTTCTAAATTGCGCAGATTGATAAAAAGTAGATTGTTGATCGCTAATAAAATATCCAACCATTTTACCTTGTTTCAATACCAACTTTTCGATTCCGGCTTTTGAAGCAATCCACTTAATTCGAACCGAATCTATTAAATTAACGGTTTGCTTAGGTAATGCTCCAAAGCGGTCTTTTAATTTGCCTTGGAAAGCAACAAGTTCTTCTTCGGTTTTTAAGCTTGCCAATTCGTTGTACAATGCCAAACGTTCAGAAACATTGCTGATGTATTCGTCTGGAAATAAAATTTCAAAATCCGATTCGATGACTATATCTTTCACATATTCCTTTGTGTCGATATTTTGTTTTTCTTCATACAAATCTTTGAATTCATTTTCTTTAAGTTCATCAATGGCTTCGTTCATGATTTTCTGATAAGTTTCAAATCCTATCTCATTGATAAACCCACTTTGTTCACCTCCTAAAATATCACCTGCGCCTCTAATTTCTAGATCTTTCATAGCAATATTGAAGCCGCTTCCTAATGCACTGAATTGTTCCAAAGCAGAAATCCGTTTACGAGCCTCCTCGGTCATGGCACTATAAGGTGGTGTGATGAAATAACAAAATGCTTTTTTATTGCTACGACCTACTCTGCCTCGCATTTGATGCAAATCACTCAAACCAAAATTGTTGGCATTATTAATGAAGATGGTATTGGTATTTGGTACATCCAAACCGCTTTCGATTATTGTGGTGGCAACTAATACATCAAATTCGCCTTCCATGAAAGCCAACATCAACTCTTCTAATTTCTTTCCTTCCATCTGACCGTGACCAATTCCTATTTTAGCATGAGGAACCAATCGCTGAATCATTCCGGCAACTTCTTTTATATTTTCTATTCTATTATTGATGAAATAGACTTGTCCGCCGCGTTCCAATTCATAAGAAACAGCATCGCGAATAATTTCTTCATTGAATCCTACAACATGAGTTTCAATCGGGTAGCGATTGGGAGGTGGTGTCGTAATGATCGATAAATCTCGAGCTGCCATTAAAGAAAACTGTAAGGTTCTCGGAATCGGAGTTGCAGTTAAAGTCAGAGTATCAATATTTTCTCCAATTGTCTTTAATTTGTCTTTTACGGCAACGCCAAACTTTTGTTCTTCATCAATAATCAATAATCCTAAGTCTTTAAAAACTACATTTTTATTCACCAATTGATGAGTCCCAATTATGATATCAATTTTTCCTTCTGCTAAGCCATTCAGGGTTTCGGTTTTCTGTTTTCCGGTTTTAAATCGATTGAGATAAGCTATATTCACGGGCATATCTTTCAATCGTTCGGTAAACGTTTTGAAATGTTGAAAAGCCAAAATTGTGGTAGGAACTAGAACCGCGACTTGTTTTCCATTGTCAACCATTTTAAAGGCTGCACGAATGGCAACTTCTGTTTTTCCAAAACCTACATCGCCACAAACCAAACGATCCATTGGACGTTCATTTTCCATGTCGTTTTTCACATCTATGGTGGCTTTAAGTTGGTCGGGCGTGTCTTCGTAAATAAAGGAACTTTCTAATTCTGCTTGTAAATAACTATCAGAGGCACAAGCAAACCCTTTTTCTACTCTGCGTTTTGCATAGAGTTTTATAAGATTGAAAGCAATGTGTTTAACTCTTGCTTTGGTCTTTTGTTTCAAAGCTTTCCATGCACCAGAACCTAATTTGTAGATTTTTGGTGGCGCTCCCTCTTTACCGTTGTATTTAGAGATTTTGTGAAGTGAGTGGATCGAAACATAAACAATGTCGTTGTCTGCATAAACCAATTTAATAGCTTCTTGAGTTTTTCCATCAACGTCTATTTTCTGTAAACCACCAAATTTTCCAATTCCGTGATCGATATGCGTTACATAATCGCCCACTGATAAAGTGGTTAATTCTTTTAATGTGATGCTTTGTTTTTTTGAGTAACTATTTTTGATATTGAATTTGTGGTATCGTTCAAATATCTGATGGTCTGTATAGCATACTATTTGATTTTCGTCGTCAATAAAACCTTGGTATAAAGGCATGACCTTGGTTTCATATTGACGAACTTTTTGATTTTGCTCTTCTAGATTAGAAAAAATCTCTCGAAAACGATTTGCTTGAGTTTCGCTTGAACAATACAAATAATTGGTATATCCATTTTCTGTATTTTCATTAAGGTCATTAATTAACAGATCAAATTGTTTGTTGAACGACGGCTGTGGTCTCAAGTTAAATTCAAGAGTGTAATCTGGTTGAAACTGATTATTTGCTGCTAATTCTACCACAGTAAAATCATCGGCTTTGGATAAAAACTCTTTTGAACCAAGAAACATTTGTTGAGGTTCAAGACGTCGAATTTCATTGTTTAACTTCTGAAATGCTTCTTCTGCTTTTATAAACATTTTAGAAAGTTGATCACAGATATTCAAAGTGTTTAGAAAGAATAAAACAGTATTCGGATGAATGTAATTCAAGAAACTTTCTCTTTTTTCTTGTGAAAATTTATCTTCTACATTTGGAATAATGGTGATTTTCTTGTTGGTTTCAATGGAAAGTTGAGTTTCAACATCAAAAGTTCTGATACTGTCAATTTCATCACCAAAGAATTCAATTCTAAATGGATTTTCATTCGAAAAAGAAAAAACGTCTATAATACCACCTCTGACAGAGAATTCGCCGGGTTCCGAAACAAAATCAACACGTTTAAAATTATATTCAAACAATACTTCATTAACAAAGTCAATGGTTATTTGATCGCCTACGGCAATTTTCAGTGTGTTTTGGTTTAACTGCTTTCTAGTAATAACTTTTTCGAATAATGCATCGGTATAAGAAACTATTATGATCGGTTTTTTCTGTGTGTTTAGACGATTCAAAACTTCAGCGCGCAACAAAATATTGGCATTATCGGTTTCTTCAATTTGATACGGTCTTCTAAACGAACCTGGATAAAACAACACTTGTTCTTTCGAGAGAAGTTGTTCCAAATCATTCAGATGATATGCCGCTTCTTCTTTATCATTAAAAATCAGCAAAAAATGTTGGCTACTGTTGCGAAACAAAGCTTGAATTTGAAACGATAAAGCAGAGCCGATAAAACCTTTTGCGTGAATTTTTGCTTTAGATTCGGAAATATATCGTTGAAACAATTGTGTTTTATTGGTCTGTTCGACTATTTTTTTAATACTCATTATTCTTGTGGTAATGCGTTTAAAGTTGCTCGTTTTAAAGTATCTATTGATTGAATTGCTTGGTTTTCGCCTTCTTCTTTTGGAATCTTCGCCTTGATTTCAAATTCATCAAATTGATAAAGCAATGAATTAGTGCTTTTTTGAATATTTTCTAAAAGTTTTGTAATTTCGGTTTGATTGATGGGTTCGAATTCCAAATGCATATCTAGATTTTGAACATATGTTTCCAACAAAGCTATCCGAGAAATAGTTTGATTTTGATCGTATAATTCAGGAATATTTTCGCGCAATTTTCCAACTTTTTCTACTAGATTTTTGGCTTTGTGTTGAAGGTGAGAAATCGAAAGTTCAGGTGCAATAGTCAATTCATTTACAAAATGACGCCATTCTTTCCAATTACCCAGTTTCTGATTCACGGCGGAATTCTTTACACTAACTTTAAACTTCCAATGCTCGTGTATGTTTCGAACCAAAGAATCTTGATGACGTTCAATGGTTGTCGGATCGATGATTATCGTTTCTTTTTTACAAGCTGTTAAAGCAGATAAAAAAATAAATAGAATTAATAAATACCTCATAAAAAGACTTCTAGATCAATATGCAAATTTACAATTTATTTCTACAAATTAATGTTTATATGCAACAGATCCATGCTGAGTTTCGAATCAATTCAGACAAAAAAACTTAAACCACAAAACAAAAAAAGGTTATATTTGTGCAAGATTTTAAACAACAATAATGAACACGACCAAAATATTGATTATTGGAGCTTGCGGACAGATTGGATCCGAGCTTACTTTGAAACTGAGAGAAATTTATGGACTGGATAACGTAATTGCTTCGGACATTCGCAAAGGCGAACAGGAAGTTTTCCAAACCGGACCGTTTGAATTGATAGATGCAATGAATTTTGAACAAGTAGCGGAAATCATCAATAAATATCAAATTGATGAGGTTTATTTAATGGCGGCTTTATTATCGGCTACAGCAGAGAAAAATCCGGCATTTGCCTGGGAATTGAATATGAATTCGTTGTTTCACGTCTTGAATTTAGCTAAAGAAGGAAAAATCAAAAAGATATTTTGGCCTTCAAGTATCGCTGTTTTTGGACCTACAACACCAATGCACAACACCCCACAGTATACCGTTATGGAACCATCAACAGTTTACGGTATTTCCAAACAAGCTGGCGAACGCTGGTGTGAATATTATTTTAACAAATATGGAGTTGATGTACGCTCTATCCGGTATCCAGGATTAATTTCCTGGAAAACACTTCCTGGAGGTGGCACCACAGATTATGCAGTAGATATATATTACAAAGCCGTATCAGATAACAAATATACTTGCTTTTTAAGTGAAAATACAGCACTGCCAATGATGTACATGGATGATGCAATACGTGCTACCGTGGGAATTATGCAAGCAAAGAAAGAAGATGTGAAAATTCGATCTTCTTATAATCTTTCCGCTATGAGTTTTACTCCAAAAGATATCGCTGAAGCAATCGCAAAGGTTCAACCTGGTTTTGAGATTGACTATGAACTTGATTTTCGTCAAGAAATTGCTGATTCATGGCCATCGAGTATCGATGATTCCGAAGCTAGAAATCACTGGGGCTGGAACCATGAGTTTGACTTAGAAAATATGACCAAGGAGATGCTTGAAAATCTAAAAAATAAGATTTAGTTAAAATTAGACAATAGAAGAACCTATGTTGATGTATTGAAGAAACCCAACATTATAGGTTTTATCGCAGAAATAAACAATGGAACATATACCATCTGAACGAACAGAACGGTTTTTGCCGATTAAAGATTTGTATGCCTACCTTCAAAATATGGTTCAGGGCAAACTATGGCTCAAAGTCTTAATTGGGATGTTTGCTGGGATTTTTTTCGGTGCTTTTTTTGCAACTAAACCTTCTTGGATTGAAGAACATTTCTTGCAATCTTTGATTAATTGGATTGCTTTTCCTGGAAATTTATTCATTAGAGTGGTTCAAATGATTATGATTCCTTTGATGTTTACTTCTGTAATTCAGGGTATTGCTGGTGGAGAGAATACAGATTATCTAAAAAAGTCAGGACCAAAACTTCTTTTGTATTACGCAATGACAACTTCTACTGTGTTATTATTTGCTGTGGTTTTGGCAAACTTGATTCAACCTGGTGCATACATGGATGCTTCTAGCCTAATAACCGATGATATGTCATTAGACCCCTCGGTTGTCAATGATCCTGCAGCTTTTAGTTTTGGATTGATCCCTGAAGTGATTGTAGGTTTGTTGCCTGCAAATCCGCTCCAAGCTTTGGTTTCGGGTGATATGCTCAGTATCGTAATTTTTGCAATCATCGTGGGCGTTTCTCTTGCCAATATCCCCTCAGATACAGCTGTGCCGTTGCTTAAAGTTTTGTATTCAGTTCAAGAAATTACGATGGCAATAACACGCTGGGCGATGACCTTGGCGCCTGTTGCTGTCTTTGGTTTAATGTGTCAAGTAACTGCAAAAGTTGGATTAGAAACAATCATGGGACTTTCAATGTTTATGCTGACAGTGATTGTTGGACTATTGATTGTAGTGATGGTCTATAGTTTGATTTTGTTGTTTTTTGCACGAACAAATCTCAAACACTTTTTTTCCAGTGCTAAAGATGTATTGTTACTTGCTTTTTCAATGGGAAGTTCGGTAGCTGTTATGCCTTTAACGCTTAAAACAGCTGAAGAGAAAATGGGAATTAATCCCGCAGTAAGTAGGTTTATTATTCCTGTAGGAGTTTCGATTAACATGGATGGAACAGCCGTTTTTCAGGCGATTGCAACATTGTTTTTGGCGCAGGTTTACGGATTGGAATTAGATATACCTACTTTATTAGTCATTATTGTAACAACAATCTTAGCTTCAATTGGAACTCCTTCTGCACCTGGAGCTGGTGTGATTGTGTTGGGCTCGGTGCTAGCAACAATCGGTATCCCAGTAACAGCAATCGCACTGATTATAGGTGTCGATAGACTGTTGGGAATGTTTAGAACTTCAATCAACGTGATGGGAGATTTAGTTACTTGTCAGGTTTTCAATCGTATGTATCTTAAAGAACAAACAATGAATAACAAATGATGTAGTCAACCATAAGATTGAAATATAGTATATTTGCAAATAAAACCATATCAACAATATAAAGTAGAATGATGAAAACAATCAACGATTTCAATTTTAGCAATAAAAAAGCACTTATTCGTGTCGATTTCAATGTACCTTTAAATGATCAATTTGAAGTGACCGACGATAATCGTATCGTAGCAGCTAAACCTACTATCGATAAAATTTTAAACGATGGTGGAATTGCAATTTTAATGTCGCATTTAGGTCGTCCAAAAAACGGTCCAGAAAAACAATTTTCATTGGAACATATCGTTTCTAAAGTGGAGGAAGTTTTAGGGAAAAAAGTAACATTTGTAAACGATTGTGTTGGTTCAGAAGTAGAAAGTGTTGTAAGTAATGCTGAAGCTGGGTCGGTGATTTTACTTGAGAATTTACGTTTTTATGCAGAAGAAGAAAAAGGGGATGAGAATTTTGCACAACAATTAGCAAAGCTGGGTGATATTTATGTAAACGATGCTTTTGGGACAGCTCATAGAGCACATGCATCAACTACTATCGTGGCACAGTTTTTTCCTGATATGAAATGTTTTGGAGCTTTACTTTCTAAAGAAATTGAAAGTATAGATAAGGTGCTGAATTCGTCTGAAAAACCAGTTACAGCGGTGTTGGGAGGTTCAAAAGTATCTTCTAAAATAACAATTATTGAGAATATCTTAGATAAAATCGACCACATGATTATTGGTGGTGGAATGATGTTTACTTTTATTAAGGCACAAGGAGGTAATATTGGTAATTCTATTGTTGAAGACGATAAGCTGGAGTTGGCATTAGAGATCTTGAAAAAAGCAAAAGAGAAAAATGTTCAAATTCATATCCCCGTTGATGTGGTAGCAGCAGACGCTTTTTCTAACGAAGCAAATACTCAAACAGTTGCTGCGAACGATATTCCTGAAGGTTGGCAAGGTTTGGATGTGGGACCGAAAACCTTAGAAAACTTCGAAAAAGTAATAAAAGATTCAAAGATAATCCTGTGGAATGGACCTTTAGGAGTTTTCGAAATGGATAAGTTTGCCAACGGAACCATTAGCCTAGGGAATTTTATAGCAGATGCTACAGCAAACGGAACTTTTTCGTTAGTTGGCGGCGGAGATTCCGTTGCTGCGGTTAAACAATTTGGATTGGAACCAAAGATGAGTTATGTTTCTACCGGTGGTGGGGCAATGTTAGAAATGCTTGAAGGTAAAGCATTACCTGGAATTGCTGCTGTTTTGAAATAGATTGGAATCTTTTTAGTAAAACGGTTTTTCAAATTAAAGCAGTAAATGTTTTTTTAGTTTGATATATTTAGTAGTTAAAAACTCTTGTCATCATCGGCAAGAGTTTTTTTTGTTAATTTTTTTTAAAAACAATTGCCTTTTATTTATCTAACTTGAATTTTTTAGTTAGTGTATCACTATATCGATGAAATTCCGTAAATTCGCACATTGAATTAAAAAACAGTACAATGAGCACCAAATTCACAGAATATAAAGGATTGGATTTACCCAAGATTGCAGATGAAATGCTACAACATTGGAAAGAACAATCAATTTTTGAAAAATCGATTACTTCTCGTGAAGGCAATCAACCGTTTGTGTTTTTCGAAGGACCACCTTCGGCGAATGGTCAACCGGGTATTCACCACGTGATGGCTCGTGCTATTAAAGATATTTTTTGTCGTTACAAAACACAAAAAGGATTCCAAGTGAAGCGTAAAGCAGGTTGGGATACGCACGGTTTACCTGTGGAATTAGGTACCGAAAAAGAATTAGGTATTACAAAAGAAGACATCGGTACTAAAATTTCTGTAGAAGAATATAACGAAGCGTGTAAACGTACCGTTATGCGCTATACAGATCTTTGGAACGATTTAACAGAGAAAATGGGATATTGGGTAGATATGGAAAATCCGTACATTACCTATAAACCAAAATACATGGAAACGGTTTGGTGGTTGTTGAAGCAAATCTACAACAAAGATTTACTTTACAAAGGATATACCATTCAGCCGTATTCACCAAAAGCAGGAACCGGACTTTCTTCTCACGAAGTAAATCAGCCAGGTTCTTACCGCGATGTTACCGATACAACCATTGTTGCGCAATTCAAAACTATTGAGGAGTCGTTGCCAGATTTCTTAAAAGGTTTTGGGCCTATCGATATCATGGCTTGGACCACTACGCCTTGGACGTTACCAAGTAATACGGCATTAACAGTTGGACCAAAAATCGATTATGTTTTAGTAAAAACATTCAACCAATATACCAATCAGCCAATTAATGTAATCTTAGGAAAACCATTAGTTTCAAAACAATTTGCAGGTAAATTCTTCGCTGTTGAAACACAAGAAGAATTAGCTAATTATAACGAAGGTGATAAAAAAATTCCTTATTTGGTTGTTGCAGAATGCAAAGGTGCTGATTTAGTAGGTATTCGTTACGAGCAATTATTGCCTTACGCATTGCCTTTTGAAGATGCTGATAAAGCTTTCCAAGTAATTCCTGGTGATTTCGTAACGACCGAAGATGGTACGGGTATCGTTCACACAGCCCCAACTTTTGGTGCAGATGATGCTAAAGTAGCGAAAGATGCTGGTGTGCCACCAATGTTGGTTTTAGACGAAAATGGTAACGCAGTTCCTTTGGTAGATTTACAAGGTCGTTTTGTTGCACAAATGGGCGATATGGCTGGTAAATATGTTAAAAATGAATATTACAACGAAGGCGAAGCTCCAGAAAAATCGGTAGATGTAGAAATTGCAATCCGATTGAAAGAAGAAAACAAAGCCTTTAAAGTAGAAAAATATGTCCACAGTTATCCACATTGTTGGCGAACTGATAAACCAATTTTGTATTACCCATTAGATTCTTGGTTCATCAAAGTTACAGAAGTTAAGGATCAAATGTTTGAACTGAACGAAACCATCAATTGGAAACCAAAAGCTACCGGAGAAGGTCGTTTTGGAAATTGGTTGAAAAATGCCAACGATTGGAACTTATCGCGTTCACGTTATTGGGGAATTCCATTGCCAATTTGGAGAACAGAAGACGGAACAGAAGAAATTTTAATTGGTTCGGTTGAAGAATTAGTTACAGAAATACAAAAATCGATCGCAGCAGGTATTCAAGTCGATAACCCATTCGAAACGTTTGTGGTTGGAGACATGACTGAAGAAAATTATGATAAAATCGATTTACACAAAAATGTAGTAGATCAAATTGTATTGGTTTCGCCTTCAGGAAAACCAATGAAGCGTGAAGCGGATTTAATCGACGTTTGGTTCGATTCAGGTTCAATGCCTTATGCACAATGGCATTATCCATTCGAAAACAAAGAAATGATCGATAACAATGAAGCGTTTCCAGCAGATTTTATCGCAGAAGGAGTAGATCAAACGCGCGGATGGTTTTATACATTGCACGCTATCGGAACATTGGTTTTTGGGCAAAATGCGTATAAGAATGTAGTTTCGAATGGTTTGGTTTTAGATAAAAACGGACAGAAAATGTCGAAACGTTTAGGAAATGCTGTAGATCCTTTTACAACATTGGCTGAACACGGACCAGATGCAACGCGTTGGTACATGATTTCGAATGCAAATCCGTGGGATAACTTAAAATTCGATTTAGAAGGAATTACAGAAGTACGTCGTAAGTTTTTCGGAACTTTATACAATACGTATTCGTTTTTCTCTTTATATGCAAATATTGATGGATTTACGTATAGCGAAGCTGAGGTTCCTTTAGCAGATCGTCCTGAAATCGATCGTTGGATTTTATCAGAATTAAATTCGTTAATCAAATTCGTAGACGACGCTTACGAAGATTACGAGCCAACAAAAGCTGCACGTGCAATTTCAGATTTCGTACAAGAAAATCTTTCCAACTGGTATGTGCGTTTGTGTCGCCGCCGTTTCTGGAAAGGTGAATACGCACAAGATAAAATAGCAGCTTACCAAACTTTATATACATGTTTGATAACTGTAGCTAAATTATCTGCGCCAATCGCACCGTTTTTTATGGACAGGCTTTACAAAGATTTAACGCAAGCAACATCTAAAGAGACTTTTGAATCTGTACATTTAGCCAATTTTCCAATTTACAATGAAGAGATTGTTGATAAGTATTTGGAAAGTAAAATGGAGAAAGCGCAAATTGTATCCTCTTTAGTATTATCATTGCGCAAGAAAGAAATGATTAAAGTGCGTCAGCCATTACAAAAAGTGATGATTCCTGTTTTAGATGATAAGCAAAAGGCAGAAATAGAAGCAGTTGCAGATTTAATCATGGCAGAGGTAAATGTGAAAGAAATAGAGTTGATGGACGATGCATCAGGTGTTTTGGTTAAGCAAATTAAACCAAACTTTAAGGTGTTGGGGCCTCGATTTGGAAAAGATATGGGATTGATTTCTAAAGAAATTCAACGTTTTTCTCAGGAACAAATCAATGAAATTGAGAAAAACAACGAGATTTATTTGGAGGTTTCCGGAAATAACATTAAATTAACACTCGAAGAGGTAGAGATTTCTTCTCAAGACATCGAAGGTTGGTTGGTTGCAAATGCAAATGGAGTAACAGTTGCTTTGGATATAACCATCACAGAAGAGTTAAAGAACGAAGGAATTGCGCGCGAGTTAGTCAACAGAATCCAGAATATTAGAAAAGACTCTGGCTTTGAAGTGACTGATAAGGTGAAAGTGAAAATGCTTAAAAACGAAAGTGTAGAGCAAGCAGTTAATAAAAATTTAGAATACATTAAAACAGAGACGCTAACAGATTCATTAACCTTTGTTGAACAATTAGAGAATGGTATAGAAATTGAATTTGATGATATAAAAACCAGGATAATTGTTGACAAATAAATTGATTAGTTATGGAAAAAGAGTATGTGCAAATAAAATATTCAGACGCCGAATTAGCAGAATTTAAAGAGTTGATTTTAAAGAAAATCGACAAGGCACAGGCAGATTTAGAGCTGATTAAAAGTGCGTATATGAACGATTTAAATAATGGAACCGATGACACATCGCCAACATTTAAAGCATTCGAGGAAGGGAGTGAAACGCTTTCTAAAGAAGCAAATTCACAATTGGCAATCCGAATGGAAAAGTTCATCCGCGATTTAAAGAACGCACTAATTCGTATTGAAAACAAAACCTACGGAGTGTGTCGTGTAACGGGGAAATTAATCGAAAAAGAACGATTGAAGTTGGTTCCGCACGCCACCATGAGTATGGAAGCAAAATTACGACAACGCTAAATGATAAAACGCTCTTAATTAAGAGCGTTTTTTGTTTAAAATGACTTACATTTGTGCTCGAATTAAGAAGAATAACAATATGTCGTTTAAAAAAGCGTTGATTTTTGCACTCATAATCCTTGTAATTGATCAGGTTTCAAAAATATATATAAAAACCCATTTTGCCTTGGACGACTTCATAATGGTGAACGGATGGGATTGGTTTCAAATTCGGTTTATTGAAAACGAAGGAATGGCTTGGGGAGTAAAATTACCAGGCGATTATGGGAAATTATTACTTACAAGTTTTAGAATTGTCGCTGTAGGAGGTATTTTTTATTGGCTGTATGATTCCGTTAAAAAGAAAGGGTCTACGACTCTTATTGTCGCCATTTCATTGATTTTAGCTGGAGCTTTGGGGAATATCATCGATTCAGTTTTCTATGGTGTAATATTTAACGACAGTCATGGTCAGGTGGCTACAATGTTTAGTGATGAACCTTATGGAACTTGGTTTCATGGAAAGGTGGTAGATATGTTTTATTTTCCTTTATGGGAAGGATATTTACCGCAATGGCTCCCGTTTTGGGGAGGTGATTACTTCCGATTTTTTAATGCGATTTTCAACGTTGCTGATACCGCAATCTCTATCGGAGTAGGATTATTGATTCTCTTTAATAGAAGTGTATTCAAATAAAAATCCTGCCTAAGCAGGATTTTATTTAACAAACTAACTGAAATTAAACTTTCTTTTTCATAGATACTTAACATACATCAATTATCGTGCCAAGTTTTGTTTTTAGTTGATTTCAGTCAAAAATACTTGTTTAGGTTGACGTACTTTTTTCATTCCTTGTAACCAATCGCCTTCATTTGCTCGGTAACCCAGCGCTAAAAGAGCCTGTGATTTGAGTCCCTTTTCTTTCAAACCTAATAATTCGTCTAATTCTTCACTGTTGAAGCCTTCCATTGGTGTTGCATCTACATTTTCTAACGCAGCAGCAACAATAGCGGTTCCAAAACCAATATAAGCTTGTTTGCCTGTATGGGCAACTTGTTGTTCTTCGGTCATTGCGAATAATTGAGCTTTTAATGTGTTTTTGTACTCTTCAGTTCCGTTTAATGGCAATCCTCTTTCTGTATTCATGTGGTCAAAAATAGCATCAATACGATCATCGGTATATTTATCCCAAGAAGCAAATACTAAAACATGTGAACCATCAACTATCTGTGATTGACCAAAAGCGATCGGTTGAATTTTTTTTCTTAATTCTTCATTGCTGATTGAAATGATTTCAAAAGGTTGAATTCCTGATGAGGTAGGAGCTAAATGTGCAGCTTCTATAATTTTATTTACTTTTTCTTCTGCTACTTTTTCTCCATTCATCTTTTTTGTAGCATATCTCCAATTTAAAGCATTTATTAAATCCATAATACATTATATTTATTTTCTGCAAAGTTACGTTTATCTATGCCCAAAACAAATAATGTAGATTAACAAACACAGTTGTTATCTCAATAAAAAGAGAAGAAAAATAGTAGGTATAAAATAAATAACGATGGTACGGGCGCCGTCGTAATCCTTAGCAAGTCGTTGTCCTAGCAATAATAATAAAAGTGTTAAGCTTGAAAATGAGGCGCTTAAAAAAGCAAAATCAGTAGAACCGTTATTAAACAATGCTGCGATGCCTATTATTGCAAATGCTCCAGCTAAAATTTCTAAAATCAATATAATTGCTAACGAAAAAGGAACTTTATCTGCCAGAAAAGTTTTAGAAAAATGCGATTTTAACCAGGAAACATTGCCTTTCCAGTCGGTTATTTTATCGTAACCCGATTGTAGAAATGTGATGCCTAAAAAGGATAAAATGATGATTTCTAAAAGATGATTCATTTTTCTTGTGATTTATCAATAGTTGGTGTAAATGTATAAATATTTTTTGGTGTTATACAATAATCAAGTCGAATATCATGTTCTTCAGCTTCGCTGATTTCATTTTCAGCTTCAAAAAAAGACAATCCAATTTTTAGGGTTTCGGGTCTACATTCTGATAAAAAAACATCATAAAAGCCTTTGCCGTATCCTACTCTGTTTCCTTTTTTATCGTAGGCCAATAATGGAACGAAGACCACATCAATGATTTGATTGTCAACGATAATTCCGTTCTCAGGTTCCGGAATATTCCACTGATTTTTTTTAATAATAACATTGTCTGTCAGTAGTACATTAATCATCCTCAAAGTATCAAACTCAGTTCTCGATAGAATGATGTTTTTATCCTTCCCGCTAAGAATGTGAAGTAAAAAATCGGTTTGCACTTCTTTGTGTTCTTCAATACTTAAAAAAACATGGTAATTTTCATGCTGCCAAATAGGTAGTTGTAAGCATTGATTAGCAATTTGAAGGCTTAAATCTTCAATAGATTCAAAATTCAATTCGTTTCTTAGTTGTTTGTATTTTTTGCGTAATTCTTTTTTTGTCATCATTCTAAAACTGTTGAAATGTGATAAACGGCATCGCCTTGAAACACAATTGCTGCTTGGTTTATACAAATAATATAACCGTCGTTCGGTGCAAAAACCGCTTCTTCAACCGAGCCATACGGATCTGTTATTTTTCCTAATTCATCACCTTTTTTTACAAATGTACCGTTGCTCACAAAATTATGTAACATTCCAGAATATTGTGCTCTAATCCAAAGTGAATTGGCAATTCGAATCATGGGATGCACTGGTAATTGCGTGCTAAATTTCTTGTCTAACATATTGAGACTGTTTAGGAAACGTATCGTTCCTTGAATACCTTTTTGAACCACCGAAGCATCAATATCCATTGCTTTTCCGCCTTCAAATAACAAGTATTTTACTTCAGATAAATCACAAGCTTCTCTAAATGAGCCGCTAATGTTTGAAGAATACAATAGAAACGGAGCCGAAAATGCTTCAGCAAGTTTCAGTAACTCCTTGTTTTCTGGTTCGATACGTATCTGAGGAACATTGAACCGGCCACGACCGCCAGAGTGAAAATCTATCACGTAATCTATATGTGGAATAATGTCTTCCATAAGCCTATATGCGAATCTGCTAGCTAACGAACCATTGATCGAACCAGGGAAAACCCTGTTTAGATCTCGACCATCAGGAAAGTTTCGATCTTGATTTACAAATCCAAAAACGTTGATCAGCGGAATGCAAATAATAGTACCGCACGCAGGATAGTTGATTCCTTCACGAATAATTCTTCGAATGATTTCAATTCCAGTTAATTCATCGCCATGCAATCCTGCAGAAAGTAAAACAGTTGGTCCGTCATAAATAGAACGCGATACTATAATCGGAATATTTAAGTCGGTCATAGTGTGAAGTTTGGCGATATTTAAATGAATGATTTTAGTTTCGCCAGGAATGATTTTTTTGTCTAATAAGACCAGTTCTGTATTTGCTATTTCCATAAAGTCTGTGCAATCTATCTTGGATAACGAAGATAATATAAAATCTTAGATTAACTTTGTAAAAATGATGAGGAAATGGAAGAACCAACAAATTTAGATCTTCAATTAAAAACTTTGCCTGAATCCCCTGGTGTTTATCAGTATTTTGATAAAGACAACAAAGTGCTGTATGTAGGTAAGGCAAAAAATCTAAAAAAAAGAGTGTCTTCGTATTTTAACAAACAGCATGATATTGCGAGAATTAATGTCCTGGTAAAGAAAATTGTTAACATCAAACACATTGTAGTAGAAACAGAAATGGATGCTTTGCTACTCGAAAATAGTTTGATTAAAAACCTCCAGCCACGATATAATATTTTGTTGAAAGACGACAAAACATACCCGTGGATTTGTATAAAAAACGAACGATTTCCAAGAGTATTCCCTACAAGAAACCTTATTAAAGACGGTTCAGAATATTTTGGACCTTATACGAATGTTAAAGTGATGTACGCCTTGTTGAATTTGATTCGTGAATTGTATCCTTTGCGGACCTGTTCGTACGATTTATCTCCAGAAAATATTAAGAATGAAAAATACAAAGTCTGTTTAGAGTATCATATTGGTAATTGTTTGGGCCCTTGTGAAGGTTTGGAGAATGAAGAAGCGTATCTGCGTAAAATTCAAGCTATCAGAGCCATTTTAAAAGGCGATTTTAAAGATAATCTTCGTGAATTTAAAACGCTGATGCTCAAGTATGCTGAAGAAATGCGCTTCGAGGAAGCACAAGCCATGAAAGAAAAAATGGAGCTTTTGCAGCATTATCAAGCAAAATCTACGGTAGTTAGTGCAAAGATCTCAAATGTAGATGTTTTTTCAATTGTATCAGATCAAGGAAGTGCTTATATCAATATGCTGCAAATTAAAAACGGAGCTGTTATTCGTTCGCATACTTTAGAATTCAAAAAGAAGTTGGACGAAACCGATGAAGAATTGTTGACGCTTGGAATTGTTGAACTTAGAAATCGCTTTCAATTAAATTCAAAAGAGATCATCGTTCCATTTAAGGTGGATTTAGGCGAAGGTTTAAAAATTACCATCCCAAAATTAGGCGACAAAAAGCAATTGTTAGATTTATCAGAACGCAATGCACGTTACTACAGGATGGATCAGTTGAAACAACTAAAGATAGTAGATCCAGATCGACACACAAAACGCATCATGGCACAAATGAAATTGGATTTACGATTAAGCGTCGAACCAAGACACATTGAATGTTTTGATAATTCTAATATTCAAGGAACAAATCCAGTGGCCGCTTGTGTGGTTTTTAAAGACGGAAAACCAAGTAAAAACGACTACCGCCATTTTAATATCAAAACGGTTGAAGGACCTGATGATTTTGCTTCGATGGAAGAGGTGGTTTATAGACGCTACAAAAGATTGTTGGACGAAAATCAACCTTTGCCCAATTTAATCATCATCGATGGCGGAAAAGGACAGTTAAATTCTGCTTTAAAAAGTTTAGAAAGCTTAAATTTAAGAGGGAAAATAGCAATCATTGGAATAGCTAAACGTTTAGAAGAATTATTTTATCCAGACGATCCCGTTCCTTTGTATTTAGACAAAAAGTCGGAGACCTTAAAAATAATCCAACATTTGAGAAACGAAGCTCATCGATTTGGAATTACTTTTCACAGAAATCAACGCAGTAAAAATGCGATAGATAGCGGTTTGACTAAAATTCCAGGAATTGGCGAAAAAACTATGGAAAAACTACTGAAAGAGTTCAAGTCGATTAAGCGCTTAAAAGAAATGCCCATGGAAGCTATAGAAAAGGTGGTAGGGAAGAGTAGGGCAGAGAAAATAATAACACATTTCAAAGATGAAAAATAGGTAAATTGATGTGTGTTTGTAGATTTTAGTTATTTAGATTTGTTTTAAAAAACCTAAAACCAAAGCAAGGTCATCTAGTTTTATATTAGTACCTTTGTGATAAATTTTGTGAAGAAAATGAATTTTGATATACATAAAATACGTGAAGACTTCCCGATACTTCAACAACAAGTCAACGGAAAACCATTAGTGTATTTTGACAACGGTGCTACTTCTCAAAAACCCCAAGTAGTGATAGATGCCGAAGTACATTATTACAGTAAAATCAATGCAAATATCCATAGAGGGGTGCATCATTTAAGCCAGGTTGCAACGGATGCTTACGAAGAAGCAAGAGTAAAAATTCAAAAACATCTTAATGCAAAGAATAGTTTGGAAGTGCTTTTTACGGCAGGAACAACCCATGGAATTAACTTGGTGGCAAGCGGTTTTTCAAAACTTCTTCAGCCAGGAGACGAAATTATAGTTTCGCATTTAGAACATCATTCCAATATTGTTCCTTGGCAAATGGCTTGTGAGATTTCAGGAGCTGTGTTAAAAGTAATTCCAATGTTAGAAGACGGTTCTCTAGATATCGATGCTTATTCTGCATTGCTAAATCCAAAAACAAAAATTGTAACGGTTAATCACATTTCAAATGCACTTGGAATTATCAATCCGATAAAAGCAATCATTGATAAAGCCCACGAATTTGGAGCTGCGGTTTTGATTGATGGCGCACAGGCTGTTCCGCATTTAAAACCAGACGTGCAAGCATTGGATTGTGAGTTTTATGTTTTTTCAGGACATAAAATGTGTGGTCCCACCGGAACTGGAGTTTTGTACGGAAAAGAAGAATGGCTTAATAAACTACCTCCGTATCAAGGTGGTGGAGAAATGATAAAGGAAGTTACGTTTGAAAAGACGACTTATGCATGTCTGCCACATAAATTTGAAGCAGGAACGCCAAATATTGCGGGTGGTATTGTTTTAGGAGTAGCTGTGGATTACTTAAATTCTATAGGTTTTGAAAAAATAGAAGCTCATGAACGAGAATTGTTGCATTATGCAACAGAACAGCTAAGCCTGTTAGAAGGGATTCAATTTTATGGAACTCATTCAAATAAAACATCTGTTATCTCGTTCAATTTTGAAGGGATTCATCCTTACGATATTGGTGCCATCATAGACAAAATGGGAATTGCTGTTCGAACAGGACATCATTGCGCACAACCTATTATGAATTATTTTGAAATTTCCGGAACCGTTCGAGCTTCGTTTGCGTTTTATAATACAAAAGAAGAAATCGACCGTATGATTGAAGCGTTGAAAAAAGCCTTAAAAATGCTTCGTTAAAACAAATTTTACATGAGTACGATAAAAGAAAGACAAGAAGAAATAATTGACGAGTTTTCTATGTTTGATGATTGGACCGAGCGCTATGAATACATTATAGATCTTGGAAAATCATTGCCTTTGATAGATGAGCAATACAAAAAAGAAGAGAATCTAATCAAAGGATGTCAATCACAAGTGTGGTTACACGCAGAAAAAGTAGACGATAACGTGGTTTTTACTGCAGATAGCGATGCTATTTTAACCAAAGGAATTATTGCGGTTTTGGTTCGAGTGTTCTCTAATCAGAATCCAGAAGAGATAATGAATGCCGATATGTCGTTTATAGATGAAATCGGTTTGAAAGAACATTTATCTCCTACGCGAGCCAATGGTTTGGTGTCCATGATGAAACAAATAAAACTTTACGCAATTGCTCTTCAATCAAATCAATAAATTATGGAAGAACAAATAGACATGACCGAATTGGGCGAAAATATTGTAAAAACTTTAAAAACTATTTTTGACCCGGAAATCCCTGTAGATATTTATGAATTAGGGTTGATTTATGATGTCTTTGTAAATGAAGACAGAGATGTGAAAATCTTAATGACATTAACTTCACCCAACTGCCCGGTTGCGGAAACTTTACCGATGGAAGTACAAGAAAAAGTAAAATCTATCGATATGGTTAAAGAGGTGGAAGTTGAATTGACTTTTGATCCACCTTGGGACAAAGATATGATGAGCGAAGAAGCGAAATTCGAATTGGGAATGTTGTAATTATGGAAAAAGAAATCGTTAATAAAGTAGCCCAAAGTAGCTTGATGATTTTTGATTTAGAAGATTATTATCCTAAGGAGACTCGAACAAATATCGATATTTCTCAATGGTTATATGAGGGTTTTATATTGAAAGAGAAAGAATTTCGTGCAGAGTTACAATCTATTGATTGGAGTGTTTATCAGGATCATTTGGTTGCAATCAATTGTAGTACAGGTGCTATCTTGCCTTCTTGGACCTTCATGTTGGTTTCGTCTTACCTTCAGCCTTATGCGAAAATGGTCGTTCAAGGCAATCTTCATCAATTAGATCTTGCGTTTTATCAAAAAATAATAGATACATTAGATTTTTCAATTTATCAAGATAAGCCTATCATAATAAAGGGTTGTGCTAAAAAGCCCATTCCCGAAGAAGCTTATGCGATGGCAACTCAGAAAATGATGAATTATGCACGATCGATTATGTTTGGCGAAGCATGCTCATCAGTACCAATATACAAAAGGAAAAAATAGAAAAGGTATGAAAAAAAGTCTAGCATTAGGAATGCTTTTCTTATCACAGTCTTTCCAAGCACAAGAAGCCGAAGTTGTTAAAGACAGTGTTTGGACAAAAAAAGGAAATATTGCTGTTTTGGGAAGTCAGTCAAGTTTTTCTCAATGGCAAGCTGGTGGTTCTAATAACCTGGCTGTCAATGGATCTTTGAATTATGATATCAACTACAAAAAAGGCGATTGGACTTGGGATAACAAGTTTATTGCCATGTATGGTGTCAATAAGTTAAAAGGCGAGAAACAAAAAAAGACAGATGACCGGCTGGAAATCAATTCAGTATTAGGAAAAAAAGCATCGGGCGATTGGTACTACTCTGCATTTTTAAATTTTAAAACACAATTTGATTCAGGTAACGATCCAGATAATTTAGAGCAAAAGATATCACACTTTATGTCTCCCGCATACTTACAGTTTGGTCCAGGTATGTTATGGAAGAAAAATGACAACCTAAAAGTGAATATTGCACCAGCAACTGCGCGTTTCATTTTTGTACATTCCCACTTTACCCAATTTGGTAATTCCTTTGGTGTTGAGCAAGGAGATTGGATGCGTTTTGAATTTGGTGCTTCTGTCAATGCCTACTATAAATTTGAGATAATGGAGAATTTCACAATTGAAAATATTCTAAGTTTTTACTCGAATTATTTAGATAAGCCCAAAAATATAGATGTGGATTATCAATTAAATGCAGTTTTGAAGGTAAATAAGTATATATCAACTAATTTGACCTTTCAGGCGCTTTACGACGATAATGCCTATAAAGGATTCCAAACAAGGCACACTTTGGGAGTTGGATTAAATTATTTGTTTTAATATTTGTATATAAAAAAAATAGTTTTATCTTTAGCGATTATTAATGTAATTTTAAGTTGTTATGTATAAAAAAATACTTTTCTTAACTCTACTTCTTGCGGGGTATGTTGGCTCGGCTCAAAGATTTGGAGACGATCACGAATGTTTCGATATTCACTTGAGGAATCTTCCATTTGAGCATGAACGAGACGCAGATTGTAATCTGATTGATGACGAGTATGTTGTGTGTCTGAATGAGACCGTTAACATCCAGCCTAGATTAGAGGTTGATTATTTAAATAAGACAGATAGATATACGGTAACTTCTAACGACTTTGACGAAGCTGTTTTTCCTTATGGACCTACAGCTCCTGGAACAGATATTTGGGGTATTAATGGACCAAATGTGACGTGGGACGACGCTAGTTCATGTGTGATCGATTTGCCTTTTAAGTTTTGTTTCTTCGATAAAACTTACGATCAATTTGTAGTTTGGTCAAATGGAATTTTAGTTTTTTATGACGGAACGCAAACTTGTCCAAATGGATCAACAAGACAGTCTTTTCCGCCTACTGGAGGGATAAATGACCCTACCATGCCGGCTTTTTATAGAGGAGGTGTTTTTGGAACGTATCAGCATACGCATTGGGCTTTAAATGCCACCCCCGAAGGAAGAATCTCATATCAAGTTTATGGAGATGCCCCTTGTAGAAAAATGGTAGTTACTTTTTATAACATGCCGCCTGCAGGTTTGTATCCAGATGATTGTCCACCACCGCAACCTTTACAACACCATCAAATTGTGTTGCACGAAACAACAAACGTAATAGACGTAAATATTATTCAGCATAACGCCTGCCCAGCAGATAGACCTTATGACGCTTCTGCTTTGCTTGGAATTCTTTCAGATACTGGAGCAGATTCGTACCAAGCACCAAACCGTGAATTTGGACCATGGGATGCACAAAGAGAATCTTGGCGTTTTGGACCAGCGGGTGATGAATTATATAGAGTTGAATACTATGTTGACAATGATTTAACACATGTGGTTCAAGGTACCGAGGATGATAAATCATTTGATGTAATGATTGATCGTAAGAAAAAAATCAGAGCAAGATTAGTAGTTGAAACTTGTGAAGAGGTATGGGATGAATCTTGGGACGTAAGCTTTAGACCGGCAATTGAGATTGATAAACTCGATTTGGAGCCAATTGTTTGTGATGCAGAACAAGAATCTTACGACTTAAATAAATTAGCGCAAATGATCCGTGACGGACAATCTGGATCTGGAGAAGGCGTGTCTTTATGTGAGGCTTTTAACGCATTAAACTTCGTATATTTTAGAAGTCTAGACGATGCAATGAATAGAGTAAATGAAGTGACAGGTGGAGAGGTGAGAGACTACCCGATTATAGAAGGTGAAAATAGAGTCTTTGTACGTGTAGAGCCTAGAGGTATCGAAATTCAAAAATGTTTTGAAATATTAGAAACTAATATCATAAAAGCACCAGTAGAAGTTATTGATAAAACACCAGTGTTTATTTGTAATGAATATACTTTGCCAGTCTTGAACAATAATGAGTATTATTATAAAATAGAGCGTCTAGACGAGTTTGCTGAATATGTAGTAAAGACTATTCCTGATGTTTATGAAAACATGAAGCTCAATGAACCAGGGTACTACACTGTATACGTTAAAACAGATAATCAATACGGGTGTGAGAATGTAAAATCATTCTTATTATACGTGGAAAATTGTAATTATCCAAAAGGAATTTCGCCTAACTTCGACGGTGATAATGATTATCTAGATTTGACGTATAATAACGTACAAGAGCTTAAGATATATAACCGTCACGGTAAGCTGGTTTATGAAGCAGGTGATACTTACAAGCGAGAGTGGGCCGGACAAGATATGAATGGTAATATATTGCCTTCTGGAACATATTTCTTGTATGTTAAAACTATAAATTATGAGTATCAAAACTGGATTCAGTTAATTTTCGAAGCTGAAAACTAATTTGCCTAATGTATCTTGATAATTTTTAAAAAGACAAAAAATGAGAAAAATATTTTATATCCTAACCTTTGTTTTTAGTACAAGTTTGTATGCTCAAGCTTCTATTGAAACGGATCAATTGTATTTAAAGTACGAAGCCGAATATCTCGATAATTCTGATAGAGCTAAATACGGAAGGGCTTATGAAGAGAGTGCAAGTGATTTCCAAATGAAATTTGGTGCCGATCAAAAAAGAATCAAAGCTTTTAATGAAAGTAAAGATAAAGAGCGTTGGCTACAGAGAAACTACTCTAAACTTTCTTTTGAATCTGCACAACAAGCTGTTGATTTATATAATAGCATGTTGACTAGTAAACAGAATTTAGATGCTGCAAATGACAGGTTGAAAGTTCTTTATGAAGAATTGAAAACTAAGTACGATCATGCATTGATATGGCAAACGTTGCAAAATAGAATAAAGCAACAACAGTAATAAAAAAAAAGAGGTGTTCATGAACACCTCTTTTTTTTATTCGTTATCATTTTCTGGATATTCTGGATAGAGAAAATCATTGTATGGAAAACGAGTGATATGAATTTCGCGAACAGCTTCGTAAACTTTCTGTTTTAATTCTTCTAAATTGTCCTTTTTTTCAGTCGCCGAAATAAAAACCGTACGTTCATCTCCCAATTTATTCATCCAGGTTTTTTTCCACTCTTCTATAGAATAGTGTTCTGAAGTTCGTTCAATTGTTAAGTCTTCCTCATCATATGGAGTAGGTTTATAAACGTCGATTTTGTTAAAAACCATCAAACTTGGTTTGTCATCGCTTTTAATTTCTTTCAAAATTTGTTGTACCGCCTCTATATGGTCTTCGAAGTCGGGATGAGAAATATCAACTACGTGGAGCAATAAGTCAGATTCCCTAACTTCGTCTAGAGTCGATTTAAAAGACTCGATTAATTGAGTAGGTAGTTTTCTAATAAATCCAACAGTGTCTGTTAATAAGAAAGGTAAATTTTTGATCACAACTTTGCGAACCGTGGTGTCTAATGTTGCAAAAAGTTTGTTTTCCACAAACACGTCGCTTTTGCCAAGCGCATTCATCAAAGTTGATTTTCCTACGTTGGTATAACCCACCAATGCTACACGAACCATTGCTCCTCTATTGCCTCTTTGAATGGCCATTTGACGGTCAATATTGCGCAGTTTTTCTTTCAAAAACGCTATCTTATCACGCACAATTCTTCGGTCGGTTTCAATCTCTCTTTCACCTGGGCCGCGCATTCCAATACCCCCTCTTTGACGCTCCAAGTGTGTCCACATTCCGGTTAATCTTGGTAGTAAATATTCAAATTGGGCCAGTTCTACTTGCGTCCTTGCGTAAGAGGTCTGTGCTCGTTGTGCAAAAATGTCTAGAATTAGATTAGTCCTGTCTAAAACCTTGCAGTCTAATAATTTTGACAGGTTTCTCTGTTGAGCTGGAGTTAACTCGTCGTCGAAAATTATAGTGTCTATATTATTCTCTTTCACATAGGTGTCTATTTCTTCTAGTTTTCCGGTTCCAACGAAAGTTTTTGGATTCGGTTGATCCATTTTTTGTGTAAAACGTTTGTGAACTTCAGCACCGGCAGTTTGAGATAAAAATTCTAATTCATCTAAGTATTCGGTAAGCTTCTCTTCCGTTTGGTTTTGAGTGATAACACCGACTAAAACGGCGTTTTCATAAGGAATAGTTTCTTTTTCTAACATTCAACTGGATTTGGAATTGATATATGTACAAAAATACTAATTTTGTGCGTATTTTCATCAAAAAAAATTTGATAGCAACTATTTTTTTTTTAATATTGAAGAAATTTTTGGGGATATTAAATTAATATTCCTATTTTAGTGTTTTTTTAAGAGATGTTAAGAAAAAGGTAAGTGTAGATTAAGTGAGAAAAAAGTCGAATTAAAATAAAATAGAATATATTTGTAATATAAATTCAGTCTTATGAAAATAAATAAAAGTATTGTTGCGGCAACCTGTGCTTTAATAGGTACGATAAACGGATTCTCTCAACAAGATCCACATTATACGCAGTACATGTACAATCAGAGTATTCTGAACCCAGCATACGCAGGAATTAATGATTATATGTCTACTGGAGTTTTATATAGAACACAATGGCAAGGCGTTGAAGGAGCTCCTAAAACAGCAACTGCATTTTTACATACTCCCATAGTTAAAAACTTGGGTGCCGGTGTTTCTTTCATAAACGACAATATTGGACCAGTAACCGAGAACAGTGTTTTTGTAGATGTTTCTTATACACTGCGTTTAGGACAAGGACATAGCTTAGCCTTTGGTGTTAAAGGAGGGGTTGCAATGCAAGAAATAGGATTGTTTAGTCAAATTAATCATACGTTGCCTGATCGAGGCGATTTTGCTTTTAATGAAGATACTAGTGAAACATTATTTAATATCGGAGCCGGTGCATTTTACTTTACCAATAAATACTATGTAGGTTTTAGTGTGCCTAACTTTATGCAAAATACTTATATTGAAAAAAACAACCATAAATTTGGTACAGATGTAGCTCATATGTTTCTTACAGGAGGTTATGTGTTTGACTTGAATTACGATTGGAAACTTAAACCTTCAACAATGCTGAAGATGGCTGTACAAAGCCCTGTTTCAGTTGATTTATCTTTAAACGCTTTTTACGCCGATAAAGTAGAGTTTGGAGTTACATATCGTTTACAAGATTCATTTGGTGCAATGGTAAATTATAGAGTCAACAATAAGCTACGTGTAGGTTATGCCTATGATTTTATTACATCCAAACTAGCACCTTATACCAATGGTTCGCATGAGGTTTTTGTATTATTTGATATTTTCTACAAGAAAAAAACTCACGCATCACCACGCTATTTCTAATTAAGTAAATATACATTATGAAAAAATTATACTTGTCATTATTATTGTTAGGAAGCTTTTACATTGGTCAAGCGCAACCCAACACAGCATATATTCACAATCCGCAAGAACGATTGAAACATGCCGACGAGCTCTTCAAGAGATTAGAGTATATCGATGCTATTGATCATTATACTAAATTGGTTCGAGGGGAGAAAACCGATAATTATGTTTTGTTGCAATTGGCAGAAAGTTATTACCATATTTTTAATACAGTAGAATCTGCAAAATGGTATGCAAAAGCCATTGAAGGCAACGCTAATCAAGATCCTGAAGTATATTATAAATATGCACAAATGCTAAAGGCTAGTGGACGTTATGCTTCATCTAATAAAATTATGAAGAAATTCGCGGACTTAAGACCAGAAGATTCGCGTTCAATTCAATTTTTACAAGATCCTGATTATATTCCAACATTACGCAGCCAAGAAGCTTTGTTTACCTTTGAAGATAGTAGAATGAACAATTCTCAGTTTTCTGATTTTGGTGGTATCTTAACTCATGAAGATAATATTCTTTATTTTGCTTCTGCACGTGACGAATCAAAAAGAAAGTATGGTTGGGACAATCAACCATTTTTGAATGTATATTCTGCTTCTTACATCGATGATGAAGAGAAGTTTAAAGATATTAAGCCTGTTGATGAGCTTAATACAAAACACCACGATGGACCTGTTACTATCACAAAAGACGGTCAAACAATGTTCTTTGCTACCGAAAGCTTTAGAGGTGGAAAATATGAGAGAGATCGTAAAAATCGTTTGAAAAAAGGAAGAGTTAGTGTGTACCGTGCAAAATACAACGGTAAGCGTTGGACTGATATCGAAGCGGTTCCTTTTAACTCAACAGAATACATGGTAAGTAACCCTGCAGTAACTCCTGATGGAACTAAATTGTATTTTGCGTCCGATATGCCTGGAACTGTAGGTGATATGGATATCTGGCGTGTGGATCTGAATGAAGATGGGACCTATGGAGAACCTGAAAATATGGGTACAATCATCAATACCGAAGGACGTGAGTCTTTCCCATTTGTTACAGAAGACGATAAACTAGTTTTCTCTTCCGATTCACATAAAGGTTTTGGTGGAATGGACTTGTATATGTTTGATCTAACTGATCCTAACGCAAAAGTTAGAAATATTGGAGATCCAATCAATACGGAAAAAGACGATTTTCACTTGTCTTTCTATCCTGAAAAAGGTGTCGGTTTCCTTTCTACAAATAGAGTAGGTAGAGACGATATTTATAAAGTACGTCCAGTATGTTTAACTGAATTGGTTATTACCGTGAAAGATGAAAAAACCGGTGCCATCATAAAAGATGCAGAGGTAGCTATCATGGATTACGACAAGAACATTATAGAAACTCGTTTTACAGACGCGTATGGTATCGTAAGATATGAAACAGACTGTAATAAAGTTTTTGAACTTCAAGTGGAATCTCAAGGTTATATTGGAAGAAACGTGGAGTTACAAAAATGGGGGCACGGAAAATATCCTATCGACGTAATTCTAAGACCAATCGAAATGATTATTGTTGACAAAGACAAAATTATTTTAGGTGATATTTACTTTGAATTCGACAAGTCAAACATCACACAACAAGGTGCATTTGAGTTGAATAAATTAGTTCAGATCATGCAACGTAACCCAGCAATGAGAGTGAAAATTGAATCGCATTCAGATAATAGAGGAAGCGATGCATACAACTTGAGACTGTCTGATCAACGTGCACAATCTACAAGACAATATGTAATCTCTAAAGGAATTGAAGCTTCACGCTTAGAAGCTAGAGGTTATGGAGAAAGTCAACCGAAAATAGATTGTGGAGAAAACTGTACAGAAGAACAACACGCAATCAATAGACGTTCTGAGTTTTTTATTATCGATAAATAAAATAGTAAAATACTAAATTAAAAGGCCTCGTTTCGAGGCCTTTTTTTGTTTAATTGATCTTTGGCACAGTAGTTGATATTATAGTGTTAAATGATAACAATTAAATACCGCTGTGATATGAAAATATTTAAACTCGCATTTATAGGAATGGCATTACTAGTAACAAGCTTCAGTTTTGCACAATACAACAGAGGTAATGCGACTGTTGTAGCACAGAATTATGATATATCTGATAACCTTGATTTACAAGCGGTGGCGTCTATTTTTGGTGAATCCAAAGATCTAGAAGATTTTGAGCGTCGATTGAACGACCCATCGATACAAATATCAAACTTAGATTTGAACAACGATAATTATGTAGATTATCTAAGAGTAATTGAAGTTGCAGAGGGCGATGCACGTATCATTATTATTCAAGCAGTCTTAGGTCAAGATTTGTTCCAAGACGTAGCAACCATTGAATTAGAACGTCAGCGCGATAGAACCGTCCATGTACAAATTGTAGGGAATTCATATATTTATGGTCCCAATTACATCTATGAGCCGTATTATTACGCACGTCCAGTGTTCTTTGATATGTTTTGGCTAGCTACATACCGCCCGTATTATTCGCCATGGTATTGGGGATATTACCCAACTTATTACAGCTATTGGCGTCCAATGCCGGTCTTTAGATACCACAGACATGTTCATACGTATGTAAATCCAAGAAATAGATACCGTTATACAGATAACCGTCGATTGGTACGCGCAGATAGAATGTATAGCAGCGTTAGAGGAAATGCTGTAGAGCGTCAAAATCCTAATCGTTCGTTTGTGAGTAGAAATGCAAATGCAACCAATCGTAGAGCTTTGGAAACTTCGCGTTCGACTAGAGCAAATAACCTAGAATCACGAGAAGGACGTTATAGCAGAGCTGCTTCAAGAGATAATATCAGCAGATCAACTGGGATGGATAGAAGTTCAAATGAAGTAAGTAGAAGTGCAACATTAAGTAATGACAGACAGTCAACTCGAGAGCGAGTTTCATCTCAAGAATTTTCTCGTGTTCGTGCAAATAACAGTGAATTGTCGCGTTCAACCAATAATGCTGTTGCGCCAAATAATAGATCAACAACTAGACAAAGCAATAGAGCTTTTAATAATAGTAATTCGACTATTACGCCTCAAAGACAATCAGCTCCTGCTTCGAATTCAAATTCTAGAATAGAGCGTTCTTCCAGAATATCATCGCAATCAAACAGAAGTTTCAACCAACCAACGAGATCTAGTTCAACTCCTACAATGCGTAGTTCGACCCCTACAATGCGTAGTTCGACCCCTTCATCAAGTAGAGGTTCTGGAGTTTCTGGAGGTGGAAGAAGTTCTGGAAATAGTTCTAGCAGAGGCGGAGGTAGATAATATAAAATTTAAAAATTGATACTAAATTAAATGAAAAAAACGAGTGTTATAAACAGCACTCGTTTTTTTATATACTTTAAGTAATTAAATGGTCTGATTTATATTAGAGATAAAACTTCATGTTTATTCTCCAAAGTAAATTATTCTCTTAGAGAAATAGGGCTTTTAGTTCTGTAGCATCTGCGGCTTGCATTTTTCCTGCTAACACCAAGCTAAGTTGTTTGCGACGTAGTGCCGCATCAAAACGTTTTTTCTCTTCCTCTGTCTCGGGAATTACAGGTGCAATTTCTATCGGAGTACCGGTTTCATCGACTGCTACAAATGTGTAAATTGCTTCATTCGCTTTTTGACGTTCGCCAGACTCGCGGTCTTCAATCCAAACATCTAAAAAAATCTCCATAGAAGTTCGAAAAGTGCGCGAAACTTTTGCTTCAATTGTAACTACACTACCCAAGGGGATACTTTTATTAAAAGCGACACTATTGACTGAGGCTGTTACGCAAATTCTTCGAGAATGACGGCGTGCAGTTATACTTGCTGCGCGATCCATACGTGCCAATAAATCTCCGCCGAATAAATTATTTAAAGGATTGGTTTCTCCTGGTAAAACCAAATCAGTCATGACTGTAAGTGAGTCTTTTGGGGTCTTAGGTTGCATCATTTTTAAATCAGAAATAATTAATTATTAAAAAAGAGGTTTTCAAACGAACCTCTTTTTTTTATTTTTCTACGTAAATCCATGCGTCTTGATTGACTTTTTCATGAATCAAACGAAGATCCTTGCGCGCTTCTTCTTGAGTAGCGTAGCTATTGTAGACAACATGGCGCATGTGATGTTTTGATTTGGATAGATATTTTGCGTTTATATAACCTTTCGCTTTTAATTCATCAGTCAAAATTTGAGCTTTTGCTTCAGTTTTAAAAGCACCAGCAACGATATGGAAAGGTTTGTCGGATTGAATAGTAACCTCTTTAACCTCGTTGATTTTTTCTTTAATTATTTTTGGAGCCTCAATTACAAAAGTCGCTTGTTGAAGTTTTTGTTCCAACTGGTTTTGTACTTCTTTTTCAATTGCTCCTTTTTGTTCTTTGTATACTTCGTAATCTTGATAAGTAGCATAAGAACCATAAATACCAACAGCAGCTACAACAATAGAAGCATATCGTAACCAATGAAGGTTTGGACGGCGTTTGCCTTTAGATATTTCCACAATTTTAGTTTGCTCTTCAGCGCGAGCAACTACAGAAGTTTGTACAGCTGTTAAACCAAAAGAGGTAGTAAGGTAATTGGTAGAGCCAATTGGTTCAAAAACAATTTTTTGTTCAATATTATGGCTTAATTCTCCGATGTTTTTTAGATAGACGGTTTCTTTTCGGTTTAAAGCTAACTTCCATTTGGCCACCTGTTCGTGAATAAGATTTAATGCTTCTCCAAATGAAATGTTTTCTTGTAGTGCAATATGATTTGCTAATAAACCATCGTTTTGTTGCAATAAGCTATTAAACAAAATCGTTTTTTTGGGAGGCGTAAACGCACCGCTGTTTTCATTTATGCGTGCAGAAATCGTTTCGGTAACAAATGCCCCAAGTCCCGGTACCATTACGCATTGGTAACGATATAGTAAAGCTGAAATATGTTTCTCAATCATCATATAGCAAAAATAAACATTCAAGAACAGTTAGAACAATTTTTTTACAAATGTTATCAACAATTTTTTTGGGTTGTTAATTACTTTTTACTCATTCTCAAAGATAAAAAAAAGTCTTATATTTATCTAGTTGATATTCGGAAAATTATGAAAAATGAAACTTTAATTGCTTATCTCAAGTTATTGGCGTGCGAAGGTATTGGTGTGCTGAATGCTCGTAGATTGATAGAACATTTTCAATCGATCACAGCTATTTTTGATGAAGACCAAAAATTTGACTCTTTTGAAAATCCAGTATTAGAAAAACGGTTTAAAGCGGCGATTAAAGAGTTGGATATGGGGTTGGTTGAAGAAGAGTTGCAGTTTATTCTAGACGAGAAGCTGAAAGTTGTAGGAATTCTAGATGCAGATTATCCTAAGCTCCTAAAAGAATGTCCCGACGCGCCAATCGTTTTGTTTTACAAAGGGGATTTGACACTTTTGACTCAAAAATCAATTGCAATTGTGGGTACTAGAAAGATTACTACTTATGGGAAAAAGGTGATGCAAGATTTTATTGAAAAGATTGCGATCTATCAACCAACATTGATCAGTGGAATGGCTTATGGTGTAGATGTGAATGTCTACCATTTGGCCAAAAAGAACGATTTACCATCCGTGGCAGTAATGGGGACAAGTTTTAAAAAGTATTATCCAAAATCACATTCAAAATATTATCATGAATTAGAAGAAAACGGTTTGATCCTTTCTGAATACGCTGGATTTAATAAATTGGTCCCTGAGCTTTTTCTACGAAGAAATCGTATCATAGCAGGATTAACCAAAGCAACTGTTATTATTGAAAGTGCAGAGAAAGGAGGTTCGCTTTCGACGGCTTTTTTTGCCAATGATTATAATAGAGAAGTTTATGCAATTCCAGGTCGGACTACCGACGAATTTAGTAAAGGTTGTCTACGATTGATACAGCAAAATCGCGCACAACTATTGTTTGATTTAGAGCCGATGTTTTTTGAATTAGGTTGGTCTTCGTCTAATAAAGTACTTATGAATGATGCGCCCAAAGCCGTTTTGAATTTAGAAAGCTTTTCTCCAACGGAACAGGCTATTTTAAAATGTTTAGAAAAAGGAAGTCAACATATCGATGATTTGGCTTTTGAAACAGCACTAGACATGTCTGTTTTGAACGCAGAGCTGATGATGTTGGAGTTGAATGCTGTTATTGAAGCTTTGCCTGGAAAAACATTTCAATTGAAATAAAAAACCATGACATAATCGTCATGGTTTCATATCTTAATATCCCATTTTTTCTCTCACTCGTTTTAATGTGGCATTGGCAGTAATTGCAGCTTTTGCAGCACCTTCGTTAAGCAAACGATCCACTTCATCTAGATTGTTGATATAATAGGTATATTTTTCACGTACATCTTTAAATTTATCGCAGATCAATTCAAATAAGGCTTGTTTAGCATGTCCGTATCCATAATTTCCACCTTCGTAGTTAGCTCGCATCTCTGCTGTTTGTGCATCTGTAGCCAGAAGTTTATAAAGCGCGAATACGTTGCATGTATCTGGGTTTTTTGGCTCTTCTAACGGAGTGGCGTCTGTTACAATTGCCATTATTTGTTTGCGCAGCTTTTTATCATTTTCAAAAATGTTGATAAAGTTATTGCGCGATTTACTCATCTTTTCACCATCGGTTCCAGGAATGATCATCGAATCTTTTCCAACTTTAGCTTCTGGCAACACAAAGGTTTCACCCATTTGATGGTTAAAACGAGAAGCTACGGAACGCGTAATTTCTAAATGTTGTTCTTGGTCTTTTCCAACAGGAACAATCTCTGCATCATAAAGCAGTATATCGGCGGCCATCAACATGGGATAAGTAAACAAACCTGCATTTACATCATCCAAGCGATCTGATTTGTCTTTGAATGAATGAGCTAAAGTTAATCTTTGGAATGGAAAAAAACAGCTCAAGTACCAAGTAAGTTCACAGGTTTGTGGTACACTAGATTGCTTGTAAAAAGTAACTCTACTGGTGTCTAATCCACAAGCCAGCCAAGTGGCAGCCACACTATATGTATTTTCTTTTAATGTTTTTGCGTCTTTAATTTGAGTAGCAGAATGCAAGTCGGCTATAAATAAGAACGTCTCATTTTCGGGATGGTTTGCCATTTCAATTGCCGGCAAAATCGCTCCCAAAAGATTTCCTAAGTGTGGGGTTCCAGTACTTTGAACTCCTGTTAATACTTTTGCCATTTTATCGAATATTATTTTTTACAAATTTAAAGTATTCTGTTCTGGTTGTAAAATTTATTTTATTTAATAAATTGCAAGGTGAAATAAAACATATAATGTTGCTTAAAAAAGTTGCTTGGTTTTTGTGGAAAATTTGGTTTTATACCCTGATACTAATTGTAATAGTGGTGCTTTCTCCTTTTTTAATTATTTCACTTTCAACGGAAAAGTTCTACCGTTTCTTCTTTATTTTGGCGAGGATTTGGGCGCATCTTGTATTTTACGGGATGGGATTCAGCAAGAAAATTGTAATAAAGCAACAATTCGATCCTAAGAAAAGCTACATGCTCACGGCAAATCACACATCGATGATGGATATTATGTTGATGTTGATTTTGGTGAAAAACCCATTTGTATTTGTAGGGAAAAAAGAATTAGCGAAACTTCCAATTTTTGGTTATTTTTATAAAAAAGCTTGTATTTTGGTCGATCGCTCCAGTGCTGTTAGTCGAAGAAAAACCATGATCGCAGCCGCAGAAAAGTTGGCGAGCGGTCTAAGTGTTTGTATTTTCCCAGAAGGAGGTGTCCCGCAAGATGAAACGATAATATTGGATGAATTCAAAGATGGTGCTTTTCGTTTAGCCATTGATTTTAGTATACCAGTTGTTCCGATGACTTTTGTAGGTTTAAAAGAAATGTTTCCTTTTCGATTTTTTGCCGGCCGCCCAGGAAAAGTATTGGTTTACCAACATCCGTTCGTAGTAACAAAACAATTAACTCAACGTGACAAACCTGAACTCAAAAGAGAGGTAAGGGAAGCGATTTTGGAACCTCTGTTGGATCAACCTTCTTCTGATTCCAATCCAATTTTAGAAAAAAGAATTAGTGGTGATGAGTAGTATTACTGTTGTATTCTAAAATTCGCATGTTGTGTTGCCGTGAAATAATCGCAAAAAACTTGATGAATTGGTTCATTGGTGTGAGAAGCTTTAATGCCTAACTGAAAATACAAATCTAAAATTTTGTGGGCCATTTCAGAAACTAGTTGTTTGCCAAACTGATGAATTTCTGTCTGTATTTCAATAATAACTTCTTCGTTCTTTTCTAGTAAGTGTTCTACTTTATCAGCAAAAAAATAAATTTTATTTTCATTGTCTTGGAGTTCATTTTTGAATCTGGATAAATCTAAATTCGGGCGGATTTTTTCTGCTTCTTCTAAAAAATGTTTTCCCATACCAATATAGTTGATCAATAAGGTTAAATCGGCAAATGTTTGAAAAGGAATTCTGTCTAAAACAGCATCGGTGTAAAATTCGTTGTAGACAAAGCTATGAGATGCATCAACTAAGACGTTTTTCACTTTAAATGAATAGGTTCCGGTGGCTTTCATTCCCATTGCTTGCCAGTCGGGTAGTATTTCAACCTGTTCTTTTGGAATTATAAATGAGCGAATCATAGAATTACCGTCTCTATCCAATAGTTCTTTTCCGTTTTCTGTAAGAATTGCGTTAAGTGTAAAATGACTTAAATAAGGCGCACCCGTTGCAAAACGCCAAGTACCGTTGATTAAAAAATAGTTGTCTTTTTTTTCGGCGATTCCGCCTATCATCCCGCTGCCTCCAAAACAACTTGTTTGTTCTTTAAAGAGTTGTTCGGCTATTTCAGGTATTAAATTACGGGAAAAGTAGTTTGCTCCAGCACACAAAGTAACCATCCAACCTAAACTTCCATCGATTTCGGCTAACTTATTTAAAAGCTGTAGTCCTTCTTTAAACGATAATCCTAATCCAGAATAGCGTTTTGGAACCCAAATTTGAAACCAACGTTGTTCAAAAATATATTGAAGTACCTCGTTTGGAATTTGTTGAGCATTGTATAGTTTATCTCTTAAATCGGCCTTAAGCATTTTGTTGTTCGTTAAAGATTTTATACCAGTTGCGGTAGCCAAAAATAGCCACGATGAATAAAAACGCAGTCAGAGCGGCATAGAGATACAAGTCTTTGTGAATCAATAAGGGGACAGCTAAAAAATTGCTGATATTAAGTAAAATCCAATTTTCTATTTTACGCTTTGCCATCAACCACATTCCCGCCCATGCAAAAGCTGTTACAGAGGAATCCCAAAGAGGAACATCGCTGTCTGTGAAATATTTTAGGAGGGTATAAAAAATTCCAAAAGCGACTAAAACAATAGCTGTTGCCTTGTGTTTCTCTGTTTTTGTGGTGAAACTAATCGGAGCTGCTGTTTGTTTTTTGCCAAACTTCCAGAAAATCCAACCATAAATACTCATAACTAAATAGTAAAAGTCTAGAGTGAATTCTGCATATAATTTAGCATTAAACTTTATATACATCGCCAAGAGAATACCAGCAATCCCGAAAAGATAATTGTGAATGTTGTTTTTTTGTGCCAAAAGCACCTGAACCACAGCAAATGAAACGCCTAGCCATTCAACCCAAGTGGTTTTACTTAAAATTTCCTGCATCATATAAATAAATTAAATGATGAGATGATGGTTTACAATCCCTACGCCAGCATTATCTGGATCAGGTGCAGAACAAAGTCCTCGGGTATCATCTCAGCCAAAGTGGCACCCCGTTGAATGTTCAAAGATCCGAATTTTTATTGAGAAAATGAAAGAGACTTAATCAAAAGTGTTTTTTATAAGTCAAATTCGATAGATTCGTAGATCTTTCCTTATTTTTGTATGGAACTCTGAGAGACATGAATTTGACAAAATATTTATTTTTAATGCTGATTTTATTCAGTTTGTTTTTTGGTTGTAAAGAAAAAGACAATGTTGCAACAACTATTTTTGAGCCTTCTCATGGCGCTCGAAACGAGGTTGTTTTGGTAATAGACGATAGCTTGTGGATTGGCGGAGTTGGTGATAGTATTCGCAACTATTTGTCGCAGCCAACTATTGGACTTTCTCAGCATGAACCTATTTTTGATTTAGTTCAATACGACGCTAAAATATTTTCAAACAAAGCTCGAACTTCCAGAAATATCGTTCTATTCTCACTTGATATTGCACAGGAATTTATCTTGGAAAAAAGTTTGTATTCTACGCCGCAAAACTTCTTTTTTCTTCGAGCTAAAAATACTCAAGATCTTGTTGATCTGTTTAAAGCGCACGCCGATTCAATAATCACGGTTTTTCAAGCTTCGGAACTTAACGAAGAAATGCACCGAATTGTTCGCTCTACCACTCTAAAAACAGAGGAATTAAAGAATCTTTTTGGTTGTACGCTGAAGCTTCCTGATACGTATTATTTGCAAGTGGAAGATGATTTTCCTTTTTTGTGGTACCAGCAGGATTTATCTTCGGGCAATTTGAATTTAATTTTATATGAATTTCCCATTTCTGAAATTGAAAATACAAATGGAACTATAGAAGAACATTTGATTGAAGCTCACAATTTTATCGGGAAAGAGTTTTTGTTGACCGTAAAAGAAGGAGCTTATTTAAGTACTAATCCAGATTTGCCGTTGAATATCAATAAGCTAAGTTTGCAAAATATGCCGGTGTATCGTATTTCGGGTAATTGGGAAACAGTAAATGATTTTTTAGAAGGTCCCTTTATTACCTACGCGATCCGCGATGAATATTACAATCGTTATCTGTTTATTGAAGGCTTTATCAACAATCCGTTTAAAGATAAAAGAGATCAGCTGTTGGAAATGGAAGCCATTATGAAAACTATTAATTTTAATGAAAATACCGATAGAGGCTTTTAACAATCTAAAAATTTGTTTGCCGACGGATGGAATAGTATTCGACCTTTTGCTTTTATTTTTTTCTTTTACGATTGCGAACTAAAGCATCAACAACGCCCAAAAGAATTACTTCGTCTTCTTCTGTAATGTTAACACTGTGTGCGTAATTAGGATTAATCGCATATAATTTAGATTGAATTTTATCGTAACGTTTCAAGGTATATGCCGATCGGTTGATAGAAACTACCACATCGTCGCCGTGTTGTACTTCATAGTCAGAACGAACGATTAAAAGGTCGTTTTCATGATATTCAGGATACATAGATTGACCTTTGACTCTGTTGATAAATGTGGCTTCGGGTTTAGAAAGATAGCATTCGTCTAAGCTGATACGATCGTTTAAAAAATCTTCTGCTGGCGATGGAAATCCAGCGTTTACACCTTCTCTCACAACAACATATTTTTTGTTGCCTTCTGTTTTTATAGGTAAAAATTCCAGTGTTTCGTCAAATTTTATAAATTTCATCATCTCACTTCTAAAATATCTTTCCATTTTGTGGTATAATTTGGGCTTAAGTGCTCTTGGCGCATTTTCCAAGTCTTATCTAATGCTTGCGATGCCAGTTTTAATTTAGAGGTTCCGTATTTTGAATTTAACCGATCCATAACATGCATGATATCACGGTGTTTTACGGATTCTTCTTCAAATAAACTATATTGTCTTTCGTTTTCAGGAGCGATTCCACTTACAATAACTCCAGCTTTTTTATAATAAACACCAGGTTTAAAGATCAAAGAGAACGCTTTTTGAGCAAATCTCGCTATTTCTATATCAGAATTTGTCGGATATGGAATAGTAATACTTCTAAAGTGTCGTTCTTGCTTTACATCGAACCGATTGCTGTGAATAAAAACGCTAATCGATTGACAAGTAGATTGTTGTTTTCTTAATTTTTGAGCGCAATTCACAGCAAAAGTCGTGATGCGTTCTTTTAAGTAATCTTTATCTGCGTAGGTTTTGTCGAACGAACGGGTGGTTGCAATTTGCTTTTTAGCTTGTATTTCTTCTAATTTTAAGACAGAAATTCCTTCGAGTTCTTTTTTTAAGCGTAGTCCAGTCACAGAAAATTCTCTACGAACATATTCATCGCTCAATTCGGTGAACTGTATTGCTTTTCTAATTCCTTTGTCTTTTAATCTTTTAGACATTCTTCTGCCAATACCCCAAACGTCTTCAATTTCAAGCCATTTCAAGGCTTTGATGCGCTTTTCTTCGGTGTCTATTAAAAATACAGCTCCAAGTTGTGGAAATTTTTTTGCAATGCGGTTGGCGACTTTTGCTAAAGCTTTGGTTGGTGCTATTCCAACACAAGTTGGGATAAGCGTTTTTTTTAAGACCTCGCTTCTCATTTTTCTAGCGTAATCGTCTAAAGAAATGTGGGGTAAATGATTGAATTTAAGAAAACATTCGTCTATAGAATAAACCTCGATATCGGGTGTGTAGTTTTGTAAAATCCGATAAATTCTATTGCTCATGTCGCCATACAAAGAATAATTCGACGAGAAAACTTTCACATCCCATTCTTTAAACTTGTTTTCGTATTCAAATGCTGGAGCTCCCATTGAAATTCCCAACTTTTTAGCTTCATCGGAACGCGAAATCACGCAACCGTCGTTGTTACTTAAAACAACAACAGGCCGATTGCGCAAGGTGGGATTGAAAACCCGCTCGCAACTTACATAAAAATTATTTCCATCGACCAATGCATACATAGATGCAAAATTATGTAATTATCGGCGACGAGCTTTGTCGTTAATTGCTTTTTATTTGCTTAAATTTTGCCAAGGGAGCAATTTGTTTATCTTGAAAAAGATATAATTCATTGGTATTGATTTCAAAATAATCAGTTTCTCTAAGCGCTTTAAGGAAACGAACCTCGGTATCGTCTGGACAAGCCATTTTGGTGCTGATACCGTCTTTGATACTCAGTCGTTTCTCGTCTGAAAGTGTGTAAGACATATTTAAGACATTGCAATTGGCTTTTGCACGGATTCGTTGTTCTTTGGGATCAAAAATTAAATAATAATTTTCTGGATTGCTGTCTATAGGTTCTACAAAAAGGGCAATCAACTGCCATTCAGTATCTTCCAATTTCAATGTTTCACTTAAAGAATTGTCTGCTGTCTCCGATTGTTTTTTTGTGGAATCACAAGAGGTTAAAGACAGGAGTCCGAAAGATAATAAACAGAAAAGTATATTTTTCATGTGGTACTTAATTTATAAATGATGTATTAAACAAAAAACCCTAACTTATAAAGTTAGGGTTCAGTGCCCGGAGTGGGAATCACACCTATGTAAAATAATGTAAAATGGTTAGTTTTAGTATATTATAAATCCTTTAAATTAGTGTTTTTTGATATTTATGTTCTATTTTGCAAAATATATTAATATATTTGTGGGGTAAAATGTGGGGTAAATATGGCAACTGGAACTTTTAGGATAAAAACACATAATGAAATGAATACTATCTATTATCGCTTAAGGATAGGTAGAATGTATGATTTTGAAATTGCATTGGATGATTTTAAATGTCCAAAAGACCGATGGAGTAGTGCCAAACAGCAGGTTTTACCAACTGAGCTTATTAACTACAAAAATATTAATAGTCTTTTAGATAAACTTAATAATTATATACTAAATCTAGTAAATGACGATATTGAATCTAAAATTAAATATTCTACTAAATGGTTCCGAAAAGAAGTTTTTACATATTTAGATAAGCAGGATAAAATAGAGATAGATTTACATAAAATCTATGTGTTAGATTTGTTTCGTTTTTATAAAGATCAAGTATTGCCGACAGAGAAAGCAAAAGACGGATTTAATGGACTATCAGTTCAAACAAAAAAAAATTTTTCATCTGCATTTAATAAATTTGAAAAATTTGAAAAGCTACATGCTAAAACTAAATTTAAGCATAAAGAGTTTGATAATGATGTTTTAGAAAATTATAAAAATTTCTTATTTTCTGTTGAAAAATTATCAATTGAAACCACAAATAAGTATATTAAAACTTTTTTATCAGTTTTAGAATATGGTAAAAGTATTGGCGTTTTTAGAAATCAACTAAATTTTAAAAAAATACCTAAAGCAAAAAATGTTGAAACTACCCCATACTTAACATTTGAAGAAATAGATAAGATTATAAAACTTGACTTAACGGGGTATTTAGATAATGCTCGTGACTGGTTAGTAATAGGTTGTGAAACTGGATTGCGTGTATCTGATTTGCTTAACTTAGACAAGAGTTGTATCAATGAAAGTGAACATATAAAGATAGTTGCTGTTAAAACAAAAGAAAATGTTATAATTCCAATTTCAAAACGTGTAAAAGAGATACTTTTTAAATGTAATGGTTTTCCTAGAAAAATATCATCTCAGAAATTTAATGAATATGTAAAAAAAGTATGTTTAAAAGCAGAAATAACACAAGTAATCAAAGGTGAAAAGCTAACAGATATAAAATTACCTGATGGATCTATTATTAAAAGAAAACTTGAAGGTTATTTTCCTAAATATCAACTCATATCTTCACATACTTGCCGAAGAAGTTTTGCTACTAACTGGTATAAAACAGGTCTTATACCTAATCATGTTATTATGGCTATAACGGGGCATAGGACTGAGAGTGTATTTATGAATTATATAAAGATGACTAATCAGGAAAAGATTGATGAGTTTAGAGAGGCTATGGAAAATCTTGGCAGATAATTAAATTTTTATTAATCTGGCTCATTAAAATATGTATATATGTTTACGTTCTTTATAGATTTGAAAAGGTAGTTATACTTTTTATGAATTAAAGACTTTATATGGTTGTATACATATAATTTTGGAAATTTCTATGACTCTCGCTATTGCCTATGAACACTGATATTTTAGAGTTTTTATTGTGTAAAATGCCTACGAAAAAACGTACGTTTTTGAACTAAAATTTGTTTTAATATTTTGTATATTAACGACAAGTATTAAGCGCATTAATCTATTTTTTTCATCGCTTTAACTGAATACAATTATATTATTTTTAATTCCTAATATATTAGCCCCCTATAAAGCTGGAGTGAAATTAATAAATTAATTATATTTTACCCTCTCAAAAATCTATCTGCAAAGTAATTAACCTTTGCCATTAATCGCTCTCCAATAGTTCTACGTTCTCTAAAAGAAGGTTTACTTTCTAAAGTTTCAACAAGTTCCGAATTTGTTGGAAATCGACCTGTAAACATATAGCTTTCTAACGCTTCATTCAATTTGTTTTCATCTAGCTTTTCTTCGATTACAAGATATTTAAACTCTTTTACCTTCTCTGTATTAACAAATGATTGAAAAGCCTCTGTAATGTCTTCTTTTTGCGCTAAAACAGGTAATTGCTCACTAATAAAACGTTCAATTAAATCTCGCTTGTTTCTCAAAATAGGGTCATTATCAATCATTGATAATATTTCAGATTGTCTTTTATTTTTTACAGCAGTTTCAATTTCTTCTTCTTGTAAATTAGAAAGCAACCTCAATATGTAATCAACATTAACCTCATCTCTATGGATTAACTCTAAATGAAAATCAACTTCATTTAAAATAGAATCTTTATCAGGTGCGTTTTCTGCTTCTCTTTTTAAATCTTGATATTTTGAACTGTAATTATTAAACGTTTGTTCATCAATCAGCAATTCCTCAAAGTTGAAATCTGCATACGTATCCATTCTGTTTTTTAACCTCAGCAATTGTCTAAAAGCTTTTACAAATTGCAGTTTTTGAGTTTCTGAATAAAAATCATCTACACTATTTACAGTTGGTGCAATGGTTAATACATTCTTAACTGCTTCGTTGAATTGGTCAATGTAATCTTCTAAAGGAGGTACAATAATAACCTCTTTTGCATCTTTATTTGAAAACAATTGAATTGCTTCATCTGTTGCTTTTTTCAAGTTTCTGAATACTACAATTTGACCATGTGTTTTCTTTTCTCCTTTTAAACGGTTGGTTCTAGAATACGCTTGTATCAATCCATGATATTTCAAATTCTTATCGACGTATAACGTGTTTAGACTTGGCGAATCAAATCCAGTTAAAAACATATTTACGACAAACAAAATATCAATCTCACGCTCACGTACTTTTTTAGCTACGTTTTTATAATAATCATTAAATGATTTACTGTCTTTTGTAGAATAGTTTGTTCCAAATTCTTGATTGTATTCTTCGATATATTTATCTAGAACCTCTCTTGTATGTATATCAACCTTAGCATTGCTATAATCTAGATTTTCTTCTGGTATTTCTCCAGACTTATCTTCATTAGGGTCTTCGTTGGCTGTATAACTAAAGATAGTAGCTATTTTTAAATCGTGTTTCCCTTCTTTTTTAAGCCTTCTAAACGCATCAAAATACTTTATTAATGTCTTTGTATTACTAATACAAAACATTCCTGTAAAGCCTTTATTTTTTGCTTTACGGTCATGGTTTGCTATGATGTAATTCGCTATCTTTTCAATTCGTTTTTCGTCTTCAAAAACCTCAGCAGTATCAATGGCTTCTACCTCGATATCAAGATTGTTTCTTGATTCGTCTTTGTATGTATATTTACCAACATATTCAATAGAGAAAGGTAATACATTTCCATCATTAATGGCATCTGTAATTACATATTCATGCAATCTATCACCAAATAAATCCGTTGTTAATTGTTTTACTCCGTTCTTAGAAGTTGCATTTTCTGCTAATATTGGTGTTCCTGTAAAACCAAACATTTGATGATTTTTAAAGAACTTTACAATGCGTTTATGTGTGTCACCAAATTGAGAACGGTGACATTCGTCAAATATAAACACCACTTTTTTATCAGCTAAATCATCCATCACTTTCGTGTGTTTCTCTTTGCTAATTGCAGTATTTAATTTTTGAATGGTAGTTACAATCAGTTTTGTATTATTATCAGCAAACTGTTTTACCAATACTTTTGTGTTCTCAGTAGAATCTACAGAACCAGGACTAAACTCGTTAAATTCTTTTGATGTTTGATAATCTAAATCGGTTCTATCTACGCAAAAAACCACTTTATCAACTTTTGGAATTCTTGATAAGATTTGACTTGCTTTAAACGATGTCAATGTTTTTCCTGAGCCTGTGGTGTGCCAAATGTAACCATTTGTAGTTGATGTTTTCACCTTCTCAATAATTCGCTCAACTGCATAATATTGGTAAGGTCTTAAAACCATTAGTTGTTTATTTCCTTCATGCAAAACAGTATATCTCGTAATCATTTTAGAGATATGACATTTATCCAAAAAGGTAGTTGCAAAATCTTCTAAATCAGAAATACGTTTGTTTTTTTCATCTGTCCAATAAAACGTAAATTTAAAATCTTGTTCTTTACTGTACGTGTAATATTTAGTATTTACACCGTTACTTATTACATAAATTTGAACATATTGAAATAAACCTAAACCAGCTCCGTAACTGTGTTTATGGTAACGAATTACCTGATTGAAAGCTTCTTTTAGTTCTAACCCACGTTTTTTTAATTCTACTTGTACCAAAGGCAAACCATTGATTAAAATAGTAACATCGTAACGGTTTTCGTAAGTGCCATGCATGGTGACTTGGTGTGTAACTTGATATTCGTTCTGACACCAATGCTCCATGTTTAAGAAGTTTACATAAACCGTTTCGTTGTTGTCGTTTTTAAACGAAAATTTATCACGTAACAGTTTAGCCTTCTCAAACGGATTGGAAGCTTTCGTAAGATGATTCAAAATCTGATGGAACTCTGATTCTGAATAGGTAGTATGATTAAATTTTTCTAATTGTATTTTTAAATTAGCTACCAGTTCGGTTTCATTGGTTACTGAAACAGATTGATAACCGTTTTCAATTAGTTGTTTGATGAGTTTATTCTCAAGTGCTTGTTCTGATTGTGTTGTCATATTCATAACAAAGTAAAAATTGCGAGATTTTGCGATAATCTCGCAATTTTTACTATTTAAGATGTTTTATTTTTGAATCAAATATTTTTGATTTTATATAATTTTTCTTTTTTAAGTTTACTTGTACTTCTTCAAGAAAACCTAAATCTACAAGTGTTTTTAGGTCTGTTCTAGCTGTAAAGTTTGAAATATTAAATTTATTTTCAACTTCTTTGCTAGTTAATATTCTATCACCATCATCATATATAATTTTAATAATTTGTGCCATTCTATCATTTACACCTTCTATTTTAAGAAACTTAGCAGCTTGTACTACTTCTTTCTGCTTAGAATGTATATACGTTTTTAAAGCTTCATACGCTTTAATCATAGCTTTAAGATGGTATGTAATAAAATATCCTAAATCATTATCATCTTTCTCTGTATATAAATACGCCTTTTCATACTGATTTTTAGAATCTTTAATAATTTTTGAAATAGAAAGATATTCTGTTAACCAATATCCATTTTTTAGCATGTACCAATAAAATAAGGCTCTTGCTGTTCTACCATTTCCATCTGTAAACGGATGAATCCATCCAATCATAAAATGAATTACACATCCCTTAATTATTGGATGAATGAAATCATTAGAATCTTCGTTAAAAAACTTTATCAGGTCATGAATTAAAATAGGTAACTCATTAACAGATGGTGGTTGATGAACAACCTCTCCTTTCATAACATTAGCTACAAAAATTTCATTATTGGTTCTGAAACAGCCTTCTTCACTAGGTGTATCTAAAGTCCCTTTTGAAATAAGCCTATGTATTTCTAATAACTTTTCAACAGTTAAATCTTGCTCTTTAATTTGAACAATATGTTTCATCGTAACAAAATTGTTCATAATCATTATTTCAGATTTATTTTGAGGCTTTTTCTCTTGTTGAATCATTTCTTTCGCCTTTTTTCTGGTAGTACTTGCGCCTTCCATTTGGCTACTGTTAATAGATTCTTCTATAAGAGAACTAATCATAAATTTTGATTTGTCGGTTTCTGCTATACCAATATTCGACGTCAACGTTCCACCTGTATTCAAATCAAATTCGTGTAAAGTTCTTTGTATAAAATCTGTTGTAGGATAAGTGAAAGTATATTTTCCAAAATTTAAAAATTTACTTTTTACAACACGACTAAACTTAACTGCTGTCCAGACATCTTCTAAGTTCTCTCTCTTAGATTTATATTTTAATTTATCCCAATACAAATAGTCATCCTGAAAAATTTTCATTTCTCCTGTATTTTGCATATCTACAGATAAAGAAATAATTTCCTGAGTAAATTTTTTTGTTTTTGGAGCTAATTCCATAATCTTTCCTTTTAAACAAAAATAGTAAAAATTGCGAGATTATCGCAAAATCTCGCAATTTTTACTATTATACAAACATTTGTTGCAACAATCCTTTTTTATAGTTTTCTGTTTTCTGTATCTGAATAGAAACCGTTTCAATCTGATTATCAATTGCAGATAAGAAATTAGCTATTTTGGTTTGTTCTTCGATTGATGGAATTGTTATAGCTAACTTCATAAAGTTAACTTTTGATAAATTAAATCTTGTACTTCCTTGAGCTAAAACAATAACATTTTTTCTAAAAATTTCGTTTCTGAAATAAAATCTTGAAAATTTTGGAATTAATACATTTTCTTTAAATCTAATTCCGAAACAAAAGCTATTTAAATAAACAGGAAAATCCACTGAACTCTCTATAACTGATGACATTGCAATTTCTTCTTTTGTCTCAGAAGATACTGTAAAAAATACATCCCCAATTTTGCATTCATTTTGTTTCTCATTTTCTATAATGTTTACAAAACCACAATCATTAAAGTCAATATAAGGCTTGTCAAAAATTTGTTTATACTGGATATATTTTTTTCCTTCTCCAAAATCTTTTGCAGTTTTACCTGTTAATCCATTAAAAGAATTACCAATTTCTCCCAACGTTTTCTCTTCCCATTCAGGGAAATCATTTCCGTTATCGTCTTTAAAACGCAGTTGTTGAGAAAACAATTGTTGCATTACACCTTTTTTGTAGGTGTTTAGTTTTTCTTTCTTTTGGTTTAAAATATCCAACTGTTTATCTACTGCTCCTAAAAAATCAGCGATTTTGGTTTGTTCTTCAAGTGAGGGAATTAATAGTTCATAATTATCAATTTGTTTGGAACTAATGTGTGGAATTCCAGAGCTAGTATTAACTTTATCAACATAGTTATGAAATCTATAATTATTAATTAAATGATATATAAACTTAATGTTACTATTTTTTTCTCTCAATCTAGATACTCGTTGAACCAATAACTCTCCATCATTCTTTTTAGTTACTAATGAAATGTTTTTACCGACTTTAGAGCCATCCATAGCAATGACTAAATCATTCACCTCAACTTTATATTTATTCAACTTTGTTAAATCACCATTGTAGTATCTATCGATTTCTGAATTATTTCTAATTCTACCTTCAGTAATATTGATTCCTCTTAAAACTCTGTAACCGTTCTGTTCAGTAATCAAATTCTCACTTTTAAAAGCGAAACCGTTTAGTTGTTCGGTGTGGTCTTTTACATAACTTTTCTGCCACTCATCCTTAAACTCAGGAAATCTTAATTTGGGTTGTAATTTTTCCATCATTAAAAAGGTGTTTTAATGTTTAACTGTTTACAAAAATCGGCAATAGTAGTTTGTACATCTAATAACTCAGTATCTAATGCTTTAATATCTTCTGCAACGGCATTGATATCAATGGTTTCTTCTTCTTCAAACGTATCTACATAGCGAGGAATGTTTAAATTGTATTCGTTTTCACGTACCTCATCTAATGTAGCTACATACGCATATTTATCAATAGGTTTACGGTTTTTATATGTATCGACTATCTTATTGATATGGTCTGGTAACAATACATTTTGGTTGCCTTGTTTCTCGAAATGTTTACTAGCGTCAATAAACAAAATGTCTTCGTTGTTTTCTCTACATTTCTTTAATACCAAAATACAAGTTGCGATACCTGTTCCAAAAAAGATATTAGCTGGTAAACCTATAATGGCATCAATAGCATTTAATTCTTCAATAAAGTGTCTTCTAATTTTACCTTCGGCACTTCCACGAAACAGCACTCCATGAGGTAAAACCGTTGCTAAAGTTCCGTTATCAGCTAATTGATAAAACATGTGTTGTACAAAAGCAAAATCTGCTTTTCCCTTGGGTGCTAAAGCTCCAAATTCGCTAAAACGGTCATCGGTTTTAAATAAATCACTCATGCTCCATGAAGCTGAGAAAGGAGGATTAGCAACAATAGCTTCAAAACGCTCATTTAAATGTTGTGGTCGTTCTAGCGTATCATCGTTTTTAATATCAAACTTTAAATACGATACATCGTGCAAAATCATGTTCATTCGAGCCAAGTTATAAGTAGTACGGTTCATTTCTTGTCCAAAGAACTGACCAACCTCATCTACTTGTTTTGCAACACGTAAAAGCAAAGACCCTGACCCACATGTTGGGTCATAAACAGATTTCAGTTTGTTTTTACCTGTAGTAACTATTCTCGCTAAGATGGTAGAAACTTGTTGTGGTGTATAGAATTCACCAGCTTTTTTTCCAGCACCTTCAGCAAATTTTCCAATCAAATACTCGTACGCATCACCTAAAACATCACTTTCTGTATTAGCTAAATCAAAATCAATCTGCTCTAATGCATTCATGATTTTTGAAATGGTTTTATTTCGCTCAATAGGTGTTTTACCAATTTTTTGAGAGTTTAAATCTATATCATAAAATAGGTTATCAAAATCATCTTCTGATTCTGTACCCATCGTAGAACGCTCAATATTACGTAATACTTTTTCTAAATCTTCTAAAATAAAAACGTCAACTGCTTCACCTAATTCATTCTCTGTATTGGCATTTCCTTTTTCTGCGATGGATGAAAACAGTTCAGAAGGTTTTAAGAAATAACCTAATTTCTCAACCATAATGGTTTTAAGTTCTTCTAAATCGGCATCACCTTGTTCCGTTCCTTCTTCAATATCATTATATACCAAATCATCAGGCGCTAATACTTCATTAACCTCAGCAAGGAATTTTTCAGATAAATATTTATAGAAAATGAATCCCAAAATATAATCTTGGAATTGATTGGCATTCATTTTACCTCTTAATATATTGGCAATATCCCAAAGTTTGTTCTCTAGAATTCGTTTTTGTTCTTCAGACATTTTTAGTGTGTTTTATTCAAGGTTGAAAGATAAGAAATTTAACAATATTTTGCTTGTTTAAAATGTGATGATTCTACTCTAAATAATTCAATAAAAAAACCTCATCAAAATAACATTTTGTGAGGTTTTTTTTAAGACTTTTAATTAAAAAATAACTCCCTTTTTTTTGGCTCTTTTAATTTGCTCCTCATTATCATAAAAAACAGTAAACCATCAAGTCTTTAGTTTCACATTTTAATTTAGTTTTAGATTATAGTTCGTAAAATTTGAATAAGTAAAAAGATTTTGTACAAAATATTACACATATAAACAAAAATAAAATGTTAAATAATTTTGATTTGTCAATTTTTATTCTGATATTTGCCAAATAATTCTAAAGATCTACAAATATAGATTTACATATGGCTACTTCTTATGCCTTGATTAGGTAGGTTATTTAAGAATTAATACTTCTGTGTGCGTTATTAACGCATTCATTTTACCAAAAATTATTGTTTTTTTCTGTAAGTGATATGTTTCACTTCAGGATTTTGTTGTTTAATCTAAAATCAAACGCTTATGGCTAGTATGCTTGTACAATTAACTTCAGAAGATTTGAGAATGTTAATTGCTGAAACTATTGAAGAAAAGTTTCAAAATAAAAATTATGAAAGTGCAACTGAAAACTTAAAAAGTAAGCTTGCTTATTCGGTCAAGGAATTAACAGAGTTGCTTAGTGTTTCCCGCCCCACAATTGATAAGTGGAAAGAGAAAGGCTTGAAGTATTGTAATGTTGATGGTCGAGTTTTTTTCTTAGACAATCATGTTAAAGAATTTTTATTACAACATTCTTCATAAATTACAAAAAACAAATTCTAAGGGTTTATTTAGGCTTAAAAAGATGTACACATTACATTAAAGATAGAAAAATAAGTATCTGAACCCATTTTATTAAAATTTTATCGGCGCAATTGTTCTCATGGTTATTACCAATGGGATTTTTTTATGCCTTTTTTTAAAAGGTTAAAACATTTTAATTTATAAACTATGAATAACAAAAAAAAGCAATTAAGAGGAATTCAAGATGTAACAATAGTTGGTTATAAAGATTTCAAATTAAGTGATGATATATTAGATATTCTCTCAAAATCAAAAGTAAAAGAAGACTATGTATTTTTGTTTAATTATATCTTTATCAAAAAGCAGTATTACAAGTATAATAATAATGAAAATATAGAAAAGAGAGAGTTAAATTTGAAGAAAGGAATTGATTTTGCCAGTCAATATCTTAAAAGTAAAATTCCAAATTATTCAACAGTAATCGATTCGGTTACCTTTACTAAAAGAAGTAAATCTTCAGGAAAGATATACAATAGAGTGCCTTATGAAGAGGGTCAGTGTTTTAAATATTGTTTTGTGCAGGAAAAACAGCCAAAACTAAAGTTTATTAAACTTAAAAATAATATTATATTAAGTAAATTGTATAGTGAGACTTTAAAGTATGAAAGCTTAAGACACATAGATTCAGAACTTTCAGAAGATTTACAAGAAGTGAGTTTTCTGTTTGAAGATTATAATCATCTTACAATTGATCAGGAAAAACTAAGTACTTATTTAGATGATTTACTTGATAAAAAAGAAATTAGTTACGCTAAGTATGTACATAGTTTTATTATAGCAATGGATATAATAAATGGTTATTATAAGTTTAAACGTGATAATTCAAAAGATGGTAGGCTTCATTCATCTTTTCAATCAGCATCAAAAATTTGTAGGCAATTTATGGCATTAGATAAAAAGGCACTTTATGAGGTTGATATTTCTGCGGGCGTACCTACAATTTTAGCGTATTATTTAACTAGAATTTGCGATAATTTGCAATGTGATAAAAACAAAAATAAGTATATAAATAAAAACTACGCAGTCTGGAGCGAAAAGTTAAAAAAATTTTTTGAAGAAATCCAAAGTAAAAAAACATCATTTACGGATAAAAGTGAAAATAGCCTTAATCTAAGTCTTAATGTAAGTAACAGTAGATTAATAAAGATAGGCAAAGAGGGCGCGGAAGTAAAGAGTATTGAGTTCAATCATAACAATGAAGCCACTCCGTGCCTTAATCATTATTCTTATCCTCAATACATGTTTCAGAAATTAACATTACCAACCTCAACGCACTCTAATATTGTTTTGGAAAGAAGTAATGTACAATGTAATAGAATAGGGTTACATAAAGTAAACAATTCTTGTATTCTAAAAAAAGATAATGAAAATAGTCTCTTAATATCTATGAATAAAGGTATGGATTTGCTCGGTAATGTTATGGCGATAAGTAAGGAAAATGTTGAAAGTTGCCTATATGTTGAAAATACTTTTTTTTATGAAAATATTGATTATAATTTGTTTAAGAATGAGTTGGAAGATTATAAAATACTTATTGAAACAGATACCTTATATAAAAATATAGAATTAAAATGCTTGGATTATATACACAATTTAATAAGTGATGAAAAATTAAAACTTCTATGTGCAAAAGATAAATTAAAAACTAAAATAGAAAAAAGAATTTCTTATTATGAAAATATGAAAAAGGATATTTTGGATAACCCTAAAAATCACATCAAAAGAAGTTTTTTGGCAATGCTTAACTCTAAACACAATGAAGGACGATACAAGGTTGAACGGGAGGTATTTGCATCAATGTTTCCTATAATTTCAGAAGTCGTTAAACAGATAAAAAATGTAGATTCAGAAGATAAGCATAAACTTTTTTCTAAGCTTGTCTTACAAAAGGAAGGAGAAATAATGCTGACAAAAGTTGCTAAAGAATTTAAAGAGAAAAATAAAGAATGTAAACTTCTTACACTACATGATTGCGCCATAACAACTCATGAATATATTATTGAATTAAAAAATTATATGAAATCTCGTTTAAGTGCGTTGCTGGGAATGTCTGTGAATGTAAAAGATAAACAACTTTCATATGTAAATTAAAGGTAGGGTGTAAACTCTACCTTTTATATAGCTTCAATATTATCTCTTCCTTGTTTTTTGAAATCCTCTTTTTCTTTGATAATTTTATTTAGATTATCAACTTCTTGAAGTTTTGTACGATTATAATTTACAGTCCGTTAAATCCACCAAAAGGAAACGAAGATGCTATTTTTATTGGTTGTGAGAATAGATATTAAATAGTATAACCCGTAGTGCATTATAGAAAAAGTTGCTCAAAAGATTAAAAATCAGTATATTGTATTGACTATCAAATAAATACAATTATGAGCAACTTAGAAGCAAGTTACAAATTAATTTTAAAAGAACTA
>Ga0265293_10000368_pt1 | contig 109200 bp, 83 predicted proteins | sample Munlanlewell138R_FD_192505 | JGI IMG/M metagenome (GOLD analysis project Ga0265293, IMG submission 192505) | Leachate microbial communities from a municipal landfill in Southern Ontario, Canada - Leachate well 138R | ecosystem: Engineered > Solid waste > Landfill > Unclassified | place... | reverse complement strand
GAAGATTCAAAGATTCAAAGATTCAAAGATTACGAAGATTCAAAGATTCCTGATTCAAAGATTCAAAGATTTATATTTCGTAGTGTAGTTAATTTTACGTGATTGATATTCAAAGATTAAGAGGATTCAAAGATTCCTGATTCAAAGACCTGCCTGCTGAACGCAGGAAGGCAGGTTCAAAGATTGGATGCGAGCCAACACGAGATTCAATCTTTGAATGCCGGAAGGAGGCACGACGAACCGGCGTTGAATTTTTGAATCTTTGAATGTAAAGAAGGCAGCGCTTGAATTTTTGAATGCGCTCCGCGCACGCCTGTCTCTCGTTGGTCGCCAGGCAGGCTCTCGCCTTCTAAGTCCCATCCTTTTTTTGTATGGAACTGTGAATAAGGCCGTTAAATTTGGACGTTCTTTTCAGATTTCACGTCCTATGAATTTGAAGATTCAAAGATTCAAAGATTCAAAGATTACGAAGATTCAAAGATTCCTGATTCAAAGATTCAAAGATTTATATTTCGTAGTGTAGTTAATTTTACGTGATTGATATTCAAAGATTAAGAGGATTCAAAGATTCCTGATTCAAAGACCTGCCTGCTGAACGCAGGAAGGCAGGTTCAAAGATTGGATGCGAGCCAACACGAGATTCAATCTTTGAATGCCGGAAGGAGGCACGACGAACCGGCGTTGAATTTTTGAATCTTTGAATGTAAAGAAGGCAGTGTTTGAATTTTTGAATGCGCTCCGCGCACGCCTGTCTCTCGTTGGTCGCCAGGCAGGCTCTCGCCTTCTAAGTCCCATCCTTTTTTTGTATGGAACTGTGAATAAGGCCGTTAAGTTGGATGCCCTTTTCAGGTTTTACACCCTGTGAGATTCAAAGATTCAAAAATTCAAAAATTCAAAGATTGACGAACGTAGTGTAGTTATTTCGCGTGTTCAAATATAACCATTCTGAAATCAAAGATTAAGAAGATTCAAAGATTCCTGATTCAAAGATTCAAAGATTTATATTTCGTAGTGTAGTTAATTTTACGTGATTGATATTCAAAGATTAAGAAAATTTAAAGATTCAAAGATTGGGATTTAGGTTAATACGAAATTCAATCTTTGAATTCTGCAAGGAGGCACGACGAGCAGAGATTGAATCTTTGAATTTTTGAATAATCTTAAATGGTTTATTCATATTTGTTAGTTTTTTTAGTTTTCACTTTTGGTTTTTCACTTTTCACTTTTCGTTTAATCGTTTAATCGTTTTCCCATACGAGCATCATGTTTTCGGTATTGAGTTTGGGTAGTTGTTGTTGGAACTCAGCGGGTGTGAGGGCGAAGAAGCCTATGGTGCGTGAGATGAGTTTTTGTGCTTTGAGGACGAGCTGTGCCAGGTAGTCGAGGTCGAGCTGTTCGCCTACGATGAGTAGGTTGATCTGCTGGCTGTCGATGCCTTGTGCGAGCTCTCCCATGAGGTAAACTTCTTGTGGGTCGCCGAGGTGGTTGATGACACGCTCGATGATTTCGTCGATGCCGATGGTTTTGCGGACGATATTTTGTATGTCGGGGAAGAGTGGGTGTTTGTCGTTGGCACGGAAGACCTTGCGTGGGCCTTCGGTTTGTGAGTGTAGCAGGCCGGCCTGTTCGAGCTTGTTGAGTTCGAGGCGGACGGAGTTGGTGGATTCGTTGAATTCGGTGGCAAGACCACGCAGATAGCCCGTGTTGGAGCTGTTGAGGAAGAACTTCAACAGCATTTTGAGTTTTGTTTTGGAAGTGATTAGTGCTTCGAGCATGGTTACTTATTCAACGATTTGAAAATTTGAGGATTTGAGGATTTGAAAAAAGATTTGAGGATTTGAAGATTAAAGAACGTAGTGTAGTTAGGGTGCGGGTTAAGAAGATTTGAGGATTTGAAAATTTGAGGAGTTACGACAATGATTTTAAAATTTTCAAATTAGGAATCTTCAAATCTTATTCGAGTAGCAAAATTACTCATGCTTTTCGAAACAGCAAGTTTTTTTTGAAATTTATTTTAAAACGCTCAAAAAGTCGCTCCTCCCACCACCAATTTTCTACCAAAGTACGACTTTGCGAGGCGAAAGATTTGCGAGAGCAAATCTTTCGCCTCGCAAAGTCGTCGTACCCCACGCCATTCCCCTTACGAAGCCCATCTTCGCGAGGAGTTCAATAGCGCCCCAGCGCTATTTAACGACCTGGCGGCCTCATCGTACCCCACGAAATCCCAATCCTCAAATCTTCTTAACCCGCACCCTAACTCCACTACGTAATCCAATCTTAGAATCAGGAATCTTTGAATCTTGAATCTTGAATCTTGAGCCTACTCCGAAAAGTAACATTTCGACACTAAGATACGAAATCAGGAAACTTGAAAAACATTAAACACTTGATATTCAAATTTTTAAGAATCATAATTTCTTGTGTATTAGTGGCATTCTTTATCTTTTGACTTTTCGGAGGGGACTCAATCTTTGAACCTGCCTTCCTGCGGTCCTGTCTGACGGCCAGGCAGGCAGCAGGCAGGTCTTTGAATCTTGAATCTTGAATCTTGAATCTTTGAATCTTGAATCTTATCCCCCCCTCACAAAAACCATGGCCTTTCCTCCAGTCCTCCCGGCAGCGAAGTGCCTTCAAACCAGGCCGTTTGGGAGACCAACAGCCGCGGATAGCCAATGGTAACCGGCACAGAAGCCTGCTTTACACTGCGCCAGTAAAGCCGCGTGAAATCATACACCTGCTGCAGTAGTTCCATCACGGTCTCTTGGTCATCGAGCAGCTTAGGCTTATTGGCTTGCAGGTAGCAGCGCACCGGCATCGGCTGTGCCTTTGGTTTGCCTTCACCCGTGTAGCCATTGACATACAACAGATAATCCTGATTACTTAGCCTGAAAACACTGCCATCGGCCGGCAGGCCATAAGTATCTTGCACAGCCTTCACAAAAAAGTCATCCGTCATGCCTTGATTCACCCGCACCACATAAAAGGCCAGTCCGGGATCGTATGCTTCCAACATCTTTTTCACAGGCATAAACTGTCTGTTGCTCAATGATTTATAATAGTGCATCACCAGTCGCTCGGGTTTGCCGTGTTTGTTCAGGTAGTGATTCAGCGCTTCCTCCAGCTTTGCAGCAATAGCCGATGATTCGTTAGCCGGATAATAATCAAAGCCTTTAAAATGACCATCGTCAGAAAACACAAAAGATGAGGCTTCAAACTTGAGGTCGTATTGCGGCAGTTTATACATCCCGAAACCCACCACCAAAGAAGTTTGATGTGTTTTTGACAGCACCCACGGAATGCCACCCAGCTTGGCAATGGCTGCCATGGCAATATTGGGTACCCAATAGTAAAATTTCGTCTCGGCGTCTATGGCCTTTGCGCCAACAAAAGCTTGTGATGCAATCCCTCTTTTCAACAGCAGCTCCTTGATTTGATAATATACCCTTCTATACTTTTCAGCTCCTGTGTATTTATCAAACGGGCTGATATAAATTGCAAAATAAGACAGGCTGGTATCTAAACTTTTAAGGCTTAGCTGTGCCGCCAGCTGCTCGGCCATCGTATCGCCCTTATCTATACAGATATCCAGTTGATCTTCATGATGGACGGCTAATTTCATATAAGCCGACAAGCCTTTATAGCTAGCGCCTGAAAGCAATTCTTCTTTTAGTTTTTCCTTTGCCGCTTTTTCTTCCGGCGTATAAATAAAGAAGCACACCAGCTGCTTTACCTTGAGCGGTAAATAAGGGCCAAAGCTGCGCAAGCCTTTATAAACATCGTCATGGGTGTTGCCTCCACCAAAAACCAAAGCCTTCTTTGCCCCTTCAAGCTGAAATAAAGGCTCGGTAGCACGCCAGCTGTTGTCAAAAATAAGCCCTGTTGCCGTTTTGTTTTGCAGTATTTCCTTAAAAAAATGACTTACGATATTCCATTGTTCCTGGTGTTTATTGGGGTTTCGCCTTGTCGGAATGACGATATCCAGTGCCTGCCTCAATTCACGGTTCAGTATGGGGTATTGTTTGTCACGGGCAGCATGGGCCTCATCAGGCAAATGTTTGTGGTGCATGATCTGTTTGTTGTAAATCACCTTTTTTAGGTGCCTCGTGGCACCGGGCTGCGAATTGTCCAGGCTTTCCAAAGATTCTTTTAGGATATAGGAATTGCCGATATAGGACAAGCCCAGTGAAGGCTGCTCATCCTCTTCATAATACTTTACTTTGAGCTGTATCCGGTTAAACTGCGCATAAGGGGATGTTTTAGAGGATTCATTTTGCCAAATCACCAGGTCATTCACAAAGTTTGATTGCTGATAAGCGTTTTGGTTCACAAAATAGCTGTGCAACAAAAAATGTGCATAGCAGCGGGCGATCTGCCTGTGGGCACTTAAGCTGACTAACCATTGCTGGCCTTCAAAGTCTTTGGGGATATCGAAATAGAGGTAGATGGTGTCATTTTCATGCTGCTCAGGATAACATCTCCGAATATCATCCGGACAGGCTTTGAGTTTTACGCTTTGCCTGCTTTGAGACGGCGTTAAAGAAAAGCCTACTTTGATTTCATCTGTAGGAAAAGAAAAAGGTCTCAGGTTTAGGTGAAAGGGAGTTGTTTCTTGATTTGTTGTCATAATAAAAGATGCTATTAATTTTTGCCATGCATAATGGCGATAATTTCCTGTTGGTAAAATTTATATAGTTTACCAATCCTATAATGACGGATTTTGCCCTGCTTTGCTTGCTTGAGTAGTCCGTTTGGGCTGATTCCTAAAATTTTGGAAGCCTCAGCTGTGCTATACGATAGCGTTGTTTTTGCCGCTACTTTGTTGCTTGTTAAAGATTGCATTTCTTGCTCCTCAGCTTTTGGTTTGTCGGCATCATCAATTGCCACAGACTGACTTTCTTGATTTATTAAAGCATTTTTATTTGATTTAACAGGCTGACTTTTGCTATCCGAAAATAATCCACCGCCACCCGCAAACTTGTCAATGATGTTGGGAAAGTCCTTTTCATACCAATTGTACAATGTAATGAGCAAATGGCCCTGTGGGTAATCGCTATGATAATATGGTTTTATCAACTCATTATTGAGTAGAACAATATCAGGAGTAAGGATATTATGGTACTTATTGCTTAATAGCCGCCGGAAAATGAGCATACACAGATGAACCATATACACGATAAGGGCGTCCTCTCCTTCCTTCTTTTTGAATGTTATTTTGCTATACTGCAACAGATCATCCAGCCGCCGCATCAGCTGGCGCAGCTCAAACTGGCGGCGTACGGCAGATAAGCCAGCAAGTTGCAGCTCACAAAACACATAGCTGTGCGCAAAAGCCTGCGCGATAAGGTCGCGGTAAAAGAAAAGTTTGAGGCCCGTAAGCTCCTGACTTTTCAGTCCAAAATATATTTCCTTTATCAAAGGTGTAAATTTTGTATGACCTATGAATTGCCATTCTTCCTTCAAAGCAGGAGGTAAGCCCCTGTTGTTACGCTCAAAAACCGTTATAAGGCCATGCAGATAAGTTGAGCTTGATGCCGCAGCAACATGGTGCTGCCAGGCACGGTAAAACAAAACACGGTTGTTTTCCGGCAGCCACGGCATAAGCTGGTCATACAACAACTGATGGAAGCTATGCAACCGCATAGGATGATAAGAATAAGAACGCAATAAAGTATCAGCCATTAGCCTTAGTTTAAAATTAATAGATTTCAAAAACCTTCAGATACAAAAATACGGAACTAAATCTTAAATAGTTGGTTAATAAAGCAATTGTTGAAAACTTTCAACAAAGCCCATCCTGCAAAGCGAAAGCCACCCACAACTATCTCCCTATCAAAGTACGGCCTTGTCGTACCCCACGAAATCCCAATCCTCAAATCTTCTCGACCCGCACCCTAACTGCACTACGTAATCCAATCCTGAGTCTTGAATCTTTTGAATCTTTGAATCAGGAATCTTTGAATCTTTGAATCTTATCCCCCCAAAAAAAACCGGAGCAAGGTTTCCCTCACTCCGGTGCAACGCTGCAAGGCGCAATAGTCAAGAAAATCTAAGCGATAACGATCGCTCCGGCATACACACTCTCGCCAACGCTATCGCGGGACGCCGTGCCCACCAGTACTTCAGCGGTAATAAAACCCGTGTAAACATGCACGGTATCCCCGCTATAGTTAGCCGGCAGCTCAATGATTGCCGAAGCATCTATGCGCTCTGCCGCGTTAATCCTGACCACGGCATGGTTTTTTAAAGGGTTATAAACTGCCACGTACAAGATATCCGTGGATGCTGCGCCTGCTGCAGCTGAATTGTCTGTCCATCCCAGGTTGAGTTTAGCGGTTTCTGTCGATTCGGCTGTCAGGCCAATTATCGATTCCAGCTCCCCTAAAGCCAGTCGGGCCTCACTAAACGCTATCTCAAAGCCTGCCTCATGATCACCTGCCAATGCATGGTGGTAATTATAAGAGGTAGCAGCATTGAAAGCGGTGATGCGTCCGGCAGCCGGCTTGAATCCGATACGGATCAACTGCTTCATAGGCTGAAGAAACTTGATCAGCACACGGAACTTCGCACGTTGGGACATTTGTAAAACAGTGTTGGCATTTCGCACCTCAGTAGGAAGTGAACGGAGATAATCAACTCCTTTCCAGTTCCCGCCAACCACATTTCCGACTTTACCGGAAATGCCGCCGAGGATTCCTTTTTTAATTCGAGCCATTGCTTGAATTTTTGAAATGAATAATTAATTGAACGTCTGTCAGTAGTATTGCGCAATAAAAACTGAACTGCTTCCCTTAGTCCAATTTTCGTTCAAACAATGGAAAAGTGTGCGAAACAACGCCAAAGTCAGTAGTATTAGCTTGTCTGCCGGCTTGGCAGCGACCTTACGCGCACTTCACGCACCAAAAGTGTGCGTATGGCAGGGCAATATCAGGCTTTTGACAACCTAATCACAAGATAATTCAGTCTGAAAACCCATAAAAAACTTTGGCACGCCAGGCAGTCAAAAAGCTTAAGCAGGGGTATGAAAAAGCTTTCCTGTATGCAACGTGTATGCAATTCGCCCAAAAGACCTGTATTGGCAGGGCTTAGACCCTAAAAACACTATAGATGAACTAGCGAAGACCTAGCCGAAACCCCTACCAAAGTCCAACTGTACTAAACGAAAGCTTTGCTTTTGCAAATCCCCCCACAACCATCTCCCTATCAATGCACGACTTTGCGAGGTGAAAGATTTGCCCCAGCAAAGCTTTCAACGAAGCAAACTCGCTGTACCCCACGAAATGGAACAAAAAAAAGATTTGCGACCGCATGTCTTTGAATCTTTGAATTTTGAATCATTTGAATCTTTGAATCAGGAATCTTTGAATCCTTGTATCCCTACTGGCTCCTCGCCTTTTTTATAAAGATATTGTACCAGGCCATCCAAAAATACCGCCAGTCGGTAAGCAGGGGATGTTTTTCATAAGCCTCCAGGTAGCGCATCTCCGAAGCCATAATCTCTTCGAGTGTTTTTGGCATATCAACATAAAATGGTGGAATAAGACCCGGCTTAAATTGCAGCCTTTTCTCTTTTAGCTCATCGCTATACAGGCTAAAATAATGACGACTCAATGGGCGAACGCCAACCAATTTCATCTCACCCTTAAAAACATTGATAAACATCGGAAACTCATCAAGCCAAAATTTTCGCATTACTTTACCCAATGTAGTAACCCTGAAATCGTCCTTAAATTTACCTCCTGCATCCAGGTCGTTCATGCGATAAATATAATCTTGCAGGTATTCAGAATATGGATGCATGGTGCGTGCTTTATACACCCCGAATAATTTGCCGTTTTTCCCGTAGCGCTTCAGCCTGATCAATGGCCCATAAGTAGGGGAGTAGTCGAAAAAAGGCGCCCTTATTTTGCGGGCCAAAAAGTAAAGCTCGCCTCCAATCTCTTTTTCGCACACCACCTCAAAGCCGCAAGAATAGAGCCGGCCAAAAGTTTCTGCCTTACTCAAAACCCGGTTGTTGCCCTGTGTTACGTAAAAATAAAGCTTTTTGGTGAGTGGGAGCTTAGGAAAGACGCGTTTAAACAAGACGTCAAAAGAATAAATAAACCAATTTATTCCTATCGGAAAGCGGCTCAAAATGCGGTTTTTCCTGATTTTATAGGTTTGGACGCTGTTGATATAAAGTCCTCCTTCGGACAATAAAGCATTGATAGCTTCAAAAAATTTGTTGAGGTAGCGCACATCGTTTACACGTTTTAAATTGATTAGTGTATCATGTGCTAAAGGTTTTTGATTAAGAATATTAAAACGGGTGCTGGTCGCCATCAGCAATGTTTTATCTGAAGATTCCTGAAGTAATGGCTTAATAAAATCCCAGACAGCATTTCCCGCCTGCTCCTTTATGATGCCCTGTAAATCTTTAGAAGTCATTTGTGTACTGATAGTCTCGGTTGGTAATTTGTCGTTTTCTCTTATTGAAGTTGCTTGAGTTGCAATTAGGGTTGAAGCCATAATTTTAATGTTGGTTTTTTGATGGCTTTATCAGATTCATCCGTTACAGCTTGATGTAATCTATATATTTAGGTTGATTTAGGTGCAAAGATAGAACAAAACCGCTCTGACACCAAATTTTTTTTAAACCCCACCTTCTCTCCATCACTCCATTCCTGCACCTCTCCATCACTCCATCACTCCAAATCCCCCCACCGACTACCACTTCATCCGCCACACATTATACCCAAGCTCAGCGATGCCATAAAGCAGTTTATAGTTTCTTTTTGCAAAGCGGCCGTAGTTTACCCGGCTTCCGCCAAACCGGAGTTTGAAGTCTCTTACACCATAAGCTACATCAGGTTTTCCTAAGCCCATAAAGTCAAAATAAAGCAAACCATTGCGCCGGCCATAATCCATGGCAGCCCAGGTTGCTACTATGCTGGGGTAAAGATCCGGAAATGCCTGATCAAGGCCTACCACATAAAGCTCAGAGATGCTATATCCTTTAGTTATAGGAGCTACAATGCCCCCAATCAATTGTTTGTCATGCCATACCAACAGTATAGTTCCGGCACCAACGGCTACTACAGTTTTGTAAAAATGATGAAAAAACTGCTTTGTAGGTAGCGGTTTTTTTACTTTATCAGTATATAGCTTCGTCAGTAAGGCGTAAAGTGCATCCACTTCTTGTAAGCTTTGTGCCTCAGCAACTTCTGCACCGGCTTTCATAGCTTTCTTTAGCTGCCGCCTTCTGCTTGGGCTAAATTGCGCTGCTACGGCCGCTGTTTTTTGTAATTCAACCAGCGAATTCAAACGATCACGCAACACATAGCCATTTTCTGCAAAAAGCTCCTCTATTTCATTCGGCCATTCTCTGAAATTCCTAAACTGTGTAAACAGGGCTTTTCGCCTAACAGCCTTATTCAGTTTACTTAATAATAAATTAAGGACAGTGGCATCATCATCCTTAACGATCGGGCCTCCATACACCACGCACCTTCTGCTGAAAAACCCTAAAATCCCATTACCTTCCCTGATTATGACAGCCAGCAGCACACCAATTAGGTGTCCTTCTTTGTCTCTTGCAAGCAGATAAATTGGCTCATAATAAGCGACATCTTTGTAAAACCCGAAAAAGGACGGCGACTGAAAGACCGTTTTAAAGGCTTGTCCATCAAGAAAATGGTCTATTTCATTGTTAAGCTTCTTATCCGGCTTCTCCTTTATAACACACAGCTGCATACATCAATTTTATTTGCTAATAAAAATGTTTCGCAATTTACCACTTCCCCTTATACTTTCAACATCTTTGAAGCTATCAATTTTCAGAACTAATGATATTGAGGTGTTTATGACATCGCATTAAAAAAACAACTTAAAATCCCATCCCAAAACCAAAAACAAAAGTGTCTGTCTTGCCATGAAGATAATCCGCCCCAAAGCGATTCAAATAATAGGCTGCTTCGCGGCCATCAACCGCATAGCCCTGCATATCGCCTTTTGAATATGCTGCGAAGACACGAATATTGGGGAATGGCAAATAATCAGCCCGCAGGGCAATGGTGGTGTTCGACCAGGATTTCTCTTTTAGCACCGGAAACTCATCCACGGGTGTTGTGCCCCTGACATAGTTATAGTCATTGCCATGCACCGCATAAGTATAATTCAGCTTGAGTTGCAGGGTGCTAACAGGGGCATAGCGCACACTAAAAAAGTATTCTTCAGAATTATCACTCAAATAATGGCCTAGATTAAAAAGATTGGTAGCATAAGTTGTTGCCGGCACCCGGTGTTTGTAGGTCATAGGGGTTGTGCGGGTATATTCGCCTGCCAGAAACAGGTCTTTTACAGGCCAGCCCGTTAAGGCCAGTCCGCCCTTAAAGCTTGTGAAATTATGCCGCTCGGAATCGCCAATACGCGACACAGAAAACTCATCCACAAACACCGAAACAAAGAGGTGCAAGTGTCGAATTTGCCGTGAGCTTATATTTAAAAACATGGAGGAGTTTTGATTATCGATGCCTTTATTCAGGGTGTGGTCGAGCGATTTAAAAAAGAAAAACGGAATAAGATAGGCAGGTTGCACCGGTACATCACTGTAAACAATGGAGTTACCAACCGAAACATTCAAGCGCTTAAACGGCTTGAAGGTGTACATATTAGCCGCAATATATTTTTCCCTGAAAATGGCACGGTAGTCACCATTCGTGGTAATATAAGAGCGGCTGCTATCAATCACCTGCGATACCAGCCAGCCATGAAAATACTCAAACTCCAGCCATTTAACCGGATTAAGCTGCAGCTTTACCATAGGGAAGGAGGGGTTTCTGCCTGATAAAATATTGCTGCCATTGTAAGCGTCGCCCCATTGCAAATGATCTTTGATAAAAGCTATTGAACCCCAGTCCCAGCTATAAGTGAGTCCGCCGCGCATCTCGCTGTAATCCGCGCCTGTGCGCCCCTGCACACCAATCTTATAATTACCTCCGGCTTCCAGCGTAAGGTAATTTGGCATAGCCAAAGGTTCAAAGCTTTGATAGTTGTCGCGTAAACTGGCATAGCCTGACCAGCCTTTGCCCACATAAGCAATGGCTTCGGCTCCACCATAACTATGGTAAAAGGACTCATTGGTAGAACTAAAATAGCGAATACCATAAATAGGGCGTAAAATAGCTCTGAAAAGACTATCGCGCCACACAACCTCAGGAGGGACAACATGCACCGAAAGCTTATCTGCTTGTTTTGTCAGTTCCCAAAGCCCTGTTTTTAGCTTTCCGGCTTCCAGGGCATATTCTTTTAAAAAAATATCCAACCTGGCCTGTTGCGGTCGACTCAAAGCTGCTCTTTGTTGATCCGCTGATGCAAGCCAGTCAGCAATCTGAGCTCTGCTATAAGGCTTGATGGCTGTGTTTACCTCAATAAGATGAAATGAAGCCAGGTCATCAATAAATGCATACAAATCTGTATTGCTGATATGCTCATAAGCCGTTTGGGAGAAAAGCTTATTGCCAAATAAGGCAAAAAGAAACAAAAAAACCAAAAAGTACTTTTTCAACATGGATGGGTGTTTATTTTAGGTTTCAACTGAACTCCTTCAGTAAAAAGTGTTCAAAAATAGTATTTTTAAGTCAGCTGAATAGCATAAAATGAAGTGACAGGCGGAATGCACAAATGCTATGCGACACAAAGCAAGAAATCAAACGTTTTATGAGCCATAAAAAATCGCTATAAGATGCCTTTATATTTCGAAATCAGATAGCAACATCAGTAAGCAACAGTCGAAACTTCCTACAAGCGTATAGAAAGATCTTCAAACATGAAAATATCTAAACAACTAAACAACTAAACACTAAACACTAAACACTAAACACTAAACACTAAACAACTAAACACTAAACACTAAACACCTACCCCCCAACAGGCCTCCGAAAACGCTCCACCCACCACACCCAAAGCATAAATAGCACCACATAAAAGAATGGTCTCAATATCCAGTCGTGGCTAAAGTCCCAATACGCTGGTTTCCACAGTAAAATAACGGAGAGTGATATAATACGAAATACATTTGTGAGAAACATAATAATAAACCCTAAAGGAATAAACCAAAGTTTATGTTTCCAGGGGCCCGGAAACAAGATAAATAACACCAGCACCTGGTAAAACTGCTTCAATCCTGAGCAGCTCCCGTTAACCGCGATATACCCGCCATTGCTAAACCACATGGTATTTACCGGTTCTGTGGTGATATGGTATCCAAGGATATTTCTGTTAAACCAAAGGCTAATATGATAAACCATCTCAGCCAGCCAGGCACTCGAAGCCTTTACAAAAGGCAGCGACATAATCTCTGACGCAAAATGCCGGAAGATCAGATGAAACCCATAAGTAATCGCCGCAAACAAGGCCACATCAATAATAAAGCCCATCGGCCCCGCATAAAACTTCTTGAAAGAAAGGTAGGCTGCTTTAAGCATCTGTAAATTGTTTCCGCAAAAATACACCAATTCCTCATTACACCAAACCAGCCCGTCACATCCACCACAAACCTTTGCTTCATTGAAAGATTTGCGAGAGCAAATCTTTTAAAACCATCTCCCTATCAACGAAGCAACCGCGCCGTACCCCACCCAATCCTCAAATCCTCATATCCCTATCCCGTAAAACAGCTACCCCACGTAATCTAATCTTTGAACCTGCCTTCCTGCGGTCCTGTCTGACGGCCAGGCAGGCAGCAGGCAGGTTTTGAATCTTTGAATTTTGAATCAGGAATCTTTGAATTTTCAAATCCTTATCCCGTAAAACAAGTACCCCACGTAATCCAATCTTTGAATTTTGAATCTTGAATTTTTGAATCTTGAATCCCTACAACTCAATCAACCCCTTCCGTATCGCATACGCCAGCAACGCCACCGTGTTTTTGCAGTTCGTCTTCGCCATCAGGTTTGATTTATGTCCCACCACCGTGCGCTCACTCACAAACATCCTTTCACCGATTTCTTTGTTGCTTAGCCCTTCCGCCAGCAGATCCAGCACCTCCATTTCGCGGGGCGTGAGGTGCAGCACATCGGCAGGATGCTCCTCCTTCGCTATCGCCTTGGTAAAATAATCCCATAGCTCCTCGCTATAATACGTCTTGCCGTTATACACCGCCTGCAAAGCCCTGTCCAGCACATCCTTGCTGATATTTTTAATCAAAAAACCCTTCACGCCCGCCTCAATCATGCTTTGGATATAAGCATCCTCCCGAAACATTGTCAGCGCGATAATTTTTAAGTCAGGATACAGCTCCAGCGCTTTTTTCGTCGCTTCGATGCCATTCATCACCGGCATTTCGATATCCATCAGTACCAGATCCGTCTCCGTGTTTTCCATCAGCGACAAAAACGCCATCCCATTCTCAGCCTCGCCTATAACCTTGGCATAGCCTAACTTATTGATAACCATCTTTAATCCACTACGAAAAATCTCATGGTCGTCAACGATTACGATGCGAATTAGCGGATCCATTCTTGTTGTGTATTTATTAACAACAAAAGTACACGATTTTCCCGTCAAAGAAAAACAAAGCATACCGAATATCCATCCAACCCCTATATCCACCGCCAAAACAACCTCAACCCTGCAACAAAAAGCCCCGCCCCCTGGCGTTATCCAAGCAGCATCCGCTGCATATAATCACCCAATCTTCATTAAAACCGCACGATCCTACGATTCCTTATGTCTCACGCATCTTTCCTGCCAACGCCTATATGCTCAAGCTTCCTATCAGCGTTCGATTTTGCGAGGCGAAAGCCATGCGGGAACATAGCTTTCAACGAAGCAAACTCGGCGTACTTTAAGCTACCTTTCTTCCGAAGCTCCGCTCGGCGTAGATTACAACTACGTTGGCTAAGTATCAGCTCCAGCTGCCACCATATCAAGACAACCTCCTTCCGAAGCCTCTTGACTAACCCCATGCTTTAGCATGGGGTTTCCAGCAACAACGGACAAATTGGGCTTTAGCCCAGACCACCTCTGACATCAAATCTAAGCAACCACGGTCTAACACATTCTCCAATTCAAATCTACACCTCTTGATTAACCCCGGCATTTATGCCGGGGACTAGCAACGCCCCGAAAATAAAGGGCTTTAGCCCTGCCAACACCGTCCCACAGATCCAATTCACCACCACCATCCAACCCCCACCTCAACAAAATCAGTGTAATCCGCGTAATCCGTGGACAAAAAACTTCCTGATATCTTTTCTCGCTATAATCTGCCGCACCTCCGGAGCTTTTTATCGTCAGGGGTTCATCATTTCTACCATACTCTCGCCTCTCTGAGGCTTTAAAAACGGCTAATAAAAAACATCAATAAAAAACAATATTCAACGCTTCTTGATTAACCCCGGCATTTATGCCGGGGACTAGCAACGCTTTGCACACTGGGCTTTAGCCCTGACAACATCTCGAACAAATCCAAGCATTCACAATTCCACACCTCATCCAAAACCAATTCATCACCACCTCCAACCCCCACCTCAATAAAATCAGTAATCCGCGTAATCTGTGGACCAAAAAAACTTCCTGATATCTTTTCTCGCTATAATCTGCCGCACCTACGGCGCTTTTTATCGACATGGTCACACCATTTCTACCATACTTTCGCCTCTCTGAGGCTTTAAAACCGGCTAATATAAAACATCAATAAAAAACAATATTCAACACCTCTTCATTAACCCCGGCATTTATGCCGGGGATTAGTAACGACTCGAAAATAAAGGGCTTTAGCCCTGCCAACGCCCTCCCACAAATCCAACCAAACCAAACCCACACACCTCATTCAAAACCAATTCACCACCACCATCCAACCCCCACCTCAATAAAATCAGTGTAATCCACATAATCCACTTTAGTCCCGTGAACGAAGTGATACGGGATGGACAAAAAACTTCCTGATATCTTTTCTCGCTATAATCTGCCGCTCCTCTGGAGCTTTTTATTGTCAGGGGTATATCATTTCTACCATAATGTCGCCTCTCTGAGGCTTTTAAAACGGCTTATACAAATCATCAACGTAATACAAAAATCCAACCTATTTTAAGCTATCCTTTTAGGGCGAAGAGTTGTTCATATCACTGGACTGCTGCACAATTGCATCGCATGAGCGCAAGTCCATCCGCGACAAACCAGTAAAAATCAAATTTACATACCTTTGCATTACCAAAAAATACGCAATTTCAATCCATTACCAACCCAAACCCCTCTCCATGAAATACCCCGATAACATCCTCTCCACCCTAAACAGCCTAAAAGGTTCAGGCTCATTCTGGAGCAGCGGAGTACAAGATTTTGTGTTGCCAGGCCTCAACTTAAATAAGTTTGGCGAACTGGCTTTTCCTATCAATCCCACACAGCTCGAAACACTCATCGGCCATGCCAAAAAAGCTCCTTTCGGCAAAGGCGAAGCAACGGTTCTTGATAATACTGTGCGCAGCACCTGGGAGATTGATGCTTCGCAAATCAGCTTCAAAAATCCCCGCTGGGAAAAGCTCATCAGTAAAATCGTCAAACAAATAAAACCCACTTTAGGAATCGAAGGCTACACTATTTCAGCCAATCTTTACAAAATGCTGATTTACGGACCTGGCGATTTTTTCCTTATGCACCGCGACTCCGAGAAGGAAGCAGGCATGTTCGGCACTTTAATAATTGGTTTGCCTTCACCGCATACAGGCGGCGAGTTTGTTGTTGGCTTCGACGGCAAAGAGCAACAACTCTCTTTTGCCTCAGCTGTCGATGACTACAAAATTCCTTACATCGCTTTTTACGCCGACTGCGAACATGAGGTAAAACCCGTGCTTTCAGGTTATCGTGTTTGCCTTACTTATAATTTAATTCAAAATGCAACCGCCCTTCGGCCAAAGGCTTATGCCTTGCAGTCCAAAGTGGACGAGCTCGCAGCCTTATTTCAGGAAGCTGAAGAAGAATTTTCGACACCCAAAGCCATTCTGCTTGGTCATCAATATACACCGGCAAATTTTGGCTTTGAAAGCCTCAAACTCAATGATCGACCAAAAACGGAAGTGCTATTAAAAGCTGCCGAAAAGCTGGGGTTTTACGCAAAACTGGGGTTGGTAACGTCTTTTCAAAGTGGAGAATTGCTTACGGATGAAGATTATTTCAATTACAAAAGTAGATGGGATGGCAATAGTGATGATTCATCTGGAGATAACGACACAATGGGGGAAATTTTTGATGAATATATCCAAGTTGAACACTGGGCTACAGACGATTTGCCGGCTTTAGATGATTTGCAGCTTGAACAAAAAGATATCGTAGCAGATTTTGCCCTGAATGAGGGCGAACCAACTGAAAAAGAATCGGAAGGATATACCGGCAATGCGGGCATGGAAATGTCCTATTGGTACCATTACGGTGCTGTTTTTGTGTGGTCAAAGAAAACACATGCCCAGATACTTAACCAATTGTCATTAAAAGCAAACCTGAAATGGCTCAACTATTATACGTCAAACTGGGAAACCATCAGTATCCAGGAAAAGCAACTTGCCGGGCTGATTTTTGATAGCTCTCAAAGCTTTGAGCAGTATTTTGTCAGGGCTGATGTTAATTTCAATGCGCTTGCAGAATATCTCCACCTTCAGCCTCCCACAAAGATTTTCACTGCCACTGCGAAGGATATTTTGTTAAAATATTTCGACCGTATTTCCATCGAAAATTGGGTTGCTATAGTGCAATCGACAGGAATTAATAACTTAGAGCCCTTCTTTGAGCAGCTTGCCGCTGAAGAGAACCCCTTAAAAACAGCTCAACTGCTTCATGTTTTTGAAGCTCTTTCCGCCCATAATGAAAAAGATTTTCAGCCGCTGCTCAAAAAACAACTCAGTTACTTACCTGGTTATCTTGAAGGAGTTAATTTTGCCAACAATAAAGAAAAAAATGCCAGCCTTACTATCATCAAACTTTCGGTAAACCTCAGTCAGTTCATGCCAACAGATAAAATATGGTTGCAACAAATGTGTAATAGCCTCACTGCAAATCCAAACAGAAAGCTTGTAAACGAGTTGATTGCAGCTCAACTACTTCAGCCCGAATTTGCAAATTTCCCGTTAACTAAGCCCTTGCTTGAGTTTTGTAAGCACTACTTGCAACAAAAAGTTGATAATAAACCACCGCCACCAACAAATTGGATTCGTACTATTCCGTCGGGGAGTCGCAATAGCATATTTTGGAGCTTGTTAGGTGATTTTATGCAATCACCTACCGAGCAAGTTTTTTTATATAAAAAGCTGCAAGCTGACCGCAAAAACATGGAAAACTTCATCCGCCGCTCCGAAGCAGACCTCAGCATGGAAACCATCAGAAAAGGATCGCCCCACACGCTTAAAATCTCCAAAACACAAGCCTCCTACGAACGCCGATACAAGCATTGGCAACAGGATGAAAAACTTTTGAATGAAATCAAAACACGCTTGAGATAAAATCACAGGCCAATAAATTTGATAGCAAACACCATAATTTAAGCCGCTAACAAAGAAATCCCTAACCTTAAAAACCTGCTTTTCAATTCAGGACTAAAATAAGGATATTGACAGCACATTGGATTTTTTTCTATCTTTGAAAATCCTCAAATCCTCAAATTTTCAAATCCTCAAATCATTGAATCCAATTCCCCACTTTTCTCCGCATCTTTTCTGGGATGTAAATAAATCAACACTCGATATAGAAAAGCACCATGCTTATATCATTAGACAGGTATTAGAGTTTGGCTTATGGGAGGATTGGGAGCTGATAAAAAAGCATTATGGCATAGCCCGTATCGCCCAAACAGCTGTTACTTTCAGGGAGTTGGATGCGAAAGCGCTATCCTTTATCTCACTGCTGTCTCACATCCCAAAAGAAGAATTCAGATGCTACACCTATCAACAATCGACACCTCAACACTGGAACTTTTAAAAGTGCTGATGAAACAGCCTGCTTTTAGCGGTCTCCGATTGGCAGGCGGAACAGCATTGGCATTGCAGATAGGCCATCGAAAATCCATCGATATTGATCTTTTTGGCACTATTGATTTTGACTCCCTAAATATTCAAGAATTATTTGCAGAATTTAATGCGGTGAAGACTATAAAAAGGTCAAAAAACATCAATATCTTCATCATCAACGATGTAAAAGTAGATTTTGTTAATTACAGTTATCCCTGGTTGAGCGAAAGCCTTGTTGAAGACAACATCCGCATGGCGGCTATCAAGGATATTGCAGCCATGAAATTAGCCGCTATCACAGGCAGAGGAAGCAAAAAAGACTTCGTTGATCTTTATTTTCTGCTCCAACATTTTAGCCTTAGATCCCTTATGACAATGTACAGCGCAAAATATCCTGATGGCTCAGCTTTTCTTGTGTTAAAAAGCCTGACTTATTTCGAAGACGCAGAAAATGAAGGAGATCTCAATATGCTTATCAACACCTCCTGGAGAAAAATAAAACAAAAACTTCAGCAGGAAGTTAAAAACTATGCCTAAAGAAGCACTCCCAATCATAAAATCTTCCCAACCCGCAAATTAACTACAATATGCAATCTAATTCTCGAACTTCTCATCCTGCTGTTTTGTTCGGAAGCCAGAAAGACTGCCGGCAGGTTTTTGAATTTTATCTGGGCTATTATCTCGCCTACGGCGATCATTATCAGCATGATTACCCCACATCTACCCGTTTTACGCCTCTCTGAGGTTCAAAAAAGGCTAATAATAATCATCAACAAAAAACAGTAATCAAACATACAAAACTAAATTCCTCAAGACGGATTCGCCAACTTCATGCGAGCGGCAGTCTTCTGATAAAGGCGATAAAACAGCAGTCAAAGCCTCTTCATTAACCCCTGCATTTATGCCGGGGATTAGCAACGACCCGAAAATAAAGGGCCTTAGCCCTGCCAACGCACTCCCATAAATCCAATTTCATTAAACCATACTTCTCAATCCCCACCAATTCAACACCACCTCCAACCACCACCTCAACAAAATCAGTGTAATCCGCGTAATCCGTGGACCAAAAAAAACTTCCTGATATCTTTTCTCGCTATAATCTGCCGCACCTACGGCGCTTTTTTCGTCAGGGGTAAACTATTTCTACCATACTTTCGCCTCTCTGAGGCTTTAAAACGGCTAATATAAAACATCAATAAAAAACAATATTCAAAACCTCTTCATTAACCCCTGCATTTATGCCGGGGATTAGCAACGACCCGAAAATAAAGGGCTTTAGCCCTGCCAACGCACTCCCATAAATCCAATTTCATTAAACCACACTTCTCAATCCCCACCAATTCATCACCACCTTCAACCACCACCTCAACAAAATCAGTGTAATCCGCGTAATCCGTGGACCAAAAAAACTTCCTGATATCTTTTCTCGCTATAATCTGCCGCACCTCCGGCGCTTTTTATCGACATGGTTACACCATTTCTACCATACTTTCGCCTCTCTGAGGCTTTAAAACGGCTAATATAAAACATCAATAAAAAAAATATTCAATGCCTCTTCATTAACCCCGGCATTTATGCCGGGGATTAGCAACGACCCGAAAATAAAGGGCTTTAGCCCTGCCAACGCCCTCCCATAAATCCAATTTCATTAAACCATACTTCTCAATCCCCACCAATTCATCACCACCTTCAACCACCACCTCAACAAAATCAGTGTAATCCGCGTAATCCGTGGACAAAAACTTCCTGATATCTTTTTCCCGCCGCTCGGCGTAATTTGCAACTACGACGGCTAAAGCTGTATGGCCAATCCTCAAATCTTCAAATCTTCAATTTTTTGAATCCAGCCTAATCTTCACCTCAATTCCCGGCAAAGTATTCCTAAACGAAAAATCCCCCTTCAGCGAGCGCACACGGCTGATGATATTCCGAAGTCCCAGCGTATGGTCACCTTTTTCTAACGCTTTGTCCAGCTCAAAACCAATGCCATCGTCTTTGTAACTGAGTCGGATACAGCTTCCTTCCTGCTTCAGTTCAATGATCACTTGTTGTGCCTGCGCATGTTTGATGGTGTTGTTGATCAACTCCGTGATGATGCGATACAAAGTCAACTCAATCGTACTTCCCAGATTTTGACTTATGCCCTTCGGCAAAAAGCGGATATGCAGCAATTTCGTGGCGTTGATACCAGTGCAAAACTCCTCTAGCGAGCGTAAAAGTCCGTAATCAGTAATGATTTTTGGCGTGATATTATTGGCGATATTGCGGGCATTACTCACCGCCTCATCAATCAGCTGATTAATATATCGGGTATGCGCCTCCCGCTCTTCCTGCTCACTTGTTTCCAGTTCATTTACGTACAACTTGATGGTCGAAAGCAGCGGCCCCAGCCCGTCGTGAATCTCTCGTGCGAAACGACTGCGCTCATTCTCTTCCGTCTCAATGGTAGCAATCAGCACCCGCTTCTCCAGCTCTTTACGCTCGGAGATATTTCGCGCTACACAGGTGATACAAGGCTTGTCGTCTATGGCAATAAAGCGGCAGCTCATCTCCAGCGGGATACGTTTTCCGGTACTGCTCAGCAGCTCTGTCTCAAAGATATGTATCCCTTTCCTTCTGATTTCATCAAGGTGATCCTGCACCCCTTCTGCCGACCGGCTCGATTTGAGCTCTGCAAACTTTTTCTGTAAAAGCTGCTCACGGGAATAACCCAATCGCTCACAGGCGGAATGATTTACCTCCAACAACCGACCAGCTGCTTCCATCACAAAAATCTGGTCTGAGCTGTTGTTGAAAAGCATCTGATAGCGCCTGTTGATGCTGCTTTGGGTGCGTTCGGCCTTGCTCAGCCGTTTCAGGATGCGCCGGATAAGTAAAGTGCCGCTGAGGATCAGTACTGATACCACAAAACCCGCCAATGGCCTGATATTGCTGCGATAAGCCAGGTCTGAAAGTCCGGCTTCTCCCAGCAGCTGAAACACATTTTCCAGTGCCATCAGCATCATGGCAGCAGCTATCAGCCACCAGGCAATGCGATGGCGTGAAACGTTTACATAGTTCATCACCACCCCAAAAGTGGCCAGCCGAAGCAGCAGCGATAGCCCGATCAGTAGCAGCTCGGCAGGCATCAGGATGCTGCTTCTTTGGTGTCAAAGCTTTTCAGCGCTTTCTGCAATACATCATCAATTTCCTGGTAAATAGGGTAGAAGCCGGCATCATCAAAGAGGTTACGTCCCAGATAGGCCTTAAAGAGAATGGCCGTACGATCGCGGGCAACGCGCTGCTCTTCTTTGCTGCCTTTCACGCCTTTTTCTTCGGCGAAGGCCTGCAAATCGCGGTAAAGCACATCGGTAAACTTAAACTGTTTCTTAAAATTATCCACCGAGCCATAAGCCATCAGCTCCGGCCGGTGCTTGTCGGCATAGTCAAAAGCAAACTGAAAGAGTTGTCCGCTATTGGCCAGCCGGTTATAATAAGCCATCGTGGTATCGGCTTCAATGGCCACATACACATCGGGCATGATGCCGCCACCCCCATAAACGGTTTTGCCGCCTGGCGTGAGGTATTTCAGGGAATCAGCAAAGTGTATGCTGTCGGGATGCATCACCTCTCCGTTGAGGTAGCGATCCATGGCTTCGTGGTGGTATTCTTCCTTGTCGCCGTTATAAGGTTTCTGAATGGAGCGGCCTGTGGGCGTGTAATAGCGCGCTACGGTAAGCCGCACCGCCGAGCCATCAGGCATGGGAAGCTGTTCCTGCACCAGGCCCTTGCCAAAGGAGCGTCTGCCGACAATAGTACCGCGGTCGTTGTCCTGCAAAGCTCCCGCAACAATCTCACTGGCACTAGCTGAACCTTCGTCGATAAGCACAATCACCCGCATTTCTTCCAGCTGACCATCTGTGGAAGCAAAGGCAAAGCTGCGCGGACGATTTTTTCCTTCTGTATAAACAATGAGTTTTCCATCGGGCAAAAACTCGTCTGCCAGTTGTGTCGCCGCACGCAGATAGCCACCGGTATTGCCCCGCAAATCGAGGATAAGGCGCTGCATGCCTTCTTCCAAAAGCTCGTCCACGGCTTCAGAAAACTCCTCATAAGTGGTGGCCGAAAATTTATTGAGCCGGATAAATCCCGTTTCGGGCGCTACCATATAAGCGATATCGAGGCTGTAAGTAGGAATCACATCACGGGTAATAGTGTAGTCGATCAGCCCATCAACGCCGCGCCGAAGCACCCGAACCCGTACTTTTGTGCCTTTGTTGCCTTTGAGCTGGCGCATAGCATCGCGGTTGCTGATTTCAACACCTGCCGCTAACGAATCTTCGATATAAATAATACGGTCGCCGGCCATAATACCCACTTTCTCGGATGGCCCACCCTTTATCGGACTGATCACCGTGATGGTATCCTTCTCAATCCTGAATGAAACGCCAATACCTTCAAAGCTACCCAATAGCGGATCGTTCATCTCGTGAAACTCCTCCACAGAAATATATTGGCTATGTGGATCTAGTTCCTCAATCATGGCCTTAATAGCTTCATCTTCCAGCTTGCTGCGGTCAATCACATCCACATAATCCTGTTCAATATAGCCCAAAATGCTACCTAGCTTAGTATCGCTATGGCCGGGAATACGAAACACCGACTGCTGCTGCATCTCCGGTGTGGCGAGACGCATACCAAGGTAAATGGCACCAGCTATCAAAACAGAAAAAATCAAGGGAAGATATACAATTCTACGCTTCATAAAGTATCATTTTTAGTCACAAAGATAGGGCGTCAAGCCCACAGGTCACAAAAGTACTTTTAATTAGCCAACCACTCAAACCTTGCCATTCAAAAAAGCTTTCAAGGAAGCCCGTCTCCGCAACGAGATTAATAGCGCCCCGTTCCGCAGCGCATTCGCTAAAACCCCTGTAATCCGTGCACCAAAATCGACCCCGGTATTTTTACAGAATAGCCTATCAAGTCTTCCCGGCAAACCCAGCTTGCCGTTTATGGTGAGCCTGTTGAACCACTCCCATAAAGCCAAACATTCCCAAACCCACACTTTCCAATCCCAACCAATTCACCACCTCCAACCATCACCTCAACAAATCCTTTAAATCCGCGTCATCCACTTTAATCCCGAGAACGAAGTGATTCAGGATGGACTAAAAAACTTCCTGATTTCTTTTCTCGCTATAATCTGCCGCACCTACGGCGCTTTTTATCGACATGGTTACACCATTTCTACCATACTTTCGCCTCTCTGAGGCTTTAAAAACGGCTTATACAAATCATCAACAAAAAACAGCAGTCAACGCCTCTTCATTAAGCCCGGCATTTATGCCGGGGATTAGTAACGATTCGAAAATAAAGGGCTTTAGCCCTGCCAACACCCTCCCACAAATCTAATTTCATTAAACCCACACTTCTCAATCCCCACCAATTCATCACCACTCCAACCACCACCTCAATAAAATCCTTTAAATCCGCGTAATCCGTGGACCAAAAAACTTCCTGATTTCTTTTCTCGCTATAATCTGCCGCACCTACGGCGCTTTTTATCGACATGGTTACACTATTTCTACCATACTTTCGCCTCTCTGAGGCTTTAAAAACGGCTTATACAAATTATCAACAAAAAACAGCAGTCAACGCCTCTTCATTAAGCCCGGCATTTATACCGGGGACTAGCAACGCCCCGCGCAATGGGCTTTAGCCCTGCCAACACCGTCCGTTAAACCCCAACAAATCCAAATCCACACATCTCTTCTAACCAATTCACCACCACCATCCAACCCCCACCTCAATAAAATCCTTTAAATCCGCGTAATCCGTGGACCAAAAAACTTCCTGATTTCTTTTCTCGCTATAATCTGCCGCACCTACGGCGCTTTTTATCGTCAGGGATACACTTTTGCTACCATACTTTCGCCTCTCTGAGGCTTTAAAAACGGCTTATACAAATTATCAACAAAAAACAGCAGTCAACGCCTCTTCATTAAGCCCGGCATTTATGCCGGGGACTAGCAACGCCCCGCGCAATGGGCTTTAGCCCTGCCAACACCGTCCGTTAAATCCCAACAAATCCAAAACCACACATCTCTTCTAACCAATTCACCACCACCATCCAACCCCCACCTCAATAAAATCCTTTAAATCCGCGTAATCCGTGGACCAAAAAAAACTTCCTGATTTCTTTTCTCGCTATAATCTGCCACTCCTCCGGAGCTTTTTATCGACATGGTTACACCATTTCTACCATACTTTCGCCTCTCTGAGGCTTTAAAAACGGCTAATACAAATTATCAACAAAAAATAGCAGTCAACGCCTCTTCATTAACCCCGGCATTTATGCCGGGGACTAGCAACGCCCCGCGCAATGGGCTTTAGCCCTGCCAACACCGTCCGTTAAATCTCAACAAATCCAAATCCACACATCTCTTCTAACCAATTCACCACCACCATCCAACCCCCACCTCAATAAAATCCTTTAAATCCGCGTAATCCGTGGGCCAAAAAAAACTTCCTGATATCTTTTCTCGCTATAATCTGCCGCACCTACGGCGCTTTTTATCGACATGGTTACACCATTTCTACCATAATGTCGCCTCTCTGAGGCTTTAAAAACGGCTAATACAAATTATCAACAAAAAATAGCAGTCAACGCCTCTTCATTAACCCCGGCATTTATGCCGGGGATTAGTAACGATTCGAAAATAAAGGGCTTTAGCCCTGCCAACACCGTCCCATAAATCTAATTTCATTAAACCCACACTTCTCAATCCCCACCAATTCATCACCACCTCCAACCACCACCTCAATAAAATCAGTGTAATCCGCGTAATCCGTGGACAAAAAACAATTCATTGGTAGTATTTTGGAATAGCCTATCGAAGCTCTTGCTATGCCAATCTACAGCAGCCATGCGTAGCTTTTGACCATTTGAATCCTTGCCCAACTCAGCACTCCAAACCACCTCCCGCATCCCAATAATCCTTAATTTTGTGCCTTAATCGTTTTTATGACCCTAAAATCACTATTTTTCACCCTGATTTGTTCGCTGTTGTTCGCTAACGGACTTCTGGCACAAAAAACAGTCATCCACATCGAGCGTGCCCGCCTGGCCGATTACAACTCCAAATTCGGAAAGGATGTTCAGCGCTTAATCGGTGATGTGATTATGCGACAGGATTCTACCTTGTTTTACTGCGACTCGGCCTATCTCAACGAAAAAACCAGGAATTTTGAAGCCTTCAGCAAGGTGCATATAAACGTAAACGATAGCCTGGATATCTATTCTGATCGCTTGCTCTACAACGGCGACACCCGCATTGCCGAGCTGTTCGACAATGTGAGGCTGGTAGACGACTCAACGCTGCTCGAAACCGAATACCTGATTTATAACCGCTTCACCAAGCTGGCTACCTATCCCAACAACGGAAAAATTACGCGCGGAGACAAAGTCCTTACCAGCATAAAAGGCTACTATCAAACCGATATCAAGGAGTTTTACTTCCGCAAAGATGTGGTGCTGATCACTCCCGAATACCAAACCTATTCCGATACTTTAGTCTATAACACCAACCAGGAAATGGCCTGGTTTCATGGCCCCACGGTTATCCGAAGCGACGAAAATACACTCTACGGCGGTTATGGCTGGTACAATTTGCGCACCGATGAGGCTTACTTCACTAAAAACCCCGCTATCTACACCATGAAGCAGATGGTGTATGCCGACACCATGTTTTACAACCGTAACACGGGTTTTGGCAGGGCAGGAGGTCGGGTGCAGATTGTTGATACCAACTATCAACTCATCGTAAAAGGTACTTTTGGACAGTTTTGGGAGCTGGAAGGCAAATCTTTCGTAACCGATAGTGCGCTGGCTATCAGCTACGACTCGAAGGATTCACTTTTTATGCATGCCGACACCCTGTTTTTGTATTTTGACCAGGAACGTGAAGCCAAAAAAATGGAAGCTTATTTCAATGTTCGTTTTTTTCGTAATGATTTGCAAGGAACTTGCGATAGCCTTACGTATGCCATGTCTGATTCTACCATCCGCATGTATCGCGATCCGGTACTTTGGTCAGAACAAAATCAATTGACCGGCGATTCTATTCATATTATGATGACCAACAAAGCTTTAGACAGCCTCGTAATGTACAACACAGCCTTTATCGTTTCGCGCGACACCATCAAAGGGTTTAATCAAATAAAAGGGAAGAATATGATCGGCTATTTTGAGCAGAACGAACTCGATAATATAGCCGTTGAAGGCAATGCCGAAACGGTTTACTACGTACGTGAAGAAGACCAAAGCCTCATTGGCATCAACCTCGCCAAAGCCAGTCGCATGCTCATTATGCTGGTCGAAAGCCAGATGGAACGCATCATCTACCAAAGCAGCCCCGCCGAAGTCATGTATCCGGAAAAAGAATTGCCCGAAGGTTTAGATATACTCAAAGGTTTTCGCTGGCTGCATGAACGCCGACCGGCTGATAAACACGATATTTATCGGAAGAACTTGTGAATAGAGAGATGAGTTGTGAGTAGTGAGTTGTGAGTAGTGAGTTGTGAGTAGTGAGTTGTGAGTAGTGAGAGATGAGTAGTGAGAGATGAGTTGTGAGTAGTGAGTTGTGAGAGATGAGTGGAGGGTTTTGAGTAGTGAGAGGTGTTATAAATATTGTTACTTTAGTGATATAATTAATACTTTTCATAATGGCTGTAATAAATAGTTTTCGGGATTTGATTGTGTATCAAAAGGCTTATAAATTGGCGATGAGGATTTTTGAAATCACACAGCGTTTTCCAAAGGAAGAAAGATATTCACTTACTGATCAAATCAGGCGGTCATCCCGATCGGTAACTTCTAACCTTTGCGAGGCATGGGCTAAAAAAATTTATATAAAATCATTTATAAGCAAAGTAAGCGATTCATTAGGTGAAGAGTATGAAACAGAAGGCTGGCTGGATTACTCACGTGATTGTGGATATATTGATTTCGAACTACACGCTGATTTGATGAACGAATATGACGAAGTTAGAAAAATGCTCATCTCTATGATCAACAAGCCGGAAAAATTTTGCAGATAAGTAACTACACAAAACCCTCCACTCATCTCTACTCACCACTCACCACTCACCTCCCAAACTCCGGAAACTCAAATTGCAAACCCGCCTCCTCCAAATAACGGATACTTTTTTCCTTTTCAGTCGTAAAGCCCAACAAATAGCCACCACCTCCCGAACCGCATAACTTTAGCGTAAAGGGTTTTTCTGCACCTATTGGCCCAAAATGCTGTTGAAAGTCATCAGGAATCATGCGTCCAAGCTCTCGCTGTTGTAGCACTGAAATACGTTCAGCCTCCACTAAAAATCTTGAAAAATCACCTGTCACAAAACTTTCAATAGCTTGATTGTTCGCCGGAATATACTGTTCGTTGAGTCTCTTAAAGAAACTGTAATGAAGCAGTTTTTCTTTAAAATGTGCCACCATTTGGGCAGTAGAAGAAGTAGTTTGGGTGTCAATCAAAAAGACATTGACAGGAAACCGATCTATTTCTTGCGTGAAATCAGCTAAAGACAGCAAACTCCCGTTTTCATCGATCTTGATTGTTTTCTGAAGCAAACAACAAAGCGGATCAATGCCCGAACTGCTGCCGTGAAAAAAGGATTCAATACGGGATAGCAAGGCTTTGAGCTGCTTATTATCACCCGGCTTTGGACCAACGTAAAAGCGCTCGTAAACGGCTGCTACTAATGCGCCCGAGCTGCCAGCGCCATAACCTTGTGGAATGTCGCTGTCGAAATACAAAGCTTTTTTCAGCTCGGCCTCAAAGGCTTCAAGATTAAAACTACTTGCTAAATCCGGCGTGTTTTTCAAGTATTCAACTAAAGCAGCCAAACTTTCGGCGGAGGCTTTTATGGTTGGGGTTTGTTCGTTTTCAGGGTAAAACGCCCAGCGGGCTGTCTTTGCAAAAAAAGGAACAACCAGCGCTTGCGACTGGCAGGCGATGCTATGCTCGCCGAATAACATTATTTTTCCGGGGAAAGTGTTTGCCATAGCCCAACTGCTTAAATCGCCGAAGCGCCCTGTCCTACTATATCGTCAATCCAAAAACCATTGGCGCACAAAGGCTGAAGTTCGTTTTCAATAAATGCAAGTACTTCTTCGCGCACAGAAGCCGGATACAACAGATGAATATTTGGGCCGGCATCCAGTGTAAAACATAAAGGCATTTTTGTATCTTCTCTAAAATTACGGATGGCTTTGATGGCTGCCAAACTATTGGGTTGCATCAGGATATAGCCCGGATCAGAGGTCATCATCAAGGCGTGCAATTGCAATGCTTCGGCTTCGGTGATGCGGATAAAAGTTGCTAAATCACCAGCTTGCATAGCGGAATATAAATCCTGGATGTTTTTGTGTGCTTGCTTATAGCGTGTTGGTGCAAAGGGATTATTGTCCATCAAAGCATGGCCAGCGCGGCTTGAAACGGCTTTTGTACCCGAATCAATGATTAAAATACTGTCGTAAAAATCCTGAAAAACCGGATGCAGCTGTTGCACTACAGGAATTGCAAATTCATCGCTGCTTTCAGTAAGAAAAGTTGTTTTGCCCCAAACTGCCGCTACCGGAAATACAGAGCGCGAAGCGCTTCCCGAACCCAGCCGTGAGAAATAGCTGGCCTTGATGAGATCAGTTTCATGGGTGTTTTTGAGTTTGTTTTCGATGGCCAAAACACCCATTACCAGCGCACTCATGGCCGAAGCGCTGGAGGCAATTCCCGAGGAATGTGGGAAAGTATTGTTACTGCTGATTTCGAGCGAGAGCTGATTTAGAAAAGGAAAATAAGGAATAATCTGGCTTAAAAAGCGCTGAATCTTTTCGGCAAAGGCCGGATTTTCTTTGCCTTCAAAAAAGAATTTCAACTGTAAGCGGCCACTGTCATTGCGTTGGTAGTGTATGCTGGTCTCACTCTTTGATGCACTTAAGGTAAAGCTGATCGAAGGGTTTTTGGGCAGCTGATTGCCGTGCTTTCCCCAATATTTTACCAAGGCGATATTCGATGGACTTTGCCAGGCCGTGGTACCGCTAAAACCGGCAGGCACTTTGCTCGCGGCTTCTTTTAGCCATTTCTTTTCAAGGGTTTTGCTCACTTTTCAAGGTTTTAAAGTCAGTTCGTCAAAGCAAAATAAAGTTTCAAGCCCTTTGGCCGAGAAATACTCCCGCACAATACTTTCGGTCCAAGATGTTGCGGCCAACAAAAAATCTCCGCCCCATGCGCCAAGCGACTTTAATTGCCCTTCAAAATCCGGATAGGCATGTTGTATGGGTGCTAAGCCGATATGTGCGCTTACAATCTCTTCATGCTCGCGTATCAGGCTGCAAAATTGTTCAAAATCGGTAGTTTCAGTGATTTGCTGTGTGATCTCAGAAATTCTTTCGACTTGTTCGCTCAAGTCAGTATGCTTGTTTTGCGCTTGAAAAGCATGGACAGCCTTCGCTGAATCCTGCTTTTTGCCCTGGTAAACAAAGAAGAGGTTTTCCGCAAAAGGCGGCCTAAAAGCAACAGGTTTTTGATGCGGTAAAAGCCCGGTGAGGTGATAAATGAGTGGCGATTTGGATTGTCCGCAGGCGATATCATAACCTGAACCGCCGATAGAAAAATTAAGCAAGGTGTATGGATTTACCTTCGCCCAGCGCGACAAATTGACAAGCAAACTGGAGCTGCTGCCAAATCCCCATTCGGGCTCAAACTCCAAAAAAGTCGTGAACGTATAGCTTGTTTTGGCTACAAAGGCAGTCGGGTTTAACTGTTTCAACGTAAGCAAAATGAGCTGCAATTTGGAAGCTTTTGGCAAATCGTCAGTTTTGATAATATTTAATTCAGGCAGACTGAATTGCGCATAAAACCAGTCACCGGAAGGTTTTTTTGCCAGCCAGTTGATGGTCAATTCAGCAGTGGCTGCTGTTTCTTCTACCTGCATCTGCTGGCCTTTGTTTACGGGCAGCGCTAATGCTTTTGCACCATGCAAAACAAAATACTCACCGCTGAGCATCAATTTTCCGTTAGCCCTAAATATTTTTGAATCTATCACCTTAGCCGCGCATTGAAGCGATGTATTTACCAACACTCGAAAACGACACCTTCTGATCTTTGAAATGTGCCAGTGCAGCATCTTTTTCTTTTTCGCTGGCTTTAAAGTAATTCAAGATATTAAAGAGGTGCATCTTCATGTGTCCCGCCTGAATACCGGTGGTTGTCAGTGATTTAACAGCAGAAAAATTATTGGCCAGTCCCATCACCGCCGAAATCATCATCAGTTCGGTAGCCACAGGGTTTCCAAGCAGTTGCAGCGATTGTTTGGCCAGTGGATGCAAGCTGGTGAGGCCACCCACCGTTCCCATCGCTAAGGGTACTTCAAGTATAAACTTGAATTTATTGTCTTTAAGCTCAACACGCGAAAGGCTCTCGTAATGGCCATTGCGCGAGGCATAAGTATGGCCCGCAGCTTCTATTGCTCTGAAATCGTTTCCAGTTGCAATGGCCACTGAATCAATACCGTTATAAATTCCTTTATTGTGTGTGGCAGCTCTGTAGGGGTCGATCTGTGCAATTTTTACAGCTTTCTCAAATTTTTTGGCAAACTCAAGTCCGCCCAGCTTTTCATCTACATTCTCAAGCTCAGCAATGGAGCATTCCACCCAGGCTTTTACCACACAATTAGGTGTATAATTGGAAAGAATTGCCATAATAATTTCCACCTGCCGTTCTTCTGTTTTTAGCTGAAGCTGCTCGAGCATAAACTGTTGCAGGCTGTGGCCAAACTCTTCCAAAACGGAATTGATAAAGTTAGCACCCATCGAATCACGCGTGTCGAAAGTAACCATCAGCTGGTAATAGTCATCCAGCTTGTCGGTCATATCTATCAGCTTGATATCCAGCACACCACCACCGCGTTTTTCCATGTTTCCAGTGATGGGTTTTGCGGCATTCAGCAGGTATTGGCTGATGGCTGGCATCAAATCACGCAAAGTCGGTGGATTTCCGGGCCAGCTGAAATGAACCTGTCCTACTTTTTGTGTGTCAATAATTTCGGCATGAAAGCCACCTCTTTCGCTCCAGAATTTGGCAGCGGCAGAAGCGGCAGCAACAACCGATGATTCCTCAATAACCATGGGCACAATATAAGTATGCCCGTTGATGATCACATTGGGCGAAATGCCGTATGGGATGTAAAAATTGGTGATGGTATTCTCGCTAAACTCATCAAAAAGCTTCTGCTGGCTTTCGTCTGTATGCCAAAAGCTTTTTAACAGGCTAACCACCTCGCCGGGATTTTCAAAGTACTCCGCCACTAGCTTGAGCTTTTCTTCTTTCAAAAGCTTTGAGAATCCTTTGATGATAATGTCGCGTTTTCTAATCATGTGACTGCGCTTATTGGTTTTGCTAATAGACAACCAAAAGTAGAAACAAATTAACGGATTAAAAGTTTATAATTCAAGGAAATCATTTTTTTACCAGATATCTTCGGTAACCTCGGGCTCGGGTTTCATCTTTTCAATCAAAAACGCACTCCACTGCTCCACATATTCTGCTATTTGATCTAAATAGTCGGCCCAACGCGGATCGTAGGCCGGATCGTCCTTATCGAGCCAGCGCTCAATCTCAAAGCGGGAAGCTGTTTTTAGCAGCAGCTCGGTGATGGTATAGCGGTAGCGGTTTTCACGCACTTCCAAAGTAAACTCATAATAAACGGTAGGTCCGTCACGCTCAAAACCTTTATCGTCAGTATATTTTAGCCTGATGGTATGCTTGCCCATAATTTTTCCGGAAGGTGCATCACGCACTGTAGTTACGCGCACAGGGTCTTTATAGTAATCGTTGAGCCAGAAAATGCAGCGGTTAAACAGTTCTTTTTGTGTGCCCTCTTCTTCAATCACCTGCTGAAACTTGATCTTTTTAGCTTCTGCATCAAACGGGATTGTTTTTACCTGCGCCATAAGTGGATTCAGTAAAATAAAAAACAGTAGGGCAGATAGGGAAATCAGCAATTTTTTCATTTTGAAAAGCTTGGTTTATTGAACTTTGGACAAAAATACGAAAACAATCTGAATGCATGTTTTGTTAAGTGCTAACGCAAAAAAATCTGTTTCAGTATCGAGTACCAGTCAGGGTGCGACTGATTAGCGAGGCCTTATAGTCGCGCCCTGACTTCCCGCAGCTGCAAGTCAGGGTGCGACTGATCCTGCGGCAACAAACAAGTCGCGCTCTGACTGTTTCAGTATCGAGTACCAGTCAGGGTGCGACTGATTAGCGAGGCCTTATAGTCGCGCCCTGACTTCCTGCAGCTGCAAGTCAGGGTGCGACTGATTAGCGAGGCCTTATAGTCGCACCCTGACTTGGAATAAAAAAAACCGTTCCTGCCTTGGCAGAAACGGTTTTATATCTAAGATTACTGATGTCTTACATCATTCCGGGCATTCCGCCACCCATCGGAGGCATGGCAGGAGCTGCATTTGGGTCTTTATGCTCTACCAAAACACATTCTGTAGTGAGCAGCATGCCAGCAATTGATGCAGCATTTTCCAGTGCAATACGGGCCACTTTAGTAGGGTCGATAACACCGGCGTCCATCAAGTTTTCGTAAACATCGGTGCGTGCATTGAAACCAAAGTCGTCTTTGCCTTCTTTCACACGGTTTGCCACTACGGAGCCTTCCATGCCAGCATTTTCAACGATTTGACGGAGCGGCTCTTCCAGTGCACGGCGAATAATCGCGATGCCGGTGTTTTCGTCGTCATTGTCGCCTTTAAGGTTTTTCAGCGCATCCATGGCGCGGATAAAAGCAACTCCGCCGCCGGGAATAATGCCTTCTTCTATGGCAGCACGTGTGGCAGCCAAAGCATCTTCAAAGCGGTCTTTCTTTTCTTTCATTTCTACCTCGCTGGCTGCTCCAACATAGATAACAGCTACGCCACCTGCCAGTTTGGCAAGGCGTTCCTGTAGTTTTTCTTTGTCGTAATCAGAAGTGCTGGTTTCGATGTGTTTCTTGATTTGAGCTACGCGGGCTTCAATATTTGCTTTCAAGCCACGACCGCTTACTACGGTAGTGTTTTCTTTGTCGATGCTCACTTTTTCTGCTTCACCAAGCATGTCTAAGGTAGCATCTTCTAAGCGGTAGCCTTTTTCCTCGCTGATTACTGTTCCGCCAGTAAGCACGGCGATGTCTTCCAGCATTTCTTTTCTGCGGTCGCCAAATCCGGGAGCTTTTACAGCAGCTACTTTCAGTGATCCGCGCAAACGGTTCACAACCAAAGTTGCTAATGCCTCACCTTCAACGTCTTCTGCAATAATTACAAGCGGTTTACCGGCCTGCATTGATTTTTCCAGGATAGGAAGCAGGTCTTTCATCACCGAGATTTTCTTGTCGTAAATCAGGATGAAAGGATTTTCGTAAACGGCTTCCATTTTCTCGCTGTCAGTAACAAAATAAGGAGAGATATAACCGCGGTCAAACTGCATGCCTTCCACCACATCAACGTAGGTTTCGATGCCTTTGGCTTCCTCAATGGTGATAACACCTTCCTGTTTTACTTTACTCATCGCTTCGGCGATAAGGCCGCCGATAGTTTGGTCGTTATTGGCCGAAATGGAAGCAACTTGTTTGATCTTATCATTGCTGTCGCCTACTTTCTTGCTTTGTTTTTTCAGGGCTTTAACTACCTCAATAACAGCTTTGTCAATACCTCTTTTTAAATCCATTGGATTGGCGCCGGCAGTAACGTTTTTGAGGCCGGTTGCAATGATAGACTGTGCCAAAACAGTGGCTGTTGTTGTGCCGTCACCAGCCAGATCATTGGTTCTGGAGGCAACTTCTTTAACCATCTGTGCACCCATATTCTCGACCGGGTCTGTCAGTTCAATTTCCTTGGCAACAGTAACACCGTCTTTGGTAATTTGCGGAGCGCCATAAGATTTTTCGATAATAACATTCCGGCCTTTGGGTCCGAGGGTTATTTTTACTGCGTTTGAAAGTGCGTCAACACCTTTTTTGAGGCTGTCGCGGGCTTCAAGATTAAATAGGATGTCTTTTGCCATTGTATTAAAATTTTAGTGTTATTTTCTGTTTGTTAAATGATTGCAATAATATCAGATTCAGGCATAATCAGGTAGTCGTTACCTTCGATGGTAAATTCTGTTCCTGCATATTTGCCATAAATTACCTGATCGCCTGGTTTCACGGTGAGTGGTAAATCCGGAAGCCCGGTTCCTACGGCTACAACGATACCTTTTTGTGGTTTTTCTTTGGCGGTATCAGGGATGATAATGCCACTGTTAGTTTTTTGCTCGGCTGCGGCGGGCTCAATAACCACGCGGTCTGCTAAGGGTTTAATCGTTAGTTTTGACATAATTTTAGCTATTTATAAATTTTAAATTTCTTAGTTTATCCCGAATAGGATGTTTAAACCCTGTCATATTTTGTGCCAAAACAGGGATATAAAAAAAATGTCAGAATGTAATGACATTCTGACATTTTTTGTCGCACTATGGCGTAAAATATTTTATTCTTCAATATCCTGTGCGGGAGGAGCCTGAAAATCTACTGGCGCAGTCTGATCAATTTGCTCACGCAGTTCTGTATCAAATTGTCCGGCTGAAGCATTGTATTTTGGGATAGCCATTGTAGCCGTAAGGCTCAAAACAAGCAGTGCAACGGCCATCGACCAGGTTGCCTTTTCAAGGAAATCGGCTGTTTGGCGAACACCCATGAATTGGTTTGAGCTGGCGAAATTTGAAGCAAGCCCACCACCTTTTGAATTTTGAACCAAAACGATTAATCCTAATAAGATGCTGATAATCAGGATGAGAATTGAAATGAATACGTACATTTTTTTATTTTTTTGAACTGTTAATGCTTTTTTGCCTCTTCAATAAGGCCTGCAAAATAAATACTTTTTTCCGGATATTTCAAACTTAATTTTTGATAGACTGAAATTGCCTTGTCGTGATGACCCTGGTTCAGGTAGATTTTTGCAAGGGTTTCGCTTACAATATTTTCTTGATCTATCAGGCTGTTCTGGGCACTGGTGACAGGATTGTAAAATTCGGGCTTTGGCCTGCTAATGCTTGGGCTTTGCTCGATAAACTTATCGATAATAGCTGTTTTTTCAGTGCTTTCGCCTGTCTTTTTTGGTTTCGATGGCTGCTTTTTCTTGCTTTCTATTTCGTTGATACGCTCTGCCAAAATACGTTTTAATTCCTCTAAAGATTGTCTTTTACGATCGGTGCTAAAGTTTTGCTCTTCATCAGCCGCTTTTTCATGAGTTGTTGGTGTCTCCGTATTTTTTTCTTCCGTTATGGGTTTGGCAGCAGCCGATTTTTCGGCCCTCACTTTTTCAGTTTCTACTGTCTTTTGTGATTCAGTTGCTTTTGGCGCATTCTCAGTTTCTACGTAGGAGGCCGAAGGCGTAATCGGGCGGTATTCATCGGGCAGATCGGGCAGGGTTTTCAGCTGATTAATTTTCTGGATATGCAGCCGTAACAGATTTCTGTCGGGCATCAGGCTGGCCGCCAATTTCAGCTGGCTGTCATAAACAATATGGTTCACCAGGTGCATATTCATTGCCAAAATTGTGTGTACGATGCTGCTGTATGGAAATTGGCTGGCCAGGTCGATCAGTTCGATGATGGAATCCCGATTCATGGTTTCCGGCTCTTTTAAAAAACGTATGAAAGTTGCTTTATCCATAAGGCGTTGTTTTACCAGTTTACAACCGATTTATTGAAAATATCATCAACCAGCATGGCTACAATTTCTGTGATAAGCTCCGTTTTTATGGCATTCAAATCTTGCTCGCTGGGGTATTCCTTATACTGGGTAAACTGGGTTTCAAAGTTAGTACTTTCATCGTATTTATTGGTAAAGCGCACATTTACTTTTATTTCGAGCCTGTTGAGCGCTGCGGTTTGGTCGCTTTGTATGGCCACTGGCGTGGTACGGTAATCGGTAATTTCGCCTTCAAAAGCCAAATCACCGTTTTGGTTTACCATATTGAGACTGGTTTGGCTCATAAATCTGTCGCGCAAGGCATTAGTGAACTCGCCGCTAAGTAGCGGCTCCACAAGCAATGCGTTGTTTTGAAAATACTGTATGGAAATCGTTTTAGCCTCGGCCGGAATGGACGCACCGGTAAAAGAATAGACGCCGCACGATGGCGCACTCAGCACAATTAAAGCTAACAGCAAAAAACCTGAAACACGACTGATTATCTTTGAAACGGCTTGCATATAGATCACAGGTTTAGGTCGTATTCTTTTATTTTACGGTATAAAGTACGCTCGCTGATGCCCAACTCCTGAGCAGCATTTTTGCGTTTTCCCTTATGCTTCTCCAGCGCTCTTTTTATCATATTTATCTCTGTTTTTTCTAACGAAAGATTTTCGTCAATCACCTCAGAAGGCTGAAAATGATTCGGATTGATAGCCTGCTGTATCTCGTAATTCTCAATGGTCTCTTCTTGCTCCTCCAGGTCGGCATCGTATTTTCGGATAAGCTGGCTGTTGCGGCGTTCAAAGCCTTCATCAACCATATTGTCTTTGGTCATCACTTCGGCCATGGCTTTGCGCAGGTCGAGGATGTCTTTTTTCATATCGAACAACACCTTATATAATATGTCGCGTTCCGACATCTTGTCATCTTCATCATGTTTTTTGTACAAGACCGGCAAGGAATTGGAGGCGTCGCTTGGCAGGTACATCCGGAGCAGGTCGGCATCAATAACTTTTTGCTTCTCGATGATAGAAATCTGCTCGGTAACATTTTTTAGCTGACGGATATTTCCGGGCCAGCGATAGTCTTCGAGCATTTTCACGGCATCATCCGTAAGCTGCAACTGCGGCATACGGTATTTCTCGGCGAAATCGCCGGCAAATTTTTTGAACAGCATCAGTATATCGTCTTTCCGCTTTCGCAAAGGCGGAATCATAATGGGAACAGTATTCAGCCTGTAATAGAGATCTTGCCTGAATTTCCCCTTCTCAATGGCATCCGGGATATCTACATTGGTGGCGGCCACAATGCGCACGTCGGTTTTGATTACTTTGGATGAACCGACTTTTAAAAACTCGCCTGATTCCAATACCCTGAGTAACCTCACCTGTGTGGAAAGGGGCAATTCAGCAATTTCATCTAAAAATATGGTGCCACCGTCGGCCACTTCAAAATAGCCTTTTCGGGCTTCGTGTGCACCGGTAAACGATCCTTTTTCGTGTCCGAAAAGCTCAGAATCAATAGTGCCTTCGGGTATGGCTCCGCAGTTTACGGCAATATAAGCACCGTGCTTGCGTGCACTGGACTGGTGTAGAATTTTTGGAAATACTTCCTTGCCTGTCCCGCTTTCGCCGGTAATCAACACGGTTAAATCGGTGGGTGCCACCTGAACGGCCACCTGTATCGCCCTTGTGAGAAACGGATCGTGGCCGATAATTCCAAAACGTTGCTTGATAGATTGAATGTCCATACTGTTTATTGTCCTATAAATTAGCCCGTTAAAGATACAAAATTTTAAATAAACTCCCGCATGAAGCCTAAATTATGCCCTCAAACTGGCGCCAACTTGCTGCTCGAGTGACAACAAAATCTTTTGCATACTCTTGTCAATAAGCTTGTCAGTCAGTGTTTTTTCTTTGTCCTGAAGGATAAATTTCAATGCGTAAGACTTCTTTCCTTCCGGAATTTTGTCACCTTCGTAAACATCGAAAATACTCACGCTTTGCAGCAGTTTTTTCTCGGTTTGTAGTGCGATATTTTTAATGGTCTCAAAGCTTACCGCTTGATCTACAACCAAAGCTAAATCACGCGTCACGGCAGGAAATTTAGGTACGGCTTCAAACAGTTTGTGGCTAGTTTTATTGAAGTGTTTCAGCAATAAACTCCAATTAATGGTGGCATGAAAAACGGCTTGTTTAATAGCTGCAATTTTTAAAGTTTTCTTGCTGAGTTTTCCTAATGTGAGTAATGGTTTGTCGTTCAGCGCATAACTCAAACCGTATTCGTAAGGCTCACCCGTATTTTCGCTCAGGATTAACTTTTGCTGTGGCACACTCATTTTTGATAAAATGGCTTCGGCAAAATATTTTAGCACGTAAAAATCAACATCTTTGTCATCCTGATTCCATAGCTCATCATGCAGCCGGCCGGTCATAAATAAATCCAGGCAGTAATGCTCTTTATAAGGTGCCAAAGTTTTTTCAGCGGTTTGGACGGCTTTTTCATCAAAGGCATAAACGGTGCCGAACTCAAAGAATTTCAGGTCGCTGCTTTTTCGGTTGATATTGTAGGCAATGCTTTCCAGGCCACCAAAAAGCAAAGTTTGGCGCATTACATCCAGCTCGCTGCTCAGCGGATTGAGGATTTTGACGTTTTTGTTTTCATCAAAAGCCGGATGCAGGATGGTATAAGCTGATTTGGTGAGCGAGTTGTTCATGATTTCATAGAAACCATTAAACGCCAGCAAATCAGCAATTTGCTGTTGCAGTATGTCGTTTTTGCTCACGCCACCGGCATGCATGGAGGCGTTAATCTTTGATGGAATCAGAATGTTATCGTAGCCGTAAATCCGCAGTATTTCTTCCACCACATCTGCCGGGCGTGTAACTTCCACACGGTAAGTTGGAACCGTCATACTGATAAATTCAGCGGTTTCTGTTGTGATTTTCATATCCAAATCCAGCAGTATATTTTTTACGGCTGTGGCTTCAATTTTTTGACCGGCCATTTTATTGAGGTAATCAAAATAAAGCTGAACCTGAGCCGGCTGAATGTCTTGAGCTATAACATCTTTGATCCCTGAAGTGACTTTTCCGCCGGCAATTTGCTGTATCAGCATGGCAGCTCTTTTCAGGGCAAATACTGTTATATTGAAATCTGCGCCGCGCTCAAAACGGAAAGAAGCATCGGTTTGCAGGGCATGGTGCTTGGCTGTTTTGCGCACTGAACGCGCATTAAAACAGGCACTTTCCAAAAATATGGAAGTGGTGGCTGCCGTTACACCCGAATCTAACCCGCCAAAAACGCCGGCAATACACATTGGTTTTTCGGTATTGCAAATCATCAGGTCTTCGCTGCTGAGCTTTCTTTCGACGCCATCGAGGCCTACAAATGGCGTGTTTTCTGACAGGGTTTTCACGACAACTTTTTCACCAATAACCTTTTCGGCATCAAAAGCATGAAGCGGCTGACCGGTTTCAAACAACACATAATTGGTAATGTCAACGATATTGTTGATGGGGCGCACGTCAATAGATTTGAGCTTATCCGTAAGCCAGACGGGCGAATCAGCAACCTTAATACCGCTGAGGGTAAGTCCGGAATAGCGTGGGCAGGCCTCGGGATTTTCTATGAGCACTTCGATATTTCGGCTGCTATTATCAATCTTAAAAGCATCCAGTTCAGGAAGCTTGAGGCTGTATTTTTTTTTGCCTGCGCGATGGTTTAACACGGCCATCAAATCGCGGGCAACGCCAATATGTGAGGTGGCATCTGAACGGTTTGGCGTGAGTCCGATCTCGAAAATAACATCTTCTTCCACCGGAAAGTATTCGGTGGCCGGCTTCCCAATCTCTGTTTCTTCTGGCAGCACCATAATACCTTCGTGTGAGTGACCTAATCCGAGCTCGTCTTCGGCGCAAATCATGCCTTCGGACAGCTCACCCCTGATTTTGCTTTTCTTGATCTGAAAGGAATCATCACCGCTGTAAAGTGTTGTGCCAATGGTAGCTACAAGTACTTTTTGGTCTTTAGCCACATTGGGAGCGCCACAAACAATCGACAGCAACGTGCCACTGCCCACATCTACTTTGGTGAGGCTGAGCCGGTCGGCATTGGGATGCGGTTCGCAACTGATCACTTTTCCGGTAACAATGCCTTTGAGGCCACCTTTTACCGATTCGAAAGGCGTGCTGTCTTCTACCTCAAGACCGGTGGAGGTGAGTGCTTCGGCAACTTCCTGATAAGGTAAATCGCAGTTGATGTACGTTTTGAGCCAGTTATAGGATATCTTCATAGATGTTGAGTTATGCTTATTTTAAGCTACTAATGTTTAGCTTTATTTTGGTTTATTCCCCACGTCTCTCAGGCCATGGCCTGAATGGGGAGCAAAATTAACAAATAATGTCAATCTGTCATGTTTTGTGAGGTAGAAAAAGTCATTTTGAGTCTTAGGCTTTTTTATCCGATCTCACTCCAGTCAAATTGCTGCCTGAATTTTTTATCGAAATAGTTGCGGGTGCGGATATTGTCTTCCTGGGCCAGCTTGGGGTCTTCGTCCAGCAACTGATTCACTACATTTCTAACGTGCCGAATGATTTTTTCGTCTTTCAGTAGGTTACCAATTTTTAGTTCTACCTGGCCCGATTGTCTTGTGCCGGTAGTTTCGCCTGGTCCGCGCAGTTCTAAATCCACGGCAGCAATTTCAAAGCCATCGGTGGTGCGTACCATCGTATCCATGCGTTTGCGACCATCGCTGCTCAGTTTGTAGTCTGTCATCAACACGCAATAGGCCTGATCGGCACCCCGACCCACACGGCCTCTGAGCTGATGCAGCTGCGACAGCCCAAAACGGTCGGCATGCTCAACCACCATCACGCTGGCGTTGGGAATATCTACGCCAACTTCAATCACGGTGGTAGCCACCATAATATGCGCCTGGCCTTTGATAAAGCGCTGCATCTCAAAGTCTTTGTCCTCCGATTTCATCTGGCCATGTACCACACAGATCCGGTAATCCGGCTCAGGGAAATCGCGTAAAAGGCTTTCATAGCCTTCCTGCAAATAGATGAGGTCGAGCTTTTCAGATTCTTTGATGAGCGGATAGACGATGTAGATTTGGCGGCCTTCGGCAAGCTGTTTTCTCATAAAGCTTAGCAGTCTTAAACGCTGGCTTTGAAAGAGATGTATTGTTTTTATTGGTTTGCGCCCGGGCGGAAGTTCGTCGATGATAGAAAAATCCAAATCGCCGTATTGCGTCATGGCCAAAGTGCGCGGAATAGGCGTTGCCGTCATCACTAAAGTGTGCGGCGGTTTGTCGGTCTTTTCGCGAAAACGGGCGCGCTGTGCCACTCCAAAACGGTGTTGCTCATCAATAATTGTGAGGCCGAGATTGTGAAACTGAATCTTGTCTTCGATAAGGGCGTGGGTGCCAATAATCAGGTGCAAACTGCCGTCAGCTAAGCTGCTGAACATCGGTTTTCGGTCTCGTGCTTTGGTTGATCCGGTGAGCAAAGCCAGGTTAACGGGCATGCCTTCGAGGAGGTGCTTTAGGGATTGATAATGTTGGTTAGCCAGGATTTCGGTAGGTGCCATCAGTGCAGCCTGGTAGCCGTTGTCGATGGCCAGCAATATAATCATGAGTGCGACGATGGTTTTTCCGCTGCCTACATCGCCTTGTAAAAGCCGATTCATTTGATGGCCTGTGGCAAGATCGTGGCGGATTTCACGTATCACTTTTTTCTGAGCGCCGGTGAGTTCAAAAGGTAGATTTTCAGCATAAAACTGGTGAAAAAGCTTTCCGACCCTTGAGAATAAAACGCCATTTTTAATGCGTTCGCGCGATTTCTTGCGGAGCAGCAAGTTGAGTTGAAAAAAGAAATATTCCTCAAACTTTAAACGTTTTGTGGCTTTTTCAAGTGATGGCGCATCTGAAGGCAGGTGTATTTGCTGAAAAGCCAAAGCACGTGGCATGAGTTTGTGTTGGGTCAGAATTTTTTCAGGTAGCACCTCCGGCACGGTCTGCTGTACTTGCAACAGCAGTTTTTTTATCAGTTTGGTGAGCTGCTTGCTTCCCAAGCCGTTGTTTTTCATGGTTTCGGAAGAGTTGTAAACGCCTTCCAGACTTTCGCCAACGGGCACAAGCTGCGGCGTGTAGTCTTCAATATCGGGATGAACAAAATTATACTGACCGTTAAAAAGCGAAGCCTTGCCAAAAAGCACGTATTGCTGACCGGGCGTGAACCTGGTTTTTACCCATTTCAAGCCTTTAAACCATACCAGTTCTATGCTGCCGCTATCATCTGTAAAACGGGCTGTAATCCTTGTGGTGCGTGGCTCACCATAGCTTTTTAGCTCAGAGACACGACCGATAAGCTGGTAGTAAATCTGGTCGCTGTTTATTTCGGTAACTTTATGAATTCGGCTTTTATCCACATAGCGAAAGGGATAATATTGCAGCAGATCGCCAAAGCTGAATATTTGCAGCTCTTTATTAAGGATAGCGGCCCGTCGGGGGCCAACGCCTTTTAAGAACTCAATTTTATTTTCTAAAACATCATAAACCATTGGCGGCATCAAATTTCATGCTGCTAAGATACAAAGCTTAATGGCAATAGTGTGTTTTGTGATAAAAACGATGGTAGCAGCTTATTTATTTTTCAGAAATGAAGAGAGCAGGTCAGCCAATTGATCGAAACTAAGTGGCTTGCTTAGGTATGCATCAAAGCCCAGCTCGAGGTAGTGGTCTTCTTCGCCCATCAGCGCAAAAGCTGTGATGGCAATTATGGGCATTTGCAGTTGCTGGTGTCTGATGCGTTCCAGGGCTTCCTTTCCATCCATTTCGGGCATTTGGATATCCATAATAATTAGATCAGGAAGGTGTTCGGCAGCCATATCCAGTGCGATAAGTCCATTGGGTGCATGCAGCACATCGAGCTTCATTTTTCGCAGCATCGTGTTGATTAGCTGAAAGTTGGTATCAACATCTTCTGCAACTAATACGGTGTTTCCTTTCAGATTTGGTAAGGCCGGACTTATTTTTTGTGTACCGCTTGAGAGATGTGTCTTTTCGCTTGTGTTCGCTGGCAGCGTGAAATAAAATACCGTTCCTTTATCCTCAATTGACTCCACCCAGATTTTGCCATCAAGTAGCGTGGTTAGGTGTTTGGTGATGGCCAGTCCAAGGCCGGTTCCGCCAAATAAGCGGGTATGCGAATCATCGGCTTGCCGGAAACGTTCAAAAACCACTTCCAGTTTGGTTTCAGGAATGCCAATGCCGGAATCTCTCACATAAAACTCAAATTCACCATTGATGCAAAGCACGCCAAACTCAATCTGGCCTTCTGCCGTAAATTTGATGGCATTACTTAGCAGGTTGGAAAGGATTTGTTGCAGGCGCAGCTTATCAGTGATAATTAGTTTATCCTTAAAGTTTTCGCGGTTATTCAGGATAAGTTTAACGGGTGATTTGTTGTTGCGTTCCAGCTGTTGCTTAAATGTTTGATAGGTCTCGTCCAAAAGCTCAACGATAGGGAAGGATGTTTTTTGGATTTTCAGTTCGCCGGCTTCTATCTTGGAAATATCGATAATATCGTTGATGAGGTTGAGCAGCAGGCGTCCGCTGGATTTTATCATCTCGATAAATTCTATTTTTTCATTCGCATCATATTCATCTGACGAAAGCAGGTCGGAGAAGCCCAGAATAGCGTTCATGGGTGTTCTGATTTCGTGGCTCATATTGGCCAGGAAAGCTGATTTTAGCCGGTCAGAATCTTCTGCTTCATTTTTCGCTTTAACCAATTCAGTTTCAAAGTCTTTCTGGCGGGTGATGTTATCAAAAACAGCTATCAGACCGGAAAATTCTTTATCGATAAACATGGTGGCAGCTTTCAGGTGTATGTATCGGATTTCCTGATTCAGGCGCAGCCTGAAAGTAACTTCAAAAGTGCCTTCTTTGGATTGATGTGCATTTTGCCAAAGCATTTCCATCTTGTTGCGGTCTTCAAGTAGCACATGCTTAAACCAGCTTCCATCTTCAATCGTGTTTTTGGGTAATCCCAGGCTGTTAATCAAAATTTGATTTAGAAAAATGATTTTTCCCTCGGGATTAGTTACGGCAATACCTTGCGGACTGGTTTCGCTTATCGCCCTGAATTTTTCCTCGCTTTGTTTGAGCGAAAGGATGGCCTTTTCACGCGCGCTAACTTGCTGTTCCAGCTCTCTGGTTCTTTCCTGAACGCTTGCTTCGAGTAGTATGTTGTTGGATTCAAGTAGCCTGCTTCTTCGTCTGTTGCGCCTGATAAACAAAGCCAGGATAAAAAAAACAAAAACTGAAATGGTGCTGATCAGGGCAGCAATGATATAGCGGGTGCGCAGAGATTGCCGGCTTAGTTTTAGCTTTAAAATTTCGTTTTCATTATCTAACTGCTGGGTTTCATAGCGCAACCTGATTACCGACATTTCATGGTGCCTTCTTTCTGTTGACAGGCTGTCATTCATATCGTTTGCCTGCATTAAATAATTAAATGCAGATTGATAATCCCGGCGTTTTTGGGCGATCTCTTTGCGAAGGTTGTAGTTATAGTATAAGACGGATTTTTCGTTTAAAACAAGTGCTATCTTTTCGGCTTTGTCAAGATATTCCAAGGCTTCGTCATCCTTTCCCTGCACCATTAAATACTTGGCCATCTGATTATAAACCCTGCACAGACCATTGTTTGATTTAGTTTTGATATAGGTTTGCTCTACTTCGAGCAAATACTTTATAGCCTCATCATACCGCTTCATTTCATAAAAAGTCTTGGCCAGGTTTGCTTTTACGTTGGCCATTTCGAAATCACATCGGTATCTTTCATAAATTGATAAGGCACTGATAAAAAAATCAAGTGCTCTGGCATAGTTTTCCTTCTCAAGAAAAACCATACCAATGGCATTTTGAGAGTAGCCTATTTGGGGTTCATCGCCTAAGTATTCTTTGATCAAAAGTGCTTCAAAATGGTATTTCAGGGCGTTTTCGTAATCTTTGTAAGCAAACTGAACAGATCCTATATTGGTAAGCGAGAAGGCTATTCCCATGCTATCATTCATTTTTTGAAATATGCTTAGCGCATCGAGGTGCAACGAAAAAGCTTTTTCGAGAATGTGAAGCTTGCGATAGCTTACAGCGGTTTCGTTGATGATTTGAGCTTTTTGTTTCAAAGCGCCAAGCGAATCGGCCAGTTTCAAGGCTTCTTTTGAATAATTGATTCCTAAAGCAGGATCGATATTTCGGAGGTTTTTTATCAGCTGGACATAAGTTTCAAGCTTTGAAACACCTTTGGTGGTTTCCAGACGGGCTTTTAGGCTGTCGGCTAAATGCTCAGTTTCTGCCATGGCATCCCACTGAAAAGCAGGCGCAAGCATGAGGAGGGCTAGAAAAACACAGAGCTTAAAAAATTTCATAGAAGAATGGCTGACGATTCCCTTATTTGAAAGAATAAACCACAAATGTACAAGAATTATTAAGAAGTTTCACACCTAATTTTTGATCTAAATTATTGAGAGCTTTTGGCGCTTTCAGCCCGATTGAGGGAGGTGTCATCAAGCGGTTTTAAAAATGAGCAAAAGGTGATGCATTGAGCTGGCTTGTTACCAGTTAGGCCTGCCGATATTCAGTGTTTTTATTTTCTTGCGACACCCTTTAGGTGAGTGAGTTGGCTTGAATTGTAATGGCCGTGCCGCAATTCGAAAGACTAAAATGTGCCAGTTTATTCAATACTTAACAATACTTCTGAAGTATTTCTTTTAGATTTTGCGACTTGATGGGCTTTGGAAGGTAGTCGTCAAAAGGAGCGTTGCTGCGGTCAAATGAGGAGGTATCAGTAAAAGTGCTGTGTGAAATAACGACCATGTTGGGCTGAATTTTTTTGATGACAAGAGTGGCTTGCAAACCATCAATTTCGGGCATATTGTAGTCCATGATTACCGCATCAAAAAAATATCCTGATGCTATCAGCTCAATCGCACTATAGCCACTTTCAGCCCAAACTGTTTCAAACCCCGACTTTTGGAGTAGGGCTTTGATAAGAAGAAAATTTACTTTGAGGTCGTCAACAATCAATATCCTTTTGATTGGCAAAGGAGCGTTGTGAGTATCTTTAATTGATTGTGTATTCATGGGTTCTTGCATTTCGTACCAAGCATCAGTTTATATGCCAAAGGTATAAATACAACATTAACAATTAGTTATGATTTTTAAAGAACCGCTTTGATTTCTCTTTAGTGGAGTTTATTCCAAATTACGGACATTAATCCGCGTGTGGTTATAAGTTTTCTTTGAAATATTGACTGATTTTTTTAATCAGGTGAGCCCTGTCGCCTCCTCGTACATTGTGTTCGTGGCCGGGATACACAAAATAATCTAACAAAACACCATTATCAACAGCTGATTTCAAAAAGGAGAGACTGTGTTGCCAGACTACAACGGGATCGCTGGTGCCGTGAATGATTAGTAGCTTGCCCTCCAATTTGTCAGTTTTGTTGATCAAACTGGCCATTTCATAACCTTCCGGATTTTCTTCGGGCGTGTCCATATAACGCTCACCATACATGATTTCGTAATATTTCCAGTCGGTAACCGGACCGCCGGCTGTGGCTACTTTAAAAATTTCGGGATGATGGAGTTTAAGGCCGATCGACATAAATCCGCCATAGCTCCAGCCGTCAACGCCAATACGGTTGCTATCAACAAAAGGTAGTGTTTGCAGGAATTCTATGCCTTTTAACTGATCGGCTCTTTCCATTGTTCCCGCCTGGCGGTGAATGATTTGCTCAAACTCTGCGCCTCTGTTTGCTGATCCCCTGTTATCAAGTGTGAAAACCACATAACCCTGTTGTGCCAAATAATTGAGGTAAAAGTTGCCGGCACCAAGCCAACTATTGGTTACCAATTGCGCATGTGGGCCACCATAAACATATACAATCACAGGGTATTTTTTGGTGCTGTCCAAATCGGGTGGCGTAATCATGCGGGCATACAAGGGCGTGCCGTCATTGGCCTGCAATGTGAGTAGTTGCGTATGGCCTAAATTATAGTCTTTTAAGGTGTTTTCGGCTTCTAAAAGTATTTTGTGTGTCTTTCCTTTTTTATCGAGTAATAATATGTTTTTTGTCGTGGATAAACTGCTGTAGCTGTCAATAAAGTAGTTGCCGCTTTTGGCGAAAGATAGATTATGGACGCCGGTTTCTGTGGTAATTTTTTCTGTTTTCCCTGATTTTAGGTTGGTTTTATAAATGTGGCGTTCCAGTGGGCTAACTGCTGTTGATTGATAAAAAATATTTTTTCCACCGGCATCAAATCCCAAAAAGTCTGTTACAACCCATTCGCCTTTGGTAAGTTGTTTTAACATTTTTCCGTCGGTATTGTATAGGTAGATATGCCAAAAACCATCCCGTTCGCTTAGCCATAAAAATTCACTTTCACTACCCGGAACAAAATAAGCAGGAAACTGTGGTTCAACGTATTGCTCGTCGGTTTCTTCGAAAAGTGTTTGCTCGAAATCGCCTGTTGAAGTGTTGTAGGCATTAAATTTCAGGTGATTTTGTCCACGGTTTAAAATGCCGGTATAAAGGGTTTTTCCTGATGGATTCCAGCTAACTGTTGTCAAAAACTGTTCTACAGGTTCGCCGGTTTTCAGGCTTATCGTGCTTTCTGCATGGAGGTCATAAACTTTCAGAATCACTTCATGGCTTTTCATGCCGGCCATTGGATAGCGCTCGTTTTTTAGTGTGGCAATACGCGCCTCAGTGTCAACGATAGGATAATTGCTTACCATGCGCTCGTCCATTTGGTAAAAAGCCAGTTTATCGCCTTTTTCCGACCAAAAAGTGCCTTTTGAAATACCAAATTCATTGCGGTGAACGGATTGCCCTGAAACAACGCCTTCGGGCTCATCGGTGAGCTGTATATGCTTTTCGCCTTGGGCGATAAAGAGGTTATTATCAATGGTATAAGCAACATTCAGCGAAGGCGTATGCACATCTTGGTTTTTCGCTTTTTCTGGTAATTCTGTGATTTTTTTGAGCGTATTTGTCTCAAAATTTAGGTGATAAAGTGTTGATTTATAAAAAAACCAGGCTGTTTGATCTTCCAGCCAGTTGAAGTTTGGCAATCGTTTTGTGCTATCGGCGCCGGCTTTGACGAGCAAAGTGTTCAAACCGTCCATAGTTAATAAGGTGTCGGTTTGGTCATTTTTGGTTTGTTTTAAAATCAGGCTGTTGTCATCAACAAAAGTGTAAGTATCGGAATTGCCCCGCCATTGCAGTTGTTGGATGCTCTTGGGAAACAAATCGCGGTTGAGCCAAGCGGCATCTTCAGGTGTTAATTGTTTGTTTTGAGCTGTTAAGACATTAAAAAACAGGCTAAAAAGTAGTGCGCTGGCAAGTGACAAGTATCTCATAATTCACAGATTTTAAAAAAGCCGAAATTAGCGAAAAATCTGCTTATGAATTAGTGTAAGAAAATCTGTCTTTGATTTGATTTTTAATTTAGCTGATGTACCGCCTGAACAAAAGCCTCCAACATTTCGGGTTGCTTTTCAAGAATGTTGCCAATCACCACAATATCAGCACCGGCTTTGGCTGCACGGCCGGCTAATTCGGGTGTTTTGAGGCCTCCGCCAATAATCAGCGGAATATCGATACTGCCTTTTACAACGGCAATCATGGCTTCGGGAATGGGGTTGTTGGCACCCGATCCGGCATCCATAAAGATAAGTTTCATGCCGAGCATTTCTCCAGCCATGGCCGTGCAAAGCGCTACATCATTTTTATCTGCCGGAATTGGGAAGCTGTTGCTCATATAACTTACCGTGGTGGGTTTGCCGCTGTCAACGAGCATATATCCTGTTGAAATAATCTCCAGTCCGCTCAGTTTTAAATAGGGTGCCGAAATCACGTGACGGCCAATAAGCATTTCGGGATTGCGACCTGAGATGAGTGAGAGAAATAAAAAAGCATCGGCTTTTTTGCTGAGCTGCAAGGAGTTACCCGGGAATAAAACTACCGGAATAGATGAATGTGTTTTGAGTAGCTTGATGCAGCTATCGAGGTTGTCGTTGGTGAGCAAACTGCCGCCAACGAAAAAGAGATCTACGCCAGCTGTTTCAGCTTTTTTGGCCAAAGTAATAATTTCGCTATCAGTTGGTTTGTCGGGATCAACAAGCACAGCGAGCTTTTTCTGGTTTGTTTTAAAATGGGATAAAACTGACATGCTTTGCCGGATTTAAGTTTAACAATAGTTTTGAGCGCTGCTTTAAACAACGAAAATAAGCAAAGCTTTTGAAACGCGACTAAAAAATAAACAAAATACACCCAACTTGCTATAGCCGTGCAGGTTAATTAATGAATTAAAACACCGCCTGTGCAATTTTCAAAACATTGTCTGAACGACCCATCGTATAATAATGTATAACGGGAACGTTTTGAGCGATTAATTCTTTAGACTGTGCAATGGCCCATTCCACGCCAAGTTGGCGCACGGCTTTATTGTCGGCACATTTTTTTAAGTCTTTGACCAAAGCTTCTGGTAGGTCGATATGAAACGACTGTGGCAGTATTTGTAAATGCGAAAGCACCGAAATCGGCTTCAGACCCGGGATTATCGGCACTGCGATTCCTGCAGCACGACAACGTTTCACGAAATCAAAATACTTCTGGTTGTCGTAAAACATCTGTGTTACGATATATCCGGCACCGGCAGCTACTTTTTCTTTCAGGTGTTGCAGGTCGCTTTGCAGGTTGGGCGATTCGGCATGTTTTTCGGGATAGCCGGCCACACCAATGCAGAAGTCGGTGGGCGTGCTGTTTAGCAATTCTTCATCCAGGTATTGGCCTTGATTCAGGGCGTTAATTTGTTTCACCAGGTCGATGGCGTTGCTGTGTCCTTCGGGTTCGGCCTGAAAATATTTCATCGAGGCCTGGGCGTCGCCACGAATGGCCAGCAGGTTTTTTACGCCTAAAAAATGCAGGTCGATAAGCGCGTTTTCGGTTTCCTCGCGGGTGAAGCCTCCGCAGATGATATGTGGCACCACATTGGCGTGGTAGCGATACATCAGCGCCGCCGCAATACCTACAGTACCGGGACGTTTGCGAACGGTTTTCTTTTTCAGAAGACCGTTTGGCAGTGGTTTATACTCAAACTCTTCCTGGTGATAGGTTACGTTTACAAAAGCCGGATCAAAAGTCATCAGTGGTTCCACCGCCTGCTGGATATGCTCAAAATGCTGGCCTTTGAGCGGTGGAAGTATCTCGAAAGAGAAAAGCGTTTTTGTGGCTGTGGAAAGCTTTTCGGTTACCGATTTGAATTCTTGCATGTCAGTTTATTTGTAGTTGAGGTTTGAGTTAAGCAGTCGTTCGGTTTCTTCAGCAGCGATGTTTTTGCGCCGGCTGTAATCAGTAATTTGGTCTTTACTGATCTTGCCCACGTTAAAATACTGTGAATCGGGATGGGCAAAAAAGTACCCGCTAACGGCTGCTCCCGGGTACATGGCGAAGTTTTCGGTGAGCTGTACACCGGTATGTTGCTCAGCTTGAAGCAGATCGAAAAGCACTCTTTTCTCGGAATGTTCGGGACAGGCCGGGTAGCCGGGTGCAGGTCTTATGCCTTGATAGTTTTCTTTGAGCATTTCGGCGAGTGTGATGTTTTCGTCAGGCTTATACCCCCATATTTCTTTTCGCACCTTCAGGTGTATATATTCTGCGAGTGCTTCAGCAAGCCTGTCGGCCATCACTTTGGCCATGATGGCGTTATAATCGTCGAGCTGATCTTCATAAAATTTCACCATCTCGGTGGTGCCGTGGCCTGCTGTAACGACAAAACCGCCCAAATAATCTGTGATACCGCTTTCTTTTGGCGCAATAAAATCGCTGAGGCAGAGGTTAGGGAAATCTTTTTCCTTTTGTTGCTGATTGCGTAAAAACTCAAAACGTGCCAATACCTCGCCAGGCTTATCAGGATGATATACTTCAACGCTATCGCCTACTGAATTGGCCGGATAAAGTCCCACCACAGCTTTGGCAGTTAGCAACTTATTGTTTTTGATATGTTCCAGCATTTCCAGGGCGTCGTCGTACAATTTTTTGGCCTCTGCGCCTTTTATGGGATCTTCAAAAATCTGTGGATACTTGCCATTGAGGCGCCACGAATGGAAGAAGAAAGTCCAGTCGATGAAGGGCAAAAGCTCATTTAGGTCAACATTTTCAAAAACACGCAGCCCAGTTTGTTTTGGGTGATAAATTTTTTCAGGCGAAAAATCTCCTTTAAAGCGGTTTTCGCGGGCTTCATTGAGGCTTATAAACACTTCTTTCGTCTGCGAACGTTTGTATTTGTTGCGCAACATTTCATAACGGTCGCAAATGCCGGCAAAATAGATGTCATATTTTTCGGTTTCTGCCAGCAAGCTTCCAATCACCTGTGTTACTTTGGAGGCATCACGCACATGCACAACTGGCTGACTGTAGGCCGGCGCAATTTTTACTGCGGTATGAATTTCCGAAGTCGTTGCTCCGCCAATCAGCAACGGAATTTTGATGTTTTGACGTTCCATCTCGCTGGCTATATGCACCATTTCTTCCAGCGAAGGTGTAATCAATCCGCTCAGGCCGATGATGTCAACCTTCTCTTTGATAGCTGTTTGCAGGATTTTTTCGCAGGGCACCATCACGCCCAGATCAATCACTTCGTAGTTGTTGCAGCCCAGCACCACGCCCACGATATTTTTTCCAATGTCGTGTACATCGCCTTTCACGGTGGCCAGCAGTATTTTTCCTGCTGAGCTGGAGCTCCCGAGTTCTTTTTCAGCCTCGATAAAGGGAAGCAACACGGCAACGGCTTTTTTCATCACGCGGGCACTTTTCACTACCTGTGGAAGGAACATTTTCCCGCTGCCAAAAAGCTCGCCAACTATTCCCATGCCGTCCATCAGCGGCCCTTCAATTACATCAAGTGCTCTGCGGAAATCGGGTCTGATGGCTAAGGTATCTGCTTCAATATGTTCTACAATGCCTTTAACCATAGCGTGTTTAATGCGTTCGTGCAATGACAGTTCGCGCCAGGCGTCAATCTTTTCGGCTTTGGCTTCTGTATTTTGAATTTGGTCAGCAAAAACCAGCAAGCGTTCGGTGGCATCTTTGCGGCGGTTGAGCACCAGGTCTTCGGTAAGTTTCAGTAAGTCAGAATCTATCTCATCGTAAATCTGCAACATTCCTGGGTTTACAATGCCCATGTCCATACCGGCTTTTATGGCGTGATATAGAAAAACTGCATGAATGGCTTCGCGTACGATATCGTTTCCGCGAAAAGCAAAAGACAGATTGCTCACGCCGCCGCTTACCTTGGCATACGGCAGGTTTTCTTTGATCCAGCGTGTGGCATTCATAAAATCCACCGCGTAGTTGTTGTGCTCTTCAATACCGGTACCGATGGCCAAAATATTCGGGTCGAAGATAATATTGGAGGCTGCGAAACCAACTTCCTCGGTCAGTATGCGGTAGGCGCGCTGACAAATACTTATTTTTCTGTCGAAGTTGGCGGCCTGGCCTTCTTCGTCAAAAGCCATCACCACAGCTGCTGCGCCATATTGTTTGATTTTTTTGGCCTGCTCTTTAAACACTGCCTCACCTTCTTTGAGGCTGATGGAATTGACGATAGTTTTTCCCTGCACGCATTTGAGTCCGGCTTCGAGCACTTCCCAGCGTGATGAGTCAATCATTATCGGCAGGCGGGCAATATCAGGATCAACCATCACAAGGTTCAGAAATTTCACCATTTCTGTTTTGGCATCCAGCAGGCCGTCGTCCATATTTACATCCAGGATTTGCGCACCACCTTCCACTTGTTCCAGGGCAATGCTGAGCGCTTTCTCGTATTTTTTATCACGGATAAGCCGTGCAAACCGCTTGGAACCGCTTACATTGGTGCGTTCGCCAATGTTTACGAAATTCTTTTCGCGGCTCACTTTCAGGATTTCCAATCCGCTGAAAACCGTTTCTGTCTGCTTCTCAGGAATCAGCCTTGTTTTAGCCTTTTCAGCGATTCTTGAAAAGGCGCGAATATGATCGGGAGTAGTGCCACAGCAGCCACCTATTATATTAACGAAGCCGTGATGCACAAAGTCGTGCAGATGACCAGCCATAATTTCCGGACTTTCGTCGTATTCGCCAAATTGATTTGGCAGTCCGGCATTGGGATAGGCACTCACCGGCACATCGGCTTTTCGAGCCATTTCCGCAATATAAGGACGCATTTCTACTGCTCCCAGGGCGCAGTTCAGGCCGATGCTAAGCAGATCGACATGCTTTACGGATTGCATAAAAGCTTCCACGGTTTGGCCGGAAAGGGTGCGTCCGCTGGCATCGGTGATCGTTCCGGAAACCATCACGCCGATTTTCCGGTTTAGCTTTTCCTGTAATTGCTCAATCGCGAAAAGTGCTGCTTTGGCGTTGAGTGTATCAAAAATGGTTTCAACTAAAAGCACATCAGCGCCGCCAGCCATCAGGGCTTCGGCCTGTTCCAGATAAGCTTCGGCCAGTTGGTCAAAGCTCACAGCACGAAATCCGGGGTCGTTAACATCCGGCGACATGGAAGCGGTTTTGTTGGTAGGTCCTAAAGCACCGGCTACAAAGCGCGGTTTGTCGGGATTTATGGTCGTAAACTCATCGGCAGCTTTTCGGGCAAGTTGTGCCGACGCGAAATTCATGTCCCAAACGGCGATTTCCAGTCCGTAATCGGCTTGCGAAATACGGTTGGCGTTAAAAGTATTGGTTTCGATGATGTCGGCTCCGGCTTCTAAGTACGCGCGATGGATCTGATAAATCAGCTCCGGCTTTGTAAGCGAAAGCAGGTCGTTATTTCCGCCAAGCGGATGGCTGTGGCTGGCAAATCGCGTGCCGGCAAAATCTTTCTCCACGAGTTTGTGTTCCTGAATCATGGTGCCCATAGCGCCATCTAGAACAAGTATCTTATTGCTTATGAGGTTTTTAAGTTGGTCTAATTTTGTTTGCATAGTACATTAATTTGGGCAGCATGAAGCCTTCCGAAAGTGTTCAGAAGTAACATTTGTTTTGAAATTACAGCTTGCTGCATGGGTTTAAAGCATTTAATTTATTATCACCTTGCTGATTTCAGCCGGTTTAGGTATTAGCACCACTCCCTACGCGGGGAAGGTTGCTAGAGTTTCGCTGAGCCTAGTCTCTCCACTCTTCTTGATAAATCAAAAAACCCAAATTGAGGAGGGTAGTTTTGAAATACGTGCCGCAAAAATAACTCATTTTTCGGCTTGGATGCAATTATTTGGAAAGAATCTAAATTAGAGACTTTGATAAAGTGATATAAAAATCAGAAAATCAAAAAGATAGGAGTGAATAAGAAATTTATTAAAGGCATTTGTACAACAAAGCGGCGTGCTAAATTGTTAGATTAACTAAAAACTGCTAATTTTGCAGCCCTTTTTAATGATCTAAAAATCTATTTAGCAAAAAGTTATGAATATAACCATGACAGAGACACCTTATAAGATTGCTGACCTAAAGCTGGCATCCTGGGGACGAAAAGAAATTGAGATAGCCGAAAAAGAAATGCCGGGACTGATGTCGCTGCGTGAGAAGTTCGGCAAAGAAAAGCCGCTTCAGGGTGCTCGGGTTACCGGTTCGCTTCACATGACTATCCAAACCGCAGTATTGATTGAGACGCTTGTTGAGCTGGGTGCTGATGTGCGCTGGGCCAGTTGTAATATTTTCTCAACACAGGATCATGCGGCGGCAGCCATTGCCGAAACCGGCGTTCCTGTATTTGCCTGGAAAGGCGAGACTTTAGAAGAATATTGGTGGAGCACCAAGCAAGCGCTTACTTTTGAAGGCGGCAAAGGCCCACACCTTATCGTTGACGATGGCGGCGATGCTACCCTGATGATTCACAAAGGTTTGGAAATTGAGAAAAATCCTGAGCTGTTGAATAACAAGCCAGGTAACCTCGAAATAAAAGCCATGATGAAGATTTTGAAAGAAACTTATCAGGATAATCCAAAACACTGGCATGCTGTTGTAAAAGACTGGAAAGGCGTTTCGGAAGAAACTACCACCGGTGTTCACAGGCTTTATCAGATGAAAGAAGCCGGCAAACTGTTGGTTCCGGCTATCAATGTGAACGACTCCGTTACCAAATCGAAATTTGACAACCTGTATGGCTGCCGCGAATCGCTGGCCGACGGTATCAAACGCGCTACTGACGTGATGCTGGCCGGAAAAGTATGTGTGGTATTGGGCTACGGCGATGTGGGCAAAGGCTCTGCCAAATCCCTGAAATCGTATGGCTCAAGGGTTATCATTACCGAAATTGATCCTATCTGCGCCCTTCAAGCTGCTATGGAAGGTTTTGAGGTTTCTACTATCGAAGATGCCCTGAAAATTGGAAATATCTTCGTGACAACAACCGGCAACAAAGACGTGATTACACTGGAACATATGCGTCAGATGAAAGACCAAAGCATCGTTTGCAATATTGGTCATTTCGACAATGAAATTCAGGTTGATGCCCTCCACGAAGCAACAGATATTGAGCATATTAACATCAAGCCACAGGTTGATAAATATGTTATGCCGGCAGGCAACGCGATTTATTTATTGGCCGAAGGTCGTTTGGTAAACTTAGGTTGCGCCACAGGCCATCCGAGTTTTGTGATGAGCAACTCATTTACTAACCAAACCTTGGCGCAGATTGATTTGTGGAAGAATAGAGACAAATATGAGATTGACGTTTATCGCCTGCCAAAATACCTCGACGAAGAGGTGGCACGCCTGCATCTGGCGCAGATTGGTGTAAAACTGACAAAACTCACCAAAGAACAATCTGATTATTTGGGTGTTCCGATTGAAGGTCCTTATAAAGCAGACCATTACAGGTATTAAGATTTCTTTTTAGAGCACTTTATAAAGCACTTTCTGCCTTGGCAGGAGGTGCTTTTTAGTTAAAGATCCTCAGCAGCTGGCCGTTATAGGTAGTGTTGTACTGGATGAGTGGGAATTTGCCTTCACCTTCCATAATACTGCCATTCAATAGCAAGTAGGATATTTCGTTGCATTCGTCGTAGGCAAAAGGAAAATAATCGCCTACGATAAGCCGGGTGCAATTGCCGTCAACGCAGCAATTGTTGGGTTCGTTGGGTGGCATACGGTCGTAAGCCAAAAATTCTGAGAGGTTATAGCGATACACGATAATTCCGCGGCTGGGTGGTATGGAAGTCAGGTACATCCAGCCTCCTACGGTGTTTAGTTCCTGATAGAAAGTGCTGTTGGGGTCAATGGTAATATTGATATAAGCTTTAGGATCGTTGGGATTAATTTCCTCTTTTCTGCAGCCAGGCTGGATAAGTAAAAGCAAAACAAATAATAGTCCAATAATCTGGCGTGGGTTCATCAGGATGACAGCTTTTTATGAAATGAATGTATGCTGAACGCTTATTCGATTACAAAAGTATATCAAATAGACCAAATCTGCTGAAAAGGAAATTTCGCGACCTGCGCACTAAAAATAGATTACAAAGGCAGCAAGTGATAAAAAAGAATAGTGCTTCATCAGGAATTGTTAGTTTTGTAATCCTGTCTGCATTAAAACTTGTTGAAAAGCATGCGTCAAAAACTGGTTTTGTGGTTGTCTTTGGTTTTATTGGCTGTTTTCATGCTGTCGTCATGCGGCATGTTTAAGCCATCGGGCGTGAAAGCGCACCAAAAGCTGGAGCGTGACCTGGAAAAGCAATCCGAAAATGACCATAAAAAGGACATGAAAGCGCATTACAAAAGTCAGTCGAAGGCTGCACAGCAGATGATAAAAAAGATGGAGCGAAAAAATAAGCAATGGAAAAAGACAAAGAAAAGAGCCAATTAACACAAGCTGGAAAGCCTAGTTTTTCTGTTGTTTTGTCCGCTGCCAACAAGTTTTTTATGGCGGTTCTGCTGTTGTGTATAGTTGATTTGGCCTTTGGACAGTCCACAGATTCACCACTCTATTTTGACCGCATCATGTCAGAAAACACGCGCATCGAAAAAGGCTTGAGCCAAAACACCGTAAATAGCATTTTGCAGGACAGCGATGGCTTTATGTGGTTTGGCACTTGGGATGGCTTAAACCGTTACGACGGCTACGAGTTTCTTATATACAATAAGGAGCATGGCTTGAGCAACCAAAGCATCAGTAGCATCCATCAAAAAGGTGATACGCTGTGGATTGGCACCGAAGAAGGACTGAATTTGCTTGAGATATCAACCAACCGTATCACAATTTTTTTGAATGATGAAAATGATTCTACAAGCCTTTCTAACAATTGGATAAACCATATTTATGAAGACCACAAAGGTACCTTGTGGATAAGCACGGCCAGTGGTTTATCATTATATAGGCCTGCAACCAATAATTTCGAGCAAATTTTTAGTCGCGACTACGGAAACCCATTGCGCAGCAATTACATGAATATGGTGAAGCAGGACAGCAGCAACAATTTCTGGATCGCCACCAGCTACGGTCTGGTTTATTATGAAATTAAAACCCAAAGCCTCAACCGTTATTTTCATATTGAAGCTGATTCCACAAGCTTGCCCGACAATGATGTAACCAGCATTACGTTTGATAGTTACAACAGGATGTGGGTTGGAACCAAAAGTGGTCTGGCACGTTTCAACAACGAAAAGAAAGCCTTTTTTTATGTTGATTTGCCTGAGTTGCAAAGCTTTGACCAAAAGGTGGAGATTATGAGCCTTAACGCGGATGCCAGCGAAGGCCTTTGGATCGGCACAAACGGGCGTGGCTTGTTTTACCTCGATTTTAAAACCGGACAAGTAAGCAGCTATATCAACGAGCCAAACAGATCATATTCCTTGTCGGACAACCGCATACACTGTATTTATAGTGGAAACAACGACAATATTTGGGCTGGAACTTTCAACGGGCTGAACATGCTGAACAAGGATGCGGCCAAGTTTCGCACCTACCGGCATTATCCGCAATATGAAAACAGTCTTTCGAACAATTCGGTATGGTCATTTTTGGAAGTTGAACCCGGCATTTTTTGGCTTGGTACCGATGTCGGTATCAGCATTTTTAATAAGGCCGAAAATAGTTACGACTTTATCAGGATGAATCCTGACAAACAAAACACCCTGACTGAAAACCTGATCAGATGTCTTTACAAAAGCCGCAAGGGGACAATTTGGATCGGTACCCGAAATAAAGGGCTTAACGCCTATAATCCCAAAACAAAGAAAATTACACAATACAAATCAGATCCAAAAAACACGGCTTCTTTGCCAAACGGTTACGTAATTGATGTACAGGAAGATGCAACTGGAAATCTTTGGATAGCCACGGATGATGGTTTGGGTATTCTTGACGAAGAAACCGGACTTTTTTTAAGTTATCATTTGCCCGCAAAAACAGGTGGACAGCATATTTACGATATTTTACTCGACTCAAAAAAGCAGCTCTGGTTTGCATCAAGTCAGGGTCTTTTAAAATATAAAGTCGAGACCGATGATTTTGAGCTATTTACTATTCCCGAGGAGATGTTTCAACAGGATGAAATGCTTACCAATAAGTTTTTCTCCATCACCGAAAGCAAAGAAGGTGCTTTTTGGATTGGCACACGCGGTGGCGGTTTGGTGAAGTTTCAGCCAGAAACATTTGAGTTCAAAGTGTTTACCGAAAAAGATGGTCTTCCTAATAATGTTGTCTATGAAGTTTTGGAAGATAAAAATGGAATCGTTTGGTTGACCACCAATTGGGGTCTTTCGCGCTTTAATCCCGATCAGCTTAATTTTACTAATTATGATGTTACCGATGGCATTCAAAGCAACGAGTTTAACCTGAATGCAGCCATCTATGCTTCGGATGGTGAGATTTTGGTTGGTGGCATGAATGGTTTTAACGCCTTTTATCCCGATGAAATTGTGGTAAACACAGAGCCGCCTCCGGTTCGCATCACTGCGTTTAAGAAGTTTAATGTATTGCAGTCACGCAACTTACGCAATGGCGATAGCTTGTTTTTGAACTATAACGACAATTATTTTGCCTTTGAGTTTGCCGCCCTCGACTTCACCAATCCGCAAAAAAACAAATACCGTTACACACTCGAAAACTACAACACCGCCTGGATCGAGCGCAACGCCAATAAACGTTTTGCCGAGTATGCCAAAGTGAGTCCGGGAACTTACCGTTTTAGGCTGATTGCCTCTAACAGTGATGGTTACTGGAATACCGAAGGCACCAGCCTGACCATCATCATTAAGCCGGCCTGGTTTCATACTTGGTTGTTTAGGATTGGGTTGTTGGTTTTGGTGGTTTTCATTATTTATAGCCTGGTTTTTATTCGGATGCGCAATATCCGGCGTAAGCACGCTAATGAAAAGAAATACCTGGCCTTCGAGAAGCAGATGTATCAACTGGAGCAAAAAGCACTTCAGTTGCAGATGAATCCACATTTTTTGTTTAACGCACTCAACAGCATCCAGAGTTTTGTGGTAAACAACGACATTGACAACGCCATTCATTATTTGTCCAAGTTTTCACAGCTGATGCGCCGCACGCTTAGCAATTCGCGCGAAAGTGCCATTACATTGCGAGAAGAGCTGCAAGCCTTGCGCCTCTATGTGGAGATAGAAAGTTTGCGGTTTCATGGAAAGTTTAGCTATTCGATTGAGCTTGATCCCGAAATTGATGACGGTTTTATGGAGATTCCTCCGATGATTTTACAGCCTTATGTAGAAAATGCCATCCTGCACGGGCTGATGCATAGTAAAGAAATTGGAAACCTTAAAATTGCGTTGAGTCTGCAGGGCGATAGTATTTTGTGTGTGATAGAAGACGATGGCATTGGCAGGACGCGAGCCGCAGAAATCAGGCGTGAATCTGGCATCGAGCGCAAATCGCAGGGCATGCTCATCACCAAAGAACGCCTGGATATGCTCAACCAATATACCCAGGATATCTATACCGTTAACGTGATTGATCTGGTTGACGACAATGGAAAACCGAAAGGAACCCGGGTAGAAATCAGAATCCATTATAAAGAGTAACTTTGAAAGCTTAAAAACAGACTATATGATCAGATGTGTGATAATAGAAGACGAAACCAAATCGCGTGAAACTTTGCGCGGACTACTCAACCGCTTTTGTCAGGATGTGCTGGTATGTGCAGAGGCCGGAGGTGTTCAATCAGGGCGCGAAGCCATTGAAGAACATCATCCTGATTTGGTATTTTTAGATATTGAAATGCCCGACGGCAGTGGATTTAGGTTGTTGGAAAAATTGAAAGAGATAAATTTTGAGATTGTTTTTACCACCGCTTTTGAGCAGTTTGCCATAAAGGCTATCCGCTATGCGGCCCTCGATTACTTGCTAAAACCGATAGTTCCGGAAGAGCTTATTGCGGCAGTTGAAAAGGTGCGCAAGCTCAAAGAGAAAAGGATAAATCAAAAACAGCTCGAAGCGCTGATGAGCAACATCAATACTGATGCCTTTGAATCAAAAAAAATTGTGCTTTCTACTTCCGAAAAAATTCACGTAGTAGAAATGGACAATATAATACGTTGTGAATCAGACAACTATTACACCCATTTTTATTTCAAAGATGGTGGTCATTTATTGATTAGCAAAACCCTGAAAGACGTAGAAAGCTTGCTGGAAGAAGGCAGTTTCATCCGGCCTCACAAATCGCACCTTGTTAATACACGGTATATCCAGAATTTTAATCGAGAACAGGTAGCCATCACCCTTTCTGATGGAAGTGTGATTCCTGTTTCGCGTCGTAAAAAAGAAAAAATATTAGAATTTATTAATCAACTATAAATGTCATAAAACCTTATATACCAGAAAGCTAGGCCGCTTGACCTTTTTCCTTTAACTGGAAATTAGCAGCCACTTTCTTATTTTTAGCGGTTCATTATCTATTAGTTTTATTACTTTTAACCTCCTTAACTGAATTGTAGCTATACGCGATGGAAAATTTTATATATATTTTAATTGGTGTTATCTGGCTTGTTTACAGTGTTTCAAAGGCCAATCAGAAGAAAAAAACAGCACCAGCTAGTGCAACAGAAAGTAGTCAAGACTATAAGAATAGAGGTTTTGAGGACATCATGGCAGAAATTTTAGGAACATCAAATGTACGCCAAAACATAGCAGAGCAATATGTTGAAACCATTGAAGAGGAAGCCGTTGAAGAAGAGGAAGTGGGCAATGCCTACCAGTCATTAGAAGACCTATACCTGATAGAAGAGCTTGAAAATGAGCAAGAACAGCGTATCGAAGAACCGAAAAAAGATAATTTAGAACCACAAATAACAGAACGTAACAGCCGAAAGCAACAATTTGATTTGCGCACTGCAATCATCTATCAGGCCATCATGGAAAGGCCTCATGCATAGGTAATTGTTGACCTTTGGTAAAAATTTTGAAAGAGGGCAGGTGATTTTTTTGGATAGTAAAATGATTTATTTCTATCTTTACCGACCTTAAACGCACAATAAGAGTAGAATAACATAAAATTACATGGTATGTTGAAAAATTTACTGTTGACACTGTGCATAGTGCTGGCATCTTGGACGTTAGCACTGGCTCAGCAAGGAAGATTACAAGGTAAAGTGTATGAAAAAGGCAATAGGGAACCCATTCCATTTGCCAATATTGTACTCGAAAATGGAGGAACAGTGGTAGGTGGAGCCACTTCCGACTTCGACGGAAACTACGTTATTAACCCGATTCCTCCGGGGAAATATGACCTAAAAGCCACTTTCGTAGGATATAATCCTGTAACCATTACCGGAATTAACATCCCCGGTAACAAGATTACTTTCTACGATATAGAAATGTCAAGCTCGTCCATCGATCTGGAAACCGTCGAAATCATCGAGTACAAAGTTCCGCTTATCTCCAAAGATAAAACTGCCAGCGGTGCTTCTGTTACCTCAGAAGAAATCAAAAAGATGCCAAACCGCTCAGCCGATGCTGTTGCTGCGACCGTTGGGGGAGTTTTCTCCCAGGACGGTGAACGTGGTAACGTGCGTGGTGCCCGTGCCGATGCTACTGCCGTTTATATCGACGGTGTGCGTGTTATTGGCTCAGGTAGCGTGCCGCAATCAGCTATTGAGCAGGTGGATGTTATCCTGGGTGGTACGCCAGCACAGTATGGTGATGCTACCGGTGGTATTATCAGCGTTACAACCAAAGGCCCATCGCGTACTTTTGGTGCAGGCGTTGAACTTGAAACATCTGAGTTACTTGATGCATACGGGCACAACCGTCTTGGTTTTAACTTGCAGGGGCCATTGCTTAAAAGCAAGAAAAATGAAACAGCGCTGCTCGGCTTTTTTATTGCCGGCGACCTTAGCTATAACCGTGATGGAAAAATTTCTGGGATGGGATACCACCGTGCCAATGATGCTACATTAGCCAGCGTAAGTGCAAATCCGTTGCGTCCTTCGGGAATCGGTGAAGGAACTTTTAAAAATGGAGAATTTGTGCGCTTTGATGATCTAACGACGAGCAAAACATCTATGAATACTGCCCGATATGGTGTTAACCTCTCCGGAAACATAAATATCCGTACCACAGAAACTATTAACCTTTCTGTCGGTGGAACCTTTAACAAATCAAAAGGAGATGACTATAGCTATTCGGGATCTTTCTATAACTATGATAAAAATACCCGCTTCGACGATAATACCTGGCGTGTTTTCGGTCGTTTTACACAGCGTTTCCCCACAGATAGTGAAAGCAGTTCACTCATAAAGAATATTTACTACTCCATACAGGCCGACTATACCCGCGAAAAAAATACCTATGGCGACCCTAACCATTGGGACGATGTGTTTAAATATGGCTATCTTGGAAAATTTGAAGTATATAAAACTTCCACTTTTGAGCTGGGCAGCGACACCGTTAACGGTAAATTTTATGACAATGTATGGTTGCTGAACTCTTGGAATTACGACACCCTTGTTGCTTGGACTCCTTCTGACATAAACCCACTGGTAGCTAATTATACCACAAGTTATTATGATACCTATGACGGCCAGCCCAAAAGACATTATGAAAACTTTGACCAGATTCAATTGGGTGGTGGTTTGCTTAATGGCGATTCACCTAGCGCATTCTACGGCTTATATCAGGCTCCGGGTACTAACCAGAGTGGCTATGGTTTGAGAGATAATGACCAGTTTAGCGTGAACGTTGCCGGTTCAATGGACATTGGAAACCACGAAATCAGACTCGGTTTCCAGTACGAACAACGTACCAACCGCAACGTGGCGTATGCCCCAACCGGTATGTGGACTTTGATGCGCGGTTTAACGAACTTTCATATCAATGAGTTGGACAAAGACAATCCATTTGTAATTAGCTATGACGGAATTGTTGACACCATTATGTATAACAGAAGGTATGATGAGCTATCACAACGTACTTTTGATGCCAACCTGCGCGAAAGATTAGGATTGCCTGTTGACGGTCTTGATTATATCAATATCGACTCTTACGACTTTAACAACAATACCATTGACTACTACGATAAGCAAGGTAAGGTGCACACCATTACTGTAGATGGCGGTGAGCTTTTCGACCTCGGAATGTTTAGTCCAGACGAGTTGTTGAATGATGGTAATTATTACACCAGCTATTCAGGATATGACTATACTGGCAAAAAACTGACTTCACGTCCAAGTTTTGAAGATTTCTTTAACGAGAAAGACGAAAACGGTATGTTTACCCGTCCTGTTGGTGCTTTCCAGCCGGTTTATATCGCTGGTTATTTACAGGATAAATTTGCTTTCCGCGACCTTATCTTTAATATAGGTGTACGTGTTGACCGTTTTGATGCGAACCAACAAGTGCTGAAAGACCCGTATTTGCTTTTCAATGCCAAAACAGCCGGTGAAGTGTCCAGTATTAAAGGACAAGCAGTAAGTCATCCTTCAGTAATTGGTGGCGATTATGTAGTATATGTTGACAAGGTCAATGATCCAACACGTATTGTAGGTTACCGTAATGAAAACACTTGGTATAATGCCGAAGGTGCCGAAATACAGAATCCAAGCGTACTCGATGTCGGTTCTGGTATTTCTCCATTTTTGTTTAACCCCGACCAAAACCGTGCTGACATTAACTCATTCAAAGATTATGAGCCACAGGTAAACGTGATGCCCCGTATCTCTTTCTCGTTCCCAATTTCTGACGAGGCCTTGTTTTTCGCACATTATGATGTGTTGACACAGCGTCCTACCAGTAACCTGTTCTCAAATCCTGCCACCTATTATTTCTTTGAAAATATTGGTGATGAAATCAACAACCCTTCGTTGAAACCTTCTCAAACTATTGACTATGAGCTTGGATTTACCCAAAAGCTGACAAATTCTTCCTCAATCACATTTACCTCCTTTTATCGTGAGATGCGTGATATGATTCAGATTTATCGTTTTAACGGAGCTTATCCAAAAGATTATACCTCATATAATAACCTTGACTTTGGTACCGTAAAAGGTTTGACGGTAGAATACGACTTACGACGCACCAACAATGCTCGTCTGCGTGCCAGCTACACCTTGCAGTTTGCCAACGCAACCGGAGCTTCAACCACAACAGCTTCAGCGCTTGTTGCTGCTGGTCTGCCAAACCTGCGTTCTACCATTGCTATGCCCTGGGACCGTCGCCACCAGTTTAATTTGCTGTTCGACTATCGTTATGGTAAAGGCAAAGAATACAACGGACCAGTAGTAAGAAGAGAAAAGAAAGACAAAGCACCGGTTCAGTTGTTGAACAATACCGGTTTCTCACTCACTGTTTCAGGAGGTTCTGGAACGCCTTATACCGCTTCACGTAACGTGTTGTCGCCTGTATCAAGCGTTAGCTCCTTGCTCAAAGGTACCTATTATGGCTCACGCCTTCCTTGGCAGTTCCGCCTCGACTTGCGCGTTGACAAAGATATCGACCTCAATATGGGTAGCAAAGACGGAAAAAAACGCACCGCTTATCTTAACGTTTACCTCCAGGTATTGAACCTGCTTGATACCAAAAACGTTATTCGCGTATATTCTGCCACAGGAAACCCGGATGACGATGGATACCTTTCAGCTCCTGAATGGCAACGCCAGATCAATAACCAAACTGACCCGGTTGCATTTAGAGAATTATACAATGTTTATGTGAATAATCCTGGTAACTACAGTTCACCACGTCAGATTAGAATAGGTGTACTCTTTAATTTCTAAACATAGCTACGGAATGCAAGAAGAAATAAATATGAAAAAAATTACTGTTACTATGAAAAATATGTCCCGATTGCTCTTTGCAGCCATTTTTGTCTTCCTGATCGTGGATCAGGGCTGGGCGCGCGAGGTCCAGTTTCCTAATGGTAAAACTAAATCTAGTGGGTTAAAGCAAACTACTGCCGGATGTTCTCCTTCCTCCGCATTTGAGTGGCTCGATATTAATAATGTGCGTGCACGTATTAATGCCGGCGGCGATATGTGGTGGGACTTGCCGGGCGGTACAGGTGCCAAATATTATGTTCCTAAAAATGGATCTGCCACATCACTGTTTGCAGGTTCACTTTGGATTGGTGGATTGGATATCAATAACCAGTTAAAACTGGCCGCCGTTAGGTTTCGTCAGGTCGGTAACGACTTCTGGACAGGGCCATTGACCATTGATGGAACGGCTGCTATTGATGAAAATACCTGTGCCGAATACGATAAACTCTTTAGAATGAACCGCGCATTGGTTGACGAATTCCTTGCGAATACCGATCCTGTTACCGGAGCTTTTATACCAAGTGATGATTATAGTATTCCATCAGAAATTATAAATTGGCCCGCACATGGCGATGTTTCTAAAAATCAAAGCTACTACCTGGCTCCTTTCTACGACGTGGATGGTGATGGCGAATACAACCCGTTGATGGGTGATTACCCATACTATGATATCGACAACAGCTTGTGTCATACTAAAATACCAACCATGGATGAAGCCCTCGAAGGCTCAATCAAAGGTTCGGTTTTAGCCGACCAGGTTATTAAAGGCGACCAAACACTTTGGTGGGTTTTTAATGATAAAGGAAATATTCATACAGAAACCCAAGGTGCTGCTATCGGTTTGGAAATCAGGGCTCAGGCCTTTGCTTTTGCTACCAATGATGAGGTTAATAATATGACTTTCTACAGTTATGAAATTATTAACCGCTCAACTTTTGAATTGACGGAAACCTATTTCTCACCCTGGGCAGATACTGACTTGGGTTTTGCAGCCGATGACTTCGTAGGTTGTGATGTTGGCCGTGGATTAGGTTATAGCTACAACGGAAAAGCCGTTGACGGCAACGGTGAGCCTGAGGCCTATGGAGCTCAGCCACCTGCAATCGGTGTTGACTTTTTCCAGGGACCTTACCTCGATCCTGATGGCTTAGATAATCCGAAATACCGCTTTATTACCGATCCTGCTACAGGAGATACTATTGGAAAAGAACAGTTGTGTGATGTTAGTATTAATGGTGTTAACTTCGGAAACGGTATCAAAGATGATGAACGCTTCGGAATGCGCAGGTTTATTTATCACGAAAACGCGAATGTTCCTATTGGCGACCCTAGTAACGCACCTGAATATTATAACCTGCTGCGTGGTATCTGGAAAGATGGCAACAAAATGCTTTATGGCGGTAATGCTTACCCAACCGGTTCTGGTACTGTAGGCCCTGAAACTGACTTTATGTTCCCTGGCGATACTGATCCTTGTAACTGGGGTACCGGAATGATTCCTCCAAATGGTGGATTTACCCAAGATGGTTTATATTGGACAGAGGAAACCGGCGATGGCGGTTCACCTAACCCTCCTGGCGACCGTCGTTTTATGCAGTCTGCCGGTCCCTTTACCCTGAAACCAGGTGCCGTAAACTATATTACAGTAGGTATTCCATGGGCACGTGCCGTATCCGGTGGTCCTTTTGCCTCTGTTGAGCTGCTGCGCCGTGTGGATGATAAAGCGCAATCGTTGTTTGATAACTGCTTTAAAGTAATTGACGGGCCTAATGCACCTGATCTTAGCTTCCAGGAATTAGACCGCGAACTGATCGTGTATATTTCTAACTCGCCTTCTTCCAATAATTATGGTGAAGATTATCAGGAGTTTGATCCGAATATCCCACAGCCACACCCAAATAAACCCAGCGAACGTAGCGATAGCTTATACCGTTTTGAAGGATACCAGATTTTCCAGCTTAAAGATGCTTCTGTAAGTGTTGAAAGCATTCAGGATCCTAATAAAGTTCGTTTGGTTGCCCAATTTGATAAAAAGAACGGTGTTAGCAAACTTGTTAACTTCTACTACGACGAGCTTATCGAGGCTAACATTCCTGTGATAGAAGTAATAGGTGCTGATGATGGAATTAAACACTCCTTCAAACTTACCCAGGATGCTTTTGCAACAGGTGATGTCAGACTGGTTAATCACAAGCAGTATTATTACATGGCACTATCATATGCTTACAATGAGTTTATGCCTTATTCTCAGGAATCAGCTGTGCTAAACGGATTGCTTGGTCAGAAAGCACCATACCTCGCAGGACGTAAAAATATTAAGTCATACACGGCTATTCCACATAAAACCATTAATGGAATTGTAGTGAATGGTAATTATGGCGATAGCCCTGAAATTACCCGCCTTAGCGGTAATGGTAATGGTGGCAACGTGCTTGAACTTACCCAGGAAACCGTGGATTTAATTATGAGTAAAGAGCCTGCCAGTAAAACAAATATTTACGGCGGCCCGGACTATCCCATTGCTTACAATCCGGTATATAAGGAAAACTACGGACCAGTTTCAGTAAAGGTTATTGACCCCTTAAACGTGGTAGGTGCTGATTACCAGCTTGTCTTTGATACGCTGAAGCATGTCAGACTTTACAATGTAATAGGTGATGCACAGATTAAAGGTGATACCGCGAGTAAATATGTATCAACCTGGCGACTGATTGATACTGGAACAGGAGAGACATACTACTCCGATACCACAACGCTCGAAAGTAATGAACAGCTATTCCTCGATAGAGGGATTGCAGTTACCATTAAACAACCCTTTAATACAGGCCCTTATAACGTAGGAGAAATTACAAGTGGTAATTCAAACTATTATGTCGTTGGCGTTTTGGCTGAAAACAATGGTTATCTCGAATCAAGTATTGTTTATGCAGATAGTTCCAGGCGTTGGTTAGATGGTGTCAGAGATCAAGATGTTCCTGAATTGCCAACAAACTGGATTCGTTCCGGAACACATACAGATCGCGACGTGCCAATGCTGAACGACTGGATCATGTCTGAAAGCGAATACGGAACTCCTCCTGACAGAGCTTGGGATCCTGATGAAGCATACGAAAAGATTCAAAATGGTATTTGGGCGCCTTATTCCTTAACTACTTTTGCTAATAATATCGGACAGGGAGGAACACAAAGCACTGTTGGACCTGCCTTTAGTGAAACGTCAAAGAGATCTAACAGTCTCGAAAATCTATCCAGTGTTGATATCGTGTTTACGCCTGACAAGAGTAAGTGGACACGCAGTCCTGTGCTGGAAATGAGCTTCGATCGTGCCCTGGCTGAAGGCAATGCACCACGTTTTGGTTTGCGTAGAGCTGCTTCGGTAGATAAGGATGGAAATAGTGCTGCTTCCATGGATATGGATGGAAGTACTAATCCAAACGACCCGAACTATATCAGCAGTCACGGTATGGGTTGGTTTCCCGGATATGCCATCAATGTGGAAACCGGCGAGCGATTGAACATCATGTTTGGTGAAGATTCATTCCTTTCAGGACAAAATGGACGCGACATGTTATTCAACCCAACAGCTAAAAATATGGATTTGCCGGATCAGGTTTTAGATCCTAATATTTATACTCAAATTGGATTCCAGCCGGTGATGGGTGGTAAACACTATGTATATATAATGCGCCATGACTATTATAACTTTAGTCAGCTCAATATAGACTTTAAATCACCTGCCTATGATGCCGGTCATTATGCACATAGCGTACTCGACACCTTATTCAATACACAGTTCCCATTTATAACCAGCAACTTCTTTACCCAAATTATGTATGTGGGGATGCCAATGGCTGTAAAAGGTGAAGAATGGTTATCAAACGAAGCCCGTATCAGAATCAGGGTGGCCAAGCCTTATCAGAAATATTTCTCAAAGCTACCATTGGATACCGTATACGCTGGAATGGATGTAAACCGTTTCTATCCTTCCTATAAGTTTAGCACAAAAGGCATTGCAACAGCGTTCGATGTCCCTGCAAAAGTGCAGCAGGATCTCGATATTATTAATGTCGTGCCGAATCCCTACTATGCTTATTCGAGCTATGAAAGGAATGCCCTGGATAACCGTGTTAAAATCACTAACCTGCCTGAGCAATGTGTGATCACCATTTACAATATGACTGGCACTAAGATCAGACAGTATAAGAAGGACGAATCCAAGACTTCTATTGACTGGGATTTGAAAAACTTTGCCGGCGTACCAATAGCGAGTGGAGTTTACTTGATCCACATCAAATCGGACGAAGGAGAGCGTATCATCAAGTGGTTTGGAACAATGCGTCCAATTGACCTGAATACCTTCTAATAAAAAGAAATGCGAACCAAAAATAAAAGAGAGATTATGAATACTTTTTATAGATACATAACCGTAATGAGCCTGATAGTGCTGATAGGCATTGCAGGACAGGATGCATTCGCAGGAAACAAAGACAGGTCAGGTCAGGCTGGTGCTTCCGAGTTGTTGATTAATCCTTGGGCCAGAAGTACAGGCTGGGGAAATGCCGGTACGGCCAATATCAGAGGCCTGGAGGCTATGTGGAGTAACGTAGGCGGTACGGCTTTCACCAAGAAAACAGAGTTGATATTTTCGCATACTACCTGGCTCAAAGGATCGGATGTTAACATCTTTTCCTTCGGACTTACCCAGCGCGTAGGCGAAACTGGAGTTATCGGCTTGGCAGTAATGTCGATGAACTTTGGTGATATCCCGATTACAACTACTGAATATCCTGATGGTGGCCTGGGAAATTATTCGCCAAACCTGATGAATATCAGCCTGTCTTATGCTAAATCATTTTCAAACAGTATCCATGCCGGGTTTGTGATGAAAATCATTTCAGAGAGCATCTCCGATATGAGTGCTCAAGGCGTTGCATTAGATGCCGGTATCCAATATGTAACTGGAAGTCAGGAGAATATCCATTTCGGAATTACACTCAAAAATTGGGGCCCTACCATGAAGTTCTCAGGTGATGGTTTGTCACTCAAAGCCTTTATTCCCGGACAGGAAAACCAGTTTACGCTGGAGCAACGTCAGGAGGCCTTTGAGTTGCCTACACAGTTGTCTATTGGTGCTGCTTACGACTTTTTGTTTGAGCATAACTATCGCTTCACCCTGGCCGGCAACTTTACCTCCAACTCTTTTACCAAAGATCAAATCATACTTGGTGGTGAGTTCTCCTTGAAAGAGTATCTGTTGCTGCGTGCTGGATATACCTATGAAGAAGGTATCTGGGACAATATTGAAACATCGGATAGAACCAATGTAAGCAAAGGTCTAAGTGCTGGTTTTTCCGTGCAGGTACCTCTCAATAAAGAAGCCGGATCTGTATTTTCAATAGATTATTCCTACAGAGACACGGATCACTTTAATGGAAACCACACTATTGGAGCGCGCATCAGTTTCTAATAGTTAATAAAATTTCAGACTAAAACCGGCGGCTTGAAATAGGCTGCCGGTTTATATTTTAAAGATTGTTCCTCAATAATTTACGGCGTTTTTTAAATTTAATAAAAAAGCCACAATACTTGCGTAGAAAGAAAATATTGTATCTTTGCAAGCGAAAAGGCCCTTATACCATTAAGGGTCTTTTTATCGTATAAAGATTTAACAACCCATTTCCGCTGCAAGGCGGAAATTTGATAATTAGACCGGCACTGCTCCGCGGGCCGGATTTATTGATTAAAACCTTGTAGGTTATGTCAGAAACAAAATATTTTACACAGGAAGGACTCCAAAATATTAAAGAAGAATTGGAAGACCTTATGGTGAAAGAGCGGCCTAAAATTTCGCAAATGATTGCCGAAGCGCGCGACAAAGGAGACTTGTCGGAAAATGCGGAGTATGATGCTGCTAAGGAAGCTCAGGGTATGCTTGAACTGAAAATTTCTAAGCTACAACAGCTGATTATGAATGCCAGAATCATTGATGAATCCAAAATGGATGTGTCAAAGGTGCTGTTGATGTCGAAAGTGAAGATTAAAAACCTTAAGAACGGGGCTGAAATGGATTATATGCTGGTGCCTGAAAAGGAAGCCAACTTTAAAAACGGAAAAATTTCTGTAAATTCGCCTATTGCTAAAGGTTTATTGGGTAAATCTGTTGGCGAACAAGTCGAAATCAGCGTTCCTGCCGGTCTTATGACTTTTGAAGTTATTGAAGTATCACGCTAAAAAATTCACACCATGGCAAGCATTTTCACAAAAATCATTCAGGGAGAAATTCCTGCGTACAAAATAGCCGAAGACGATAAACACCTCGCCTTTCTGGATATTAATCCATTGGCCAAAGGCCATGCCTTAGCCATTCCAAAGCTGGAAGTGGATTATGTGCTGGACATGGAAGATGCTGACTTGGCTGACTTAATGATTTTTGCAAAGAAAGTGGGTCGTGCAATTGAAAAAGTGGTGAGCTGCAAACGCATGGGAATAACAGTTATTGGGCTCGAAGTGCCGCATACGCACATCCACCTGATTCCAATCAATACCATTTACGATATGGATTTTAAGCAGCCAAAATTGAAGTTTAGCGACAACGAATTTGCTGCTTTAAGTGCTGAAATAAGAAAGGCCTACTCGGATTTATAGTAACAAGAAATTACAATAAATGAAAAAAGGACGGCCAACAAGCTGTCCTTTTTTCATTTTAGTATCTGTGCTTTTTCGCCATCAATAGGCGCGTTCGTTGCGGCCTTCAATAAAGTTGATAAACGAGCGGTTTACAACCTTATTTCCGCCGGGAGTGGGGTAATCGCCCGTGAAATACCAATCACCTTTGTGATCGGGAATAGCGGCGTGCAGGTTTTCAATCGACTGGTAAACCACGCTAACCCGTGCTTTTATTTCTGTTGAGGTAATCATTGCTGCAATGCGGTCAGAGATTTGTTTAGCCGTAAATGGTTTATAAATTTCCTTCACGTAATTCACCATTTCCTCTTTGGGAAGCTTTTCCTGTTGCTTGCATTTTTTGTAAACTTCGTTGATAATGTAGGCTTGTTGTGTTTCTCTCAGTAAGGCGATAGTTGCTCTAAACGCAATAAAATCACTCAACTTAGCCATATCAATACCGTAGCAGTCGGGATACCTGATTTGTGGTGCTGATGAAGCAATTACAATATGCTTTGGCCCTAGCCGATCCAAGATACGGATAATACTGTTGCGTAAAGTGGTTCCGCGTACAATGGAATCATCCAGCACCACGAGTGTGTCTTTGTCGCGCTTAACTATGCCATAAGTAACGTCGTAAATATGCGTAACCAGGTCGTTGCGCTGCTTGTCCTGCGTGATAAAAGTACGCAGTTTCATATCTTTTACGGCGATTTCTTCAATCCGTAACTGGGTGGCAAAGATGTCATCGAGCTCTTCGGCAGTGAGGCTGTTTCCGGCTGCCCGGATGCGTTCTTTCTTCACATCCCGACAATGGATGTTCATCTCTTGCACCATACCCCGAAAGGCTGCAGAAGCCGTATTCGGGATATAAGAAAAGACGGTATTGTCCAGGTCAAAGTCAATTTCCTGAAGCACGAAAGGCACCAGCAATTTACCTAAGTTTTTACGCTCTTTGTAGATGTCAGCATCGGTGCCACGCGAGAAATAAATCCGTTCAAAGGAACAGGATTTTTTGGGTGTAGGTTCCTTGCAAACTTCTTCCGAAAAACTACCGTCTTTTTGAATAATCAGCGCGTGTCCGGGCTTGATTTCTTTTATCGTGCCAAGTGGCACATTAAAAGCAGTTTGAATAGGCGGACGTTCCGAAGTGGCTACAACTATCTCGTCATCAGCGTAATAATAAGCCGGTCTGATGCCTGCGGGATCTCTTAGAACAAAGGCGTCGCCATGGCCAATCATACCGGTAATTACATAGCCGCCATCCCAGTATTGCGAGCTCTCCTTTAAAATCGCCTGCACATTCAGCTCTTTGGCAATTATGTGTGAGATGTCCTTTTTTGAAAGACCGCTGTTTTTATATTGTTTGTAGATGCGTTCGTTTTCAGTATCCAGAAAATGACCGATTTTTTCTAAAACAGTAACCGTATCGGAGGTTTCGACTGGATATTGTCCAAGCTCTACCAGCTTATTAAAAAGCTCATCAACATTGGTCATGTTAAAGTTGCCGGCCAATACTAAGTTCCTGGTCATCCAGTTGTTAGCTCGCACAAAAGGATGTAGGTTCATGATGCTGTTTTGGCCAAAAGTGCCATAGCGCAGGTGACCCATCAACAACTCACCGCTAAAGTCAACGTTTTGCTTCAGCCAGTTTACATCCAGCAGGCGTTCGGGGTGTTGTTTTTCGATTTGTTTCAGCCTATCGTAAACCTTCGTGAAAATATCTTTTATCGGTGCGCTGGCATTGGATCGCAGCCTGCTGATATATTTGTGTCCGGGTTGCAAGTCTAGTTTTATGCCGGCAATTCCAGCACCATCTTGACCGCGGTTGTGCTGTTTCTGCATCAGCAGATGCAATTTTTGTAAGCCGTAAAAAGCAGTGCCGTATTTTGCGAGATAAAATTCAAGCGGCTTGCGCAAACGGATGAGCACTATGCCGCACTCATGTTTTATTTGATCGCTCATGAAGCCATTCCCTTAAAAATGATAAATTTGCCTATTCAAGTCGCAAAAGTAATATAAAAACATGAGCATAGAAGTTAGAAATGCCAGCCTGCCCGACAAAGAGGTGATCGCTTCTTTTCAAGAAGAGATGGCCCTTGAAACAGAGGGTTTAAGACTTGATGCGGTGCAAATAAGAGCCGGAATAGTGGCTGTTTTTCAGGATAAATCCAAAGGGAGGTATTTTGTGGCCGAAAATGATGGTGAAATTATCGCTTCCTTGCTGATAACTTTTGAGTGGAGCGACTGGCGCAATGCCTGGGTGTATTGGATTCAATCGGTTTTTGTAAAAAAATCCTTTCGCCGACAGGGCGTTTACCGAAAAATGTACGCACATATTAAAGCGCTTGCCCTGGCTGATAAAAGCGTTGGCGGTATCCGGCTTTACGTGGATAAAACAAACACGAATGCGCAGAAAACCTATTCCCAACTGGGCATGAATGGCGCGCATTACCAGGTGTTTGAGTGGATGAAAGATTTTTAAACCAGAACCAAAACGCATTATGGCTCAAAAGAGAAAAGTTCCGCATACTTATGTTATCGTTTTTTTTATCATCCTGTTGGCTGCTGTACTGACTTGGATCATTCCGCCGGGAAGCTATGTGAAAGAAACCATGCTGACAGATTCGGGCGCACAAACCCAAATGCGGTTTTATTATCAACAAGATTTACCAGCTGCCGAACAGCAGCTCCTGAATGCTGAACCACAGACCTGGCAGGTGTTTTCGGCTTTGTTTAAAGGATTTGTAAAGCAGAGCAATATCATTATTTTTATTTTGATGATTGGTGGTGCTTTTTGGATAATGAACCAGAGCAAAGCCATTGACGTAGGTATTTATGCTTTTCTGCGCTTCACTAAAAAACTGGAACACAACAGCTTAATGAAAGTGATAGGTGTTGACAATGTAATTATTGCGCTGGTGATGATACTTTTTAGCATTTTCGGAGCGGTTTTCGGGATGAGCGAAGAAACCATCGCCTTTGCTATCATCATTGTGCCGTTAGCCATTTCAATGGGTTATGATTCTATCGTTGGCGTGAGCATGGTTTATGTAGGAGCGCACCTGGGTTTTGCTGGTGCTGTGCTTAATCCGTTTACCATTGGCATTGCACAGGGATTGGCCGATATTCCACTTTTTTCAGGCATTGAATACAGGATGCTGAGTTGGGTAGCCATCAATGCGCTGGGAATCTTTTTTGTGCTGCGCTATGCCAAAAAGATCAAAAAAAATCCGGCGGCATCGTCAATGTATAAAGATGATGCTTACTGGCGTGCACGCGAACAGGATCAGGCTGTTTTGCCAGAATATTATACACCAAAAATGGCGTGGGTGGTCTTCGGATTTATCAGTTTAGCCTTGTTGGTTTTTTCATTTTTTTATCCTGAAACAACACTTACAGTGGGCAATGCGAGCATCAGCTTTTATATTATTCCGCTGAGCACGGCTTTGTTTGTACTTTTTGGCTATTTAAGCCTGAAAAAATCGGTGCATTATTTCATTCTCTTGCTGCTCACCTACACCATTTTTTACCTGATAGTTGGTGTGATGGGCTACGGCTGGTACGTGATGGAAATCGCCACATTATTTCTCGTAATGGGCATCGCGAGTGGCCTGGCGATCAATAAATCCGCTGATGATATTGCCAAGCTTTTCCTGGAAGGAGTAAACGATATTATGACGGCTGCCATTATCGTGGGTTTGGCAGGTGGGATTATCGTGATACTGGAAGATGGCGGCATCATCGATTCCATTTTGTACGGCTTGTCGAAGGCGATGATGAATTTCGGGCAGATCGCCTCTGTTGGCGTGATGTACCTGATTCAAACCATCATCAATATCGTGATTCCTTCCGGCTCGGCCAAGGCGGCTATCACCATGCCGATTATGGCACCTTTTAGCGATTTGATTGGCATTTCGCGCCAGGCAACCGTGATGGCTTTCCAGTTTGGCGACGGTTTCACCAATATGATTACACCTACCTCCGGCATTTTGATTGCCGTGCTTGGCATTGCACGCATTCCGTATCAAAAATGGGTGAAGTGGGTTTGGCCTTTGATTCTTGGTCTGATTATCCTCGGGTTTTTATTGCTTATTCCAACGGTTACTATGCCGTTGAATGGGTTTTAAATGGCATTTATCCGTTGCGTCTATCAGAATAAATATCAGATCAAACCTATCGTAATAAAATTATTGCAGATATATTTCATATCCTCTGTAACATTAGGTGTTCATTTTCGTTCATAATCTTGTACAGTTGCGAACATTATGTTTATTTTTACGTCACCAAATTATCCCCAACAAGTTATGCCTTATGGAAAAAATCAATGCCCGAATTTTAATTGTTGACGATGATGCTGATGTGCTTTTGGCCGCACGCCTTTTTTTGCGCCAGCATATCGCTTTTGTGCATACCGAGAAAAACCCTGAAAACCTGCCCGACTTGCTCAAGGCCGAATCCTACGACCTGATAATGTTAGACATGAATTTTTCGCGCGATGCCACCTCCGGCAAAGAAGGCTTCCGCTGGATGAACCGCATCCTGGAAATCGATCCGGCAGCCGCCGTGATTTTGATTACCGGTTATGGCGATATTGAGTTGGCGGTGCAGGGAATCAAGCAGGGCGCAACAAATTTTTTGCTGAAACCCTGGGAAAATAAAAAGCTGTTGGCCACCATCAGCGCAACCTTAGAAGTGCGCCGCTCCAAAGTGGAATTACAGGATTTGAAGGGCAAGCAGCGGATGATGATGGCCGACCAGGATCAGGTTTTCAGCAATATCATCGGAAGCAGTCCGGCTATGATGAAGGTGCTGTCAATAGTTGACAAAGTGGCAAAAACTGATGCTAACGTGCTGATCTTGGGCGAAAACGGTACAGGAAAAGAAGTGATTGCGCGGGCAATTCACCGGGCTTCACAGCGTGCCGACGAGGTTTTCGTGAGCGTTGATTTGGGTGCTATCACCGAAAGTTTGTTCGAGAGCGAGTTGTTTGGCTACAAAAAAGGTGCTTTCACAGATGCCAAAGAAGACCGCGCAGGCCGATTTGAAGCCGCCAGTAAAGGCACTATCTTCCTGGATGAAATCGGGAATCTTTCGCAGCCCTTGCAATCGAAATTGCTGAGTGTGCTACAAAACCGGAAGGTTGTCCGCTTAGGTTCGCACAAAGAAATTCCTATTGATGTGCGCCTGGTGTGCGCTACGAATATGCCTTTGTATCAAATGGTTAGCGAGAATAAGTTTCGTCAGGATTTGCTATATCGCATCAATACCGTTGAAATAAAGCTTCCTGCCTTGCGCGAACGTACCGAAGATATCGAGCCTTTGGTCACGCATTTCCTGGACTTGTATTGCAAAAAGTACAAGCTCGTCAAGAAACGCCTTAGCACAAACACTTTAAAGCGTTTGCAAGTACATCACTGGCCCGGAAACATCCGTGAGTTGCAACATGCGGTAGAGCGTGCCGTGATTATGAGCGAAGGAAATATGTTGGAACCGCATGATTTTTTCCTCTCAGAACCCGAAGAAAAAAACGATCCCAGCAGCTTGCCGACGAATATGAACCTGGAAGACACCGAGAAAATGCTCATCAGAAAAGTAGTTGACAAGCACGGTGGAAATATCAGCCGGGCAGCCAAAGAGCTGGGACTAACCCGGGCATCCTTATACCGCAGAATGGAAAAACATGATCTTTAAAAAATTTCGTTTCCAATTGGTATTGCGCGTGCTGCTTATCGTTGCTTCAGCAATAATTTTGGCAGTACTTTTCAACCGTGAGGATTATCTGGTGAGTTCCATCATCCTGCTTTTACTGATCTTATTACAAACTATTTCACTGATTTTTTTTGTAGAACACACCAACAACAAGCTCGCGAAATTTCTGGAAAGCATTCGCCATGGCGATTTTTCCACCTCATTTTCTGATGAAGGCCTCGGCAGGAGTTTTGCCAACCTGAGCCGGCAATTCAACCAGATAACAGATGAATTTAAGAAAAATAAAGCCGAAAAAGAAGAGCATTACAACTATTTACTTACTGTAATTCAGCATATTAGTATTGGAGTAATTGTTTTTCGACACGATGGCAAAATTGATGTTTTCAATAACTCGATTAAAAAACTGCTGCGCGTAAATCACTTGCGGAATATCAGTGAGCTGAATGCGGTGAAAGACGATCTGCCCGAAGTTCTGCTGCGTATGAAGGCCGGAGATAAAAACCTTATCAAGATTTTTCTCGAAGATGAACTCATCCAGGTTTCTGTAAATGCCACCGAATTCAGGATGCGTGGCGAGGAATATGTACTTGTTTCTATGCAAAATATCCATTCCGAGCTCGAAGAAAAAGAGATTGAAAGTTGGCAACGCCTGATCCGGGTGCTTACCCACGAGATCATGAATTCCATCACGCCAATATCTTCTCTGGCCTCTACCGTACAGGAAATGATGCAGGATGAAGCTGCTGAAGGCTGGCAACCCAAACAGCTTTCGCAAGACGATTGGGAAAGCATTCAAAGTGCGATGTTTACCATAGAAAGCCGAAGCAAAGGCCTGCTCAATTTTGTAGAGATTTACCGTAATTTGACACGGATTCCAAAACCAAACTTCAGGTATTTTGCTATCAAAGAGCTGTTTGATAAGGCAGGAGAATTGCTAAAACCGAAGTTGGACGAGTACGCAATAAATTATGTTTGCAAGCTTTATCCGGAGGATTTAAAACTGCTGGCCGACCCCGATTTGATTGATCAGGTGTTGATAAATATACTACTTAACGCCATTGATGCCGTGAAGGAAAGCACGCATCCACAAATCACGATAACTGCTTCCACAAGCATGAATAACCGTATTATAATTGATATTTCCGACAATGGCTGCGGTATAAAACCCGATTTAATGGATAAAATTTTCATGCCGTTTTTTACCAGCAAAAAAGAAGGGTCAGGCATTGGTCTAAGCCTTTCCAGACAAATAATGCAGATGCACAAAGGCGCACTTTCTGTGAAATCAAAACCTGACGAAGGAACAGTTTTTACGCTTTCTTTTTAAGACAGCTGCTTTTACTGCCTGTTTAATGTGAAATACTTCTATATTTGTAACTCTTAAATGCCCTGAAAGGTTAACCTTTAAGGAGTGCAACACAGCAAATAGTATTGTAGATGAAACAGCTTTTTCTTATCTCAATTTTATTTTTAAGTTTTCTGCAACTATCCACTGCGCAGGTTTTTGTGGAACACAATAAGCATATTCGACCTAGAACACAGGCCACAGCCGTCTGGATTCCAGATAATTCGGGTATGAATTTAGTAGTAGCCGGAGAGCTTATCCAGGCCAATATTCAACGTGCTACGGATTTTTATAAAAAAGATGCCTCCCATGGATTTCGGGCTATCGCCAGTGGTTTGCCGGATTTCGCGCAGGGCGATATGGATGTAGCTGATTTTAACAGCGATGGTCGCATGGATATTGTGCTTACAGGCCTCGGCACGAACGGCCAACCGATTTCCGGCTTATACATCCAGCAAAGTAATGGTACTTTTCAGCTTAGCAGTCACCAAATTCCAGCCCTTACGAATGGCTCTGTGCAATTTGGTGATTTTAATAACGATAGAAATATTGATATTCTCATCACTGGAAAAAACGCTGGAGGTCGTCTCAAGACAATTGTTTTGGTCAATGAAGAGGGAAAGCTGACAAGCCATGACTTTGGGCTGCCAGGCATTGTAAACGGTGAAGCCCGTTGGGCTGATGCGAATAAAAATGGCATGCTGGATATTTTTATCACGGGTAGATCATACAATACCGCTATAAGTCGTTTATATATCTACCGAAATGGTAATTATATCGCTCATCCACAAGAGTTTAAGGGCTTGCATCATAGTGCTGTAGTATGGGCAGATTTTAACAATGATGGCTACCTCGATTTTATTTTGGCCGGCGCCGATAGCGATGGATTTCCTTATACCCGACTTTTTAGAGGAAGCAAAAGCCTCAACTTTGATGAAAGATCAATTGCGGTGCGACCCTTGAAAAACGTGAGCATGGATGTCGGTGATTTTGATGCCGATGGTGATATAGACTTTATTATCGCTGGCGAAAGTCTGGAACGGCCTTATACGACACTTTACGAGAATGATGGCACGGGAAATTTTAGAGATTTTATGGCAGGTTTGCCCGGCCTAAGTGAAGGCGTCGTGCGTTTTGGTGACTTCGACAGAGATGGCGATTTAGATATTTTTTTAATGGGCATAGATGTGTGCTACAACCTAATTGGAAGCATTTACCGCAATACGATGAGTCCTGCAGTAGTAGTTGATGACACACAGGTGGATATCTTTATCGATTCGCCCATCGTTGATCGCGCACGTGGCCCTTATTTTTACTTTGTGTTTTCGTCTTGCTTCTGCGACATTAATCAAACCGGTAAAAAAGGCTACCATGCTTTTATCAGTAACATTCATCAGGAAAAGAAAGATTTTGACCTAAACTATACATTCAACGATTTGCTTATCAAAACCTATCCCGGCTGGGGCGAGAGCGATCGCGGGCACCGCACCTCCAATGCTTTCATCAGCATAAAAGATGCTGAAGAAGGTCGTAATCAGGTGATTGGTGGCTACAGATCGGATAACTTCGAGATACACTACATCAATTGGTAAGCAGAAATTAATTATCCCGGGCTAGCTTGTTTTAGTGCAATTGAGCGGCCTTAAATAATTGTGCTTATGACAAATTACCAACAAAACGAGCAGTTAGAATTGGCTGCCGGCTTTATTCAGCATACCCAAAAAAATATTTTCCTCACCGGAAAAGCCGGAACAGGTAAAACAACTTTCCTGCGCCAGTTGCCCGAAATCACTTCTAAACGCCATGTGGTGGTTGCCCCAACAGGCGTGGCGGCCATCAATGCGGGAGGTGTTACCATTCACTCCTTTTTTCAGCTTTCGTTTGGGCCGCAACTGCCCGACAAAGCCAGTGAAAACAGCCCTGACCCGACATTTCAAGATAATAGACAAGACGCTGTCCAGCAACGCTTTCAGCGCTTTTCACGCGATAAAATACGGCTGATAAAAAGTATCGACTTGCTGGTAATCGACGAAATAAGTATGGTACGTGCCGATTTACTGGATGCCATCGACAGAACCCTCAAGCGTTTTCGCGATCGTTCCAAACCATTCGGTGGCGTGCAACTGCTGATGATTGGCGATATTCAGCAATTAGCTCCCGTGGCCCGCAACGAAGAATGGCAACTGCTGAGCCAGCATTATAGCTCGGTGTATTTTTTCAGCAGTCACGCGCTACAACAGTCTGATTATATTGCCGTTGAGCTAAAACATGTTTACCGTCAGCAAGACCAGCATTTTATTGATCTGTTGAACTGTTTCCGAGAAAATAAACTCGATATCAGTGCAGCGCAAAAACTTAACGAACGTTATCAGGCTGATTTTGAGCCGGATGATGCTGAAGATTATATCACACTGACCACGCACAACTACCAGGCTGATCGCATCAACGAGAAAAAGCTTAAAGCTTTAAAAGCCGACACCTGGACATTTGAAGCAGATATTCAGGGCGACTTCCCGGAGATGTCTTATCCTGCCGATAAAATACTGACGCTGAAAACCGGTGCACAAGTGATGTTTGTGAAAAATGATCCCTCGCCGGAAAAGGCCTATTACAACGGAAAAATTGGCCGCCTTGTTGGTAAAGATGGTGATAAACTGATGGTGCGCTGCGATGATGAACTTATTGAAGTAGAGCCGGTGAGCTGGCACAACAGAAAATATGCACTCGACGAAACAAGCCAGGAAATTAAGGAAAATGTCATCGGCAGTTTTACCCAGATTCCGCTGCGGCTGGCTTGGGCAATCACCATCCACAAAAGCCAGGGACTTACCTTTGAAAAGCTTATTATTGATGCCAATGCCGCCTTCGCTCACGGACAGGTTTATGTGGCTTTGAGCCGCTGTACCACCTTAGAAGGCATTGTTTTGCGCTCTAAAATCAATAGCCATGTAATTGGTCCCGATGCAGCAATATCAGGCTTTGAGGCTGAATCGCCCACAAGAAGTCCGGACAGGGAAGGCCTGAAAAGAGCTAAGCACGAGTACGAACTTGAGCTGCTGCACGAGCAATTTGATTTTGAGGTTTTTATGCGTATCCTCAAAGGCTATTATCGTTTTGCCAATGAAAACTCAGCCAGTTTTGAAAAAGCAATTCTGGAAAAAATTCAACAAAAGATAAACCGGATAAGCGATGAGCTGATGCCTGTGAGCCTGCGATTTATGCAGCAAATTAAACAGCTGCATCGTATTGATACCGAATTGATATCCAATACCATTTTACAGGAGAGACTTCAAAAAGCCGCAGCTTATTTTCTGCCGCTTACGCGCGATATCCTGGAAACAGAAACGATTTTGGCGGAGACCGACAACAAGCAGATCAACAAACGCATCACTGGCTATGCTGATCCACTGAAAGAGATTTTAGCAGTAAAAACAGCCACTTTAGAAGCTTGCGAAAAAGGCTTTAGTATCGATAATTATTTAAAAATCAGGAACCAGGCTATTTTGGGCAAAGCCGGAAAAGCAAAATCCGAACGGCCAAAAACCACTGTCGATACCAGTCGTGGTTCATTGACAAACATCCTGAAACGCTGGCGAAATGAAATTGCTGAAGAAGCCGATCTGCCTTTTTATCGGGTGATAACACTTAAATCCATCGCCGAAATTGCCGAAAAGCTTCCAGTCAGCATGCTCGAACTGAAAGCCATCGACGGCATTGGTCGTGCGAAACTAAAGGCTTATGGAGAGGAGCTTATCGAAATGGTTGTTGATTATATCAGCCGCGAAAATATCGACAAAAGCGTGCCTGCCGATGCGCTGGAAATTCCGAAGATGCCACCCAGGAAACCTAAAGAAGCCAAAGGTGCAAGTTTCTTGAAAACCTTGAAGCTTTTTCGTGAGGGGAAAAGCGTGGCAGAAATCGCCGCGTTAAGAGGTTTTGTTGAGTCAACTATTGAGTCGCATTTGGCAAGGCTGATAAGCGACAATAGCCTGAATGCTGCTGATATTATTCCACAGGACAAGGTAGATTTGATCACTGAATATTTTACAGAAACGGAAGACTATAAACTTGGACCAGCCAAAGAAGTGCTTGGCGAGGAGGTGAGTTTTAGTGAGCTTCGCTATGTGCTGAATGAGCTGAAAAGAGAAGGGCTTGTGGAGGTTGATAGCGGGGATTCAAATTAACTATGCACGGATATATTGCTGAGATGAAATCAAGCTGTATTTTTGCAACTTAATTCGGGATGCAGTCTCGTCCGAAAACGAGACGCTTCGTTCGGGACGAAGAGGCCTCAAAATTTCCTCCTTTTTTTATCAAAAATTTCCTTTACAAAGAAATATAATTAAAGTTGTGCATTTATTTTGCTGAAACATAAGCAAGCTGTATTTTTGCAACTTGATTCGTCATTTCGGGATGTAGCGCAGCCCGGTAGCGTGCTTCGTTCGGGACGAAGAGGTCGCAGGTTCAAATCCTGTCATCCCGACTTCAAAAGACTGTCTGATTTATTGGGCGGTCTTTTTTATTTCTGATAATTTCTCAGGAATCAGTATAAATCCGTTTATCATTTCGGGATGTAGTCTCGTCCGAAAACGAGACGCTTCGTTCGGGACGAAGAGGCCGCAGGTTCAAATCCTGTCATCCCGACTTTAATTAGACTGTCTGATTTTTTAGGCAGTTTTTTTATTTCTGATAATTTCTCAGGAATCAGTATAAATCCGTTTATCATTTCGGGATGTAGTCTCGTCCGAAAACGAGACGCTTCGTTCGGGACGAAGAGGCCGCAGGTTCAAATCCTGTCATCCCGACTTCAAAAGACTGTCTGATTTATTGGGCGGTCTTTTTTTATAAAACTCTATCTATCTTTGCCCCTTAATCCAAAAAAATGACTTGGCCTGATATTACCGCATTGATTGTTTCGGGTGTGTTTGTGGGCTTCATTAATACGCTTGCTGGTGGTGGCACCATTATTTCACTCACCGTTTTTCTAATCCTTGGCCTGCCCATTGATGTGGCCAACGGCACCAATCGTATTGCGGTGATTCTGCAAAATATCACTTCAGTGCAGGCCTTCCACCAAAAGAAAGTGATGAGCTGGAAAAAGGGCTTGTTGCTGGCTATTCCTGCTGTGGTGGGTTCGGTAATTGGTGCTCAACTAGCGGTGGATATTGATCGCGAAGCCTTCGAGAAAGCCATAGCTGTGGTGATGCTGCTGATGATTTTCTTTATATTTTTCAAGCCATCACAGTTTTTGCATGGTCGTGCTGATTTGCTCAGCCGAAAAGTGGACTGGAAGCAGTTGCTGATCTTTTTCCTGATTGGTGTTTATGGTGGCATGTTTCAGGTAGGCGTGGGCTACTTTTTGCTGGCGGCGTTGGTTTTGGGAGTCGGCTTCGACCTGGTAAAAGCCAATGCCGTAAAGGTTTTGATTGTGTTGGTTTACACCATTTTTGCGCTGGCGGTTTTTGTTTTCAACGATGCCGTCAACTGGAAATTCGGATTGATTCACGCCATCGGCAATGTGATTGGTGCTTATGCGGCGTCTCATATCGCGGTGCAGAAAGGCGCAGCTTTCGTAAAATGGGTCATCGTAGTCGTTATTTTACTTACCTCTGCGCAATTGTTGGGTTTGTACGACCTCAGCGATTTCATTGGTTTTATGATGAAATAAGTTTTGCGCTAAGGCAAAGTTCACTAAAATCACCTAATTTTGAGCTTGGAAACGTTAAAAACCCCTTTTCATGAAAACTGCTCTTACGCCATTGCTCGTCTTGCTAATTGTTGGACTTTCGGCTTGTCAGCCGAAACCAACAGAAGTTGTTCCACCTGCTTATGCGCTGGTTATTCACGGAGGTGCCGGACTTATCAAAGCCGAAAATATGACTCGGGAGATGGATAGCAGCTACCGTGCCTCTTTATCGGAAGCTTTATCAGCCGGTGAAGCCATCCTGAAAAATGGTGGTACAAGTCTGGACGCTATCACCACTGCCATCACCATTTTGGAAGATAATCCGTTGTTTAATGCTGGCAGGGGAGCAGTTTTTAATGCGCAAGGATTTATTGAACACGATGCTTCTATCATGTCGGGTGCTGACAAAGATGCCGGTGCAGTAGGTGCTGTGCGCAATATCAAAAATCCTATTTTGGCTGCCCGAAAGGTGATGGAAGAAAGTCCGCATGTTTTTCTGGTGCGCGAAGGTGCAGAACAATTTGCTGCTTTGAAAGGCTTGCAAATTGTTGATCCTTCCTGGTTTATGACACACAAACAGCGCGAAAAATATGAGCAAACCAAAGCCACGCAGTTAGAAAGAGAATTTCCGCTTGGCGAAAAACATGGAACGGTTGGCGCTGTTGCCTTAGATAAGTTTGGTAACCTGGCTGCCGGCACTTCAACAGGTGGTATGCACTTCAAGCATTCAGGCCGCTTGGGCGATTCGCCCGTGATTGGTGCCGGCACTTATGCCGACAACGAAAGCTGTGCTGTTTCTGCCACCGGGCATGGCGAGTATTTTATCCGTTTTGGTGTGGCGCACGACCTTTCTTCTCGTATGAAATATGCCGGGATGAGTTTGGAAGCTGCTGCTGAACAAGTTGTTATGCATGATTTAGTAAAGCTGGATGCGGGCGGCGGAATTATTGCCATCGACAAAGCAGGGAATATTTGCATGAAATTCAATACTGCCGGCATGTTTCGCGCCAGCGTAAAAGCAGGGGAGGAGGCTTATGTAGGCCTTTATGGCGTTCCGGAAATTGAAGTTGAGGAATAAACCAGGTCTTTTTTTATTTGGATTGTCCCGCACTTTTTTTAGGACTGTTGAACCTTTCTGCCAAGGCACGCCAGGCAGACTAAATCCCTTAGGGATAGCTCTTTTCAAAAAGATTCTCTGCGCTTGGGTCGTCAAAAATATCAAAAGATTTGAAGGATATTGAGCAATGGTAGAAAAAAATGTTTCTGTTAAAAGCTATTTTAACGACCCGCTTAGCGTCCTAATTATTAACCTGAGCTCGATTAAAATTAAGGAGCTCAGATTTCATTAAATGACTGATATACAATATAAATTTTTTAAGCATAGCTCGCTATGCTTAAAAAATTTAGAGAAGTAGAGCGGTTATTTAATAAAACACAGGATTTGCCACTTCTAAACAACTGTTTTCTGCGTCATATCTGCTAGCCATAGCTCGCTATGCCTTCGCAAATATTCCCTGACTGTACTAATCAGTCAGGCAGGCTTGAAACCAATTATTTATAAGCGGTCTGAGCCATTAATTTTATGTCGAGCTCAGGTTATTAGCTCTCGTTTTTTTCTTTCATTTTTAGAAAGTTTAATGGTGTCATAACTGCAATTGAAGAATTTCTATAATCTTTTGTATTCCGAGTAATAATTAAATCCAAATCTACAATCGTTAAGGCAGAAGAATATTGGATAGAATCTTCATAGTCTGTGAAATTATTCTTTAATGCTTGAATAATCTCTTTTTTTGTCGTTCCAACAATTTCAGTCATTTCAGTTAATGTCTCAACTACTTCCAGCGTTTTTTTGTGTCCTAAAAATCTCCTCACGATATAGTAAATGTTATTGATGCTTACAGCGGATAAATACAATTTTACATATCCTTGTTCACTTAGTTCAAAAAGTTCACTCGCAGGGTTTGCGTGAGGTTCTCGGTCAGTAAAAAAGTCAATGACTACATCCGAATCTACAAAAAGTTTATACTCCATATTTTTTTGAAAGTTCTTCGGTTAAAATTTGTTTGTAATCAAAATTGTCATCGGTTTTAATGATTCCTCTTAATTTTCTAACTTTAGGGGAAAGTTGTTTTTCCTTGATTTTCATTCTTTTGACAGTAATAAACTTGAAATAGTTTTCAACCATTTCCGAAAGACTTTGTCCTTTTTCTTTTGCATATTTTTTTGCAATTTCAATGACCTCTTTTTCTATTGTCAAAGTTAATTTGGTATTCATACGATTATTTTTTCACAAAAATACGTGTATTATTTCAGATTTACAACACGTGCTATTTATAAATGAGCGCTACGGTTTGGGAAAGTCTGCCTGAAAAAACGCGTATTTCAAATTGTGTTTAATTCCTAGCGCCTCAAAATAAAATGTAGCCAATACTTGAAAGAAAGGTTACAATATATTTGCGCTGATATATAGGTAAGTTTATTCAGGATCATAAGTTTATTCCGTAGAAACTAAACCCTAAAATTCGTGAATTTTTAAGACTAAATAATAAGCAGAAATATTCAGTTTATTAGCTTAACAATTTTACTGCTGATCGTACTGCTGCACCTCATCGTGAATAAACTCCAATAAAACGCCGGCTTCTTTAAACATAGCCTCTGACTCTGCTCCGGCATGGTATTTTCGTTCGCAAACCACCCGCTCGATACCGCAATTGATAATTAGCATGGCACAGGTTCGGCAAGGTGTCATTCTACAATATAAAGTGCTTTTATCCAATGCAATACCGCGACGTGCCGCTTGTGTAATCGCGTTTTGTTCGGCATGAACCGTACGGACACAATGTTGGGTTACGCTGCCATTTTCGTGTACAGTTTTTTTCATCAGATGACCTACATCATCACAATGTGCCAGTCCGCGCGGAGAGCCAACATAACCTGTCACCAGAATTTGTCGGTCTTTCACAATCACGCAGCCACTTCGGCCACGATCACAGGTGGCTCTGCTGGCCACGGAATCTGCCAGTTTCAGAAAATATTCGTCCCAGCTAGGGCGTAAATAGGCTGGCTTTTGGGGTTGTTCGTTGGAATTCATTCGCGGATATTTTTTAGGGCTTTTTCAACTTGTTGGTAAAGCTTTTCGATGTCACCATTGTTTTCAAAAACTTCATCGGCCTGCTCGATACAGGCTTGTAAATTTTGTTTGTTTGGGTCGTCTGAGTGCATTTCGCGGGCTTCGTTGCTGCGGAAAGTCTCAAAGCTCACAGCATCTGTTTCCGACTGCCGCAGTTTGATGCGTTCGTAGCGCACTTTGGGGTCGGCATCCACCGCCCAAAGATAAAACTGGCCTTTGCTGCGCAGCGATTTTATCTCGCCCGGCGTACGAATACTTTCTATCACACAGTTTTTACCGCTTTTGGCTGCGCGCAAATAAAGCTGGTCTGTAATATAACTTGGGCTGTGTTCGGCGCGCAATGCGTTGGCGGTTAGTGTCATGCTGTCGCGATTCACGGCTTGGCCATTGGCTTCAATAATTTCAATCAAAAACGACCTCACAGAATAATGCAAAAAAGCTTTTTCACGGACAAGATAGTCCACAATAGTGCCTTTTCCGGCACCTAAAGTGCCTGTTATTCCAATAACAATTTGCGCCTTATTTGTCATTGCTCTCTGTTTTTATTGCTTTAATCCACTTAGCCATATCAACAGCTTCGAAATTTCCTAATTTCGTTAGCAATGTGTTGACATCCGCTGATACAATGATCGAATTCCAGTGTTCTTCACGGATAAAACCCTCTGCCACGCCATGATCCATAAACCGCAACAAATGATCAAAATAGCCACCAACATTGAGCAGTGCGAGTGGTTTTTCGCTCAGTCGAAGCTGGGTCATCGTAAGCACTTCCGAAATCTCATCTAAAGTGCCAAAACCACCGGGCAAAGCCACAAACGCATCCGACATCTCCAGCATGCGGGTTTTGCGGTCCGACATAGTATTCACAACAATCATTTCGTGCAGGCCGGTATGCGCCACCTCAATATCAATAAGGTGTTGCGGCATAATTCCGGTTACGTGGCCGCCTTGTTCAATCATCACATTGGCCAGCACATTCATCAAGCCCACAGAAGCGCCGCCATAAACAAGTCTAATCTTTTGATCAACAAGTAATTTTCCGAAATCTTCGGCCACTTGGCGATACATCGGATTGAAGCCCATGCTGCTTCCGCAAAAAACACAAATTGTTTTCATAAAAATTGTTTGGCTGGCAAAGTTAAACTTTAGGCTGGTTTTATAGCGCTCTTTTATCCACAGACTTGTCGGCAAATATGCACAAAGGTATCAACCGCTGCTTCGATTATTTCATCCGGAAAATCAAAATCAGGATTATGCAAAGCGGGTTGATTGATGCCGGAGCCAATGCCAAAGAGCGCAATAGGGCTGCATGCGCCAAATTGGCCAAAATCTTCTGACCAACGAAAAGGCGTTTCAAGCGTATAAATTTTAAGTTTGCTTTCCAAAGCCGCTTTTTCTACCATGGCCGTTGCTCCCGGGTCGTTTACGGTAGCCGGGAAAGGCTCGTGGCGACTAAATTCCATTTCGAGTTTTGTTTTTGCTGTAATTTCTTGCGCGGCTTCCACACATTCCTGTTCCATTTGCTGCAAGTCATCGTCTGCAAAACTTCTAATTGTAATCCAGCATTCGGCCTGTCCTGGTGCTGTGCCAAAAGCCTCCTCACCCAGCTTGGCATGTGTGATGGTGAGCAGCTGAAAGCGTTTGCTGTGCTGCCATTTTTTTGCCATTTCGTTGTAGCTGCTGATTATTTCGGCCAGCGCCGATGCGGGACTTAGGCCGGTTTCGGGCTGTGAAGCATGCGCCGTGCGGCCATTAAGCTTTATTTTTATGCCCACCGAAGCTGCCGCAAAAGTATCTTTTTTTACAACAATGGTATTCAATGCAAAGCCGGGCAAATTATGCAAAGCAAAAGCAATATCGGGTTTGAAAGGGGCGAATTTCGAATCGTTAATCACTTTTTCGGCACCTTCGCCGGTTTCCTCCGCTGGCTGAAAAAGCAAGACTACTTCGCCTTTTTGTGGTCGTTTTTCGGCAAGCCGCATCGCTACACCGGTCATAATTGTGCTGTGGCCATCGTGTCCACAAAGGTGTGCAACGCCTTCATTATGAGATTTATACTCCAGTGTTGACTTTTCCGTGATTGGCAAAGCATCCATATCGGCCCGTAAAAGTAAGCGCTTTCCTGCTTTTTTTCCTTTAAAAATCAAAGCCAGTCCGTGGCCGCCTATGTTTTCAATAATTTGATCCGGATTTAGTGGCGCAACAAATGCTTTGATAAAAGCCGAAGTCTGCTTTTCACAGCCCGAAAGCTCCGGGTTTTGGTGCAGCTTACGCCGAAATTCAGTTAGTTCTTTGATACTATAGAATTGATTCATGCCACAAATTTAAGGTTTTGTGGGAGAAGTAGTCTTTTTGGAAAAGGATATTCAAGGTTTTCTGATAAAGCTTTGATGCCGCGTTCGGATTCTTTGCAGCATAATGTGAAGTTATTTTAATGCTCTGAGAATCATAAAACGATCTGGTACAAAGTCTATTGCGATGGTAGTTGACCTGATGTGGTAAGTTATAGGCAAAAAAAAGGCGTTACTTTTTTTAGTAAGTAACGCCTTGAGTAGTATTTTGAAAATTTATTTCGATTGTCCTTTTAAGGTGGAGTAGTTGATACGAAACGCACCAGCTTTTCTGAGTTCCTGCTTTACATCAGTAACAATACCCATTTTGGTTTCGTTGTGTACCTTCAATGAAGTAGTCAGGAAGTTACGGTCGGCTTCGTTTCTGGCTTCACGTTCGCGGGCAATAAACTCAGCAACGTCTTCCAGGCGTGAGAACTGATCGTTCAGCTGGATACGTGATTCAGTGCCATAAAGCGCTGAGTTGTTAGGAGGTCCCATGTATATGTACATTACAAGCGATTTTTTCTCCAATTTTTGCACTTCAGTAGCTGTGGGAAGCTTCACTTTTACGCGCATTGTAACTTCTCGCATAACGGTTGTTACCATGAAGAAGAACAGTAGCATAAAGATAATGTCGGGCAGGGATGAAGTGTTGATTGCCGGACTACCTTTACCTTTTTTCGTTTTGAATTTTGACATAAAACTAGTCTCCTATATTTTCTGGTTCGGCTTCACTGATACGTACTGGAACTGCCTCATTGATAGCTTTTATTTCGTCTTCTCTCGTAAGATTATCGAACTTAGTTCCAAAATATCTTTGTGACATTTCGTCCTTTAATTCGTTAAAAGCACGAGCCAGCTCATTTTGTACCTGAATATACATATCGTAGGATGTTCCCCGGTCATTTTTCAAGGAGATAACGCCCTTGCTGGTATGTATTTCGCCAATGAGGTCAATGGTTTTAAGATCTGTTCCCGGATGCAGGGGATTATCCGGAAAAACGGGGATCATAAAATTTTTGGCCACATCTTTAAGCGTACGAATGTCTCCGGGCTTGCCGTCAACCAGCAAGCGGTCATTTTTATTGACAAGCACGTTCAGGATGTTTCTTGCATTGATTTTAATATCCTCATCAGGTTTTTCTACAGGTGGTGGAAGGCGGCGTGTAATACCTGAGTCCACATCCATAGTCGTTGTAACAAGGAAGAAAATCAACAAAAGAAACGCAATATCAGCCATTGAGCCCGCATTTATTTCGGGTGATGATCTTCTAGCCATAATTATTTATTTAAATAGTTTGATAACACTTGAGAAAATAACGGCTAAAAAAGCAGCTCCTCCAGCAAAATAGGTAAAAATTAATCCCATTCCTACCAACTTTGAAGTGTGTGCATCAGTGTTTAATATTTGAAGTCGGGTTTCGCTAAATGAGTTTCCTGCAATGCTGTAGGAAATAAAGGCAAGAACTATAACAAATCCTATGATTAGTAATAATTTAATGGCATTTTTTGGTGCCAATATAAAACCGTAAACTGGTGAAATAATTGCAATTACAACGCCGGCAATGAGAAGCACATATCCCCATTTCATAAAAGAATCTTCCCCAAGATTATTTGTGTAGAACAGTATTGCCAAAACTACTGACACTGCCATCAACAAATATAGCACCCAGCCTACATATTTTGATAATTTGTCAACCATGGTTATTATTTTTTGGAATGTTTACTCACAATGTCGATGAATGAAATCGAGCTGTCTTCCATATCATTTACAAGGTTGTCGATTTTTGAAACGATGTAATTATAAAAAATCTGTAGAATAATAGCTACGATAAGTCCAAATACAGTCGTCAAAAGAGCTACTTTAATACCGGTTGCTACAATTTGAGGAGAGATATCACCGGCAGCGGCAATATCATCAAAAGCTTGAATCATACCGATTACCGTACCCATAAACCCAAGCATAGGGGCAAGTGCGATAAAGAGTGAAATCCAGCTTACACCACTTTCTAAGCGTCCGGTTATAACTGAACCGTAAGATACGATGGACTTTTCTACCTCATCAATGCCTGAATCATAACGAAGCAAGCCTTGGTAAAAAATACTGGCAACCGGACCACGGGTGTCGCGGCAGATATCTTTTGCCTTTTCTATACCTTCATCTTTAAGTGCTACTTCAATACTAGTAAGTAGTTTTTTTGTATTCGTTGTACTGAGTGTCAGGTAAATAATCCTTTCGATACTGATTGCTAATCCAAAAATAAGGGTAAGCAAAACAATGCCCATAAATTCGGGACCACCTTGAATGAATTGATCCTTAAGGACTTCGTGAAAAGTCTCAGGTTGAGACTCAGTTACCATTTCTACAGTTTCTACTGCTGGTTCACTGATAGCAGTTGTTTCAGCAGTCGTGTCAGGTTCTGTATCCTGTGCAAACATGATATTACTGATTCCCAATGACATCATACCTGCAATTGTAAGTAAAGCAATGATTTTTTTCATAGTTAAATAATGGTGTTGATTACTACTTTAAACTCAGTTTGAGTGGTTAATATTATTTGTTCAAACAATTCTGAAAGAACAAAAGTAAGAATAATATCAAAAAAACAAGCCTATTTTTCGTTAGAAAGTAAAAATAAACAAAAATAGTGCGGAGAGAGTGGGATTCGAACCCACGATACCCTTTTGGAGTATACACACTTTCCAGGCGTGCGCCTTCAACCGCTCGGCCACCTCTCCCTATCATTTGATTGTTTCAACGAACGCTAATAGCTGCCAAAAGTACACATTTTTTCAGTTTCTGATCCAATTGAATTTTTTCTACTGTTGTTTTTAGTAATTCTAAATTGGTTGCCTCGAAAATTTGGCGTCAATGGGCTAATTCAATACAATTTTTTTTGTAATCACTTTGTTATCTGATCTGATGCGAAGCAAATAGTGCCCGGGCGCTAACCTTTCGATATTGATGATTCTATTGTGTGGAATGGCACTGTCGATTACTTTTTTGCCATGTGCATCAAACACACTGAAATAGGTGTAGTCAGTGGGTAAGTTATCCAACGTAATCAAACCGCTTCCGGGATTAGGATACAGAGTGATTTCAGTTGTGCCTTCGCCCAAACCTACATAAGTGGATGTAATTTCAATATCATCGATAAACATGCCTTGCTTGCTGACGTAGCCGTCACTTTTGAATCTAAAACGAAGTTGTACATAGGGTAAACCAAGATAATCTTCAAGGGCGTAAAATTTTTGTGTCCAACTGTTTTGATTTCCGGTGAAGGTTTCAAGTTTTGTCCAGCTTGTGCCGTTTGTTGTTATTTCCAAATACATAAAATCGTAATTGGTTTCCAGTTCAAATTTCGTCCAAAAACTCAGATTAGAGGCAGTCATATTGCTCATGTCGAGTGCGTCAAGCGTGGCTGTTGTTTCTACGGAATTGGAGTAATTGCCCAGCGGACTTTCTGTTAAGGAATGGTTGCTGGAATAATATTCAGTCGTTGTAAGCCCCCAGTTACCAGTCAATTCCCAATAAGGCAGACCATTTTCAAAATCTATAAAAAGTGGCAGTGCAATGGGAGGTGCAGGAGTAGCACTGACTGTGTTTGAAGGAAAAGATTCTTCGCCACTTTCTTCATAAATAGCTGTAATATAATAGGTATACAGGATATGGTTTTCCACATTTTCATCCAGATAGGTGTTGAGTTCCGTAGAATCAATCAGCATATCATCTTTGTATATTCTGAAGTAGGCGGCATCAACCAAAGGCGACCATTCCAGGTTAACTTTCGTATCGCCCGGTATTGCCACCAGATTTCTTGGTGGGTTCAGCAGGTTTGCCATGGTAGCAATAGCAGCCAGTGAAGCCTGTGTAAATACGACAGCCTGCTCTTCGTTATTGTAACTCGGCCCAATCAAATCGTTTGAAGTATGAATATAGGGGCTGTAGTTATCACTGTCTTCAAACGGAAAAATTCCCATGAAGCCGTTGTTGTTAAAGGATGTGTGATCGCTGTCGCCGCCAACCAGCATACCTTGTTCAATCGGGAAATCGGGCAGATAAACCTGAGAGACTCCGATATAAAAATCAGCTAATTCCTGGGCTGAGGGCGGATAAATCAGGTCGGTATGGATATAGCTTCCGGGTTGCAGATAGCCAATCATATCGAGGTTAAAATAGCCATGAATGTCCATGCCTTGCTGTGCAGCTGCCTGCGCATAAGCAGCACTTCCGTATAATCCGTATTCCTCACCTGAAAACGCGCAGAAAATTATTGTTCTATCAAAAGTATATTGACTTAAAATTCGTGCAATTTCCAGTACGCCGGCTGTTCCGGAAGCATTATCATCGGCTCCTGGAGCTGCACTTGAATTGCTGTAAGAATCATAATGCGCTCCTGTAATAATGTACTCGTCAGGATATTTTGTGCCTGTCAATGTTGCAATCACGTTATCGCTGGCACTACCACCGGGCATGCTGAAATCCTGTAATACCACTTCCAGACCCAAATTCTCATATTGTTGCTTAATCCAGTTTTGTGCTTCCACACTTGTGCTGGTATAGGCATCTCTGGTGCCATAGTTTTCAAGGTGTTGCACCGTAGTAGTAATATTGCTTCCCGCCACTTCTGCAAGAAGCCCAACTACGAAGGGATCAGGATCAAAGTTGCGGTTGCTTGATAAGGTGGTCGATTTTGGCCAGTTAGCCGTAACACGCTGTATGCGTACTAAGCCGTCATTTTTTAAAGGTGAAATTTGACCTTGAACCTGCTCATTGATGTTTAATACTGTAAAATTATCGTGCTGATACAGGCTGCTTTGTGCTAAGCTTTCTGCCTTGAGATATGCCGAAAGTTCTGCTTTACTACCGTAAATAATGTAGTAGCTTTCATTTTCTTGCCAGGCGGTTTCATCCAACACAAGTCCTTGCCATTCAAAATGATCAGCAATGCTCGCAATCACAAAGCTTTGGCCGATGTGATGTACAGTAAAGTCGGGGTTTTCAACATAGTTTTTTAATTGAGCCTGATTGGAATAATCAATGAAAACCAATTTATCAGCCTGTACATTAAAAAAAAGGCTGACGAAAATAACAGCTAATAATAAACGTTTCATTAAGCGTGGTTTAGGGTGAAAATACATTTATGCCACAAATTTAATGGTTTTTAAGCTTCATTTGCGGTTTTATTGGGTGTTTGGATGAAATTTCTTACTGAATAAAAGTAAACAACAACAAAACAGATTTGTTAAAGCTTAAACCGTCATCTCTCCTCTAAGAGAGGTTTGCAATAGCTGAATCACTTCTTTTCTCGAAAACCCTTGACCGATCAGATACATCAGTTTGGCCAATGCCGATTCGGTGGTGATATCGGAGCCGCCAATCACGCCTATGCGTTGAAGTTCAAAGCTTGTTTCGTAGCGGCCAAGCTCAACAGCTCCTGATTTGCATTGGGTGACGTTAAATATGATAAGCCCATCATTAATCGCGTTTTCAAGCACACTGATAAACCAGGAATCGGTGGGTGCATTGCCTGAGCCAAAAGTTTCCAAAATCAGGCCTTTAAGGCCGGGAATACCAAGTGTGGCTTTTACTGCTGCCTCGCTGAGTCCCGGGAAAAGTTTTAAAATAGTTACGTTGTAATCCAGCTCGGTATGTATTTTAAGTTTCCTGAAACTGTGCTTGAGGATCCGGTTTTTGTTGTATTTGATATGCACCCCAACTTCGGCAAGAGGTGGATAATTGCCTGATACAAAAGCATTAAAATGTTCTGCGTTAAATTTTGTGGTACGGTTTCCACGCATCAGGTGGTTTTCAAAATAAATGCTTACTTCCGGCACTGTTGGCAATTCGTGGTCGCGGGCTGCAGCTATTTCGATGGCTGTCAAAAAATTTTCGCGTCCATCAGTGCGTATTACTCCCATGGGCAGCTGCGAGCCCGTGAAAACAACCGGTTTATTCAAATTTTCGAGCATAAAACTCAGTGCTGATGCAGAATAAGCCATTGTATCTGACCCATGAAGCACTACAAAGCCATCATATATTTCATACTTTTCTTCAATAAGTTTGGCTAATTTGATCCAAAAAGCCGGTTTCATATTGGAAGAATCTACCAAAGGATCAAAGGAATGGACATCAATATTATAGCCAAAATCCTTCAAAACAGGCATCTGCTCGTAAATATCATTAAAGTTAAATGGCGACAATGCACCCGTGACAGGGTTTTGTGTCATGCCAATGGTTCCTCCGGTATAAATTACCAGTAGTGAGGTGTTGTGTTCTTGAATCATAATTTATTTAACTTGAAAAGTTCAACGGCATTTTGTGTGGTTTGCTGGGCAATTTCTTCCATGCTCAACTGTTTGATGGTAGCAAGTTTTAGCGCTGTTTCAATCATATAAGCGCTTTCGTTGCGTTTGCCCCTGTATGGAACTGGCGGCAAAAAGGGTGCGTCGGTCTCCAAAATCAGGTGTTCCATATCAATTTGGCTGATGATCTCGGGAAGTGCTGATTTTTTATAGGTAAGCACTCCGCCAATGCCGAGCAAAAAGCCCAGATCAACAGCGCGCTGTGCATCTTCCAAACTTCCTGTAAAGCAGTGTAGAACACCTTTTAAGCGGCCATCCTGTGCCTTCGTAATTTCATCCAGCATCTCCGAAAAAGCTGCACGAGTGTGGATAGCAACAGGAAGGTTTAATTTTTTTGCCCAGTCAAATTGTGTGCGTAATGCACTGAGTTGTGCTTCGGCAAAGCTTTTGTCCCAGTAAAAATCAAGACCAATTTCTCCGATGGCAATAAATGGATGTTTTTCGCTGAATAATATAGATTCAAAGCTTTCCAATTGTGCTTTCCAGTCGGCCTTTACCGAAGTGGGATGCAGGCCCAGCATAGGTAAACAAACGTCAGGAAACTGCTTGCACAAATTCAGCATGGGTTCGAGGCTTTCAGTATCAATGTTGGGTAGCAAAAAGCGCTGGATACCTTTATCTATAGCACGGCGAATCATTTCCGGGCGGTCTGCCTCAAATTCGTCGAGATAGAGATGGGTATGTGTATCTATGAATTGCATGCTACAAAAGTAGTGACTTTTATAGCTTTGCCGGCTGCTAAAACGCTTTGCCCTGAAAATTCGATGATTTTCAGGGCGAAGATGGAAAAGTATAAAAACAGGTTCCAGCACTATTGGTGTGCAGGCTGGATTTTGATTAGTACAAAAACTCGTCGTAAGGATAGCGAATGGCGTGCATATCCTTAATTTCTTTATAGAGCAGTGCCCTGAGTTCGTGATAGTTGATCTTTTCTGTGGCAGAAATAAAAATACAGTCATTATTGGTTTTCGCCATCCAGCTTTGTTTCAGCGCTTCTAAAGAAACATTTTCGGGGCCGGATTCCGTGAGATCGTCTTCCTGTTTCTCGTGCCAGGTATAAGCATCGATTTTATTGAAAATCATGATTGTTTTTTTGTTTCCGGCACCAATTTCCTCTAAAGTTTCGTTTACGACCTCAATCTGGGATTCAAATTCGGGATGCGAGATATCCACCACATGCAGCAAAACATCTGATTCGCGGGTTTCGTCTAAGGTTGATTTGAATGACTCGATCAAATTGTGCGGCAATTTCCGGATAAAACCTACGGTATCAGAAAGCAGGAAGGGCAGGTTTTCTACTACAACTTTACGCACGGTGGTGTCCAAAGTAGCAAAGAGCTTATCTTCTGCGAAAACAGCTGACTTGCTTAACAGGTTCATAAGGGTTGATTTTCCCACATTGGTGTAGCCGACAAGTGCTACACGAATAAGTTTCCCTCTGTTTTTGCGTTGAACAGCCTGTTGCATATCAATTCCTTCAAGGCGTTTTTTCAGCAGACTGATTTTATCGCGAATGATACGGCGATCAGTTTCAATTTCTGTTTCGCCTGGGCCACGCATGCCAATGCCACCGCGCTGCCGTTCAAGGTGCGTCCACATCCGGGTAAGCCGTGGAAGCAGGTATTGATATTGCGCCAGTTCCACCTGTGTTTTTGAGTAGGCTGTACGCGCTCTTTTAGCGAAAATATCAAGAATCAAGCTGGTGCGATCCAGGATTTTACATTCGAGATGCTTTTCAATATTGCGCAATTGTGAAGCACCTAACTCGTCATCAAACACAACCAGTCCAATATCTTCAGCCCTGATATACTGGGAAATTTCGTCCAGTTTTCCAGCTCCTACATAAGTGGCCGGGTTAGGTTTGTCGAGCGCTTGGGTAAAGCGTTCCACAGGAATTCCTCCCGCTGTTTCGAGCAAAAAAGCCAGTTCGTCTAAGTATTCTTCTGTTTTTTCCTTGCTTTGAGACTTGGTATAAAGCGCTACCAAAACAGCTTTTTCCGGAAGTATTTCTGTTGATATATTTTTGGGCATAAATGAGTTAACTAATTATTTTTTGTACGACGTCTGTGGGTTTTACTGGTTTCAATACGGATATCGCGTGAAATAAAATATATTGCTGTAGCAATCACATACGTATGCAGCAACAGTAAATGCCATTTTTCGGGAAGTAATAAGGCGGTAAAAAGGTTAAAAGCTGCCGCAATAAGCACCAGAAAAAAGCCGTAACGTAGTAAGTCTGTTCGTCGTAGCACAAAAGCCAGCATGGCAATGGCACCGAGCAGTATGATTAAAAACCAGCGGACAACCCAGCTGCCCATAGTGTTTTCAAAACCCGGATTTATCACATAGGGCAACAAGGTGTACAAAAGATAGGCAATTACCGAAAACCGCAGTAATAGCGTTACGAATCTGTTATATTGATTTTTCCATTTAATGCTCATACGTATGGTATTTTAAGTTAGAATGGGCGAAATCCTATGATTTCGCGCACTTCGCGAATAGTTTTTTGTGCGCTGGCACGTGCTTTTTCGGCGCCAATTTTAGCAGCTTTGCTGATGGCAGTGTCATCACTCGACAGCGACAAGATTTTTTCGCGTATTGGTTCGGTAAATATAATAATATCTTCGGCAAGTTGTTTTTTTAAATCGCCATAGCGGATGTTACAGCTATTATAGGCATCGTCAAAATGCTTGATTACATCTGCTTTGGAAACGACGGCCATTAGTTTGAACAGGTTTTCAATGGCTTCGGGTTTTGTTTGATTTGGCTCGGATGGGCCGCTGTCTGTCACAGCACGCATCACCTTTTTGCGGATAGATTTCGGATCATCCGCTAGGAAGATGGCATTGCCTTCGCCTTCTGACTTACCCATTTTCCCGCTTCCATCCAGCCCGGGGATTTTTACCAACTGTTCGCCAAAATTAAAAGCCTGAGGAATAGGGAAGAAGTCCTTATCATACATGCGGTTAAAGCGGCGTGCAAAAGTGCGTGCCATTTCCAGGTTTTGTTCTTGATCTTTGCCTACGGGCACTTTATCAGCTTTGTGAATAATAATATCGGCTGCCATTAGTGTAGGGTAGGTGAGCAGTCCGGCATTCACGTTTTCGGGTTGTTTGCGTGCTTTTTCTTTAAAAGTGGTAACGCGTTCAAGCTCACCGAGGTAGGCGTTCATGTTCAAAAAAAGATAAAGCTCTGCGATTTCGGGCAGGTCGCTTTGTATATATAAGGTAGATTTTTCGGGATCGAGGCCGGCAGCGAGGTATTCGGCCAACACCTGCTTCACGTTTCCGTGCAAATCAGCCGGTTTTGGGTGCGTTGTGAGCGAGTGATAATCTGCAATAAAGAAGAAGCAATTGTTCTCTTCCTGCATTTTCACAAAGTTCTTCACAGCGCCAAAATAATTACCAAGATGCAGATTTCCGGTTGGCCTGATGCCGCTTAATACTGTTTCCATTGTATAAATTTAAGGTGCTTCAAAAAAACCCGCCAGACTTTCGGCAGGGCGGGTTTTGTTAGCGTATATATTGATTAAGTTAAATTTTTATTTCGTCGTTATTCTTGTTAAAGAATTTATATTCAAGCATGTGGTAGTTTGCCATTGCTTTCAGACGAATCGTTTTATTGTATTTCCACATCCATTTTCTACGGATAGAAAAGATTCCTTGGGTGAGGTAGGCATGGATAAATGGGTGTACGGCCAGGGTAACGGCTTTTTCATTTTGATCCTGCAAGAGGTATTTGAGGTTATTCTCAATCTCGTCGGTAAAAATGATGCTGGGTTTAATTTTCCCTGTGCCTTCGCATACGGGGCAGCTTTCGAGCACTTGAACGTTCATTTCGGGTCTCACACGCTGTCGTGTAAGTTGTATCAGACCAAATTTACTTGGTGGCAAAATGGTGTGTTTGGCATGATCGCGTGCCATTTCGTCTTTAAATTTCTGATAAAGCTCGCGGCGGTGTTTGGCATCTTGCATATCGATAAAGTCGATCACAATAATTCCACCCATGTCGCGCAGGCGCAACTGGCGGGCAATTTCTGCTGCTGCTTCCAGGTTTACTTCCAGGGCATTTTCTTCCTGGCTATTCTCTTTGTTCACACGATGACCGCTATTTACATCGATCACGTGCATGGCTTCGGTGTGTTCTATGATAAGATAAACGCCACTACGAATGGTAACTGTTTTTCCAAAAAGGCCTTTGATTTGTTTATCAACGCCAAAATGCTCAAAAATTGGTGCTTTACCCTTGTAAAGCTTTACAATATCGACCTTTTGCGGTGCGATTGTTTGTATAAAATTTCTTGTTTCTTCATAAAGCGTGTTTTCATTGATATGCACGCTGTTGAAAGATTCATTGAGCAAGTCGCGTAGGATCGCGGAGGTGCGGTCTAATTCGCTGATAATTTTTTCAGGAGGCTTGGCATTGTGTAGCTTTTGGGTTGTTTTCTCCCATTTTTCCACCAGCGCCCTGAGGTCAGCATCGAGTTCGGCTACTTTTTTATTTTCAGCCACTGTGCGAATAATTACGCCGTAGTTGTTGGGTTTAATGGACTGGATTAATCGTTTTAGCCTGTTGCGTTCCTCGCTGCTTCGTATTTTTTGTGAGATGGAAATACGGCTTGAGAATGGCACTAAAACCAGGTAGCGGCCTGCGAAAGATATTTCGGACGAAATGCGGGGGCCTTTTGTTGAGATTGGTTCTTTAGCAATTTGAACCAAAATTTGAGCTCCCGTAGCTAATACCTGAGTAATTTTTCCGGTTTTTTCAATGTCTTGTTCCAGCCTGAAATTGTCCATAGTAACCTGTGCCGGCTTTCCATTGAGAGCCAGTTTGGTGTATTTGTTTAATGAACGAATTTGTGGGCCTAGGTCAAGATAATGTAAAAACGCATCTTTTTCATATCCTACATCTACGAAGGCCGCATTGAGCCCGGGCATGATTTTTTTGACGCGTCCAAGATAAACGTCTCCAACTGCGTAGTTGTTATTCGTTTTTTCTTTGTGAAGTTCTACCAGTTGCTTATCTTCTAAAAGAACAATATCCACTTCCGAAGCGCGAGAATCTATAATGAGTTCTCTGTTCACGGTTATATATTTTTCATTAATGTGTGTCGCTTTGTTGCGGCATTATTTTACGTTGATATGGAGTGGAGGACAGTACGTTAAGGTAAAACCGAATAACACAATATCGCACTCTGTTGCGATATTGTGTTATGGGGTATAATGACAGATGAAGAAAATTTATTTCTTCTTATGTCTGTTTTTTCTTAAGCGTTTTTTGCGCTTGTGTGTTGACATCTTGTGTCTTTTTCTTTTTTTCCCGCTTGGCATAGCAATAGATTTTTAGTGCTGTAAATTATTTAGTGCTGTTTTTTACTTCGTTTACGAAAGTTTTAGCAGGTTTGAAAGCAGGGATATTGTGTGCTGGAATAATAATGGTAGTGTTTTTCGAGATATTTCTACCGGTTTTTTCAGCTCTTCTCTTAATTGTGAAGCTGCCAAACCCTCTTAGGTAAACATTTTCACCACTTACCAAAGCGCTTTTTACAACGTCCATGAATGATTCAACTACGGCCTGAACGGCAACTTTTTCTACACCTGTCTTGTTAGCAATATCTGCTACGATTTCTGCTTTTGTCATATCTTTAAACTTTAAAAGATTAGAAATGTGAATTTTAATTGAACGGCAAAGTTAAAAACATTTTCTTATTCTTAAAGTTAATTTTTGATTTTTTATCTCTAATCCGCTCTAAATAAATATTTTCGCATCATGTCTGCTATTACTTCACTACTTTTAAACTGGTTTTCTGCCTATAAAAGAGATCTGCCCTGGCGGAATTTTCCTACGCCTTACCATATTTGGTTGTCAGAAATTATACTGCAACAAACGCGTGTATATCAGGGGATTGCCTATTATATAAGATTTGTTGACCGCTGGCCGGATGTGCAGCAACTGGCGGCTGCCGACGAACAAGAGGTGCTTAAAATGTGGCAGGGACTCGGCTATTATTCTCGTGCGCGAAATCTTTTGACGGCTGCAAAACAGTTGGTTAATCAGTATGATGGTCAGTTTCCCAATCAGTATACAGAAATAAAAAAACTCAAAGGAGTGGGTGATTATACCGCTGCGGCAATCGCTTCCATTGCCTTTAATCAGCCCGTGCCGGTGATAGATGGCAATGTGTTCCGGGTGCTTTCCCGTCTTTTTGCAGTGGATGAACCCATTGATACTTCGGCAGGTAAAAAAACTTTTCAGCTTTTAGCTGCGGAATTACTCGATCATGACAATCCCGGCGACTATAATCAAGCGATTATGGAGTTTGGTGCTTTGCAATGCACACCCAAAAATCCGGATTGCGAAAACTGTCCTTTGCGCGATCATTGTCTGGCATTCGCTCAAAATCGCGTGAATCAACTGCCTTTGAAAATCGGGAAAATAAAGGTGAGAAAGCGATTTCTTAATTATTTTGTAATCGATGGAAAATACCAGCAAAAATGCTACACCCTGCTTCGTTACCGCGAAAATGGTGATGTGTGGCAGGGCTTATACGATTTTCCGTGTATCGAAACAGCAGCACCCGTAAGTTTGGAAGAGCTTGGTCAAGAAGATTTTTTCCAAAGATTAAAAACTGTAGCCATTGCCATTAGACAGCAGGGAGAAACTGTAAAACATGTACTGACGCACCAGCAGCTGTTTGCCACATTTTATATTGTACATTGCAAAGATGGATTTGAAGAATTAAAAAATAAATCATTATCTTTGGTTGCTCAATCAGAGCTTGGGAATTATCCATTGCCCAGGTTGATTGACCGTTTTCTGTTTGAAAACAAGAACATATTTATAAATTGTAACGCTTAAAATAGTTATACAACCATGGCCGGACTAAATAAAGTAATGCTGATCGGACGACTTGGAAAAGATCCCGAAGTGATTTCATTTGAAAATGGTGGAAAAAAAATGACCGTTTCGCTTGCCACCGGCGAACGTTACCGCGACCGCAACGGACAATGGCAAGAGCAGACTGAATGGCATAATATAGTTGCCTGGGGAAATCTGGCTAACGATATTGACGAAAAACGCCGCACTTATGCCAAAGGAGATTTGCTTTTTATCGAAGGAAAAATCAGGACGCGTCAATACCAGGATGCACAAGGCGTAACAAAATATATCACCGAGATTTTGGCTGAAAAAATGAATCTGATTTCGAAAAGTGGACAAAGTAGTGAAGGCTATCAATCCGGACAGGGCAACCAAAGCTACACTCAAAACACGCAGCAGCAATCAACTGCGGCTTCTGCTGCCCAAAGCAATGATGAGAGCTCGTCGCAAGGTCAATCCACGCAGCATTCTTCTTCAGGAAATGACGATTTTAGTGATAAAAACGAAGAAGATGACCTCCCGTTTTAAGCTGAAAACCAATTTGTTTGGACCTAATACCTGTCTGAACTGATTTTGAAATACCAGGTATTTTTGTTTATTTTGCATCAAAATATAAATTTGATTGACTTTGGACACACCCGACCCTGACCCCTCGGCGAGTTTAATCGCGCTAATCATTAACTTATCATCCACGGGATTTTCTACAGGAATCGCGATTAGCATCCTCGTTTTACTACTGCTACTGGTGCTTTCGGCGCTTGTATCGGGTAGCGAAACAGCCTATTTCTCATTAAAACCTGCCGATGTAAACCTGCTGGAAGCTTTGGATTCGGAGACGGATAAATTGGTTCTTTCGCTTCGTGATCATCCAAAAACTTTGTTAGCAACGATTTTGATAGCCAATAATTTACTTAATGTGGCTATCGTAATATTATCGGGCTTTATTACTGAAAATCTCTTTCAGATTGCTGACAATCCCATTATTGGATTTTTAATACAAATTGTTGCCATAACTTCCTTGATTTTGCTGGTAGGCGAAATAATTCCTAAAGTTGTTGCCAACAAACACCCACTCAAAGTGGCTTCCATTATGGCCAGGCCATTGGGCATTTTGATCGGAATTTTTAAGCCCCTAAGCTATATGTTGGTGGCTTCAAGTACTTTTATTGACAGGCGACTGAGCCGGAAATTGCGTGGGATAACGATTAGCGAACTCTCAGATGCCATCGACATCACCTCCGATGACACAGCGCTTCCTGAAGAAAAACAAATGCTGAAAGGTATTGCCACTTTTAGTGAAAAAGATGCCCGAAGTATTATGAAATCGCGGGTAAATATCACGGCAATCGATATTGAGACGTCTTTTGAAAACTTGCTGGAACTTATTTTGAATACCGGCTTTTCGCGCATTCCGGTTTACGAAGATAACCTCGATAAAGTGCTGGGAATATTGTATATCAAGGATTTACTTCCCTACCTCAATCAAACAGAGCTCGAATGGAAAACACTTATCAGGTCAGCCTTTTTTGTGCCTGAAAACAAAAAAATCAATGACTTGCTACAGGAATTTCGCGAGAAGAAAATCCATATGGCGATTGTGGTGGATGAATATGGAGGCACTTCGGGCTTGCTTACGCTGGAAGATATTATCGAGGAAATTGTGGGCGACATCAGCGATGAGTTCGATAAAGAGCCTGACGACAGCTTTTATCAGCGTCTTGATGAACACAATATTTTGTTCGACGCCAGCACCAGCCTGCTCGATTTTTGTAAGGTGATGGAGCTCGATGAGCATTACTTTGAAGATGTGCACGGCGAGTCTGATACACTGGCCGGCTTGTTACTTGAGCTGGAAGGCCGTATCCCAGAACAGGGATTGAAAGTGAGTTGTAAAGATTTTGCTTTTGAGGTAACCGATGCCGATGCACGACGTATCAAAAAGTTAAATGTGAGTAAAAGTGGGGGAGAATGACGCATAAATTTTTGACTTCTTTAGGTGTGCTGTTTTTTATGCTGGCATTGTTAAGCTGCGAAGCTGACTTTGCTCCCAAGCCAAGAGGTTTTTTTCGCATTGACCTGCCCGAGAAGAAGTTCGATTTAGTGGATACCATACCCGCTTTCCGTTTTGAAAGTCCTATATATGCTGAAATAACGCCGGATTATAATTCGCCTCTGGAAAAAAACTGGTTCAATATGGAGTTTCCGCAGTTTAAAGGAAGCCTGCACATCAGCCATAAAAAAATTGACAACAACCTCTCTGTTTATTTGGAGGATATGCATACCATGCTCACCCAACACTTGAGCAAGGCAAACGCCATAACTGACAGCCTGATCATCGATGACGAACGCCGGGTTTACGGCCTATTATTCAGGGTAGAAGGAAAAAGAGTAGCCTCGCCCTTGCAGTTTTACCTAACCGACAGCACTCAGAATTTCGTGCGTGGTGCACTCTATTTTAATATCCGACCCAATAACGATTCCTTACTTCCGGTGATAAATTTTTTAAGAAAAGATGTGGATCGCTTTATTGAAACCTTAAACTGGAAGTAGTTGTAATTGGGTGGGTTAGGTTCGGGTTTTCTGTTTCTCAAAAAACCGAGATCGGAATTTTTCTAAAGAGGGCACGAAGTGCAAACCTGCTATAGCCAATGGGAGTTTCAAAGTTATAATCGAAAGTTACTTCTCCTCTAAATCTTCTCGCTGTTTTTGCCAATAGCGGTAAACTTTTCGAGTGCCATAAGTTGCGCCCCAGGTTCGACGAAACTCCAGCTTCGTACACGCTATATTTTTTTTGTGTACTTTTTAACATAGAAAAAGTACAAAGCGTAAGTTTATATCATCCTTTCAGGATTCCTTATCGTATAGCATATCAGGTATTACAATACTGCCAGCTTTTCAGGCTTGATTCAACGCATTCGATGCAATGAAAAACTCCCGTCAGCCACAGCCAACGGGAGTTCCATCTGAGTAGGTGAAGCTCCGGCTTCTCCCAACTACTAACAACAAAAAACTACTATTCTTCCAGTTCGTCTTTTCGTGATTGCCAATACTTATACAGCTTTCGACCTCCATAAGCCGCGCCGAAGCTGAGAAGTATCGCTATGCCACCACCAACAGAGGCAGAGCCACCAACAGCTCCACCACCTGAACCCGGGTCTCCCGGAGGATCTGATGGGCCTTGCGCCAGCAAAGCCGTGCTTGAAATCGTTAATGCAATAATAAAGGTTAGTTTTACGAGTATCTTTTTCATGTTTTAAATGTTTTAGCGAATGAATACTTTTTGTGTGTAAACTCTTGTTCCTGTGATAATACGGGCAACAAGCACCTGCTTAGTTAAGCGAACGGCAAGGATCTCGGGATTGCTCAGGTGGTGCTCACCCTGGTAAACCATTTTCCCTTGTGCGTCAATCAATTGTATCAGTGCTTTCTCGCCTGTTAATGCTGGGATACTCACATATACTTTGCTGTCATAGCTCCATATCCGGTAAGCCAAAAGCTCCTGGTTGTTTACGCCCACGGCAACCGCATCTTTAATAAAATGCAGATTAAACCGCAGTGCTTCATAGCTTTCATCGTGCATAAATGAATACATCGGTTGCTTACGTAGATCAATCATCTCACCTGACAGCAAGTCTTCGAGGAAGATGTTAATACTCGGATCAAAGCTTTCCAGCTCAGTTATCTTCAAGTTTACTTCACCCTTGTTTGGCCACTCGAAACCAACAGGAACCACAACGGACACATCATCAAGAGGAATTGTGTTGATGCTCAACATCCGTTCGTCGGCTGTGAGGCTGTATAGTTGTGGAAGCGGGGCTGAGCCAAACAATTTGCTGGCATCATACTCGCGGTCAAACTCGTGTGTGGCATCCTGATGTATGCGTACTACAATTTCGTCAATGCCGTTTTCTGTGGCAGATGTAATGCTCATCAAATCAGGTATTTGCTGATTTGATTTATAGAAAGGCTGATCGCTATGCACACGCACATCATTGTCCATCACCAATGCGGGTGCTCCTGAACCAGCGGTTTCTACAAAGAATGATTGACCAATAGGAATGTACCGTGAGCCATTATTCGTGGAAGCACCATTAATATAACTGGCATATTGCCCGTTGGGATTAGCTTCGGTCGCTTTAGCTCTGTTCCAGATGTAGATAGCGTTATTCAGCTTGGTTTTTGTCCAGCCTGCATTGGCATCCCAGTCGATAGGAGAAGGATAGGGATTAGGCACCAGGTTATATTGGAACTGTGCTGCTCCCGAAGACGGGGTGGCAGTTGTGAAGGCACCGCTGATAAGGCTTCCGCTGAAATTATAGGTGGTATTGTTCCCGGTGTACCAAATCATATAACCCTGATCGTTATCTATCACTATATCAGGATCATTACCAACTCCCGTCCAGGCCGGTGTAGCAGCATCGGCATCAAAATAATATAAGTACGAATGCATAAACAAACCGGCTGTAAGTGTTCCGTTAATAGGCACACTCACAAAATGATAGCCTCCGCCTTTGATATAGCGTTGAATGGTAGCATCGCCGTTAACAGTCAGTAAACCATTGTCTAATAAAGAGGCCGTCCCACTGGCATTTGACTGCAAGACAATGTCATTACAAGATGCGGCACTGCTGATAGTTGGGTAGTTAGCAAGGCCGGCGGGGATAGTTAGGTTATCGTATGCAGTAGGTACAAGTGCCGGATTCCAGTTTTGTGCATCATGCCAGTCATGGCTCGTTGCACCCGTCCAGCTTAGAGCTCTTGAAGCTTGTATGCTAATGTCGTCAATTGCTACGGCTGGGTTTGTGCCGCCCGAGCCATTATTTCTCCATGTAAATACAAGCCTTTTTGTCGTACCTGAATAATTGCCTGGTAATTCAAGCTCGGCTAAGGTCCAGCCGCTTGCCTGATTAAAATTACCGCCGATCTGACCGCTTGTTGGGAGAGTCCCGGCTGTGGGCGTATAAGAGGTTTCAACCACATAAACCCTCATATAATCAAAGCTTGTTTCACCAAATCCTTTCCACCAAAACGATAAATTAAACTTTTCTGATCCTTCTGTAAACGCGATATCTATGAAGGTATGCACAGTTGAACTTTCAGTTAAGGTATAAGCGTTTGAGGTGCCGGCATCATTTGATATATAGGCAGCTTGCGAGCCGCCGTGTGCTGTGGCTGTGCCTACATGCCATTGATTGGTTTGTGTACCATTGATGACAACAGTCCAGCTATTAGGCCATATTTCAAAATCTTCCGTAAATGGAAGAGTAGCAACAAGTTGTGTTGTTGTAAAGCTGTCAGGCCCAACCCAATCACTTTTATCGCCACCGCAATCAGACTGCACATACCAATAATAGGTTGTGTTAACTGATAATCCTGTCAGGGAATGTTCAGTATTAGTATTTACAGTAATTTGACCGTCACTTTCCGAGTTTCCGGGAGTAAAGTCCGCACCTGCTTTCCATTCTAAATTCCAGGTGGTAGCACTGCCACTTTCCGTCCAGCTTAACTCAGCAGAATTTGGCGTGACGCTTGAGTTGGAAAGAAGCGTGGGGGCAGGACACGATACCGGCACATCGACGCTAAAACTGTCGAAAGCCAGCCAATAATAACCTGAATTAGTGTTACCTGTGATTTTTATCTTCACGATCTCACCGGCATAAGCATTTAAATCGTAAGACTTGTATTGCCAGGAGGCTATGGAGTTGTTGTTTACAGTTTCCAGATTAGTATAGCTTTGACCATAATCAGTACTTATGGAAACGATAAAATTTCCGGAACCATTGCCAGGGGCAACATAAGGGTAGGAGTAATTTGCATGTGCATAGTAAAAGCTGAGAAGCATATCAGCCGAAACGTTTCCGATATTGATTGTTGTAAATGTTCGTGGAGTAGAACTCTGCATAAGTTCTCTAATATAATTCCCATCAAGAGCCGGTATAGCGGATGTTGTTCCTATCGTCCATCCTGTAGTTGTCCAGCCTTCAGGTGGTGATGTTGTAGGAAACCCCTGAGTATAAGGTGCCGGG